>ENA-ORBV01000309-ORBV01000309.1-microbial-mat-metagenome-genome-assembly--contig:-NODE-309-length-109365-cov-44.300701_pt1 | contig 109365 bp, 87 predicted proteins | sample MGYA00237777_ERZ505514 | MGnify/ENA primary metagenome ERZ505514 (study PRJEB26160, sample SAMN06269048) | microbial mat metagenome | isolation source: Oligotrophic lake microbial mat | place...
CGCGCCTTGCTGGTCTTGTAGGCCGGGATGAAGTTGCCCGAGCCGAGCAGGTTGTTGTTGCTGAAGTTGATGGTGAATTGCTGCGCGTCGGGAATCTGACTGGTCACCTGCACGGCGAAGTCTGACTGATACTTCCCCGGGTACATGCGGTCGGCCATCTGGTTGAGGATCTGCGCGAGCTTGGCCGCGTGGTTCTGGCTGACGGCGAAGATGATCGACTTACCGATCTCGCCGCTGACGGGGTCGCGCAGGGCGTTGTCGAGGAACGTCTTGCAGAACAGCTGATTGGTGGCGTCGGCGAAGAAGCGTTTCTCGAACTCGCGCTGCTTGAACACCTGTTCCTGATCCTCGCCGGTGTCATCCGTGAAAGAGACGACGAAGCCCTGCTCGGAGAGCAACTGGGTCGTGATGCCGGTGCGGGCATCAACCACCGTGGGGCTGATCAGGTAGCCCTCTTTCACGCCGTCGAGCAGGGAGTAGCGGAAGGTCGGCTGGCTGTTCTCGCACCCAAACGTGCGGTAGGTGTCGAGCAGCAAGCGACGCTCGGCCTCGCGCGGGTCGCGTGTTCCCGGCTGCGAGCTGTCGAAGCGCCGCAGGTAGTCGCGGGGCGTCGCGGTCAGGCCGAGTTTGTAGCCGATGAAGAAGTCAAAGACGGCGCGCGCATTGCCGCCGATGGAACGGTGCGCTTCGTCGGAGATGACGAGATCGAAGTCGGTCGGCGAGAAGAGCCGCTGGTACTTGTTGTTGGAGAGCAGGGATTGCACCGTGGTGACGACGATCTCTGCACGACGCCAGTCGTCGCGGTTCTCCTTGTAGATGACCGTCTGGAAGTCGGCAGACAGCAGCGCGGCGAATGCCTTCTTGGCCTGGTCTTCGAGCTCCAAGCGGTCCACCAGGAACAGCACCCGCCTTACGTTGCCGGAGCGCAGGAAGAGCTTGATGACAGCGGCGGCGATCAGGGTCTTGCCGGTGCCGGTGGCCATCTCGAACAGGAAGCGGTCCTTGCCATCCCCGACCGCGGCCTGCAAGCGATGAATCGCCTTGAGCTGATAGGGCCGGAGAAAGCGGAGCTTATTGGCCTGGATGTAGCCAGGCCGCTCCGCCTCGTTCCTCCACCCGGCCTCCAACTGGTAGCTCGGGCGCTGCGTGAGAGCGATGTAGTCCTCGCCCACTTGCTCCGCGATCAGACGCTGTGGATCGGGGGTGACCTTCTGGTAGCCGATGACGGAGTCGGGCATCGGGAACGACGTGATGACGTAGGGGTTGCCGCGTTCGAGATCCCAGAAGTAGTGCAGGTTGCCGTTGGAGAGGATGACGAAGCGGCAGTTCTGCGAGCGCGCGTACTTCCGGGCTTGTTCCTTGGCGACCAGCGGATTCTTGTCCTCGGCTTTGGCCTCGAGAACGATGAGCGGGAAGCCCTTGGTGTCGAGCAAGAGAAAGTCGACGAAGCCCTTGCTGGCCTTCTCGAAGTTGTCGCCGAGTGCGTCGAGGTCGGCGGACTTGATCGTGACGCTGGGTTCGAGACGGATGTTGGCGGGACTGTCGCCTTGGGGAAAGAAGCGCCAGCCGGCTGCTTCGAGCAGCTTGTTGATCTTGATTCGGGCTGTGGCTTCCTTCGCGGGCACTCAGGCTCCTCCTTCAGCGGTGATGGTGGTCAAGCGGCATAACGTTAGCGCTAACCGGCTGGCCGTAGGCCAGTCCGGTTGAGCGAAGGGTTAGGAATCACTTTACGCCAGCAATTTAACTGTTCTTCATTGCGGCTATGGCAATGGCTTCGGCATGCACTTCCGCGCAGTCAAAGGTCTCAAAACCGGGACTGTGACCCTTCTTGAATACTAAAGCCAAGTCCGTACCTGCCAACATGATCGACTCACAGCCATATTCGCTGACCAATGTCTTTCCAGTTCGTGTGAACACTTCTCGATGTTCTTGGGTTGCAATTCCGCCGGCGGCCATTGAGACGTAGGCGTCATGAACTTCGATTAGGTTGCCAGCAGGTGGAATGACTTCCACACCTTCGAGTACGCCATAGAACTGCGTTTCCATCACCACCCGTGTTCCAAGCAGTCCGACTTTCTTGAGGCCACGCTGCTTTATCTTGGTCCTTACTATGTCGAGCAGGTCAATCACAGGAACCGGTGAAAGTGCTTTGAAAGTGTCGATACAGAAGTGGCCTGCGACCGAAGTGACGGCAACTTGCTCAATTCCTGCGCGCTGCAATCTTTCGGTCAACCGCCGGTAGATATCGACCTGAGCATCTACATTCCCCTCGGCCTGATTTCGAAGTAGCGTTGGGGTATCTGCATGCGCCATGGTCAGGGTGAGATCTTGGCCTTCTCGTGCCAGCGCTGAGATAAGGTACCGATAGTAGTAGTCGGTTGCGGCAGGGCCGATGCCGACAATCAATCCGATGTGCATATCGCCTCTTTTACTAGAAACTGCTAAGCAGCGCGGGCCTTTAATGTCAGCGCGCTGCACTTTGGTCGTATTGTCCGTCGGAATAGTGTCAGCACCGTATTTGGTGATGCATAACGTTCGAGCTAAGCGGGCGACGACGGCAGGACGCGAGGCCCGGGCTGGTGAAAATGTACCGCGTACCACCAGACAGGGCCTGGTGGCCTGCCGTTGGCGCTCCGCTTGAGCGAGGGGTTAGGCCTCACTGGGTGCCACGACTTCGACTTTGATTCGGTCAGGGTCTTCACAGTAGAGAGCGTAGTAGCCAGGGCCACTGGCATAAGGGTACTCGTCGTCGTAGAGAGCGGTGTAGCCGGCCTGTTTGACCCAGGCTGCGATCTCGTCAACGTGCGGGCGAGAGTTCCCGTGGAACGCAATGTGGTTCAGGCCGACTCGCTTGCGGTGGTAGCCGGAAGACAAGTGCTCCTGGGGGGCCTGCAAGAAGCAGAGGTACGTTCCGGCTTCTTCTTTGACGTAGTTCATGCCACCGGACCAGCGGCCGGCCTCGTACCCGAGGTGCTTCATGAATGGCGTCCAGAAGGCAACGGAGCGCTCCAAGTCGCTGACGTAGATCTCTATGCGGTGAAGCATTTTTGAACCTGGTTGGAGTGAGAAGAGAAGCGAGTTGTGAGGCCTAACGCCCAAGCTCAGACGACGCCGGAGACGAGCGAAGCGAGGCGTAGGCGGTCGGCTGGAGCGCCTTGTTGGGCGCCGCTGCGCGGAGAACCATGACGCTTAGACAGGCACGGCCTCCAAGATGGAAATATCCGCGCCCGTGTCCACCACTCGCACGAGCGAAAGGCCTGCGACTTTGAACAACGCCACATATCCCTGACGGGTGCGCTGGGCGCCGCCGAGGAGGGACAACATGAGGATGTCCAGCGTTTTGGACCAATGCGGCCCAGGATCGTCCGGGATGAGTTGCTCGATCAGCAGGAGCTTGGCGTGAGGTGGCGCTGCCTTGCGAATCGCGCGCAGAATCGCGATGGATTCCGGGTCAGCCCAGTCGTGAATGACCTCCATCACCAGGTAAGCATCACAGATTGGCAACGCATCCTTGAAAAAATCGCCGGATTGCAGGGTGAGGCGCTTTGAGGCCAGCCCCGCCGCCTTGGCAATAACATGCGGCTGATCGAACAGCACTCCGGTTGCGCCGGGCGTGGTTGCGAGCACCGCCTGCAGCAGGTGACCGCGACCGCCGCCGATGTCACCGATCGCGCGGAAGGGCGAGAAGTCATAGGCCGCCACAATGGCGGCCACCTGCCCGTGGGCCTTGCCCGCCATCGCTGCGTTGAACAGCGCATTTTCTTCGGGATGCTTTGCATACCAGGGCCAGAGGCCTTCGGGGATCACCGTGTCCGTCGATGGCTGGCCAGTGCGGACAGAATCCTCCAGCTTCTCCAGTATCTGCCAGTTGATCGGCAGGCCGAGCATCCGCGTCACTGCGCGTGCGGACTGCGGGTGGTCGCTGCGCAGCAGCCGCGACGCGGGTGAGTGCCGGAACCCGGTGCCGTCGCTTAAAAATACACCGTGTGCGGAAAGCAGACGCAGTGCGCGGCCCAGCGCATCGGGGTTGGCACCCACCGCTACGGCAAGCTCCGCCGCCGTTCGTGGTGTCTCCTCCAACGCGTCAGCCACGCCGAGGTTGGCGACCACGTGCAGGCATCGCGTCAAACAGTATCCGGCCGTAATTTGAAGCAAGGTGTGCAGCGGATTGGGTTCGTTCATTGACAATCTCCCGTAGTGTTATGAGGTTGCATCTTGCGACGCCCAACGCCCAACGCCCAACGCTCGCGATCAGCGGCGGCGACGGCGATCGACGAACGACCGGCAGATTCTACGCTCCGCGCGGCAAGCAGTCCGCTGCAGCGCGTGGTTAGAAGCACCCCACCGCTCGGGGCAAGGCGATGCGGAGTTCGGACGCGCGTCGGACACCGACGCTCCGTCTCTCCCCTGCGGCGTGACCGAGGGAGTTGCCGATTCGACTCGAGCGCACGGTCGGCCGCGTAGCCTGAGAGATACGTTTGGAGAGATGGAGCCACCATCGCGCTCGGCGGATCGAACACATGCGCCGCGAGTCCGATCGTGGGCCGCGATGTCGGTCCGAGGGTGCGCGGCGTCTCCACGGCGAAGAGAAGCTCGAGTTCGCGACGAAGTGATGGGTCTCTTCGGAGTCGCATTCCTTCTCCAACAATCAAACGATGCGGCGGCGTTCTAACTTATCGGCGTTCAGCGGCGGGGTGCGGTGCAGCCCGTCCGCTGCAACGCCTTGTTAGACCGCTCGTCTCGCATTAGCCAGGCCGTCAAGTAGCTGATTTGCGTCTGATGGCGCTCAAACATACTTGATCCATTGGCGGAGAATCTGCTCAACGGCGCGCATCTTGCTCTTCAGGTCATCAACATCCTCGAACTCAATTGTCGCCCGGTCCTTGGCCAGCCACTTGAGCAGGTTCTTGGGATCCTTGAGTTGGATTCCCCCGGCGGGTAGATCGCGGATCTTTGCACCAAGGTGCAAGATCACTCCGATCCCCTCCTTCGTGCGAAGATTGGTTGTAGCGAAGTACTCCGTGGTTCGAAAGCTAGGGGCGTTCCACTTCACACCTTCTGAAATGGAGGCATCGAGTTTAAGAATGCTTCGGCGCAAGTGCTCGATCGCGTCTTTGTGCTGGTGAACGAGAGACTTCATCAACTCGTCAACGGCCTCGGTCGTATCGTTGCGACTATTGTGATTAGCAGTTTTTGAAGGCATCGCGTTTCCTCAGAGTACAAAGGCGGTCTAACGCTCCGGTTCAGTGGCGGCGCGTAGCGCCGTCCGCTGCAACCGGTTGTTAGACGGCGTTCGTGGGCTCATTTGGTGGCCTCAGCCGAACGGGTAATGAAACTCAAGCGGTTTCCATCTGGGTCCACCACGAGCATGTCGCGGGTCTCAGGCCCGAGCGAGTTGCTCGGCGGTTCAGCAATGGGAACTCCTTGGTCGCGAAACTGCCTGTAGTACAGATCAACATCCGACACGTAGAAGTGCACCAAGCCGCCGAACTGACAGTCGCCCGCGTGCTCGGTGAGGAACAGCTCCATGTCGTCCCGCGCGATGGACGCGAAGACCGGCAGGCTCGGTTCAAACTTGTGCTTCCACTTCTCCTCGAAACCGAGCTTCCCATAGAAGCCGCGGCTCACTTCGTAGGAGCGGACTCGTAGTGCGGGAATGACTTTCTGCATGAGTGCCTTGTGTTGACCGTCTAACACTTAGTAGACAGTTCTGGGGAAATCGGGGGAGGCGGCGAGCTGGGCGGCATAGTTCGGGCCTCGGGGTTGTCGGTGCTGGTTTGACGTGCGGGGAAGTCTGGCAGAGAGAGAAGTTCGCGTCGAGCGGGGCGGGGCGGGTTTCTGGATATCTGGACCGGGCTAGCGCGGGCGGCGGGATTGCGGGCGGGGCGGCGGTTCGATGTCGCACTCGGGGGTCGAGCTGGACGAGGGCGCCGGCGCCGGCAGTTCCTCCAGTGGACTGCGGACGCCTTTCCCACCGCGATCGAGGACGTGCGTGTAGATCATCGTCGTCGCCACGTCGCGGTGGCCGAGCAGCTCCTGGATCGTGCGGATGTCGTAGCCGGACTCCAGCAGGTGGGTGGCGAAGGAGTGGCGGAAGGTGTGGCAGCTCGCATGTTTCGGGATGCGGGCGAGTTGGACGGCTTGGCGGACGGCGCGCTGTAGGACTGACTCGTGCAGATGGTGGCGGCGACGGCGGCCGGTCTCGGAGTGCAGATGGAAGCGGGTGGCGGGGAAGATCCATTGCCAGGCCCATTCGTACGCGACCCGAGGGTACTTTCGCTCCAGTGCGTCGGGGACTTCGACGCTGCCACGGCCACCGGAGATGTCTCGCGCATGTTGCGCTCGAACGGCATCGAGGTGACGACGGAGCGACGGCGTCAGGGTATCGGGCAGGAGCGAGATGCGGTCTCGTTGGCTCTTTCCGTCGCGGACGACGATCTCGCGACGGTCGAAGTCGACATCCTTGACGCGGAGTCGACAGCACTCGAGGAGACGAAGACCGGCCCCGTAGAGCAGCGAGGCCATGAGCCACTCCGTGCCGTGGAGATGGGAGAGCACCGCGGCGACCTCGGCGCGGCTGAGTACGGCGGGGACGCGCGTGGGCCGTTTCGCGCGGACGAGATCCGAGAGCCAAGGTAGGTCTCGGCCCAGGACGTGTGTGTACAGGAACACGAGCGCGCTCAAGGCTTGGTTCTGAGTCGAGGCGCTGACGTTGCGGCGTACGGCGAGGTCGGAAAGGAACGCGGAGACTTCGGCCTCTCCCAGGTCCTTCGGATGACGCCTTCCGTGGAAGAAGACGAAGCGTCGGATCCAGCCGACGTCGGCACGTTCGGTGCGTGGGCTGTAGTGGCGAGTGCGGATCTCGGCTCGAACCGCATCGAGGAGCGGGCTGGGTCGGCGTTGTTCGCTCGAGGGTGTCGGCTCGTCGCGCATACGAGGGGTCGAGCCAAGTTCGTGCCGCGAGCGAGTACGACGCCGGCAGTTCGTTCGCTACGGATCGTCGACCCGCGTTCCTCCGCGTCTCAGCGTTTCTCCACGAACGCCGCGAACCCGGCAAACGCGGCCATGTAGTCGGTCAGCAATTTGCGGATCTTCTCGTCGGTCAGCGCGCCGTTTGCGTCGAAGACTTGTCCGGCTCCGGGGACGTAGAGCTGCTTGCCGAACCAGGGATTCGTTCCGAGGGTGCGGAGCACGGGGAGCCAGGCGGCTTGCGCCATGCGGGTGCCGCCGAGTCCTGGGGTGGCGCCCATGAGGGCGACGGGCTTGCTGCCGAAGATTCGTGGGATGTCTTTCGAGGGGCGCGAGAGCCAATCGAAGACGTTCTTGAAGACGCCGGGGATAGATGAGTTGTACTCGGGCGTCACGAGAAGCAGGCCGTCGGCCGCAGCGATTCTCTCCTTCAACTGTGTCACGTAGTCGGGCACGCCGTTTGTTGTCTCGAAGTCTCCGTCGTAGAGAGGGATCTCGGCGATCGAAGCGACTTCGATCTGGAGCGTCTCGGGCGCGACCTCGACGGCGGCTCGCAACAGTGCTTGATTGAAAGAGCCGGTGCGACGGCTTCCGGCGATTCCTACGACGCGTGTCATGGGGTCCTCTCCGATTCCCGGCGAATCCGGGCGCTTCTCGAGTGAGATGTCAGTCGCGGCAGAAGGCCTCGCCGGGTTTGATGGTGAGGCAGGTGGTCTTGTCTTGGAGCCACTTCATGCCGGTGTCTTTCCCGCTGGTGGCGCGGATCGCCTCGGTCGTTCCGTCGCGCTCGAACTCGACGTGATCTCCGACGGCGTGTCCTTCATATCCGGCGCGACCGTCCAGGGATTGGATCTCCACTCGGTAGTGCTCGCCGTCTTTGGCGAGCATCAAGGACGTGCCTTCGGGGCCGGTCCAGCGACCGACCCAAGAATCCAAGGGACTAGCCGCCGGGTTGGGACTGTCGGTTGCAGCCGGTCGCCAGGACGATCAGCGCGATGTAGATCGATGTTGTGAACTTCAAGGAGCCTCCTGTTTGTGCCGGAGCGGGCGTTCCCACGGCGTGCGATAGGTGTCTAGGCTCGAGTCGAACTCGTCGCGAAACGTGTTGCGAGCGGGGTCATGGGGCTCGGCGCGGGGTCTCTCGCGCGATGAAGCGCGCGATCTCGGAGTAGTCCTGGCCCTTCATGCCGGCGGCGATCGCCTCTTCGAAGAGTGCTTTCACGGCTTCGTGCCCGGGGAGCGAGAGGCCGAGGCGTTCGACCTCCTCGTCCAGCAACCGGAGATCCTTTCCCATGTGTTCCATCGGGAAGTGCAGCGGCATGGGGCCGACGAGGAGCGCGCGGCCTTTCTCCCACATGGGGGAGGCGAGGGCGCTGGACTGGAGGACCTCGAGGAGCTGGAGTGGGTCGAGTTCGAATTTCTCGGCGAGCGCCAACGTCTCGCCGAGCGCCTCCACGTAACGCGCGAGGAGCATGTTGGCGATGAGCTTGACCGAGCTGGCGGAGCCGACCGGCCCGGTCACGAAGACCTTGCGGGCGATGGCGTCCGTGAGAGGTCGAGCCCGGTCGACGGTGGGCGGTTCACCGCCGGCGAAGAGGAGGAGCTCGCCGCGTCCGGCCGCGTCGGTGCTGCCGAGGACAGGGGCGTCGAGGTAGTGCGCGCCGGTACGGGCGACTTCGGCGGCGATGGAGCGGGCGGCGCGGGGGCCGATCGTGCCGAAGTGAACGACCGTATGTTGCGCACTCAGAGAGGAGAGGAGTCCGTTCTCCCCCTGCAGCACCGCTCGGGTCGCGCTCTCGTCGGTCACGACTAGGCCGATCAGACGAGCGGCGGCCGTATCCCGTGGGTACGCAACGACTTCCGATCGCTGGGGTCGACCGGAGCCGGCACTGGCGGCTCCGGAAAGGGCGCCGGCGGCGGTGCTGGCTAAGGCGGCGGCGACGGCGCGTGCCTTCTCCGGCGTGCGGTTATAAAGGAGAAGGTCGACGCCCTGATCCGCCAGGCGGCGCGCGATGGCCTCGCCCATGAGGCCGATACCGATCAGGCCGACACTCGTCGGGCCGATCTGAGCAGAAGGAAGAGGCGCGGACATGGGTCGAACCTATCCGCGGGCCGGCCGATCTGCTCCTCAAATTTCGGCGATTTTTTTAGAACCAACTGCTAGCTTTCGCCGTAACAACGGCCGTCCCGTGAGGAGACCGTCTGTCGCGTGTCGCGTGTCGCCTGTCGTCCGCGCTGCGCAACCCACACATCGCTTGGGGCCGAGGAGAGAACCGTGAAGGACCTACTGGAAACGATCGTCGCGAAGACGCCCACCTTCGTCGAACTCCGCTACCACCGCCGCCTGCAGAACAAATTCACGGCGCAGAAGGGGCGCGTGGAGGAGGCGTCGAGCCGGATGCGCGCGGGAGTGGGAGTGCGGGCGTTGGTCGACGGCGCGTGGGGCTTCTCCTCCACATCGGACTCCACCAAGGCGGGCATCCAAGCGGCGGTCGACCGAGCCGTCGCCTCGGCCCGCGACCTGAGCAAGACGGCCGGTGGACGGGTCACGCTGGCCCCGGCCTCGCTCGCGCGGACCGACTTCCTCGGTGATGGCTATGACGAGCTGATGGGGACGCCGATCGGCGAGAAGTTGAGCCGCGTTGTCGACTTGGAGCGCGAGACGCGCGAGGGATCGAGCAGCGTCCACACCGCGGCATCGTCTTACAGCGAGATCTTCGAGGAGAAGGCGATCGTCACGACCGACGGCGCCTCCGCCTCGTACCGCATTGTTCGCCCTGAGTTGCGCGTACGCGCTTACGCGGAGCGCGACGGTTCGCAGGTCGTCGGCCACAACGAGGTCGGAGTGACCGGCGGGTGGACCTGCCTCTTCCAACATCACGCGGCCCAATCGATCGCCGCGCGGACCACGAAGCAGGCGGTCGATCAGCTCGGCGCGCCGTATGTGCCGGGCGGCGTGCGCACGGTGATCCTGGCCCCGAGCATCGTCGGCCTGCTCTCGCACGAGGCGATCGGGCACACGGTCGAAGCCGACTTCGTCCTCGCTGGCTCGATCGCGGCGGGGAAGATCGGCACGCGGGTCGCATCCGAACTGGTCACGCTGTGTGATTCGGGCGTGAGTGAACACATGGTCGGCGCGGGCGGGAGCATGCCGTTCGACGACGAAGGGGTCCCGGCTGGCAAGACGGTGGTGATCCAAGACGGTCGGCTCGTCTCGTACTTGCACAATCGTGAGACGGCGGCGAAGTTCGGCGTCGCCCCGACCGGCAATGCCCGCGCCTGGGAATACTCCGATGAGCCGCTCGTGCGCATGCGCAACACCTACATCCAACCCGGCTCGATGTCGCTCGAGGAGATGATCGCGTCGACCGAGGACGGTTACCTGCTCGACTCTCCGGGCTCGGGCCAGGCCGACGCCACCGGCGAGTTCATGTTCGGGGTCGGTTATGCGATCGAGATCAAGAACGGCAAGCTCGGGCGCGTCCACCGCGAGGTCACCATCTCGGGCGTCGCGTTCGAGATGCTCAAGACCGTCGACGCCGTCAGCTCGGAATTCCGTTGGGACTTGGGCTCGGGCTACTGCGGAAAGTGGCAGCCGGCCAAGGTCGACGCGGGCGGGCCGTACCTCCGCTGTCAGGTCATGGTCGGGGGCCGGCAGTGAGCCTCGATCGCGTCCGTCCCGAATTGATGGAGAAGGCCGAGATGCTGCTCGACCTCGCGCGGCGCGCGGGGGCCGATGAAGCGCAGGTGACCGCGCAGTGGAACTCGAGCGAGCGCGTCGGTTTCGAGCGGAGCGAACTGCACCTGATGTCGACCGGCGAGGAGACCAGCCTCGGACTGCGCGTGCATGTCGATCACCGGCTCGGCTCGGCTTCGACCAACGCGCTCAGCGCGGACGATCTCGCGCGCAGCGTCGACGCTGCTATGTCGGTCGCGCGGTTCGCCCCTCCCGATGAGTACCTCTGCTTGCCCACGCCGCGCCCGCTCACGATCGACGATCGGCGCTGGGACCCCGCGGTGGCCGCGCTCGAGACCAGCGCGCTGCGCGATCTCGCGGTGCGCTACATCGAGTCGATGCGCATCGATCCGCGTGTCTGTGTCGATTCCGGCCAGGTCGAGCGGACGACCAGCGAAGAGTGCGTCTTGAACAGTCACGGCGTGGCCGCAAGCGACCGAGAGACCCGTTTGGTTTGGGTCGGCTCCGGGCAGGCGATCGACGGCGACGACATCACCAGCTTCGACTATGAGAGCGGCTCGAGCGTTCGCCTGGCGGGGGTGGCCGAGCGCATGGTCGAGGACGGCCGCGGCTTCGCGCGACACCTGCTCTCTACCTTCGGCGCGAGTCCCGGACCGTCGTATCGCGGACGCGTGCTGCTGACTCCGAAGGTCGTCGGCGAAATGTTGCTCGATCCTCTCTGTTTCCAGCTCTCCGGCCTGCAGGTCTTCTACGGCAAGTCTTCGCTCGGCGACGACCGCATCGGTCAGCCGATCTGCTCGCCTTCGATCTCCTTGCTCGACGACCCCAGCGATCTCGAATTCGGCGGCGCGTGCATCCATGACTGCGAAGGGATGCCGGTCGCGCGCAAGGCGTTCATCACCGAGGGCGTGCTGCAGTTGCACATGGAGAACGCCTACTCCGCGCGTCGCCGCGGACGCGAGTTGACCGGTCACGGCGCACTCAGCTTCCACGGCGCGTCGCTGGCCGGCGGCGCGACGCCCGTGGCGGAGATCTTGGCGTCCCCGGCCGATCTATTGGTCGTCCACCGATTCAGCGGCAACGTCGACAACTCCAGCGGCGACTTCTCCGGCATCGCCAAGGGCAGCCATCTCTATACCGCCGGCGGCAACCGTCGGCCGGTTCGCGAAACGATGATCGCCGGCAACGTGCTGGAGATGCTCCGCTGCGTCGTCGCCGTCTCGCGTGAGACGGAAGTGGTCGATGCCGGATATCGCGCGCCGTACCTGCTCGTCGATGGAGTGTCGGTGACGGGCGAGTAGTGCTCGGGCGATAGACCGAAGAGCGTCGGGTCGCGACTGCGCTCTCGGGCGATCCTCTGAGATCCCATGCGCCGCGAACTCGTTTTGAAACGAGTTCGCGGTTTTTGTTTCTGGCCCACGACGAACTGTCGTCTCGCCCCCGCGCGTTTCCCGACGACTCCTGGCTTGTGCTCAATGTCGAATGTGACATAACTTCGAATGACCGGCGAAACAGAGAAGCCGATCGTTTGGCTCCATGGCGAAGTGAGAACGCCTCCCCTTTTCGAGGGCAGCCCGCATCGAAGCAGGGTTCTTGCTCCGACAACTCCAACAAGGAGAGTCTCTCGGGATGCCTCGCTCCCGACCCATGCCGAGCATCGGACCACGCTGCCACGAGCTTCACTCGCGCAACCTCGCCGCGGGTGCTGGAGCGCGCCCGACGCCGCCTGAATGCGTACGACCATGAGGACTGAAAAGCAGCGAAAGCTCCGCGCCGCCGGGTGGAAGCTAGGGACCGCGCGAGACTTTCTGAAGTTGACCGCTGAGGAATACGCCTACGTCGAACTGAAACTGCGGCTGACGGCCGGCCTCAAGTCCGTGCGGGCGCGGCTGGGGTTGACGCAGGCAGAGGTGGCTGAGCGGCTCGGATCGAGTCAGTCTCGAGTGGCGAAAATGGAGGCGGGTGACCGGAGTGTTTCGCTGGATCTCGTCATCCGCGCGCTCTTGATGCTGGGACTCTCGGAGCGTGAACTCGCGAAGCTGGTTGCGGGTGAGGGATCGAAGAAGCTCGCCTAGTACACCCGCCCGATCGGCGATCTCAGTCCCCCAGCAGCCCGGCGATCTCCACGATCGAGGGGTCCTCCTCGACGAGCTGAATGAAGGCGCCGACATCGCCCTGTTCGATGGCAGTGCGTGTTTCCGTCCGCATGCACGTGAGGGTACCGGTGGGCATCTCGCCCCCCAAGCGCAGAAACCTCGAATGCACTACGTTTCCCCCCGTTCGTTTCGCGGCGAGCGAGCGTTTGTCTGATGTGAGGCCTACGGGGAGGGATGCTCGATGTTGAGTCCGGATCGTTTGGAGCCGTTCGAGAACGCGCTGCGCAATGTCGCCTACCTGCTCATGGCCGGCATGATCGAGACGTTCGGCGGGTTGATGGGAGACTTGGGGCAGGCGATGACCGACGCCTTCGCTCCCGACGGCCAGAAGCGCGACGTCGCGGCGGAGATCCGCGAGAACATGACCGCCGAGCATTTGAAGCTCTTCGCCGAAGCGGAGAGCGAGATGGGCATGGATGAAGGCGCTCGTGAACGGATTCTCTCCAAGATCGACGACGCGAGTGCGGATGAGTTGCTGGGGTTGCTGCGCAGCGTCGATGTCGGACTGCCGCCGCTGACCGACAAGCTCCCGCCCGAGGCGTTGCTCGGGTACCTCCATCTGATGCAGCAAGGGAACGAGGAAGTCGGCGCGGCCATCGGTCAATTCGCCGCCGGGATGGAGGCGTTGGTGCGGCCGCAGTCGGCCGCCGAACTCGAGGCGGAGTACTCGCGCCGAATGAGCGACGTCGCCGGCTCGGCGGTTGTCGTGGAGATCGACCGCAAGAGCTGCGGCGAAGGGGTCGAAGCGGCGGCCGCGCTCGATCAGATCAACTCGGCGTATCAGTGGATCAGCATGGGCGGAGACGGCGCCAAGAAGCGGCTGGGCGAGATCCAGCGCGTGCGCGTGCGCGGCGTCAAGAGCGCCGAAGAGAAGGGATACAAGTTGGACGGCGCGACCTTGGACGTCGCGGTGGCGTTGGGCGCCGAGTACGACGGCCTGGTCGACGGCAGTGAGATGTCGAGCGGCATCCAAGCAGGATGGGCCGAGGAAGCGTCCGCCCGCATCCGCGAGGCGCGCCTCGCCAAGTCGGTCAAGGGGCCGAACGGGATGTCGCTCGAAGTGTCCGGCCTTCGCCTCGTCGCGCCAGTCGATCCGCAGGACGGTTCCGATCTGCGCGCGTTCAACTACGACGCCGGAACGGCCATTGCGTTGACCCTTCGCGCGGCCAACGGCGGCCTCATCGGCTTCCGCACCGAGGAATCCACGTTCGCGGCGCGCGACGATCGCGGCGCGGACCTCGCGACCAGTGATGACCCGTCCCGCTCCAGCGCCAGTTTCGGAAGCTTCCCCACCCTTACGCCGGAAGGACAGGCCGCGTTGCTCGAGCTGGACCTCCCCGGATTGCCTTCGGACGGCGCGACCCGCATCGATCTGGATCTGACTCTCGCCTTCGAGCAAGCGGCCGGCACGACCGAGTCGAAGGCCAAGGTGAAGTTCGCGGACAACGCGACGTTCAAGCTCGGCGCCGCCAAGTTCACCGTCGTGAGCGTCGTGACGAACGACTGGGGGACCGAGGTCAACCTGCGCACCTCGGAGTCGCTGGCCGATCTCGCCAACTTCCGGTTCGTCGACTCCGAGGGAACCGAGCATCAGTGCTCTATCCAATCCAGCTCGACCTACGGCGGCGGCGACGACCTGGTCGAGGAGCGCACGCTGTCGTTCCCGTCACCGGTCGAATCGGGCGTGCTGACGGGGATCTTCTGGAAAGACCGCAAGGTGGTTGTGTGGCCGGTGAAGGCGACGGTGGGATTGGGCATGTGACACGTCGGCGTTGCCGTCCTGGGACTCGCATCTCTAGAATCCGCGCTTTCGCCCAGTGGATTGCGCGCGAAACGGGCTGATTCTCAGAGAGAAAGCGAGACTTCATGGCGAGGCCTGGCGCCCCAGACCAACCGCTCCGCGTGGCCATCATCGGGTCGGGTCCTTCCGGCTTCTACGCGGCGGATCACCTCTTGAAGCAGAAGGATCTACACGTCGAGATCGACCTCTTCGATCGCCTGCCGACACCGTTCGGTCTGGTGCGCGGCGGTGTGGCGCCCGACCACCAGAAGATCAAGACGGTGACGAAGGCGTACGACAAGACGGCGGCGAATCCTGGATTTCGTTTCTACGGCAACGTCGAATACGGGCGGGACATCTCCCGCGATGAGTTGCATGCGCATTACCACGCGGTGATCTACGCGGTCGGCGCGCAGACCGATCGGCGCCTCGGCGTTCCCGGTGAGGACCTCTCGGGGAGCCATCCCGCCACCGAGTTCGTCGGTTGGTTCAACGCGCATCCCGATTATCGCGATCTGACGTTCGACCTGACGCAGGAGACGGTCGTGGTGATCGGCAACGGCAACGTGGCGATGGACGTCGTGCGCATCTTGGCGCGCACGCCCGAAGAGCTGGCCACGACCGACATCGGGGATCATGCGCTCGAGGCTCTGCGCCAGAGCCGCGTGAAAGATATCTATATCTTGGGTCGGCGCGGTCCGGCCCAGGCGGCGTTCACCAACCCCGAAGTGCGCGAGTTGGGCGAGATGGCCGACGCCGAACCCGTCATCTCGGCGTCGGAAGTGGCGATCGATCCGGCGACGATGGATTGGCTGGCCACGCAGACCGACCGCACGCACCGGTCCAATGTGGACACGCTGACCGGGTTCTCGACGCGTAGCCCGGCCGAAAAAAAGCGGCGCATCCACTTCCGCTTCTACGTCTCGCCGCTCGAGATCTTCGGCAGCGGTCACGTCGAAGGCATCAAGCTCGAGCACAACCGGCCGGTGCGCGGCGCGGACGGGCTGCCGAAGGCCGAGGCGACCGGCGAGACGGAGATTCTGCCCGCGGGGCTGGTCTTCCGTTCGATCGGATACCTGGGCGTGGCCGTGCCCGGGCTTCCGTTCGACGCGCGCAAGGGCGTGCTGCCGAACGATCAGGGCCGAGTCTTCGATCCCGAGACGAAACAGCCGCTCGGCGGCGACTACGCCGTCGGCTGGATCAAGCGTGGACCGACCGGCGTCATCGGCACGAACAAGCCTGACGCGCACGAGTCCGCGGATCGCTTGCTGGAGGATCTCGCGAACGATCGGCTCGCGAATCCAGCCCATCCGACGCGGACCGATGTCGAGTCGCTCCTGCGCAGCCGGGGCGTTCGCTTCGTCTCGTGGACCGATTGGCAGCGGCTCGACCGGATGGAGGTCGAGCTCGGAAAGCCGCAGAATCGTCCCCGCGTGAAGTTCGACCGCATCGCCTCGATGCTCGACGCCCTCGAGCAGTAGCAGGCCCGAGCGGGCGGCGCTGTGTTGCTTCCCTCACCGCCCCCGAGCGGGCGGCGCGGAGCCCCGGGCGCCCGCTCGTATAAACACAGACCCCCCCGGATCTGGGATCCGGAGGGGCCGTGAAGGGCCCGCGTCTGGCGCGATTACTTCTGGCGCTTGCGCAGGCGGGTAGCGATCGCTCCAGCGAAGCCGTCCACCACCGAACGGCCTGGCCCAGGAGTCGGGCCATCCTTTTCGGTGTCAGCGAGGCCGTTCGGAGGAACGCATGTCGTTGTGGTCATGTCAGTTACCGATTGTCTGCGCCAGCCTGCTGATTGCTTTGGCCGAGGCCGCTTCTGCTGAGGGGGTGACCGGCTACTACCGCGAGCCCGCGATCCACAGGGAGACGGTGGTCTTTTGCGCTGAGGAGGATTTCTGGATCGTCGGCGCCGCCGGGGGGGTCGCGCGGAGACTGACCAGCCACCTGGGGGCCGAAAGCGACCCGGCTATCTCCAGTTGGACGCCGGATGGACGCGTTCTCTGCGCGAGCGGCCGATACTCCGGGCTTCCGGACCAGCAGCTCGTCTCGATCGATCCGGCCACCAGCCGCGTCGAGATCGTGCCGCTCCATCAGGCGAGCGAGGGGACGGTCGATGAGCGCGGCGCGCTCTACTTCACGCGCTATGGCGCCAACTTCAGCTTCACGAAGCGGTATCGCGGAGGGTTGGCGCAGGACCTCTGACGATTCACGTCGGGTGACGCCGAGGCGACTCTGCTCACGGCCGACTACGACGGCGCCAGCCGCTGGCCGATGTGCTGGGACGGGCGCGTCTACTTCGTCAGCGACCGCGACGGTTCGATGAACCTCTGGTCGATGGACGGAGCCGGCCGCGACGTCCGTCAGCACACGCGGCACGTGGGTTGGGATGTGAAGTCGCCCGATCTGCACGACGGCCGCGTCGTGTACCAGCTCGGCGCCGACCTGCGCGTCCACGAGATCGCGACGGGGGTCGATCGAGAGCTCGAGATCACGCTCGCCACCGACCTCGATCAGCTTCGCGAGAACTGGATCGAGAAGCCGATGGACTACCTGAGCGCGGCGCACCTGTCGAAGGACGGCAAGCGCGTCGTCTTGACGGCGCGAGGCCAGGTCTTCGTTGCGCCGGTCGAATCAGGCCGTCGCATCGAGGCGACGCGCGCCGCTGGCGTTCGCTACCGAGACGCGCGCTTCGCTCCCGACGGCCGATCGTTGCTCGCGCTCTCGGACGAGTCGGGTGAGGTGGAGGTCTGGCGGCTCACCGCGGACGGGCTGGCGTTGCCGACTCCGGGCGAGAAGAACGCGCGGGCTGGATCCGACGCGTCTTCGACGCGACGTCAGATCACGAGCGGCTCGAACGTCCTGAGATTCGAGTGCGTGCCTTCGCCCGATGGCCGCTGGGTCGCGTTCAAGGACAAGAACCAGGAACTCTGGATCGCCTACGTCGCGTCGGCGCCGAGTCAGTTTTATCAGATCTATCTCTGCCGGATCTCCGACCGAAGCATCCACGCGGCCACGACCGATCGTGGGAGTACGAGCGGCGTCTCCAGGTGGAGGAGTCGACCGACGGCGCGATGGGGTATCCCCACCTACGCGCCATGGGCGCGGACGACTACGAGCGATTCGCCCGCGACTACTATCCGCTGCTGCGGCGGCAGGGACTCATCATCGACGTGCGCCACAACAACGGAGGCAACACGACAGCTGGGTCCTTGATCGCCTGCGGCGCCCCGCCTGGATGTGGTGGCAGCCGAGCGTCGGGGAGCCTTCGCCGAAGGGTTCCGCCGGCTGGGACTCGGCCAGGTCATCGGGTCGCGCACCTGGGGCGGAGAGATCTGGCTGACCTCGAGCAACCTTCTCGTCGACGAGGGCATCGCGACGGCGGCGGAGTTCGGCGTCTACGGGCCTGAAGGGGAATGGCTGATCGAGGGACACGGCGTCGAGCCCGACATCGTCGTCGACAATCTCCCGCACGCCACGTTCCAAGGACGCGACGCGCAGCTCGAAGCGGCGATCGCGCACCTGCGTGAGAAGATCGCCGCGGCGCCGAGAGCCGATCCGCCCGCGCCGGCCTATCCGCGGAAGTAGCGTCTGCTGGTAGACTGCGCGCTCGGCTCCATCCAAAGGGGGACGGTATGAAGGGGCGAATCCTCGGCGCGATCATCCTGTTGCTCGGAAGCATCGCGCTCGGCGTGCTGGCCGGGGACCATTTCTTCGACGTCTTCAAGGAGACGGTGCCGGCGGCGGTGATGACCTCGTTCACGTCGGCCACGGCGCATAGTTGGTTTCTGATCCGTGGCGCGTTCCTCGGCGGCGTGATCTTCCTCTGGACGCTCGCGGCGGTGCTGATCAACGAGTCGTTGATTCGTTGGGCGACGAGGGGTCGCACGAAGAGCACGAAGCACACGACCAGAACGACCGATCCGGGATCGCCGAGCGCGTCGGGAAGGCCGGTCCTCTAGCTCGATGAAGTCGTCCCGCATCCCAACCGCGCTGCTCTACGCGTTCTTCTTCTTCTCGGGGGCGACCAGCCTGACCTTCGAGGTCGCCTGGTCGAAGCAGCTCTCCTACATCCTCGGGAACACGCTCTTCTCGGTCTCGACCGTGGTGGCGGCGTTCATGACCGGGCTCGCGCTCGGCAGCGGTCTGGCCAGCAAGTGGGCGCCGACCGTGAAGCATCCGATCGCGGCCTACGGCGCGATCCAGCTCGCCATCGCCGCCTGGGGCTTCTTCTCGATTCCGATCTTCCGCGCGACCGAGCCGCTGTTCCGCACGCTTTATCAGGCGAGCGATCCGGGCGATCCGCTCTTCCTGTTGGCGCGATTCGCCGTCGTCTTCGTCTTGATGCTCGCGCCGGCGGCATTGATGGGAACGACGCTGCCGCTCCTGACGGGGGCGCTCGTGCGCGATCGGGAGCGCTACGACCTGCAGGCGGGACTGCTCTACGGCGTGAACACGCTCGGCGCGGTGGTCGGCACCTGGTTCGCGGGCTTCGTCTTGTTGGGTGCGATCGGAGTCTGGAAGACGACCCTCGTCGCGGCGATCGCGGATGTCGTGGTGGGCGTCGCTTGCATCTTGCTCGGACGCGCGCCCGCCCAACGATTGGGCGACACCCCGAAGGCCGCGCCCGCGCCCGTGCGTCGCTGGAGCGCGCGACAATGGGCGGTGGCGGCGCTCTTCGGCCTGTCGGGCGCCGTCGCGATGGTGCTCGAACTCGGCTGGTTCCGCTTGCTGGGACTGACGATGGGGCCTTCGGTCTACGCGTTCTCCGCCATGCTCGCCACGTACCTGGCCGGGATCGGACTCGGCAGCGCGATCGCGGCGCCGTGGGTCGAACGTCGCAACGCGCCCGGACTCCGCACGCTGCTCGAACTGGAAGGCGCGTTGGCGCTGGTGAGCCTGGGCGGGCTGTTCTATTTCAATCAGCTCCCCGAGTGGAATCTCTCGCTCCTCACGCGACTGCAGGAGAGTTGGGGCGTGACCGGAATCTCCGCCGGACAGCTCCTCATCGCGGCGGCGGTGGTGTTTCCATCTTGTTTGCTCTCGGGCGCGGTCTTCCCCGCGGTGGTTCGCGCGGCGCGGGAGTTGGATCCGGTCGCCCCCGCCGGTTCGACGGTCGGACGGCTCTACCTCTCGAACACGCTCGGCGCCATCGTCGGCAGCCTGGTCACAGGCTTCCTGCTCGTTCCCGCGCTCGGCGCCTGGAGCACGCTGCAGCTCGGCGGCTTGATGAGCGCGGCCATCGCCACCGGCTTCGGGTGGCTCGCGATGCCGCGACTCGGACCGTGGCTGGCCTGGCCGATCGGCGCCGTCGTCTTGGCCGCGATCGCGCCGAAGCAAGACCTCGTCGGCTACAACCGCGGCCTCTATCGCCAGCTCCATGGCAGCGTCGCGAAGTCGGCGGCGCGCCCGCGCGAGCAGCTCATCTTCCATCGCGAAGGGCTGGAGTGCTCGGTGGCGGTGTTTCGCACTTATGGCGGCGCGGCGCTCTACGTGAGCGGCAAGCCGGACGCGAGCACGAACCTGGGCGACTTGCAGACGCAGTTGTTCACGGGCCACTTCCCGGTGCTGTTCTGTCGGAATCCGGAGCGGGTGGCAATGGTCGGTTACGGCAGCGGCATGACCGCCGCTGGTGTGCTCGCGCATCCGGAGGTGAAGCAGTTCGATCTGTTGGAGATCGAACGCGCGGTGATCGACGCATCGCCCTACTTCGAGTCGATCAATCACAATCCGTTCGACGATCCTCGGACGCGGTTGCTGGTCGAGGATGGCCGCGCGCACCTGACCTACACGTCCGAGATGTACGACGTCATCATGTCGGAGCCCTCCAACCCGTGGATGGCCGGCGTCGCCAATCTCTTCACGACCGACTTCTATCAGCACGTGAAAGCCCGGCTACGGCCGGGCGGCGTCTTCGCGCAGTGGATCCAGAACTACGACATCGACTCGGAGATCTTCCACGTCATCCTCGCGTCGTTGCACGAGAGCTTTCCGCATCTCGTCGTCTTTCGGCCGAACGTGGGCGACTTCATCGTGCTGGCCAGCTTGGAGCCGATCGCCGTGCCGTGGTCGGAGTTGAGCGCCCGCTTCCAGCAGCCGACCGTGAGTGAATCGTTCCGGCAGGTCGGTGTGACCCGACCCGAAGAGCTCTTCTTCTTCTTCCAGGGTCCCGAAGCGCCGGTGCTCGCCGCGAGCCGCGCGACCCAGTTCCGCAACACGGATGACAACACCTGGCTCGAGCACCGCATGCCGTTCGAGCTGTTCGATTCGGGCCCGCGCGCCGAGAACGTCGGCGTCGGACTCTCGCGACTCGGCGCCGAGGATCGGATCCGCGGATTCCAGGCCCTCGTTCCCGGCGCGCCGATGGCCGACTGCGCACAAGCCTCGGTGATCTACCCGTACCGGCTAGAGCCGTTGGTCGAAGCGGGCGCCGTCTTCGCCGACCCTTGGCACGAGACGCGTCCGATCCTCGAGCAAGGCCTGCGCGCCGAACTGACCAAACTGCAGAGCACCGGGGCGGCGGTTCCGCCGATCGGCGCGATCGACGAGTGGGCGAACGCCGGCGGCCGCTATCTCACCGCGCGCACCCAAGCCGCGAAGTCGCTCATCCGCGCGGGAGAAGTGGAAGGGGCGCAGGCGATGCGAACGCTGGAGCAGGCGCTGGCGCTGGCGCCAGATCTCCCGTATGCGCGTCGTCTCCAGGCCCGTGCGCTCCTCGGAGTCGGCGATCTCGACGGCGCCGAGGCGATCTTTCGCGATCTGTTGGCGTTCCCGGGAAGCCCGGCCTATCTCGAGGCGCTGATGGGCCTGGCGCAGATCGAACATGCGAATGGCCGGCTGGAAGAGGCCGCGGGCTGGTGTCAGTTGATGATCGAGCGCAATCCGTACCTGCCGACGCCGTATCTCATGCTGGCCGACCTGCGACGCCAGCAGGGCCGCTTCGCGCCGGCAAAGGAAGCGTTGCTGACGGGGCTTCGCGCGAACCCGAACGATTCCGAGCTGACCCAGATGCTCGCCGAGTTCGGCGGCTAGACGCCGGCGGGCGCCGCGGCGCGGCGCGATGTGGCGCGGCTCGGCGAGTTCTTCATCCCACAACGAAAATTTCCTGCGGATTCAGGGCCGAAATCTCGCTCTCCCTGGTGGACGGCGGAACGTTCTGCGCCCGAGGGCCGCGACTGTGTCGACCATCTCCCTCGTGGTCTGGCGAACGTGAGGGGTCGGCGTCCGTCGTCCCATTCGAGGAGAGAGTCGCCGGGTCCTGGCGCGGCCGCGGTCAGGTCCGGCGACGCTTCTCTGCCGATTTCTCGGGGCGTGCTGTCGGCCCCGACGGTGGCTTCGGACCCGACGGTAGCCTTGGACCCGACTGGGCCGACTTGCGGTGCGGGCGATATCCGCCGCCCCCGCGGATGTGATCGCCCTCGCGCTGTTCCTGCAGATCCCGATTGGCCAGCTCTCGCCGCCGATCCAACGCCTGGCGCGGCGGCTGCGAACCAATGAGCGCGTCGCACCCTTCGCCGATGAGATCCTTGCGTCCCGCCTGGAGCAGCGCCTTGCGCACCTCGAAATAGTTCTCCGGCTTGAAGAACTGCAGCAGCGCGCGTTGGAGCTTGCGATCGCGCAGGTGCTTCGCCACCGCGACCGGCTTCATCGTGAACGGATCGAGCCCGGTGTGGTACATGCAGGCGGCGATGTCGAACGGACTCGGGATGAAGTCCTGCACCTGATCCGGCTTGTAGTGATTCCTCTTGAGGAAGAGCGCGAGATCGATCATGGAGTCGAGCGTGCTGCCCGGATGGCTCGCGATGTAGTACGGGATCAGGTACTGCTCTTTGCCGACCGCTTTCGAGGCGCGATCGAAGGCCTGGTCGAACTCGACGAAGTCTTCCTGGCCGGGCTTCTTCATCAGCGCGAGCACCTGCGGATCGGTGTGCTCCGGCGCGACCTTCAGATAGCCGCCGACGTGGTGCTGCGCCAGCTCCTTCATGTAGACCGGATCGCGTCGCGCCAGATCCATGCGGATGCCTGAAGCGACCAGCACCTTGCGGACGCCCGGCTTCTCGCGCGCCTTGCGCATCAGGTCGATGAGCGGACCGTGGTCGGTCCCGAGCAGCTTGCAGATGGTCGGATGGACGCAGCTCAAGCGACGGCAGATCGCCTCGACTTCGGGCTTGGTGCAGCGCATCTGATACATGTTCGCGGTCGGCCCGCCGATGTCGCTGATGACGCCGGAGAACTTCGGATCTTCCGCGATCTGCTCGATCTCGGCCAAGACGGAGGCCTGACTGCGGCTCTGGATGATCCGTCCCTCGTGCGCGGTGATCGAACAGAAGGTGCAGCCGCCGAAACAGCCGCGCATGATCTGGACCGAGTCCTTCACCACTTGGTACGCGGGAATCTGCTGCTTGCCATAGACGGGGTGCGGACGCCGCGTGTACGGCAACCCATAGACACGGTCCATCTCGGGCTGCGAAAGCGGGAAGGCGGGCGGGTTCGTGACCACCCACTCTCCGGCGTGCTTCTGCAGCAGCCGCCGCGCGTTGAACGGATTGGTCTCCTGGTGCGCGATGCGCGTCATCGTGCAGAAAGCGATCGGGTCGCTGACGACCTGCTCGTAGGACGGAAGTTCGAGCGAGCCTTCGCGCGGCGGCTGTTCGCTCGCGCCGAGTCGATAGGCCGCGCCGCGCAGATCGCCGCGGATGTCGCGCAGCGTTTCGCCGCCGTCGAGTCGACGCGCGATCTCGAGGATGCCGCGCTCGCCCATCCCGTAGACGACGAGATCGGCCTTGGAGTCGAGCAAGATGGAGCGACGGACCTTGTCGCTCCAGTAGTCGTAGTGCGCGATCCGGCGGAGGCTCGCCTCGACTCCGCCCGCGACGACCGGCACGCCGTCGAACGCTTCGCGCGCCCTTTGGCAATAGGAAAGTGTCGCGCGGTCGGGTCGACGCGCGATCTGTCCGCCCGGACTGTAGGCGTCGTCGTTTCTTACCTTCTTGTTCGCGGTGTAGTGGTTGATCATCGAGTCCATGTTGCCCGCGCTGATGGCGAACATCAGTCGAGGGCGACCGAACGTCCGCCACGGATCGGCGGATCGCCAGTCGGGCTGGCTCAGGATCGCCACACGATAGCCCGCCGCTTCGAGTAGGCGCCCGAGCAGAGCCATCGCGAAGCTAGGATGATCGACGTAGGCGTCGCCGGTGACGAAGACGACGTCGACTTCGCTCCAACCGCGAGCGCGCACTTCGTCCATCGACATCGGGAGCGGTGTGCGACGCGCGAACGGACTTGGGTCGGAGAAGGTGATGCCGCCGAACGGCGGAGCAGGCGCGGGCATCGGAGGTCGGTCAGACATGGAGTTCCTCGGGGGATCCCGCGCCAAGAGCGGCAAACGGCACGAACAGCGACCGACCCAGCGACCGGCCCAGCGGCACAGTCTACCTGCGCGCGGTCGCGATCAGGACGAGAAGCTCTTCATCCCCGAAATCGCGGCCCGCGTGTTGGCCGAGGTCGAGACTCGTTCGGGACACGCCTCGGCCCTCCTCGCGCGCTCCTTTCGCCGCCATCCCGAACTGAGCCACGAGGAGCGCGGGGCGATCGCGGAGATCGTCTACGGCGTGTTGCGCAACCGCAGGTGGATCGATTTCTTGCTCGGACCGGAGACGCACCACGACGCCCTGGCGCGGGCGCGCTCTCGCTGCCGGATGTTCGCGCGGCTCGGCGATCCCCAGGCGACGCAGCGACTGGAGGCGGTGGCCGATCCGATCGAGCGCTTCGCCGTGCGCACTTCGCTCCCGAATTGGTTGGCGTCGCGCTTCGTCGAAGAACTCGGCATGGAACGCGCGCGCGCGTTGGGCCTGTCGATGCTGCAGGCGCCGCCGGTCACTGTCCGCGTCGATTCGAGTCGGATCACGCGGGATGAGTTGGTCGAGTTGCTGCGAGGCGAAGGCTTCGAAGTCGAACCGACGCGGTGGGCGCGCGACGGCGTGCAGATCTTCTCGGGTCCCTCGCTCTTTCGCACTGCGATCTTCCACGACGGACTGTGCGAGGTGCAGGACGAGGGCTCGCAATTGGTCTCGGAACTGACCGCTCCGCCGCCCGACGGATTCGTGCTCGACGCCTGCGCCGGCGCCGGCGGCAAGACGCTGCATCTCGGCGCGCTGCTGCGCGGCCGCGGCCGCGTGCTCGCCCTCGATGTCGAAGCCGGCGCGCGCCGCACCGAAGAACTGAAGCGCCGTCTGAAACGCGTCGGGCTGACCAACGTGACCTGCATGATCGCGCCGGCCGAAGGCGCCTTGCCCGAGCGTCTCGATCGCTGGATCGGCAAGGCCGACCGCGTTCTCGTCGACGCTCCCTGCTCGGGCACCGGCGTCTTGCGTCGCAACCCCGAATCGAAAGATCGCCTCGAGCCCTCGATGCTCGAACGACTGCCCAAACTCCAACGCGAAATCCTCGAGCGCTTCGCGCCCTTCGTCCGTCCCGGTGGACGCCTCGTCTACTCCACCTGTTCGCTCTTGGCCGAAGAGAACGATCGCGTCGTCGACAACTTCCTCGCCGCGCATCCCGAATTCACGCCGATGACCTCCGACGAAATCTGGGGCCGCGAACGCGCTATTCAACTAGGCGACTCCGGCCGCCTCCGCCTCAGCCCCGACACCCACGGCGCCGACGGGTTTTTCGCGGCGGTGATGCGGCGGAAGAGGGACTGAGCAGCGCGGCGCGATGCGCTTCTTGGCCGCAGGTCGATCCGACACTTTGGTCGTGTCGACCGTCCGTTGGTGGGCTTTGCTAGGCGCACGTCGAGTCCGGGCAATTGCCGACGCTGCCTTGAGCACCGTTCGAAGCGCCTCGTTCACAGCTTCATCCGTCGCAAATGCTGCGGCTACGTCCGGATCCAGCAGGGCGAGGTTTGTCCCTGCTCGGTACCGGCGGAGGTACTTGCCCCGAACTCCACCCGGCAGTTCGCCAAAGTTGTAATCGCCCCGCAGATCGTCGGGCGCTGCGGGCTCAACCTTGCTCATAGAAACTCCTCTCCCGCCGCGTTGCCGGCCTCGCGCTGATGATGCGGACCCTCTTGCCTCGGCTGACATGGGCGACAACAACCAGCTCACCGGCCTCCGTCGCGGCTATCGTAATGGCGCGGCTCTGGCCGATCGAGTGGTCTGGATCCGGGAAAGTGGCTGCCAGCGGGTCCCCGAACACAGTCGCCGCGACATGGAACGACAACCGACGCTTGCGCCGATTGCTTTCCGCTTTGGCGGCATCCCATGCAAACTCCACGTGCTCCGCTCTCTCCTTCGGACCTGGTCACGTACTTCGCTGCTTGCCTACCTGACCCCCATCCGCACGAGCAGCGCCTCGAACCGCACGTCTTTCCACAGCGGGGCGAAGTCGGCGAAGTAGGTCACGTAGGGAAGTCGGATCTCGCGCTGCGCGAGCGAGTCGCCGAGGTCGCGGAACGCAGCGTCGAGATCGCCGAGTTCGGCATGCCAGCGAGCCCGGTCGGACGGGAGCAGTCGCGCCACCGGGGCCGAGAGCTGCGCCCGCAAGACTCCAGCTCTCCCGTCTCGCGCGTAGCCCTCGCGCAACGTCGCGGTGGGCGCCGCGACCCGTTGCGACACCGCCTCGAGCCGCTCGCGCAACGAGAAGTACGGTTCGATCTCCCCGCGCTGCCAACAGAGCCGCGCGGCCAGTTCGAGCGCCAATGGCAACGTCGGCGTGAGCTCCAGCGCTTTGCGATACGACGCCATCGCCTCGTCGAGCTGTCCCTCGAACCAGTGCCACTCACCGAGGATCGTCCAGATGTTGGCGGAGAGCGGGTCGAGCTCGAGCGCGCGCCTCAGCTCGCGCAGCGCCGCATTCGAACGGCCGGTCATCATCAAGAGATCCGCATACCACTTGTGCGCGTTGGCCTCATCCGGACTGAGCTCGATCGCCCGTCGATACTCGTGCTCCGCCTCGGTCCACTTCAGATCGATCATGAGCACGTAGCCGAGCGTGGCGTGGGCCGATCCGAGATCCGGTCGGAGTTCGAGCGCCCGAAGCGCCGCCTCGCTCGCTTTGGAGCGCGCCTCGAGGAAGGCGTCGTACGCCTCGCCGTCATGCGTTCCTCGATTCGCCGCCAGCCCCTGCTCGCTGATGAGCAACGCTCCCGGGAGCGCGGCGACGACGGCGCGCGCCACGTCGTCTTGCACGGCGAAGATGTCGTCCAACTTGCGATCGAACTGTTCCGACCAGAGGGGATAGCCGTCCGCCACCTTCACGAGCTTCACGGAGATCCGCACTCGATCGCCCGCCTTCCGGACACTCCCCTCGAGCACCGTGGCGACGTTGAGCGCTCTGCCCACCTCGGCGATCGTCGGCGTCTTCCCTTTGAAATGAAACAACGGAGTGCGCGCTGCCACCCGCAGACCGCGGATCTTGGTCAGCAGGTTCATCAGCTCTTCGGTCAAGCCGTCGGAGAAGTACTCGTTCTCCGGTTCGACGCTCATGTTCACGAGCGGCAGCACCGCGATGGACGGCCCGTCGCTCGTACGCGGGGCCGCGACCGCCTGTGCCCGTTGCGACGTGGGGCCGGCGGCCGCACTGCTTCGCAGCGCCGCCAGTTCATCGCTCACCTCCGCAAACGTCCGTCCGCCGAACGGCCTTCGCCCGCCCGCCAGTTCTTGAACGATCACACCGAAGGCGAACAGGTCCGCGCGCGCGTCCGCGACTTCGCCCCGCAGTTGCTCGGGGGACATGTACGGCGCCGTCCCCATCACCTCTCCGACCACGGAGAGCGGCGACGTCATCGTGAGCATCTGCGTGTTCTCGAACTCTGGCGTCTCGGGCGCCCCCGGAGTCAGCTTCGCCAGCCCGAAGTCCAACACCTTCAGCCGCCCCTCGCGCGTCACCATCACATTCGCCGGCTTCAGGTCCCGATGCACGATCCCCTTCTCATGCGCCGCCAGCAACGCATCCGCGAACGGGATCATGAGGTCGAGCAGTTGCGCGAGCGAGAGTCCTTCGGGGGTGATCAGCGCGGAGAGGTCGTGCCCGTCGACGAGTTCCATCGTCAGGAAGTGGACCCCCGCCGCCTCCTCTACGGAGTAGATCGTCACGATATGCGGATGATTCAGCGCCGCCACCGCCCGCGCCGATCGCGGCGGTGATCTGGTAGTGCGCGATCGTTTGGCCGATCAGGAATGACCTCCGTGATCCGAGTTCAACTGACGCAGAGCCCGGCGTCAGTCTGCACACGGCCGCGTCTCGACTGCGATGCCGAGTGCGCGGACTTCGGGCCAGATATCACTGACCGGTAACCAGGCGTCAGCCGAGCGGGTGAACGGCGGGAAGGTGTCGGAGGCGATCTCCGAAGCAGCGATATAGAAGTCGGCCGACTCTCCCGGCCAATTTCCGTGGAATCCCGCCCACCACGCGCCTTCGACACAACAACGATCCAGGTAGACCCAGTGGCGGCTGACTTCGGGCCAGGCGGCGATGTTGGTGACTTGCACGTCAACGCGTTGGCAGACAACAGGGCCGGGGGCGCCGAGTTCGTCTTGCCAGACGAAGAGGTCGAGGGTGGCGGATGGGGTGGCGGTGACGGCGGTGAGATCCAGGACCAGCGCGCAGACTTCCGCGGCGCCGGCGAACCGCTGGGCGAAGGCGCCGATCTCGAGCGGCCCGGCGCCGTCGAAGGCCCAGGCGATCGCGCTGTCATAGGGGCCGTCGGCTAGGCGCGTGACCACTCCGCAGGAGTCTTCGACTTCGGGATTGGCGACGATGCCGGGGCCGTTGGCGAGCTGTTGATCGGCGTCTACGGCAACGACAGGATTGAAGGCGCGCTTGATCGATCCCCACGTGTACTTCTCGCCTTCGTCGGCCAGGTCGCGCCAGAGGACGATTTCCCAGATCCGTTCGCCGGAGCCGGAGCTCTGGTCCGTTTCACGGAGGAAGATCTCGGCGCGATCATCGAGCGCTTCCAATTCAACCGACGAACCCTTCGCTGCGCGCACCACGCGCAGATGCACGTCTTCCAGGAAGACCTTGCGCGCGGTCGATGGCACGGGGTCGTCGAAGTCGGGCTCGAGGATCGGACCGGCGGTGAACTCGAGGGACACCTCGCTGACGTCTCGCGAAGTCAGCATCCGTCGCGTCGCCTCTTCTTCGGACGGGCGGCCCCAGCGCAGTGGAGTCGTCGGATCTCGGTCGAGATCGGAAGGAGAGAACTCGAACGAGAAATCGGCCGCGAAGAGACCTTCGAGCGTGTCGGGGTCACGCAACGCATACGCGATTCGCAGACGCTGCAGTGCGCCGTCCACGCCGCCGCCGGTTCCGTTGGCGGCTGCGCTCGCCAGGCCCGACCAGGCGGAGGTGTCGGCTTGATCGATGGCGCGGATCCGGTAGTCGTATTCGCCGAAGACCGCGAGGCCGTCGTCGAGATAGTTGCGTTGGGTCGGCGGCGGATTCGGCGAGATGCGAAGCCAGTCGCCCGCGGCGGTGCGGCGTTCCAACTCGAATCGGGTCGGATGCGGCGGAAAGAATTCCCACGAGAGGGCGATCGCCTGGAGAGAGGCGCCGACGGCGGTGAGATTCCTTGGTGCGCCGGTCTTCGTTCGCGCGCTGACCTCTGCGCTCCAATCGGACGGTCCGTTGCCGTTCCTGGCGCGAAGACGAAAGGTGTGGCTGGTGCGGTCGGCCAATCGGATGACTTGGTAGGTCACGAGCGGCAGGAAGGGGCCGGTGATCGTGGCACGCGACTGGTAGGCGCTCTCCCCGCCGCGACTCTGCACCTCGTACGAGATGACCTCGGTGTCCGCGTGCGACCAACGTAGCGTCACCGAAGAGTCCGCCGCAGCGGTGACCTGAAGTCCCGTCGGCGCAGCGGGCAGATCGTCCTTCGGGTCGATCGGGTCGCCGTCCTCGGAACAACCAAACGCGAGAAGCGCACAGAGGAGCGCGCCCGAACCGATAACTCGCTGCAACCTCGAACGCATTGAACCTCCACTTACCCCGTGCTCCAACCGCGCGGAGCATAACGGGCGTCGGCGTGGCGTTCTCCGACTCTCTGCCCGAAAATGAAACGACCCGGGCCTTCGCCCGGGTCGTTCGCTTTACTTCATCGAGCCTCATCGGGCCGGATCAGGCCGGATCAGGCCGGATCAGTCGATCACGACCAGCCTCTTCTCGCTGGTCCGCGCGCCCACCGTGAGTCGCGCGAAGTAGACGCCCGCGATCACTTCCGCCGGCGTCCAGCGCCGCTCCAGCGACCGTCCGACGCCCAGCTCCGCCGCGCCGCCGACCCGCCCGTCGACCAGGACCGCATGCTCCCGGCCCGACACGTCGTAGATCGCGAGCCGCAGCAGGTCTCCCGCTCGGGCGTCCACCGGGACGACGAACCGCAGTCCGGTCGAGCCTTGAATCGGATTCGGGCCGGCCAACTCCAGCCCGCCCCACTCCATCGCGATCTCGCTGTCGACGCCGGTCGTCGCCTCGACCGTCACGGCGCGGGGCGCGCTCCAGACGGACCCCTGTCCTTCGCCGTCCACCGCTTGGGCCAGGTACCAGAACTGTCCCTCCGGGTGGTTGGTGAAGGAGTACTGCGCGGAGGGCAGCCCGGTGGCGACGACCGCTTCGTTGGCGAAGAGTTCCGACGGCGAGATGTCGTCGACGTACCAGCCCTCTTCGGTCACGCCGCCGTCGGTGCTGTAGCGGAAGCGCAGCCAGACGGTCTGGCCGACATAGGCGGAGAGATCGTGGATGGCGAGCTTCCATCCGCTCGAATTCCCGGTGATGCCGTTGCCGAGATTGCGCGCGTTCGGATCGTTGTTCGTCGTGAAGTTGCCGGGCAACGAAGTGAAGAGGCCGCCGTCGGTGGAGATCTCGACGTAGCCGTAGTCGAAGTTGCTCTCCGTGCGGTACCAGGTGCGAAACTGGAGCTGATCGCCCGGCTGCACCTTGTAGGCGCGCAGCGACGTCAGCGTGTTGTTCGAGTTGTCGCCGGTTCCGCTGTACCAACTGTGCGTCGGCGAATTCGAACGGGCGGTCGAGACCGACCAGTCGTTCGGATCCCAGCGCGTGGGAAGTGTTCCCTCGACGGTGTCGAGGCCGAGCGTGTAGCCGGTGCCTTCGATCAGATTCCAAGAGACCGGCGCATTGTTCGGGTCGCCGCCGAAGCCGAAGCTGACCGTGAACGAACCTCCCGTCGTCGGCGGCGCGAGCACGATCGGGGGTCGCGGACGCAGCGCGCGATACGGGTTGTCGGCCAGTTCGCAGACGCGCAGGTTGCCTTCGCGATTCTCCGCCACCAGCGCGGGAATCCGGCTCTCCAGCGGCCAGAAGCCGTCGTTGAGATTCCCCACTTCGGTCACGTAGGCAAAGATCTTCGGCTTCTCGATCTCCTCCGCGTACATCCAGTCGTTGGCGTCGCCGTTCACGGGATAGAGCACTTCCCACGCGGCGCCGGTGTCGTAGCCGTTGCCGATCTTCCGCTGCTGGCCGAGCGCGAGCAGCTCGTCGTAGTCGGGCGCGTGCCCCACCTCGAAGCCGTACGAAAAGAGATTCAGATTCGAGTAGGAGTGGTAGTTGATCGCGATCTTGAACTGTCTCGAATTGACGAACGTACGGATCGCCTGCGTCTCCGGCTCGCTGAACGGGCCGGTTCCTCGGTAGGTCTCGCCGTTCGGGTCGCCGCTGGAGCCGTTGTTGTCGAAGCCCCAGAACGCGCCGAAGTTGCGGTTGAGGTCGACGCCGAACGAGCCGCCGCCGTTGTTCCGTCGGTTCTTCCGCCAGAGTCCGCCGCCGCCCGGGTTGGTCGTGCGATTGCGCTCGACGCCGTCCGGATTCACCACCGGCTGGATCCAGATCTCGCGCGTATCGAGGATGTTGGTGGCGCGCGAATCCGTGCCGTAGCTGCTCAGGAGATGCTCCGCCAGATCGTGGACGACTTCGAAGGTGATCGCCTCACGCGCGTGGATATACGCGTTGAAGAAGACCTCCGGTTCGTCCTCGTCCACGAGCGGATTGTCGGAGAGCTTGTAGACCCAGATGGTGCGCCCTTCGATCGTCGTGCCGATCGACTCCTTCGGCTTCATCAGCGAGGGATAGCTCGCCTGCAGCGCGTCCATGGTGGCGATCGCCTCGGTGTAGGTGTGGTACTCGCCGAAGTCGCCGCCGCCGAGCGCCTGCGGACCTCCCTGAGTCGCGAGCCGCTCGGCCTCCATCCGTTGCAAATAGAACGCGGACAGGTCGGCGATGACGACCTCGACGGCGAACCCTGCTGCTGAGAGCTCCGCCGCACGAGTAGCGGGGGCGGAGAACTGAAGGGCGTCGCCTGACCACGAGACTCCGCAGGCCCGCGCCTCGGGCGCCATCTCGAAGATCCGCAACTGGTCCGCCTTCGTGAGCGGCGTCACCTTGATAAGTTGTTCGACAACAACCTCTTCCGCTTGCGAATCGGCCGCGAGCAATAGCGGCGCTGGGGCCACGGCGAGCGCGAAGAAAAGAGCGGCGAGGCGCGCGGGCGGACCCGAGCGAGAGAGACGACGATCCATGGATCCTCCTGCGGCAGTCGATGCGGTTTAGCTGAACGAAGGTTTAGCTGAACGAAGTGGTCAAGAGCGTACCACGGGGTCGATCCGAGACCGCGCGCCGGTGGTTCCGGGCGAGCCGGACGCCGTGACGGCGAGCGCGACGCCCGAGAGGACGATGGCGCCGAAAACGAGCGACGCCCACGAGGCGGGCGGGCTTCCCCAGATCGGTCCGAAGAGAACGGTGAACGGCGGATTGAGCAGGACGAACGCGGCCACGCTGCTCGCCGGCAACCGGCGCAGCGCGGCGTACCAGATCGCGAAGCCGACGATCGTGCAGAGGATCGAGAGATGCGCCAGCGCCGACCAATCGGCCAGATCGAAACGCGAGGCTTGCGACCCGATGGTCGGATCGAGTGCGGCCCAGACCATGAACGGCGCGCTGCCGACGACGAGCGAGAGATAGGTCACGCGCAGTGGCGATTCGCGCTGGACCAGCGGCCGTCCCAAGACCGTGGCGAGCGCCCAGGAGAGCGGAGCGGACAGCACCGCCAACGCTCGAACGACGTAGGCGCCGCCGAACGCTCGTCCTTCGAAACGCAGGAGGAAATAGACCGCGACAAGCGAGAGCAGGAGCCCGGCCGTCTTGCGCCAACGCGGAGATTCCTGCCCGATGCACATGGCGATGACGTAGGTGAAGATGGGATTGAGCGCGATGAGCAGCGAGGCGGTGCCGGCCGGGACCTGACCCTGCCCCCAGTTCAACGCGACGTTGTAGACGGGGACCATGAGGATGCCCATGGCGAGGATCCGACCGCCGTGCGCGCGCAACGCGGCGAGGCTCTCTCGCGGCTCGCGGATTCCGAGCCAGAGCGCGCAGAACAGTCCGACCGGCGCGAACCGCAGGACCACCAGACTCCAGGCCGTCGTCTTCGGGCGCAGCCAGGCGATCGCATGGAAGGAGTTCGACCACAGAATGAAGAGGAAGAAGACGGCGAGGAGCCACTTCCACGAGAGGCGTTCGGACGATCCGGAACTCGGCATCGGCGCATTGTGCGCGAGTGAGAGACTCTTCTCTACTCTCCGCCGACGAACTTCGCGACTTCCTCGATCACGCGGACGTCGACATTGGACGGCTTCTGATAGTCGGCGGGACTCGAGGGGCCCGACCCCGAGAGCAGGAGGTGATCGAGATCGGGAAAGAGACGGAACGTGACGTCGTCTTTCTGGCCGAGTTCCGCCTGCCAGGCATCGAAGTCCTGCAGCGTGACCTGGAAATCGCGACCTCCCTGGATGAACAACATCGGAAGGTCGAGACGCGCGGCTGTCTTCAGCGGATTCCGGCGCTCCAGATCGCGCGAGTAGTAGGCCGACAAGCCGAGCACCATCACGCTGTCGGGCGTCTCGCTCAGGAGCAGCGCCCTCGACTTCTGCGCGTACTCGCGAAGTTGCGCTGCTTTGGCGGAGTCGGGCTCGAGATTCGCCAGGTACCGGAGCTGCGAATCCATCAGGGCCGGAAACGGGCGAGCAGCGGCCGCAAGCATCGCGATGCCCGCCAGGCCGGGCCGACCGGCCGCCACGAGCGGAGCGACGGTGGCGCCGAGCGAATGCCCGACGACGTAGACGCGCCTGCGATCGACCTCGGGGCGCGCGAGCAGCAGGTCGAGACCGAGCTGCGCATCTTCCAGCACCTCTTCATCGATCGTGACGCGCAGCGGATCGAGGAGCGAGCCGTGCAGGCGCGTCCGCTTGTCGTAGCGAAGGACGACGACGCCGCGCGACGCCAGCCCCCAGGCCAGATCGAGCAACGGCCGGTTCGGGCCGATCGTCTCGTCGCGATCGTTCGGACCGGAGCCGTGCAGCAGCAAGACGGCGGGGAGATTCGATCGCCGCTGCGAGCCATCTCTCGTGAGCGGGAGCGCGAGTGTGCCGGGGAGAACGAACGGCGCCTTGCCGATCTCGATCTCCTCTTCGAGAAAGCTCTTCGGGTCGGCGTACGGCGGGTCGATCGGGCCGATGTCCGACGGAAGGGTCCAGGCGCGCACGACGAAACCGCCCACTTCACTCTTCGGCGTGAGGAAGACGACGATCTTGAGCGAGTCACGTTCGAACCAGGTCGGCACGGTCACGCTCAGTCCGTTCGACTCATCTTCTTCCGCCGGCCCGAACCGCCGGACCTCTCCGTTTTGCGTGACGACCTGCTTCCAGGTGTCGCGAATCGCCTCCATCGGCAGCTCGGAACGGATCATCCCATCGAAGCGCGCGTACGCCTCGGCGTAGCGGCCGGAAACGAGCTCCTCGAGGAAAGCGCGCGCCGGCGCCGCCGCTTCGGAACCGCCGGGAACGCTCACGACCTGCGCCGAAGCGGGCGCCCCGAAAAGGACGACGGCAAAGGCGACGGCCAGGACGAGCGAGACGAAGCGCGCTCGCGCGCTCGCGGCGGACTGGATCTGATTCGACAAGCGCACTCCTCGGTTTCACTCCTCGGTTTCACTCCTCGATGCGGCGGAAGGTCATCCGCTCATGGTCTTTCACGACGCCGGGGAAACGGAGCACGCGGTTGTGCATCGCGACGTAGACACCGGGCGTGACGATCTGCACTGCCAACAACGCCTCGGTCAGATTCTGCAGCGCATCGGTCGTGCGCAGCTCGTAGGGCCGCATGGCCCCCGTGAGCACGATCGGCACTCGCGGCGTCTCGGTCAACTCTCGCACCAGGAGTTCACCGGTTTGTTGGAGCCGATCGGTCCCGTGCGTCACAACCAGTCCGTCGTGCGACTCCGCGTAGGCCGCGGCTACCCGCACAATCCGCTCATGGTCGGTCGGCGACATCTCCAACGAGTCGACGTTCATGACCGGCACGCGATCGATCGTCACTCCATTGAGGACGAGCGAGGCGAGCATGATCTCCAGCACGCTGCGCTGATTGGCCAGCGTGCCGTCCGATTCGTTGTAGGTCTTCTCGATCGTGCCGCCGGTCGAGAGGATGGCGATTCGCTGGGGCCTCTGCTCCGTTCCCCCGGTCCAGGGCGTTGGGACAATCGTCATACGCGGCGCTCGTTAGAGCCTGACAACAGCCGCGCACGGAACTCAACGCAAGTTGCTCGCAATTCGTCCGGCGCGTCGGGTGACAAATCGCGCCTACGACAAGCCTCGGCCAGCTTGTCCACCATCGGCCAGCAGTCACTTTCGCGTCGCAGTTTCGGGTAGGACTTCGACTCGTCCACTTGCCCATCGTCCAAATAGGCGATCCAGGACTCGATCGTCCGACGTGGAATCGCGAAGACCACCCGCTCGTCGGAACCGCGTTCAGACTCGTTTCCATCTGCGCACGCCCGGAGCAGCTGCGCTCGGCGCTCTGATTCGCTCCTTGCGTCAGCGTCGAGCATGACGATCAGTGTCTTCTGGGTTGGCGAACCGTGCCTCCGATGTGCGGCCAATTCGATCGGATACCGCCTCAGGACCCAGTCGTCGGCGGCGCCTTGCCTGTTCCTGATTCGGATTGATGTGACTGTCCGCAACTCAAATCCAAATGTTTCCAGGAATCGACGACAGAAAGTCTCGTGTTGTTTGTCCTGGCACAAGATGACCACCTGAATAGCCCCGCCGACGCTCATGGAATCCAACCCCGCCCGATGCGCTCAGAGAGGGAGAGCGGCGACGCCTCACCCCACGGAACGAGAAGTGCACTGTGGCGTCAACAATGCTCTTGAAGTTCTTGACGCTGAGACTGAGCAGCACAGGAGGCCTCCCGACTACCACCGCCAGAACGCAGGCGGCCATAGTCCCTTGTTTACTCGTCAGTTGTCCCCGCGCAAGATGCCGCCGAGCGGGCCGAGCACGGAGCCTTCACCTTGCGAGCCGCCGCGGGAAGGAACCGCCGCGAGCATGCGTCCGGCCAAGCGCGAGAACGGCAGACTCTGGATCCACACCTTGCCGGGTCCGGTCAGGCGCACGAAGAAGAGGCCTTCGCCGCCGAAGAGGATCGACTTGATCCCGCCGGCCTGCGTGACGTCGTAGTCGACGGTCTGCGTCATGGCCGCGAGGCAGCCGGTGTCGACATGGATCGTCTCGCCCGGCGCCAACTCACGCTCGGTCACGGTGCCGCCCATGTGGACGAAGACCCAGCCGTCCCCTTCCAGCTTCTGCAAGACGAACCCTTCGCCGCCGAAGAGGCCGGTGAGGATCTTCTTCTGGAACGAGATGCCGATCGAGACTCCCTTGGCCGCGCAGAGGAAGCTGTCTTTCTGACAAATGAGGCGACCGTTCACATCGCTCAGCCGGATCGGCAGAATATTTCCAGGAAACGGCGCGGCGAAGGCGACGTGACCTTTCCCTTGGCCGCTGTGAGTGAACACGGTCGTGAAGAGACTCTCGCCGGTGATCAAGCGCTTACCCGCGCCGACCAACTTGTCGAGGAAGCCGCCGCCGGTCGCTTGCGCCGAGCCGTCGCCGAAGATGGTGTTCATCGTGATCGCGGCGTCCTTGTACATCATCGCGCCGGCTTCGGCGACCGCGCTCTCGCCCGGATCGAGTTCGACTTCGACGAACTGCATCTCCTGACCGACGATCTTGAAGTCGATGTCATCGGCCATCGCGGCGCGCGCGCTGATCGCGGCGTTGGAGATGGGAGGCGGCGCCGCGGCGCCCGCACCGCCCACGCCGGACAGCTCCGCCACGCGCGAAGCGGGGATCCACTCGCTGAATCCGGGCTTCCAACAGAGCGCCGGCGGGTTCTTCGAGGCGAACTCGTGCGCCTGCGCGGAATCCAACGGTCCTGTCTGTTGTCCATTGACGGCGAAATACCACTGGCTCACAGCATCCTCCGTTCTCGATCGGCCGTTGTCAGGCCGAGAGGTCAGTTGGTGGCGTCGGTTCCGGAATCGGTCTGACGGAGCGTGTCTACGTCCGCCTGGAGTCGACCGACGGTGGCGTCGTCGAGGCCGAGACGAGCGGCCAAGAGCGCCAGGTAGGCGCGCTCCGCCGTGGTGTCGGCGTCGATGGAGAGCAGCGAAACCAGATAGACCTCGGCGGCGGCCACCGGACTGTCCACTTCGCGCAGTAACCCATCGAGGTCGACGGGACGCGCCAGCTCGGCCTCGAGCCACCGCGAGTCCTCGTCGCTCACACCCTCTTCGCCCAGACGCGAAGTGATCCGCGCGCGCTCCGTCTCATCGATCGTCCCGTCGGCCCGCGCTGCGGCCAGCATGGCCCGCACGAGGAGCGACGCGCGCTCCCCAGGACCGGTGGACGTCGCGGCCGGCGGCAACGGCGGCGGGGTCATCGAGACCGGCGATGTCGGCATCGGCGGCGGCGACTGCGGCTGCGGCTGCGACTGCGGCGCGCTCGCGCCCTGCTTCGCACCACGGAAATGCTCGATCGCGGCGATCGCGATCCCGCCCAGGATGGTGAGACCTTGCGGCGAGGTCACGACTCGACCCAGCCCTTTGCCGAGACCTCCGCCGAGCCCTCGCATCGCCTGCTTGCTGCTTCTTCCCGAGAGGCCGCCCCCGAGGAGCGCGCCCAGAAGTCGTTCCGCGTCTTGCATCGTCTGCTCTCACTCCTTCTGCTGATCCACGATCACCGGCGGCGCCTGTCGCCGGGTCGCGGGATGATACCCGCACCCCTCCGGAGACGCGCTGCTATCCTCGCGCCCCTATGCCCGGTCGATCCACACGCGGTCCCGCCAGCTTTCCCTCGGACCGAACCGGCGCGCCCCGTCGGGCCGCTCGAGAGGGCGAGAGCGTCTCCAAGACGCCGCCGGTCGAACGGGTCCGCGCGCTCTTGCCCGAGATCTTGGCGTTGGTCCGGCCGCGACGCGGTCTCCTGGCGCTCGGGATGTTCCTGATGATCGTGAACCGGGTGGCCGGCCTGGTGCTGCCGTCGTCGACCAAGTTCCTCGTTGATGACGTGATCGGGGCCAAGAAGGTCGACCTGCTGCTCCCGATCATCGGCGCGGTCGCCTGCGCCACCGCGATCCAAGGGGCGACCTCATTCGCGCTGACGCAACTGCTCTCGAAGGAAGCGCAACGTCTCATCGCCGAGATGCGACGACGGGTGCAGGGGCACATCGGCCGGCTCTCGGTCTCGTACTTCGACTCGAACAAGACCGGCGCGCTCGTCTCGCGGATCATGAACGACGTCGAGGGGATCCGAAATCTGATCGGGACCGGCCTGGTCGAGTTCGCGGGCGGCATCCTGACGGCCATCCTCTCGTTGGTCATCCTCATCCGACTCAGTCCTGTGCTCACGCTCCTCACCCTCGCCGTGCTCATCGTCTTCGTCGTGGTGCTGCAGAAGGCGTTCGCCACGATCCGTCCGATCTTTCGCGAACGGGGCAAGATCTACGGCGAAGTCACCGGCCGCCTGACCGAGTCGCTGGCCGCGATCCGCGTGGTGAAGGGGTATCACGCCGAGCGGCGTGAAGCGGGGGTCTTCGCCGCGGGCGTCGAGCGACTCCTGGAGAACGTGTTCAAGACTCTGACCGCGACGTCGGTCATGGGTCTCTCCTCGACCCTGCTCATGGGGATCGTCGGCGCAGTCGTGATGTACGTCGGCGCGCAGCAGGTGCTGGCCGACAAGATGACGCTGGGCGGTTTCTTCACCTACACCATGTTCCTCGGATTCCTGATCGCGCCGGTCTTCCAGGTCGTGGCAATCGGCACGCAACTGACGGAGGCGCTGGCGGGACTCGAGCGCACCCGCGAAGTGTTGCGGGAGCGTCCCGAGGACGAGGATCCGCGGCGCACCGTGTCGCTCCCGGACCTTCGCGGAGAGGTCGACTTCGAGGATGTCCGCTTCGCCTACGCGCCCGAGAAGGAGGTGCTGCACGGCGTGTCGTTCCACTCGCCGCCCGGCACGGTGACGGCGTTCGTCGGTCCGTCGGGCTCGGGCAAGTCGACCATCATCGGCCTCGTCTCCGCCTTCCATTCCCCCACCTCGGGGCGTGTCTTGGTCGACGGCGTGGACCTGTCGACCGCGCGGCTCGACTCGTACCGACCGCAACTCGGCGTGGTCTTGCAGGACACGTTTCTCTTCGACGGCACGATCAAGGAGAACGTCGCGTTCGCGCGGCCCGCCGCGACCGCCGAGGAGATCGAGGAGGTCTGCCGGATCGCCGCGGTCGATGAGTTCGTGCTGGACTTTCCGGATGGGTACGACACGATGGTGGGCGAGCGCGGCGTGAAGCTCTCGGGCGGCCAGAAGCAGCGCGTGTCGATCGCGCGCGCTCTCTTGGCGCGGCCGCGCATCCTCATCCTCGACGAAGCGACGTCGAGCCTCGACTCGGAATCCGAAGCGCGGATTCAGCAGGGGCTCGAGGCGCTCGTGCGCGGACGGACTACCTTCGTCATCGCCCACCGACTCTCGACGATTCGGCGAGCCGACCAGATCTTGGTAGTGGAGGCCGGGCTGATCGCCGAACGAGGAACCCACGAAGAGCTGTACGCGCTGCGCGGTCGCTACTTCGACCTTTATACGAAGCAGCAGGGGCTCGAGCGCAATCTCTTCCTCGCGCCAGGCGAGGGTGACCCGATCGAGGATGTCCGGATCGATCGCGCCGATCAGGCTCGCTGATCAGGCTCGCTGACTAGGCTCGCCGCAGCAAGCGCTCGCGCCTCTCCCGCGCGTCCTCGCGCAGCGTGTGCTCGGGATCGGCCGAGGAGAAGAACTCCAGAGTTTCGGCATAGGCGACGACCGCGGCGTCGAGCTGCCCCGAACTCTCGAGGGCGCGCGCGCGCCAGTACTGCATCTCTCCGAGCCACGGAGCGCGTTCGGCTGACGTGTGGATCAACGCCAACGCTCGCGCCGGCTCACCGGCCAGAATCCAGGAACGGACGCAGTCGATCTCGAGCTCCTCCCGCCAGTCCCACGAGATCGCCGGGTCTGTCAGCAGGGTTTCATAGGCAGCCGCGGCCGCGCGGTGATCGCCGTTCGCAGCCGGAAGGAGCGCATCGAGCGCTCGGATCGTGGGCATCGACGCCGTGTCGGGTGAAGCGCCGGGGTGGCGGTCCATCCACAGGCTCCGTCTCCACTCGGCGGCTCGAGCGGTCGCGGCGGGGTCGCCTGCGGCTGAGTTCGCTTGCGCGAGCGCGAAGACCATCGCGGTGCTCCGCGTGTCGCGGGCGAGCCACGCCTCGATCCGGGCGACCGCGTCGGCCAAGCCATCCCGCTCTATCTCCAGATAGACGAAAGCCAGCTCGCGCATCACATCGTCCGTGGCGGGGGGCGCGGCGCGGTTGCAGTCGGCCAGCGTCTGCTCTGCTTCGGCGAATCGCCCGAGCTTCGCCAGCGCGCGCGCCCGCGCCAGATAGGCGTGGGCGAAGGTCGAATCGATCTCGATGGCGCGAGCGTAGTAGGTCAGCGCGTCGTCGAAGCGTCCGGTGCGCTCGCAGAGCTCACCGAGACTGTCCTGCGGGTTTGGATGGTCGGCGCAGATGAAGGCGTACTTGCTCAGCGCCTCCATGCTCTCGTCCCAACGACCGAGGTCGGCCAGGAAGTAGCCGAGCGAGTTGTAGGCGTCGGTCCGAGTCGGGTCGATCTCGATGACACGGAGCAGCAGTCCGCACGCTTCTTCGATCCGACCCTCCTCCAAACAGGTCCGCGCCAACCAGTCGTACGCCTCGGGATCGCTCGGATCGTCCGCGATGGCCTGCTCGCAGATCCGGCGAGAGGCCGGCAGATCCGATCGCAGACGCGCCCGCACCAACGCCACGCGCCAGCGCTCCTCCTCGGAGAGTCGCGGGGTCAGCTGCTCCGCTCGATCGGTCCAGCCGAGCGCGCTCTCGATCCGTCCGGTGTCCAGGTCGAGCTGCGCCAGGCGAACCATGGCCATGGCGAAGTCCGGGTCGGCCTCCAGCGCCTGCTCGAAGCATTTCTTCGCGCGTTCGTTGTGCACCTGCAGGAGGTTCTCCATCCCGCGGTCGTACTGTGCGAGCGCCTCATCCGAAGCGGTGCTCCATGGACGCGACGGCCGAGCGAGCGCGGCGAACGCCACCGCCGCCGCGACGGCCACGATGACGAGCGTGCGGGAGAGGATCAGACGCGAGCGCAGCGACATCAGCGGGTCCCTCGGTTCACGCGGCCTTGGCTTGGCCCTGGAGCTCGGCCACGAGCGACGAGATCTTCTGCACGGTGAACGGCTTCGCCAGGACGCGCGTGATGCCGCGCAGTTGCGCCTCGTCGCGATCGATCTGCGTCCCCCACCCGGTGGCGAGCACGATGGGGACGCGGAGGTCGAGCTTGCGGATCTCGGTGGCGACCTCCCATCCGTTCAGGTCGGGCATGCCCAAGTCGGTGAAGACGAGATCGAAATGCCCCTCGCGGAATCGCTCCACCGTCTCCAGCCCGCCGCTGGCTTCGCAGACCTCGTGCCCGAGGAGGCGCAGCAGTTCCGCCAACACTTCGCGCACGTTCGCCTCGTCGTCGCCGACCAAGACGCGCCAGTGCGAATCATTCGACATCAGATCCTCCTTCCGCTGCGGCGACCCGGAACTTTCCACCGGCAGGGTGACGATGAAACTGGTTCCGCGCCCTTCCTCGCTCTCGACCTCGACGACTCCTCGATGGCGCTTCACGATGCCGAAAACCGTCGAGAGGCCCAGACCCGTCCCGCTCACTCCCTTCGTCGTGTAGAAGGGGTCGAAGATGCGCTCGCGCACCCGGGCCGACATGCCGGCGCCGGTGTCTCGGACGACGACGCGCGCCGCTCCGGACGTGGTCTCCGTGCGGATGGTGATCTCGCCGCCCTGCGGCATGGCGTCGACGGAGTTGAAGATCAGGTTGGTCAGCACCTCGCGCAGCTCGGTCGGAGCGCAGGAGATCGGCGGCACTCGACCGAGGTCGAGCGTCAGTTCGATCTGCGCGCCCGCCTGTTGGGCCTGATCTTTCCAGCGGGGACGCGTGATCTCGACGACGCCTCGCACGATGTCGTTCAGGTCGGCGAGGACGAAGGTCTCGCTGCTCTCGCCGCGGCTGAACTCCTGCATGCGCCGCACGGTCTCGGCGCCGTCGAGGCCCGCGTGCTCGATCACTCCGAGCCCGGCCTCGAGCTCGGCGGGAGAGGCGGCCTGACGCAGCATCTTGATCCGCATGACCTGCACGCGCCCGATGATGACGGAGAGGATGTTGTTGAAGTTGTGCGCGATGCCGCTGGCCATCTGACCGACGGTGCGAAGTCGGTCTTGCCGCCGCGACTCCTCGGAGTGCGCCAGTCGACCGATCGCTTCGCTCAACTCCTCGTTGCGACGGGCCAGCTCCGCGCGACTCTGCGCGAGGCTCCCCGACATCTCGTCGAAGACGCGCGCCAACTCGCCGACCTCGTCATTCGTGTCGACGCCGACGCGCTGCGAGAGGTCGCCGCGGGCGATGCCGCGCGCGACCTCCGCCATGCGACGAAGCGGCCGTAGCGCCCATCCCGTGAGGAAGAACAGGACGACCAGGCCGAGCCCGCTCAGCGCCACGCCGCAGCCGAGACTCCAGCCCAGCGCTCCGCGCATCTGCGCGAACGTCTGGTCGCTGGAGAGCCCGAAACGGACGAAGCCCTGCACGCCGGTCGCCGAGGTCGTCTCCAGCGGCGCGACGAAGTTCATCAACGCGCCGCCGTCGGGGGACGGCAGTTCGAACGACTCCGCTTGCACGGGTCGCCAGGATCGAGCCACGAGGCGACTTCTCATCCAACGTTCGGGCACGGCCGGAGAGATCGCCTGCGCGACGATGTCGCCGCGACCGTCCTGCACGATCACATAGCGGACGCCTTCCTCGCGCACCAAGAGCGCGACTTCGGCGCGCAGCAGATCGAGTTCGCCCGAGTGGAGCGTGAGCGACGCGTTGGTGGCGAGCACATGCGCGATGGCCGCGCCTCGATGTTCGAACTCCCGGCGGACCGTCTGCCGGAACTGGATCCAGATGACGAGCGCGAAGACGAGCGACGAGGCGAGCAACGAGACGAGATAGACGCTGAGCACGCGGGACCGCAGAGTTTGCGGAAGGAACCGTGGAATTGCTCGCACGCGACACCTCGCCACCGGGCGATCGGGGCGGCCCGAGCCCGAGAGAAGGCCCGACCGAACCGATATCATCCCGAGACGGACAGCCAAACGCCGTGCCAGCGCCGACTCTGGTGGGGATCGGTCGAACCTCGACCGAACTTGTGGCGCTGACGACGATTCGCGGCGCTCCCAGCACGGAAATCGCACTCCCGCCGGGAGCGATCCAAGGCGACTCGCCGGATCGTTTCGGAGCGTCCGTGCAGTTCGCAGTCAGGGGGCGCCCGACCGTGCAAGAAGTCCGCCCGCGCTGCGACACGCGGCGTGGACCCCGACCGGGCGCGCGGCGCCCCGGTGGTTCATCCCACCCAGTGTTCTGGCGGTTCTGACGCAGTCGCTTCTGCGATCAGGAAGCGGGGAGGAGCGCGGCCGCCTCCCGGAGCGAGAAGCGCTCCACGAGCGAACGCAAGATCTCCGGATCGGGCGGGCTGAGGAACCCGAGCGGCGCATGTCGGTCGAGTGGGGTCTCCGTCACGCTGGCGCTGACCGCCGTGTCGCGCTTCTTCGACTTCGGCACGCGCAGACTCTCCAGAACGAACCGCACGACCGAGCGACCGTGCTGGAGGCGCGAGAAGATGCGATTGCGATAGATCGTCTCGGCGTAGAGATCGTACTCCGGGACCAACTCGACGCCGGGCATCTCGAACGTCTCGACGACGTCGCGGATCGTCTCCAACGTCTCGTCCGGATAGAGCGCGAGGTAGATGCGCGCCCCCTCCAGGAAGAAGTGAAAGTGCGCGACCTCGTCCGCGATGATGGCGCGCACGGGGCCGAGCAGCTTCGGGTCGGGCTGATTCCCGCTCTCGGCCGATCGTTCGGGGGGATTCAGGTAGCGCAGGAAGTTGTTGTAGGTGATCTGCGTCGCCCGTTCCTGGAAGACGGTGTAGATGAGCATGGAGAGCGGCGTGTCATGCGGCGGCGTCCAACTTCGCTTCCGCAGGTCGACCGCGTACTCATCGAGTTCTCCGGGCGCCATGATCTCGCGACTCGAGATGACATTCCGCCAGAGTCCTGCGTGGCGCGACTCCTCCATGCCCCATCGCAATTGGAACTGCGATTGTCCGTAGTTGTCGCGGACCAGACGGCACAGCTCGGCCGTGTAGTCGGGCGCGTACTGCTCGACGGCAAAGAAACCGACGACGAGCCGCGAGAAGTCCTCGTTGTGGTCGAGAACGCCCTCCGTCCAGTCGAACGACGCGTCGGGGCTCCAGTTGCGCTTCCGGATGGCGCGCTCCTCGTACCACCGGAAGAGCGCCAAGAAACACCAACTCAGGATTCGCTGGCGGGCGCGCTGACCGGACGAGTTCGCGGCCTCCTCGACCAATCCATCGAGATACGCGCGCAGCGACGGATCCTGGGTGGGGGACACGGGCATCATCATCAACGAGAGTCTCCGAGTAGTTTGAATCCGGAGTCTGACGCGGGCGACGCTCGCGGGCAAGCACGGGAGTCGCCTCGGCCAAATTGCCGGGGTGGGCTGAAATCGAGACCGAGCGGGCCGGGCCGGGCTCAACCGGCGATCAACTGCACTTCGGCTCCGATGCGGTCGGCCATGTGCAGCATTGTGGCCAAGTCGGGGTGTCGCACCATGATGAAGCCGTCCGAGATAACGCTCCTGCGCCAGTCGCGGCGCGGTTGCCCGATCGGCGTCAGGTCGACAGCCGCGATGTGCGGCCCGAGTTCGGAGAGGATTCGCGCCAAACCGTCGATCCGCTGGATTCGCCCTTCCCCGCGAGCACGTTTGAAGACCGCAGCGGCGTTGTACTTGCGCTCGATCGGCTGCGTGAAGACTCCGTGGCAGGCCGCCTCGGCCCAGCCGCGGAAGAGATCCAGGTCACTCGCCCAGTTCATCACGTCGACCGTGCGGGCGCCCGGCGGACGGCATCCGATCTCGCCGAAGATCGCCTCGCCGTCCGGCTTGCGGTACCACTCCATGTGCGTGAACCCGGTCTTGAAACCGAGCGCCAGCAGCACCTCGCGCCCCATTTTCACTCCCGCCGCGACATCCACGCCATTCACGTCGCGGATGGAGATGGTCTGTTGACTGACCCATTCCAGATTGCGTGAGACCAGCGCGCGGGGCCGGTAGAACGACACGTTATAATAGAGGATCCTGCCGTCGACACAGATCGTGTCGAACGTGAAGTCCTCTCCCTCGATGAACTCCTCCACGCTTACTTCGGTCACGTGACGAAGTCGCGGGACCACCTGCTCGAACTCCTGCCAGTTGGCGAGTCGGTAGGTGTCCATCGAGCCGGCGCCGTCGATCGGCTTGACCACCGCCGGGAATCCGATCGACCTCAGCGCCTCGCGACATCCTTCCGCGGTGTGCGCGCTGGCGTGACCCGGCGTGCGGATCCCGGCCCGATCCAGTACGCGTTTCATCTCTTCCTTGTCGCGAAACGGAATCGTCTCGGCCACGGTCATCCCGGGAAGTCCGAGCGCCTCGCGGGCGCGCGCGGCGGGGATCATGAGCGGCTCCCAGAGCGCCTCCAGTTGGTCGATGCGGACCTGCCGCGAGATGCGTTGGATCTCCTCGACCATCCCCTGCTCATCGCCGAAGTTGACCTGGAAGTAGCCGCTGAGCGATTCGCGCACCATGGGCGGGAGCGCCGACTCATGTTGATCGCCCACTCCGATGACGTTGACGCCGACCTGGGCGAGTCCGCGCGTGAAGTAGTTCTGCTCGACCGGAAATCCGGGCGAGAGCATGAGGACGTTCATCCGCTTTCCCTTTCGTCGGTCGTAGATCTCGAGGCCGACGGAGTTTCGGCGCTCGCGGGCGGGATGGCAAGGGGCGCGGCGCCCGCCGCGCCGGTCCACCGCTCCACGAGGTAGGCCAGCCACGGTAGGGTGAAAATTTGTATCCAGATGCCCGGCCAGGCGTCCGCGAAGAGCGGACCGAGGAGGGCGCGAGGATGCATTCCCTGCAGCGAGGCGAAGCCGAGATGGACCACGCGGCCGAGCAGCATCGCCGTCACGAGGGCCACGAGCCGCTCCGTCCAACCAGCCCCGGGACGCGAGAACGCGCCGGCCGCCAATCCATAGACGAGGATCTCGACCGCGATACGGAGCCTGGCGCCCGGTTCTCCGTCGACCGCGAACAGCTCCGCGACTCCGGTCGCGAGGGCGACGAGTCCGCCGGCCAACGGCCCGAGGGAGAGTCCCGCCAACAACGCCGGAAAGTGCGCCGGGAGGTACACCCAACAGGCGCCGCCCAACGCGTGGGCGACGATCGGCGCGAGGAAGCCGAGGATCGCGAAGAGTGCGACGGGCAAGACTGCGGCGCGGCGTTCCAACATCGGTCTAGCCCAGCTCGACGCGCAGGATGGTGACCAAGCGTCGCAGCGCGTCCTCGACGACGCGGGTCTCGGGGTGACGCACGATGACGAAGCCTTCGCCTTCGTAGGTGCCGCTCGCGGACTGGCCCTCGCGCGGCAGTTTCGCTTCGACGACTAGATCGCCCAGCTCCTGTTGGGCCTGCTGGAGCCCGTGGATCGCACGGACGCGCCCCTCGCCCTGTCCGCGCAGGTACGCGGCGCCCGCCGCGTAGCGACGAACCGGCGGGTCGAACTCGTCGGTCACCATGAGGCGCGCCCACGCGCGGTACATGTCGAGGTCGTGCGCGTGAGAGATGAGTGTCATGAATTGCGCTCCCGGCGGACGGGCGCCGACTTCGGAGATCGCCGCCGAACCGTCACGCCGACGAAACCACTCCATATGACTGAAGCCGCTGCGCATTCCCAGGACCTCCAGCGCGCGGAACGCGACGCTGCGGATGTCGTCGTAGATCGGAGACATCACCTCGCGCGGGAGCAGCACGCACCACTGGATCCACGGGCTCTGCAGCACCTCGAGCGGGGTCGGGTAGTAGTGGTTGATCGAGAACCAAACCGGCCGACCCTGCAGGAAGACGCTGTCGAAGGAGTGCTCTTCGCCCACGATGAACTCTTCGAAGAGCACCGGACGATCGGCGTTCAGCGGACTGACCGTGAAGAATTGGCTGAGCGCCTCGGGCCGGTCGATCCGGAAGGTGCCGCGGGCGCCCGAGCCGGCGGGTGGTTTGGCGATGACCGGATATCCCACCTCGGTCACGAACTCGCGCGCTTCCTGCGGGGACTCGACCAGGCGATGGCGCGCGCACGGCAACCCGTGTTCGGCCAAGACCGACTTCATCAGCGCCTTGTCGCGGAAATTGCGAGCCGCCTGCGCTCCCATCCCCTCGATCCGGAGGTACTCGCGCGCCTCGGCCATCGGAACCTGGAGCTCTTCCAGCGTGCCCAACGCGCGGTGGATCGGCCCGAGTCGGTGCGCGAGCGCATCGGTCGCGCGAACGATGTGACCCACATCGAGCGCATCCTCAACACGATAGTGCGCCGCCAGCTTGCTCCAGAGGGCTCGCGGCAGCTTCTCGGCCGCATCCTGACTGATGAGGCCGAGGCGGACGTCGGGGAGATCGACGACCGCCTCGACGAATCGAAGCGTGGTCTCGAGGAAGAACGGAGCGTTGAAGACGACGTTACGCATCGGTTCCTGTTCGGCGGAGGTCGGGCTCGCGCGGCCGGTCAGTTCGACTCGACCGACGCAACCGTCACGTAGGCCTGGCCGTTACGTTCCGAGACCTTTCCCTTCACCTTCAGCGGCTTGCTCTCCATCCGGTCGTTCCAGATCTGAGTCTCCGCGCCGACGCCTGGGCCCTCGAGGATGTAGATCTTTCCGTCGGCCGTCTGTAGACCCATCGCGCACGAGTCGCCGATGTGGAAGTTGCAGTGCCCGCAACCCGAGGTTCCGGTCAACACCATCTCGACGCCGTCGGCCAGGGTGGTCGTCGAGGTCGAAGGGGTCGCGGTCGTCCCAGCGGTGTTGGTCGCAGCTTTCGAGGCGGTGGGGTCGGCCGAGCCCGCCTGGTGGTTGCCGCCGGAAGAACAGGCGGCGAGGAGCAGAACGAGGGCGGGAATGACGACGAGTTTCATGGCGACCTCCATGGTGTGGGGTGGGATTCGACTGGGCAGCCTAGCGATGCGCTCGGCCACGGGCAACACCGCCGCGCCGCCGGCGCTCCGGCTCGATCGCCCAGGCGCACGAACCGACCGGCCCTCGCGCCGGTCTGTCGACGGTTCGGTGGCTGTGCTAACCTGCCGCGCCGCGCAAACAGGAGGCTCTCGATGCACGTCGTCTTCGTCGAACCCCACTTTCCCGCGAATCAGCGGGAATTCGTCCGCGCGCTGCATCAGATCGGCGTGCGCGTCACCGGGATCGGGGAGTCTCCGTTCAGCTCCTTCGACGAAGACTTGCGTCGCTGGCTGTATCACTACGAGCAGGTTCCGTCGGTCGTGAACGAAGAGGCGGTGGTCAAGACGGTCCGGTGGATCCAGGAGCGGATGCCGGTGGATCGCATCGAGGCGACGGTGGAGGCGCACATCCTCTCGACCGCGCGGGTGCGCGAGGCCTGTGGGATCGCCGGAACGTCGCTGCAGACCGCGTGGCTCTGCCGAGACAAGCCGACCATGAAAGAGGTGCTGCGGCAGGCCGACATTCCCTGCGCTCAGTCGACCGGCACGGCCTCCATGGACGAGGCGCGGGCGTTCGCCGAACAGGTCGGGTACCCCCTGATCTTGAAGCCGCGCAGCGGCGCCGGCGCGTCGGGGACCTACAAGGTCGACAACCCGGAAGAGTTCGAACAGGCGCTGGTCGCCAGCGGACTCTCTCGCGGCGCGAACATCGCGATCGAAGAGTTCATCGACGGACACGAAGGCTTCTACGACACGATCGCGGTCGATGGGGAGCCGGTGCACGAGTTCGTCACGCACTACTACCCGAACGTGCTCGAGGCGATGCGCACCCGCTGGATCTCGCCCCAGTTCATCACGACCAATCGGATCGACGCCCAGGGCTACGACGAGGTGAAGGAGATGGGTCGGCGCGTGATCGCGGCCCTCGGCATCGGCTCGTCGGCCACGCACATGGAGTGGTTCTACGGTTCGAAGGGTCTGAAGTTCTCCGAGATCGGCTGTCGGCCGCCCGGCGTGCGCGCCTGGGATCTCTACGGCGCCGCCAACGAGATGGACCTCTACGTCGAGTGGGCGCTCGCGGTCTGCTTCGGAAAGCGGTCGCAGGCCGCCTCCCGTCGCTTCGCCGCCGGCATCGTCACGCTGCGCCCCGATCGCGACGGCCGCATCGCGCGCTACGAGGGGCTCGAGGCCATCCAACGCGCCTTCGGAGAGTGGATCGTCGACTACCACTTGCCTCCGGTGGGACACGGCACTCAGCCGGTCGAGGCAGGGTACATGGCCAACGCCTGGGTCCGGATGCGTCACCCCGACTACGACGAGCTGCGGCGCATGCTCGATGCGGTTGGCGAGACCGTGAAAGTCCGCGCGGAGTAGTTCCTACAACGCGACCTGAAAAAATCCGCCGGGGTCCGCCCGACGCGATCCCCGACACCCCTCTCCTCCTATGCACCACAGCCGGTTGCGACACTCGCGGTCGTTGGCACGCCGAGTGCTTCTCGATCGCCGATGCCGGGCGCTCCGCGAAAGCGGCGACGCTCGGAGAGACGACCGGACTCGTTTCGATCGATCTTCGAAGCGTAGGGACTCACAACGAGGGGGCTCGGAAATGTTGTGGACTATCGCAGTCGTGTTGCTCGTGCTCTGGCTCTTGGGAATGGTCAGTAGTTACACCATGGGCGGCTTCTTGCATGTGCTGCTAGTGCTCGCCGTGGCCACGGTCCTCATTCGCATTATCCAGGGACGTCGGCCCGTCTGACGGGACCACCCTCTACGGGTCCCTGCCTTCGAACTCGAAGTTCCTCCGAGCCTGCGGCGTTGCGCCCTCACCTCGCAACGCCGCAGGCTCTTTTTTATGCCCTCGGCCGGCGCTTCTCCTCATCTCGACCCTCCTCTCCACTGGGACCTCTAGCGCACGACCCGGACCGGACGTCGCGTCTCCAGTCCGTCGAACCGGACCCGCAGGATGTAGCTCCCCGCCGGGACCGACGCGTTCGCGACATTCCTGCCATCCCAGGTGAGATCAAACTGCCCCGGGCCGCGCGGCCCCGCGGCGAGACCTCGCACCTGCCGCCCCGCAACATCCAGGATGTCCGCGGAGAGTGGGCCGGAGCGCTCCAGTCGAATGGGAATGCGCGTGGAGTCGCGAAACGGGTTCGGCGTGGGGGCGCCCACCGTCCAGATCGGCGTGGTCTCGACCGAGTCGGGCGGTTCGCCGGGCACGAGCTTGTACACCTCGCCGCTCGTTCCGAAGCCGCGATCGACAATGTACAACTCGCCGAAACCGTCTTCACCGAACGACGAGATCTGCGCGATCCGAGAGGTCCCGACGGGATCCAATTCCGACGTCCGTTCGGCGAACTCGCTCGGCGCCCCCCCCGCGAATCGGAACGACCAGATCCGATTGCTGACATAGTCGGCGAAGAAGTAGGTCCCCGAGAGCTCGGGCAGCAACGAGCCACGGTAGATGTATCCGCCGGTGATCGACCCTCCGCTCGCTCGTGGATAGACCCAGACCGGCGCGGTCAACCCACCCGGATCGCAGTTCGACGGCGGTTCGTAGCAGCCGTCTCCCTCCATCAGACGCCAACCGAAATTCTGTCCGCTCGTCCCGGACGGCAAGAGATCGACCTCTTCTCTCGTTCGTTGCCCGACGTCGCCGATCCAGAGATCGCCCGTTCCACGGTCGAACGAGAATCTCCATGGATTGCGGAGTCCGAGAGCGAAGATCTCGGGCCGAGCGCCGGGCGACCCGACAAACGGATTGTCGGGCGGAATCGAGTACGGCCGGCTCGGAGAGGTTTCGACGTCGACGTCGATGCGGAGCAGCTTCCCCAGCAACTCCAGCGGATTCTGCGCGCGGTTCTCGGGATCCCCCGCGGCGCCGCCGTCGCCCATCCCGATGTAGAGATAGCCGTCGGGACCGAACTGGAGGCAGCCGCCGTTGTGGTTCGCATACGGCTGGTCGATTCTCAGGATCTCCAACGCCGACGCGGGATCGGCGCGGTGTGGGTCGATGACCAGCGTCGTGTAGCGCGCGACGACCGTCCGGCCCTGGCGATCGGTGTAGTTCACATAGAAGAACCGATTCGTCCGGTAGTCGGGATGAAACGTCAAGCCGAGCAACCCGCGCTCATCTTCGCCCGTGACATCGGGCAGGAGCGTCCCCACGTCGAGGAAGGGGATCGGCCGAAGCTGCCCGTCCTCGGAGATCCGGATCCGTCCGGTCTGTTCGACGATGAAGAGGCGGGCGTCGCCGGGCGGCGCGCAGACGTAGACGGGAAAGTGCAGATCGCGCGCGACGCGTTGGGTTGTGAGCGCGTCGACCGAGGCGATGGCCGGCGCGCAGAGGCAGGTCGCCGCGAGTACGGCGAGCAAGCCGCTCATCATCGTAGAAGAAGTAACTTCCGCTGATCGTTCTGGGCGGCGGCGAGGCGGACGAAGTAGACGCCGGCTGCGAGTTCGCGGCCTCCGTCATCTCTGCCGTCCCAGCGCTCGGAGTGCAAACCGGCCGAGCGTTCGCCGTCGTAGAGCGTCCGAACGAGACGTCCATCGGTCGCATAGACGCGCAACGCGAGACTGCCGGAGCGGGCCAACCGGAACGAGACCGTGGTCTCGCCGACTCCGACGCCCGCGCCGAACGGATTCGGTCCCGATGGCTCCAGTCGCGTGAGATCGAGCCGTGCGCCGCCTTCCACCGAAGTCGAAACCCCTTGGGTGATGACGATACGCTGGTCGATCCCGACCGACGCGAGCTGCTGCGTCGGACCGGTCGGCCAGACCACCTCGACCGAATCGATCGAACCGGCGACCCCCAGTCCGAAGTGCGCGACCGGCTCGTTCTGCGAGAGGAAATTCGAACCGCCGTCGATCTGCCGCCCGCGCCACTTCCCGTTCACCTTCACGCGAACGCGAGCGCCAATGCCGTCGCGGTTCGAACCGACCCCGACGAGCTGAACCTGCAACCAGTGATGCACCGCCGGCCAATCATTGCGGATGAGCTGGCTCGGGGCCCCGCTGCGCACGACCAAGAAATCGAGATCGCCGTCTCGATCGTAGTCGGCCAACGCCGCGCCGCGCCCGCCCGTCACCGGCGCCGAGATGACACCGTTGCCGAGCACGCTGGAGAAACTGAGGGAACCTTCGTTGCGGAGCAGGCGACACGGGGCCGATGCGCTCGTCAGGAACAGGTCGAGATCGCCGTCGTTGTCGACATCGCCCCAGGCGGCCGCGGCGCCGTCCGTCGCCCAGGCGGCGTCGCCGACCGCGACGTCGGTCCAAGAGTTGCCCCCGTTGCTGCGGAACAGACGATTCGGCGCGTCGTTGTTGACGAGGTAGAGATCGACGCGACCGTTGTCATCGAAATCACCCCACGCCGCGCCGACGCCGCTGTTGCTGTCGTTCATCGGCGCCGAGGTGACGCCGTTGAACGTCCCGTTCCCGTTGTTGCGGAAGAGGCGATTCGGCCCGTCGTCGTTGGAAAGGTACAGGTCGAGGTCGCCGTCCTGATCGGAATCGGCCCAGGCGCCCGTGTTCCCGAGTCCGCCGTTCGGGAGCGGCGCGGCGGTGACATCGGTGAACACGCCGCCGCCGTCGTTGCGGACGAGCTTGTTTCCGGTCCCGTAGTTCACCAGGTAGACGTCGAGATCACCATCTCTGTCGTAGTCGGCCCACGCGACGCCGTTGGTCGGATCGGCGCCGCTCGCGGGCGCGTTGTTGACGAGGCTGAAGCCGTTCTGATCGTTGCGGAAGAGTCGGTCTTGCCCTTCGTTTCCCACGAGTAGATCCAGGTCGCCGTCGTTGTCGTAGTCGGCCCACGCAACGCCGCGACCTTCGCCCGTATCTCCCAGCGGCGCGACGGTGGCGTTCTCGAGCACGCCGGCGTCGTTGCGCAGGAGCCGATTCGCCTGGCCGGAGCCGTACGAGATGTAGGCGTCGGCGTCGCCGTCCGCGTCGTAGTCACCCCACGCGACGCCTCGCCCATCGCCGACGGCGGAGAGATCGGGGGAGCTCACGTCGGAATAGAACGCGGACTCGAGGGCGTTCGCGGCGTTGATCCGCCCGTAGCCGGTCATCGTGTCGTATCCGTTCGCGCCCATATCGACACAGGAAGCACGCAGGACCGCCAGCAGCGCGTTATTTGTGAGTTCCGGCCGCGCGGACCAGACCAAGGCGGCGATTCCCGCGGCGACCGGCGTCGCCGCCGACGTTCCGTTGAACGAGCTGTAGTAATCCCCCGAACTCAGGCCGGCCGTTCCGCGAATGTCGGTGGTGTTGATCTTCACACCCGGCGCGAGGAACTCGAGACCGACGCCGTAATTCGATCCCCACCAGTTCTCGCCGTCGCAGCTCGAAGGGCTCTTCCGTTCGTTGCAGGGAGAGAGGGCGCCGACGCCGATCGCATTGGTGTACGCGGCCGGGAATTGCAGACTGGGGTCGTTGTCGTTGCCCGTGGCGCAGAAGAGCAAGCATCCCTTCGTGGCGTGCGCGTAGTCGACCGCGGCGAGCAAAGTGGGACTTCCGCTCACGCCGCCGAGACTGAGCGAGAGGATCTTGGCGCCGTTGTCCGCCGCCCAAGTGATCCCTTGCGCGGTCAACGTGGTATTGCCGTCGCCGAATTCGTCGAGCACCTTGACCGGCATGATCTTGACCAACCAGGCGACACCGGCCAGGCCCACGCCGTTGTTGCCGCCGGCCGCGGCGATCCCGGCGCAGGCGGTGCCGTGCCCCTCGTCGTCATCGGCGCTGGCGTCGCCGTTCACGATGTCGATGCCCGCCACCATCCGTCCGGCGAACTCCGGGTGTCCGAGGTCGATTCCGGTATCGAGGATGGCCACGATGAGAGACGCCGAGCCGGTCGTGATCGCCCATGCGCTCTCACAGTCGATGTCGGTATCGATCAGCCAACCGAGATTGCGATTCTCCAGCGCCCACTGCCCGGAAAACTGCGGGTCGTTGGGGACCACCTCGAGCTTGCGCATCGGCTGCTCGATCTCGACCGATTCGACCCGTCGCAGCAGCGCGGCCGCCGCGCTGCTGCTCTGCCCTGCCCCCACTTCGATTCGGTAGAACCGGTCCAGGCCCGCTGCTCGATGCGCCTCAGGATCCATCGAACCGTCGAAGACCGGCGTGATCCTCGCGACATCGAACCTCGCCAACTCCGCGTCCACCGCCGCTATCCCCGTGGACCTCGCATCCGACGACAGTCGCGCCCGCTCCGGGAGGCGCACCACGAGTGCGCCGTCCGTGGCGGCATCGGCGACTCCTGGAGCGGCAAGCAGGGAAGCGAACACGGTCGCGAAGAAACGGAGTTGCGATGGCATGTCGGTGTCCCTTCAGGGAAGGCCTCTCGGGGACCTCGGTCCCGGACGAGGTGCCGGCGATTGTGCGCGTCGATCCGGCGGGCGGCAATCCCCGGAATCGGAGTAGAGCCGACTCTCGCTCCGAGCTTCCCGCTGCCGTATTCTGTCCCGCGATGGTCGGACCCCAGAAAATGCAACTCGTGCTGCTCGGACCGCAGCGCTTCAAGCCAACCCTAGGCGAGGCGGTCAGGTCCCTCGAGATCGAAGGAAAGATCGCGACCATCACCGCCGGCTGGCAGGAACGCGAGCCGGACGACCAGGAGCTGCACAGCCATCTCGACGGCCGGACGATCAACCTGCGCCTCTGGGAGCGGGCCGAGGAGATCTTCCGTCGAGATCTGGAGCTCGCGGCCGCCCACAAGGAGCGGCAGGAGCGGCTGCGGCTGCTCCAAGGCGCCTATCAGGTGCGGTTACTTCATGCCATGGAAGCGGTTACGTCGCTGGACGGCATGAAGGGGGACGCGCGCCTCCTGGACGGAGAACGTGAGGCTGCCGTCGAAGCGGTCCGCCAACTCGACGCCCACCACCTCCAGCGGGTCCAGGACATCCACGCCAGGTTCGAGGCCCGCTGGCGGCCGGGAGACCGGCCCGACGTCGGGCGCCACCGTGAGGAGATCGGGCGCGTGCTCCGTCACGTCGACGCCGTCGCGATCTCCGGAGGGCATGTCGCGGTGCTGCTCAACAGGTTACGCCTCTTCGACGTCGGCGCTCAGATCGCGGAGCGGACCGTCTTTGCCTGGTCGGCCGGGGCGATGATCGCCTCTGAACGGGTGATCTTGTTCCACGACTCTCCTCCGCAGGGCGCCGGAAACGCCGAGGTGCTCGACGCCGGCCTGGGCCTCTGCACCGGGGTCGTTCCCCTGCCCCATGCCTGGCGCCGCCTGGAAATGGACGATCGGGCGCGGCTCGGTCGGTTGGCCCGGCGGTTCCTGCCGTCCACCTGCGTCGCCATGGAAGACAGCGCCCGGCTCGATTGGTCGCCCGAAGGATGGAACGGCTCACCCGGGATGAAACGGATCCAGACGAGCGGCGAACTGGAGGAGATCGGGAGCGTGGTCGTCGCCTGAGCGACGCGCGCCGAACAGATGGAACGAAAGCTCTCCAACCGAGACGGCGGCCATCCGCCGCAGCCGGCGCAGCCCGCCGCCGCCGCGACGATCGACGGCCGCTCGGCCATCCACGAGTTGCTGCAGCACCGACCGCTGGATCGCGGCGCGGTCGACCAGTTCCTGCGGGAGCACACGTTCCCCTTCGTGAAAGGCACGAGCTGCACGTTCCTCTATCGCGGAGAAGCCGACTCGGTCGTACTGCGCAGCTTCATCTTCGGGCTGCCCTCGGCGCAGCCGTTCCAGCGCGTGCTCGGGACCGAACTCTGGTTCCTCGTGATGGAGCTGCCCGAGCAATCACGGATGGAATACAAGATCGAGGTCGCGACGCGCGCGGGCAGCCGCTGGATCGAGGATCCTCTCAACCCGCTGCACGCGCGTGATCCCTTCGGCGCGAACTCGGTCGTGCACGGATCGGGCTATGAGGAGCCGGAGTGGGCGCGGCCTGATTCTGAGACGCGCACGGGATCGTTCGAAGACTTCCTCTTCAGCTCCGCGGCCTTCGGCGATGAGCGCAAGGTGACGGTCTATCTGCCCGCGCGCTTCCGCCGCAGCCGCACCTATCCGGTGCTGATCGTGCACGACGGCGGCGACTATCTGAAGTACTCGGGACTGAAGGTGGTCCTCGACAATCTGATCCACCGGCTGGAGATCCCGGAGCTGATCGCGGTGCTGACCTACCCGGAGGATCGCCTGGTGGAATACGGCAATGACGAGCGGCACGCGCGGTTCCTGGTGGAAGAACTACTGCCGAAAGTCGAAGCCGACTACCCGCTGCGCAAGGACCCCGCGTCGCGCGGCATGATGGGCGCGAGCTTCGGCGCGGTGGCCGCGCTCTCGACCGCGGTCCGCTACCCGGGCGCCTTCGGACGCCTGCTCTTGCAGTCGGGCTCGTTCGCCTTCACCGACATCGGCAAGCGCCACGAGCGCGGCCCGGTCTTCGATCCGGTCGTGGCTTTCATGAACAAGTATCGCAAGCAGCCGACGCGCGTCGTCGACCGCGCCTACGTGAGCTGCGGCATCTACGAGTCGCTCATCTACGAGAACCGCTCGCTCGTACCGCTCCTGCAATCGACCGGCATGGAGGTCAAGTACACCGAGTCGCGCGACGCCCACAATTGGGAAGCCTGGCGCGACCGCTGCCGCGAAGGCCTCTCCTGGCTGTTCGAAGGGCCATTTTGGATGGTGTATGAGTAACAACGGCGCGGCAGCAGCCGCGCCGTTTCCTATCCTGCTCCCGTCACCCCTTCGAGAGGCCCTTGGAGCATGAACCCCGAGTCTCTCGCCGCACTTGATCGTCTCACGCGCGCCTCTCTCCTCCCCGCCGCTACCTCCGAAAAACTCCGCCGCATCGCCCAAGGCGCCCGCGTCCCCATCCGCACCGAACTCCGCCTCTTCCTCTACGTCTCCGTCCTCCTCATCTCCACCGGCGTCGGCCTCCTCATCAAAGAGAACCTCGAGCGCATCGGCCCCCTCGGCATCTCCCTCTCTCTCGCCTTCGCCGCCGCCGCCTGCCTCTTCTATGTCGCGCGTCGCGCCGCGCCGTTCACCTGGGGACGCGCCGCCGACCAGCACATGGCGATCGACTACGTGCTCTTGCTGTCGATGCTGCTGCTCACGGCCGACCTCACCTACATCGAGCGGACCTTTCCGCTCTTCGACTCGGCCTGGGCGCTGCACTTGCTCGTGATGTCGATCGTCGCGGTGGCTCTCGGCGCTCGCTTCGACTCCCGCACCGTCTTCGCGCTGGGGCTCTCCTCATTCGCCGCCTGGCGCGGCGTCTCGGCCAACACGCTCGAACAAGTGTTCTGGGCCTCGTCCTACCGCGGCGTGAGCCTCAACTCGCTCGGCTGTGGCGTCCTCTTCGTCGGCGTCGGTTGGCTGCTGCTGCGCACGAAGCGAAAGGCGCACTTCGAACCGAGCGCGACCTATCTCGGGTGGATGCTGGTCCTGGGAGCGCTCTTCCGACTCTCGTGGCCGCTGCTCACGGTGACCGGCGTCGGCCTCGCGGTGCTGGGTTCGCGCGTGCGTCGCTACTGGCTCTTCGCCCTCGGGGTCGCCGGCGCCTACGTCGGCGCCGGCCGTTTCGTGACTCAGTTCTTGCGGGACGACATCGCCCAGGCGCTCTGGTTTCTCCTGAGTTCGATCGCGGTCATGGCGCTGCTCATCCGCAAGGGTCGTCGCTGGCAAGAGGCGACGAAGCTGAACGAGGCGCAGCCATGATCCGTGCGCTGGCCGCCTCCGACCGCGCGCACGAGATGCGCGAGCAAACCGAGCGCTGGATTCGCGCCGAGCTGATTCCGCCGGCCAACGCGGCGGCCGCGCGGGCGCTGATGTCGGACGACGAGCCAGGCGCCAAGCATTCCGTCCGCCCGTCGCGCGTCTTCCAAGTGATGGGCGCCGTCTTCTCCGCCATCGGAATCGGGGCCGCGACCTCGCTGTACTTCTTGATCTTCAGCGGTGGCGGCCTGCGCCCGCTCCTCTTCATCGGCCTCGCGCTCTTGGCCGCGACCGAGTGGCGCGCGCGGGCGCAACGCCACGCCGCAGGGGGATTCGAGCTGGCCGCGTCGTTCCTCGGCGTCGCGCTCTTCCTCGCCGGGATGATTCAACTCCTCGAGGATGTCGGCGCCTGGCGCGGCGACTCGCTCGTCCGCCCCCTCCTGGCGCTAGGCGCGCTGCTCTGGGCCGCCGCCGCCTGGCGCTGGGGACATTGGCTCCTCGGCGCACTGGCCTGCGCCTTCTTCTTCTTCTTCTTGGGGCAGTTTCCCTACGCGCGAGTGTCGTGGCTCGTCTTGGCCAGCGCGCTCGTCGTGCTGTTCAGCCGGATGTCGCACGTCGCGCCCGACGCCAAGCTCCCGACGCTCACACCGTCGGAGCGTCGCACCGCGCTCGCCGCGCTCGTCGTCGCGATCGGCGCGCTCTATCTCTCGGTGCAGTGGACCGGCTACCGCTACGCGCTGATCGAACGCTTCTCCCGCGGCGGCGATCCGATGCCGTTCCTTCCCTGGTTCCGCCCGATCTCGATCGCGGGCACGGTGCTTGTGCCGCTGGCGTTGCTCGCGTCTGGCATCCGATGGCGTCGGCGAGTGCTCCTCAACGCGGGCACGCTCTTAGCGGCGGTTTCGATCGCGACGTTGCACTGGCATCTGCCAACGATCGCGCACTGGGCGATTCTGATTCTCGGTGGAGGCGTGTTCCTCGCGGTCGGTCTCTCGCTCCGCCGTTGGTTCGACCACGCGCCCGATCGCGAACGCGGCGGATTCACCGCCGATCCGATCTTCGAAGACGCCGAGGAATCGTCGCGCCTCGAGACGGCGGCATCACTCGGAACGATGTCCCCAGAGGCGAAGCCGACCACGAGTGACGGCCCTCGGTTTGAAGGCGGCGGCGGCAAAGCCGGCGGTGGCGGAGCGTCGGGCTCGTGGTAATCGGGCAGCCCGCGACCGCTAGCGAATCAGGATCGTCTTGCGCTCGATGCTCTGCGCGCCCTGGCGCAGCCGGACGAAGTAGACCCCCGCCCCAACCGGATGTCCGAGGTTGTCGCGGCCGTCCCACTCGCGCGCGTGTTCACCCGCGGCGAGCGTCCCCGACGCGAGGGTGCGCACGATGCGGCCCGACACGTCGAGCACGTCGAGCGAAACGGCTGGGCCCGAGATCGCAACGGTGAAGCGGAGCGTCGACTGGCGCGTGAACGGGTTGGGAGTGGCGCCTGCGAGCGAGAACCGACGCGTCACACTTCCGTCCACTGAGCCGTCCGCTCCGTCGTCCGCTACGCCGACCGTCGCCTCGCAGTCGTACCCCTGGATGTCGTTGATTCCCCACGAATCGAGCACTCCGATGTCCTGCCCGGCGCGATCGCGCACGATCAAACTCCAGGCCCCGTCGAGCGGCTGACCGATCAAGACGGCGAGCGAGCCCGCCGGCGTCAGGGTCTGCGGGTAGTTTCCATAGATATTGTCGCCGCTGCCGCCGGTGCGATTGTGCAGCGTCACCTGCGTGCTGTTCGGACTCTTCAGGAAGACCTCGAGGTCCCCGATGTAGGGGTGCGTGATGTGGACGTCGACGTTGAAGGACGCCGTGACGCTGGCGCCCGTTCCGCTCACGTTCATGATGCTCGTCACGCCGACGGCGTTGTTGTCGGGGATGGCGAGGTTCGGCGCCACCGACTGCGAGACACCTTGCACGACGCCGGTCCCGATCGAGAGTGAGAGGATCGCCGTCGAGCGGGCCGCCCCTTCGTAGGTCACCTCCAGCGAGAGATCGATCTCGCCGCCGCACGCGAAGCCTGGGTCGATGCTGAGCACGTACGCGACGAGGTTTTCTTCGACCGCGCCCATCGGGAGGTCGGGGTACGCCGAGATGGCTACGTCGATCGAGACGCCCGGAGTCGTCGTCGAGAGTTCGCCCGAGACGTCGACCGCGTCGAGCGTGCCGGCGTTCTCCAGCGCGATCGTCAGGAGCACCGTCTCTCCGGGATCCGCCACGCCGTTCCCGCCGGTCTGGTCGAGGCTGGTCCCGTCGATCCCGAGCGAGACCGTCGGCAGATCGAGGATGTTCTGCGCGACGAACTTGTCGATGAAGACGTCCGCGTGCGGGCCGGCCGGCTGGAGCATCTGCGCCGCCTGCACGGTCGCGGTCGCGAGGTCGGGCATGCGCGGCCCCGCGCCAATCCCGAAGTGCGACTCGAGGACGATCTGGTCGATCTCTGCGCGCGTTTCCCCCATCCCGACGAGCGTCAGAAGCGACTGGAAGAGCGGGGTCGACCAGAGCTCGTCGGATTGGAAGCCGCCGGGAATCGTTTGGTGCGCGCCATACGTCTGCGACGGATCGTACTGCGCCGCGAACGCGTTCAGGATTCGTCCGGGCCAGCAGGGTGCGGGCGTCCCATGGCCGTCCCAACTGAAGACCCACTCGGGGTGGAAGGTCGGGCCGTTCGGCGTGCTGTAGCTGTAGGACCCCGCCCAGTAATCGCCGAAGCCCTCACCCATCGCGCCGGCGTCGCCGCCGCCCCAGTTCGAGTTGATGCCGTAGTGGATCGCATGGCCGTACTCATGGAGGACGACGTCGGCGTCCTCACTGTCGTCGACGCAGCCGTGTCCGAACGCCATGCGGTTCGATCCGGGGATGTAGTGCGAGTTGTCCGCGCCGGAGAGGCCGTCGGTGTCCGTGCCGATCGATAGATCCTGGATCCCGGTCGCCCCGACGAATCCGAGCGACTGCATATACCTTTGGTTCTGGTCGATGTGGAAGTAGCAGAGCGCATCGTTGAACGAGTTGACGCCCCGATTCGCAGTCCACTGACCGTTGGCCGTGGTGCTCGGCGGCGTGTTCGGACTCTCGAAGTTGATGATGTTGATCCACGGCCCGGTGAGTGAGTAGACCGATCCGTTGAACGTGATGTCGAGCAAGTTGCGCGTGAGGTAGGCGCCGGCGAACGAGCCCGCCGGCGAGTTGTCCTGGAGCGTGGCGTTGTTCAAGGTCGCTCGCGGGTCGGGATCGAAGACGACGCCCGTCCCCATCGCGCGGGCCGCCGCGTCGTAGCCCGTCGTCGCCGCCTCGAACTGCGCCCAACGCTGGAACGCCGACGACCGATCACCGAGCGCGCCCGTGTACTCCTGGATCCGCTCCTCCGCGGGGCGGACGCTCTCCTCCGTCTTCATGCGCTCGAGCGCCGTTTCGCGGATCGAGATCAAGCCGCCGGTCTGCGCGTCGAGCCTTACTTCCCAGGCGCCCATCGGGGCGGAGAGTTCGAGGTAGACGATCGACTGCAGTTCGAAACCGCTGTCGACCGGGACGTAGGCCACGCGGTAGCTCGGGCGAGCGACAAGGTCGCCGTGCGCGCGGAGCGCTTGCCAGGCGAGGTCATAGCCCTGGGCCTCTGCGAGGACGGATTGGGGACCGTTCGGCTGCGCCTTCGCGGGATACGTGTTGTTGTAGACGCGGTAGATCCGCCCGTCCGACTTCGCGATCGAGACGATGATCTCGGCGCCCTCGACGTCGTACCCACCGAGCACCTGCTGGAAGCGGTAGTGCTCGCCGAGCAGGCTCTCCTGCGCGCGCGTGAAGCGGAGATTCGAGAGGTCAGGGGCGATCTGGTAGTCCGCCGCGCGAACGGAGAGGAACTCCCGCGCCAGCGACTCGCCGACGGCGCCGCTTCCCTGCCCCTGCCCCTGCCACATCGGCTCGAACTGCGCCCGGGGTGTCCCGCGGCCGTCGTCGTGCCGTGTATCGCGAAGCTCGACCGCCTGAACCGAAGCGGCGAGCGAGAGGAGGGCAGCGGCGAGGATGAGACGCATGGGGTTCTCCGGGGAGTGTGGCTACGAGGTGGTCGGAAACGTGCGCCGTCGAGTATCCCACAGCGTTCGGCTGCGGCGCCGCATCGCAGGCGATACTCGTGGGCGCCCCGCTCTAACCGCGGAGACGAATCGTGCAGACCCGCCCGAACCGACGCCTTTCCCCAGTCGTCAGGACCCTGGCAGCGGCCGCGGCCATCGTGTCGCACGCGCCGCTGGCGCGATCGGGTCCCCATGCGGGCGGGACCCTGATCCTGCACCGCGAGGCATCGATCACGTACACGCAGGACGATTCCGACCCTTGCGGCTTGGAGCTACTCGAGAGCTGCGAATCGGCTCTGACGAGCGGCCGAGGGAACGAGATCGTCATCCTCTCCATCTACGCAGCGTTTCCGGTCGCCTCGTCGCCTCGGATGACGGAAGTCCGATTCTCCGTCGCGACGGAAGAGCGCTCGAGCATCGCCGAGATCGGCTCCTGCGCCGACGAGATGCTGCTCGACCCCGAATGGCCGGAGAGAGGCTCCGACGTGGAACTGCGGTGGAACGAGCCGGCCCGTGATCGCCTCGTGCGAGTCGCCTGGCTCGCGGTCTCGAACCAAGACGATCTGTGGAGCGCTCGAGTGTCCCTGCTCCGGCACAACCTCTCCGACTGGACACTCGCGGACGACGCGCAACCCGCCGCCCACGACGAGGCCGCCGGTTACGGCGTGTTCGGGTTCCTCCGCCCCGGGACGACACCCTGCCCCGACGGCGGCGAGCCGCTGGGCGCGTGCTGCATCCCTCCGGAGTGGCAGTGCGAGCGCCTGACCAGCTCACAATGTGACGCGCTCGACTTCTTCACGATCTTCTCCGGGCCCGGCGCCGACTGCGACGACGCTCCGTGCTCCGTGAATCTGAACCCGTGCTGTCTACCTGGAGACATCTGCCTCTACGCCTCGCGGGAGGGTTGCGAGGAGAAAGGCGGGTTCTTCCACGAGGATGACTTGCTCAGTTGCCTCCAGGTCTCGTGCGAGGTGGCCCCGCAGGGCGCGTGCTGCTTCGAAAACGGAGTCTGCTCGGGAGCAACCAATGAGCGCTGCTCCGCTCGCGGCGGCGTGTACCAGGGGGATCTCGTCCCGTGCGAACCCGCGCCTTGCCCGGCGGCCGGACGCTGCTGCTTCGCTTCCGACGGGAGCTGCGCGGTCCTCATCGCGGAGGCGTGCGCCGAACAAGGAGGCGAGTTCACGCCAGGCGAGACGGACTGCCGGCCCAATCCGTGCGCTCAACCCCCCAGCGCCTGCCGCCTCTCGACGGACGTCGACTCGTGCGCAGTTCTGACGCCCGAGGAGTGCAAGGAAATCGGGATCGTGTTCCAGGGGGACGGGATCCCGTGTTCCGAGAGCTACTGCGGTCCGTGGCCCGCCGTCGAGCAACACAGTTGGGGGCGGATCAAGCTCGGTTTCCGCTGACCAGATCCCGGTCCGCGTGGTCCGCACGAGCAGCCGCTCTTCCTCGTCCCCGGCCCTTCCAGACTTCCGTACCATCGTGTAGCTTCTGCGCTTCCATTCACGAGGGAGCTGAGCACCATGGCGACCGCTACGCGCAAGATCGGCCTCTCGCTCGGAGCCGATATCTGCTGGCCGATCTGCTACGAAGAGATGATGAAGCGGCTCGATCTGGCGCTCCCGATCGGGGGCGAGACGGTCCGCTTCGAGGTCGACCGCGTCACGATCGAGCCGTTCGACCTGCGCCAGCCCTGCCGGTACGACCTGGTCGTCGACCGACTCACGCACTGGTATCACACGAGTCGCGAGTGGATAAAGAAGTCGGTCCTGATGGACGGCCTCTACGTCTTCAACAATCCTTGGTCGGTGCAGTCGATGGAGAAGCACACGACCTACTGCGCGATGATGGCGCTCGGCCTGCCCATCCCCGACACCTGGATGGTTCCGCCCAAGGAATACGAGCCGAAGGACGACCTGCAGCCGACCTTGGAGCGCTACGCCAAGCTGTTCGATCTCGGTGTAGTCGGCGGCAAGCTCGGGTATCCGATGTTCATGAAGCCTTTCGACGGCGGCGGCTGGAAGGGCGTGAGCAAGATCGACGATGAAGCGGAGCTGCGCAGCGCCTACGAGCAGAGCGGGCGCAACGTCATGCATCTGCAGAAGGCCGTGCATCCTTTCGATCTGTTCGTGCGCTGCATCGGGTTCGGTCCGCAAACCTATTTCGTGAAGTACGACCCGAGCGCGCCGCTCCACGATCGTTACACGATGGAGACCGGGTTCGCCCCCGCCGACGAGTTGCAGGCGCTGGCCGACATGACGCTCACCATCAACACCTTCTTCGGTTGGGACTTCAACAGCTGCGAAGCGCTCCGACAAGACGGCCAGTGGTTCCCGATCGACTTCGCCAATGCCTGCCCCGATTCGCAGGTGACCTCGCTGCACTATCACTTCCCGTGGCTGGTCATGGCCAACCTGCGCTGGTCGCTCTTCGTCGCCGCGTCGCGCCGGCCGATGCGCAAGACGCTCGATTGGGCGCCATACTACGAAGTCGCGTCGCGCCAACTGCCGTATGCCGAGCGTTTGGTCGAGTACGCCAAGATCGCGCGTCGCCGTTTGGAGGCCGATCGCTTCGAGGAGTTCTGCGCGACGCACCTCTCGCATCTCGATGAGGTCGCCTTCGAGTTCTTCCGGACGCCGACCGCGAAGGACGCCATCCGACAGAAAGTGACCGCGCTCTATCCTGCGCACGAGATCGAGTCGTTCACCGAGCTGTTCTGGGAGCGGATCCAGCTCTGGCGCAAAGACGCGGAGCTGGGACAGAAGCCGAAGAGGTCCCGGTGAACAGGAGGACCCAGTGAAAGAGTCGACGACTTGGTACTCCCCGCGAGTCGGGCGTGAAGTCACGACCGTCCGGTGGGGTCACTTCGGCAAGCCGGTGCTCATCTTCCCGACGGCCGGCGGCGACGCGGAAGAGATCGAGCGCTTCCACGTCATCCGCGTGTTGCAGGAGTTGATCGACGCTGGCCGCATCAAGGTCTATTCGTGCGATAGCGTCGCGGGCAGCGTGCTCCTGAAGGGCGAGGGGAATCTCCGCCATCAGTGCGCGATGTGGGGTCGGTTCCAAGACTTCATCCGACACGAGTTGGTCCCGGCCATCCGCATGGACTGCGGTGACCCCGAGATGGGAATCATCGCCGCCGGCTCCTCGATCGGCGCCTTCAACGCCGTCGCGGTCACCTGTCGCTACCCGGACGCGTTCACCCATGCGATCGGGATGAGCGGCACGTACGACCTGACGCGTTTCTTCGACGGTCAACCGACCGCCGACTTCCACTACGCGTCGCCGGTGCACTTTCTGCCGGACGCCCCCGACAGCGTCGTCGCGCCGCTGCGCGAACGGTTCATCCTGTTGGCCTCGGGCGAAGGGAAGGCCGAGGACATCGGAGAGTCGTGGCGGTTGGCGCAGATCCTCGGTCAGCGCGGCGTTCCGAATCGCGTCGACTCATGGGGACCCGACTGGACGCACGACTGGCCGACCTGGCGGAACATGCTGCCCAAGTATCTCGGGGAGATGACCTGAGCGCATGAAGCCGAATCAGGTCGACGAAGCCTTCACCGGAGAGCGCCGCCGCGAGTTCATGCGGGCGCTGCTCGACGATCTGCAAGCGCTGGAGATGATCCTCGAAGGCGGCATGCTCGAAGAGGGCATTCGCCGGATCGGCGCCGAGCAGGAGATGTTCCTCTGTGACCGCAGTTGGAGACCGGCGCCGGCGGCGATGGAGATGCTCGAGCGGATCGACGACTCGCACTACACGACGGAGTTGGGCCTCTTCAACCTGGAAGCGAACCTCGATCCGTTGGTCTTCGGCGACGACTGCCTCTCGAGGTTGGAGTTGCAGTTGAACCAGCTCGTCGACAAGGCGCGCGGCGTGGCCAACGACCTCGATCTCGAGGTCTGCTTGACGGGGATCCTCCCGACCATCCGTAAGTCGGACCTGGGTCTCGAGAACATGACGCCCAAGCCGCGCTATCTCGCGATCAACCGCGCGCTCCGCGAGTTGCGCGGCGGCGACTACGAGTTCCAGATCAAGGGGACCGACGAGCTCCTGGTCAAGCACGACTCGGTCATGGTCGAGGCGTGCAATACCAGCTTCCAGCTCCATTTCCAGGTGGGCGCGGCGGAATTCGCCAATCTGTACAACGTGGCGCAGGCCGCGGCCGGCCCGACCCTCGCCGCCGCGACCAACTCGCCGCTGCTCTTCGGGCGCCGCCTCTGGGCCGAGACGCGAATCGCTCTCTTCGCGCAGTCGGTCGACACGCGCGCCTCGCACCATCACATGCGCGACACCAGCCCGCGCGTCACCTTCGGCAAAGACTGGGTGAAGAAGTCGGTGCTCGAGCTGTATCGCGAGGACATCACGCGCTTCCGCACCTTGATCGGCACCGACCTCGACGAAGATCCGTTCGCGCGCCTGCGCGCCGGAGAGACGCCCGACCTGCGCGTGCTCCGGCTGCACAACGGAACCGTCTATCGGTGGAACCGCGCCTGCTACGGCATCACCGACGGCAAGCCGCACCTGCGGATCGAGAACCGCGTGCTCCCGTCCGGCCCGACCGTGTTGGACGAAGTGGCCAACGCGGCGCTCTGGTACGGCCTCATCATCACGCTCTCCCACCGCTACGATGACATCACCAAGGTGATGGACTTCGACCACGCCAAGGCGAACTTCGTCGGCGGCGCCCGTCTCGGCCTCCATTCGCCGATCACCTGGCTGGAGGGGAAGGAGACGATCGCGTCGAACCTCATCCTCGACGAGCTGTTGCCGATGGCTGAAGAGGGACTGAGCAAGCGCGGGATCCGCGAAGCCGACATCAAGCGCTACCTGAGCGTGATCGAGCAGCGCGTGCGCACGGCCAGGACCGGCTCACGCTGGCTGCTCAGTTCATTGGCCGGGATGAAGAGCGAGGGGACAATGGGCGAGCGGCTCAACGCGCTCACCGCTGGAACGGTGGCTCGGCAGAAGGGAGGCGCGCCGGTGCATGAGTGGGAGCCCGCCAAGCTGTCCGAGGCCGGAGGCTGGAAGCACAACTACTTCAAGGTCGAGCAGTACATGTCGACCGACATCTTCTCCGTACGCGAGGACGAATCGGTCGACCTGGTCGCCAACCTGATGGAGTGGGAGAAGATTCGGTATGTCCCGGTGGAGGACTCCGAGCACCGCCTCCTGGGGCTCATCTCCCACCGCGCCGTGCTGCGTCTTTTGGCTCGAGGTCGCATGGAGAAGCGCACGTCCCTGGTTTCGGCGGCCGATATCATGAAGAAGGCGAACGAACTCATCACCGTCGGCCCCGACACGCCGACGCTGGAGGCGATCTCGACCATGCGACGCCACCAGATCGGCTGCTTGCCGGTCGTGACCGGCGGTCGGCTCGTCGGGATCGTGACCGAGCACGACTTCATGGACATCGCGGCGGAACTCCTGGAGCAGAAGCTGAACTCATGAACGACTCGGCATGAAGGATCCCACGCTCGACGAGACGCAAGAGTCGACGAGACCCGGCGAAGGGTCCCGCATGATCGGCCGCATCGTCGGCGATCTCCCCGGACCAACGCTGGTCGCGGTCGCCGGCATTCACGGCAATGAACCGGCCGGAGTCTTCGCCGCGCAGCGCGTGCTCGCGCGCCTGGCCGAACTCGGCGCGCCGTTGAGCGGTGAGTTCGCGGCGCTCCAAGGGAACATGCAGGCGCTGCAGAAGGGCCGTCGATTCCTCGATCGTGATCTCAACCGCCACTGGACCGTCGAAGGGCTCGAGCAACTCGCCGATCGCGACAAGCACGAGACGCTCACCCACGAGGACCGCGAAGAACTCGATCTCGCGCGCGCCATCGACGGCGTTCTCTCCGATAGCCGCGGCGGGCTCTTCTTCATCGATCTCCACACGACTTCCTCAGCCGGCTATCCCTTCGCGATGATCCAGAATCGAGTGGAGCAGCGCCGGTTCGCGCGCAATTTCCCGCTGCCGGTCATCCTCGGGCTCCTCGACGTCGTCGACGGTGTGCTCTTGAAGTACATGGCGGAGTTGGGCTGCACCTGCTTCGGCATCGAAGGCGGACAGAACGACGACGAACGTTCGATCGATCACCACGAGGCGGCCCTCTGGATCGCGCTCGTCTCCGCCGGCTTGGTCGACGCCGACGACCTCCCCGAGTTCGAACGCTCCCGCGCCCTCCTCATCGGATCCAGCACCGGCCTCCCCCACTTCATGGAAGTCGTGCATCGCCACGCGATCACGCTGGAGGACCAGTTCCGCATGAAGCCGGGCTACGCCAACATCCATCTCGTGCAGGCCGGCGAGGTCTTGGCCCGCGATTGCCGCGGCGAGATCAAGGCGCCGTGGGACGGGATCCTCTTCTTGCCGCTCTATCAAGGCTTGGGGGACGACGGATTCTTCTTGGGCCGTGAGGTCGACGCCTAGTTCTCTCCCTCGCTGGGGATCGACGCCGCACTCCAACCCCGTTACGGTCATCCCGATGGCCGGGGCCACGACCCCAAATCGTCGATGCGCGCTGCATCGTTCACGGGAACCGAGAGAAGAGCGAGGGATCGATGAGCAAATTACTACGCGGACTGGCGGCGGGTTGGGGCGCCAAGAAGCTCGGCGGCGGTTGCCTGAGCACCATCGTCGTCTTCTTGTTGCTCTGGTGGTTGCTGGGCAACTTCGGACTCTTCAAGTAGACAAAATACGCCCCGGATCCCCTTGGGGACCCGGGGCGCTGGCCGGGATCGCAGTGTGGTTTGCCCTAACTGCGACGATCGAATCATCGCGTTGGATGGACATGCGTAGGAACGCTCACAGCGCTCCGGCCGAATCTCTTGGCTCTCGCTTGCTCTCGCCTAGCCCTTGCGGTTGTTCGGACCCTTCAGGCTCTGGCGCGCGCTTCGTGGCTTGGCGTTCTTCCGTACGATCGCGCGCTCGTCGAGCCCTTGGTGGACATCCCCTTCATCCTCTCGCCGACGATCGGGGTCCCCCTTGGCATCGAGCGGACCGGCCGTCTTCGAGGGGCGACGCGCTCCGCCGGGGGAAGACTTCGCGTCAGTCTTCTTCTTCTGATCCGCCACTTGCTCGCTCCTTCACCTGTCGCCGGAATTCGCGCTGTTCGACGGGTTGTCGGCGCGCGCGTCCGGCGATCGAACTCGCCGGAGCAGCAGCAGGATCGATGCCAACACCGGTCCGACGGACGGCTGCCTTGGAGCGATCCGCCAACCGCGTGTCGAATCGCGACGTGGGCCGTTCTTCGATTTCCGCGGAGTTCGAACCACGCGAACCGGTCGCGCCGATGACGAGAAATCTCTGCATTTCTTGGATAGAAATTGCATCCGCTACACGCACGCGATTGCCGGAACTACACAGAGGGTCGGACACGGCGCGCGCGCTATCGTCATCCTGCGCCGCGGCGATGGCGCGCCCCATCGATCGCCTACCAAGGAGTCGTCCATCCGCTACGTCGAGTATCCGCCGCCGTCCGACCTCGCCCGGGTCGTCGGATGCATGTGGAGCCTCCGCAGTGCCCCGGAGGCCCCGGACGCAGATCCTGCTACTGCAGCCGGGGCGGACGGTCGACACGTTCGGGGTCCGTTTTCGACCGGGCGCGGCGAGGCAGGTGCTGCATCTCCCGCGGCACGAGCTCCTGGATCGGGCCGCGCCGCTCGAGGAGTTCCTCGGACTCGCAGGCGCCGAGTCGACGAACCAGATTCTGGACGCGACGGACCCCACCGACCGCGTCTCCCGGGCGACCACCTGGCTGCGCGAGCGCATGACGCGCAGGCCCGGGCCTCATCCGGCCCTCCGCCACGCTGTCGGGTCGACGCCGAAGCGATTCGGGCGGACGGTGCGGTTGAACGCGCTCCTGGCCCGCATGCGGAGTGAGTCGACCGCGCCCTGGGCCGATCTAGCGCTCGAGTTCGGCTTCGTGGACCAGAGCCACTTGGTGCGGGAGTTCCGCTCCCTCGCAACAGCGTCTGTCCGGTTACTTCACCGGCGACTGAAACGACGCATTTCTTCAATCCCGGTCGACGCGCTCCCTCTTACCATCTGCCTGGTGGTTACCCAGCGCCGTATCGAAGCAATCGTCCCTCTCGAGGAGGTCCTCGCATGACGTCGGATTTCTTGTTCCTCGCTCTCCCGTTCCTGGCTGTCGCGCTGGGTCCAGGCGCTGCCTCCAGCGCGGAGCCGCCCCGGAGTCAGATCGAGGCGTTGGCGTGGATGGCCGGTTCCTGGGCGAGCGAAACCGACGGAGCGCGCACCGAGGAGCATTGGATGGCGCCGCTGGGCGGAAGCATGGTCGGCATGCACCGCGATGTCGCGCCGGGAGGGAAGGTCGCGTTCGAGTTCCTCAGGATCACCTCGGTCGAGACGGGTCTCGCCTATCTCGCGAGCCCCGGTGGGCGCCCGCCGACTCCGTTCCCGGTGAAACAGCTCGAAGCAAACCGCGTCGTCTTCGAGAACCCGACGCATGACTTTCCGCAGCGGATTCTCTACTGGCTCGATGACGAAGGGCGGATGCACGCGCGGATCGAAGGGACGATGAACGGCAAGGAGGAGTCCGCGGACTGGGTCTGGACGAAGGACTCGCTCGGCGAGAGGTGAGGCGGGCCCCCTGGCGTCGGCCGCGGTCTTGCCCCCCGCCTGGCGTGAGGGTAGGGTTCCCGCGGTCCAGAAACCCCGACGCAAGGAACTCATGCCTGCCTGTCCTCGCTGCGCCTCGGCGCTTCCCGATACCGCGCGGTTCTGCCCGGACTGCGGCGCCTCGATCGAGGTCGACGCGCCGTCGGCGGTCGACGAGATCCGTGAGCGACTGCAGAAGTCGATCCGGGATGAGTTCCAGATCGTGCGCGAACTCGGTCGCGGCGCGATGGGCGCGGCCTACCTGGCGCGACAACTCCGGCTGGACCGAGAGATCGTCATCAAGGTCCTGCTGCCGAATGTCGGAACCGCGCACGACCTGACCGCGCGATTCCGCCAAGAGGCGCGCACGCAGAGCCGGCTCCTCCATCCGCACATCGTGCCGATTCTCGATGTGCGTGAAGCCGAGGGGCTGCTCTTCATCCTGATGCCGTACATCAATGGACCGAATCTTCGTGTCTTCCTGGCGAACGAGCCGAATCCGTCGCTCACGACGGTGCAGCGGATCTTGCGAGAGATGGGCGACGCGCTCGCCTTCTCGCATCGCACCGGCGTCGTGCACCGCGACGTGAAGCCAGAGAACATCCTGATCGACTCCGGCACCAGTCGCTCGTTCTTGGCCGATTTCGGCATCGCCAAGGTCTTCACCTCCGACCAGACGGCGCTCACGCTGAACTTCACGAATCTGGGGACGCCCCGCTACATGGCGCCGGAGCAGTGGGAGAACGCATTCCGCATCGACGGCCGCTCGGATCAATACGGACTCGGCGTGATCGGTTGGGAGATGCTGACCGGCCGGCAGATGTTCGACGCGCAGAGCGCCATCGATCTGTACAACCAACAGAAGAGCCGCGAGCCCGAGAGCCTCGACGAGCTCCGGCCGGACGCGCCGTCGCATCTGCGCGCCGCCATCTCGCGCGCGATCCGCAAGAATCGGGACGAGCGGTTCACCACGATGGAAGAGTTCGTGGCGGCGCTCTCTCCCGACGGCGCCGAGCACGATCCCTTCGTCTCCTCGGCGGCGTTCGGCTCGGGCGCCAATCCGATTCCGACTCCGAGCTTGATCCCGGCGCCGACGTTGATTCCGAACCAACCGCGAATTTCGATCCTCACGGCGTTGCCGGCCGCGGGACCGCCTCCGGGGCCGACGACGGGACCGCCGCCGATCGATCTAGGCCACTCCGCCGAACTGCCGCCGACCCCCGCGCCCTGGGTGGACAGTCTGCGGTCGGCCACGCCGCCGGGAGCGGCAAGCCCGCGACGCTCCGCGCGCTCATCCATCCAGCCGTGGATGTGGATCCTCCCGCTCGTGTTGCTGGCGGGACTCGGCGCGGCGCTCGTCAACGAACTGCGCAAGCCGAAGGAGGCCGAGCCGGTTGCTGTGGCGACTCCTCCCGCGGCCGAACCGCCCGAACCGCTCACCGCGGCGGCGAAGCGCTCGTCGCCGGCTCCGCGCAAGCCGGCGACGACGACCACCGAAGGAACGGACCCGCCGCAGTCGACAACGCGAACCGACGTTCCCGCGACGCCCTCTCAGCCGCCGCCGAGCGCGCCGCCTCCGGAACGGGTCAATCCGAATCCCGCGGCCACCGGTGGGAATCAGCGACCTTTCGCCAGCTTCTCGGTCTCCCCGAAACGCGGAAAGCCGGACACCTCCTTCCGACTCGACGCCTCCGGCTCGCGCGACGATCGCGACGATCCCAGCCGGCTCGAGGTGCGCTGGGATTTCGACAACGACGGCAATTGGGACACGTCGTGGTCGACCAACAAGCAAACCTCCACGGTGTTCGGCAAGACCGGCCAACGGATGGCGCGGTTGCAGGTGCGAGACAGCGGCGGGCTCACCAGCATCTATCTGGACGGGCCGACGATCTCTCGCTGATTCAAGCTCGAAGGGAGACTCCATGTCTGATTCGACTCGCCGCCCCCGGCGACGCTCCTCTCTGATCGCGGCACTCGCCGCGCTGACCTCGATCGCAGCGATCGCAGCGATCGCAACGCTGGCCCCGAGCGCCGCACAGGCCGCACTCGTCACGAAGACCGTCGAGTACAAGGCGGGCGACACCGTCTGCGAGGGGTATCTCGCCTACGACGACGCCACGAACGACCGGCGGCCCGGCGTTCTCGTCGTGCATGCTTGGAAGGGACTCGACGCCCACTCGAAGCGCAGTTGTGAAGAGCTGGCCGGGCTCGGCTATGTCGCCTTCGCCGCCGACATCTACGGGAAGGGAGTTCGTCCTTCGACCATGGAAGACGCCGCGAAGACGTCCGGGATCTACCGCGGCGACCGTCCTCTCCTGCGCGCGCGCGTCAACGCCGGGCTGGACGAATTGAAGCGACAAAGCCAGACCGACAGCGCCCGTCTCGCCGCCATCGGCTACTGCTTCGGCGGCATGACGGTGCTGGAGCTCGCTCGCAGCGGCGCCGACTTGGACGGCGTCGTGAGCTTCCACGGCGGACTCGGATCGCCCACGCCGGCCGATGCGAAGAAGATCAAGGCGCACGTCCTCGCGCTGCACGGTGCGGACGATCCGTTCGTCAGCGCGGAAGAGCTGGCCGGTTTCCAGAAGGAGATGCGCGAGGGCGGTGTCGAGTGGCAACTCGTTTCGTACGGCGGCGCGGTGCACAGTTTCACCGATCCGGACGCGGGGAACGATCCATCCCAGGGCGCCGCGTACGATCCCCTCGCCGCTCGACGCGCCTGGGCCGCGATGCGTTCGTTCTTCGATGAGGTCGTGCAGAAGTAACGCAGCGCCCGTCGCGGCCTGCTAGACTGCCGCCGCCGGAAGTCGCGGGGTTGATCGTCGAGCGGGGGTAGTGGTGCGACAAGTCCTGGCCACACTTCTCGCCGCCCTCCTCGCGGCGAGCGTGGTCTCCGCACAGATCGACTCGACGACGACCGCCACGCCCCCTCCGCCCGGCCGGGAAACCGAGGCCGCCGCCGTCCGCGCGGGCGACGCCCCCAACGACTCCGGCGACTCCGCGCTCATCGAGTGGACGGCCGCCCCAGCGGAAGCAGAACCCGCTGGACCGTACAGAGTTACGGCCTACGTCGTCCTGCGGCAGCAGGCGGTCGGAGAACCCGCGGTGTGGAGCTTCGGCGATCCGTTTCCGCCGGCCGGCTGGACAGTCAGCGCCACCCTACCCCGCCTGACGACGAGCTACCGCGACAGCGGATTGGAGAAGAATCGTCCCTATCGTTACGCCGTCGCGTCGATGCAAGCCACGACCCCGCTCTCGGTCGTGACGATCCAGCAGCCGGCCGTGCCGACGGTGCAGTGGTTCCACTCGGCCAAGGGCTTCCTGCTGTTGAACCTGTTGGTGCTCTCGGGCGCGATCATCGGGAGCGTGGTGATGGCGGCGCGGGGACATGTGTTCTACATCCGCAAGATCGCGGGACTCGACGCGGTCGAGGAAGCGGTCGGACGCGCGACCGAGATGGGCCGGCCGGTCCTCTTCGTGCCCGGCATCCAGGACATGGACAACGTGCAGACGGTCGCCGGCATCACCATTTTGGGGTCGATGGCGCAGCTCATTGCACAGTACGAAGCGCCGCTGGAGGTGCCGGTCGCCCGCTCGCTCGTCATGTCGACCGCGCGTGAAACGGTGAAAGAGGCCTACACCGCGGCGGGGCGTCCCGACCTGTACAACGACGACATCGTGCACTACGTCACCGATGAACAGTTCGGCTACGTCGCGGCGGTGGACGGGTACATGGTGCGGGAGCGGCCGGCCGCCTGCTTCTACATGGGGGCGTTCTTCGCCGAGAGCCTCATCCTGGCCGAAACCGGCAACTCGATCGGCGCCATCCAGATCGCCGGCACCGCCCAACCGACGCAGTTGCCGTTCTTCGTCGCCGCCTGCGACTACACGCTGATCGGCGAGGAGTTGTTCGCCGCCTCCGCCTATCTCTCGAAGAACCCGGGACTCCTCGGGAGCCTGCGCGGGCAGGACATCGGCAAGGCGCTGGCCATGGTCGCGATCCTGACCGGCGCCACGGTGGAGACGATCGGTCGTCTCGGTCCGTGGGGATCGCCGTTCCTCGCCTTCAGTGAATTCATGCGCCGTTTCTTCGCGACGAACTTCTGATCATGGTCAAAGTACTCATCCCCACTCTGATCACGGCGATCGTCGGCGCCATCTTGGTCGCCGCGATCTTCATTCCGGCGCAGCCGTTCGCCGCGCTCGACGAGAACTTCTCGAACTACTTCAACATCGTCGCCGCCTTCGCCTTCATCCTGGGAGGCGGCAATCTCCTGCGGACGCACCTGGTCAAGGCCAGCCGTCACCGCGGCGGCGCGCGGTTCTTCGCCAGCGTCACCCTGTTCGGGTTCCTCTTCACGCTCATCACCGGAGCGTTGAAGCTGAAGACCGACTTCTCGCTCAATCCGGCCGGCGCGCACGACGCCGAGGGGACCTGGTTCCGCTTCATGTCGGAGGCGGTCTTCGATCCCGCGCAGGCGACGATGTTCTCGCTCCTGGCCTTCTTCGTCGCTTCGGCCAGCTATCGCGCTTTCCGCGCTCGAACGAAGGAAGCGACGTTGCTGCTCGTCGCCGCCTTCGTGATCCTGCTCGGCCGCACGCCGATCGGGCACATCGCGACCGCCTGGATTCCTGAGTCGATCGCGTGGTTGCGGGTAGAGAACCTCAGCAACTGGATCATGTCGGTGCCCAACTTGGCGGGGCAGCGGGCGATCTTGATCGGCATCGCCCTCGGCATCATTTCGACCTCGCTCAAGCTGATCCTCGGTCTGGAGCGCAGCCATCTCGGAGGAAGAGAGTGAGGGCGAGACCGGACTCGACCGGCGGCGGCTTCCTGGAGCGGATCGGCCGACTCGATCGCCGCGCGATCTTCGTCGTGATGGGACTCGCCGTCATCGTCCCGATGCTGGCGCGGGTCACCTTCCCGGTCTACAGCAGCCCGATCGTGACCGCCATCTTCGATCAGATGGAGGCGCTGCCGCCGGGCTCGCGCATCCTCTTGACCATGGACTACGGCCCCTCGACGGCGCCGGAGAACCAGCCGATGGCCTCCGCCATCGCGCGGCATGCGCTGGAGCGGGACTGTCAGCTCTATGTCATGTCGCTCTGGGCGACCGGTCCGGCGCAAGTGAACCTGATGATCGAAGAGGTCATCCGCGCGGAGTTCCCGGAGAAGCAGGACGGCGTCGACTGGATCAACCTCGGCTACAAGGCGGGGAATCAGGGACTGATCAACTCGATCCTGCTCGACCTGAAAGCGATGTTCTCCACCGACGCGAGCGGCCGCGCCATCGACACGAATCCGATGATGCGCGAGGTCCGCAATCTGAAGGACATGCATTTGATCGTGGCGATCGGATCGGGCCTGCCCGGCGTCAAGGAGTGGATCCAGTTCGCCGGCGACCGCGGCGATATCCCGATCGTCGGCGGGGTCACCGCGGTCGAGGCGCCGCTCCTCTATCCCTACTATCCGAGGCAGCTCCTCGGCCTGATGGGCGGCTTGCAGGGTGCGGCCGAGTACGAAGCGTTGCTCACGGCCAAGTATCCGCAGTTCACCGCGACCGGCTCCACGGCCGTGCAGAAAATGGGACCGCAGGCCGTCGCGCACACCGTCATCATCCTGTTCGTGCTGATCGGAAACCTGGCCTACGTGCTCGAGCGGCGCAGGCAGCGAGGCTGAGATGGAACTGACGACCCGCCCGGAGATCTGGATCGGAGCGATGATCACGCTGATGATCTTCTCGTTCCTCTACCGAGACAATCCGCTCTACAAGTTCGCCGAGCATCTCTTCGTCGGCGTGTCCGCGGCCTACTGGATGGTGGTGGGCATCCACACGACGATCTTGCCGAACCTGATCGGCAACCTCACGCCCGACCTGATCAAGGGCGTGGTCCCCGGCGTGGCCAACAACAAGGTGCAGCTCCACTATCTGATCCCGCTCGTCTTCGGGCTGCTCCTCCTGACGCGGCTGATCCCGAAGATCTCGGCCTACTCGCGCTGGGCGATGGCGCTCGTCATCGGATACGCCGCCGGCACGAACCTGACGCGCTATTTCCAGAGCGACCTGCTCAGCCAGATCAGCTCCTCGATCCGTCCGATCGTCGTGGTGAGCGATGGCCGGCTCCAGATCGGGGACACGATCAGCGGGATGATCCTCGTCCTGGGCACGCTCTGCGGACTGATCTACTTCTTCTTCAGCGCGGAGCACAAAGGGGTCTTCAAGCCAGCCTCGCGCATTGGAATCTGGATCTTGATGGTCACCTTCGGCGCGTCGTTCGGTTACACGGTGATGGCGCGCATCAGTCTGTTGACCGGTCGCGTCGACTACCTCTTCGGTCGCTGGCTCGGGATCCTCTGAGCCGGCGCGGGGGATCGCTGCTCTCGAACTGAATCATGCCGATCCTGCTGCGAATCGCGCTGCATCTCCTCTTCGTCGTCGGTCTCTGGTTCTACGTGCGCCGGCGACCGCCGGCCCCACTGCCGCTGCTTCTCCTCGGGGCGTGGGTCGGACTGCTCCTCGCCCGCGTCTTGCCCGCCTTCCTCGGCGTCGGCCTCGACGCGATCGGACTGCAGTTCGCGCAGATGCCGTACGTCGCGGCTGGGATCGGCTTCCTCGGCGCGTTGCTCTTGCTCTGGGTGGTCTTCAACCTGAGCAATCGCGGACGCGACGAGACCCGCCGTAGCACCCGCATCTTCCGCCGCATCTTCCTCGGCGCCCTCGTCTTCAGCGCGCTCATCGGCCCCTCGGGGATGGCGCCGATCCTCTTCATCTTCTGCTCCCCCTGGATCGGAGCGGTGCGGTGGGCGAACAACCTCGGCGCGCGGGCGCTGCTGGCGGGAAGCGTGACCGCGTTGGCCGGCGCGCTGCTCTCTGTCATCAACTTCGACAACGGGCTGGGCGAGACCGAGAACCCGATCTTGGTGGCGATGAGCGGCGCCTCGGGGACGGCGCAGATCCTCTTCGGCGTGCACTGCCTGACTTCGTTCTTCGCGCTGCCGGGACGCATCCATCTCGCGATCAAGAGCATCGGACGGCGACTCGCGGCCTCTCATCTCCTCGCGAGCCTCGTGCCGACCGCACTGGCGGTGCTCTTCGTCCTGCTCAGCGCTTCGGTCCAACTGAGCAACTATCGCGGGACGCTCGGTGCGCGTTTCTTCCATGAAGCCGCGGACGAGGCCCGCGAGAAGCTCCTCGCGCAACTCATCGTCCACGGCGCGCCCTCCGCCGCGATCTTCGACGACGGCCACGGCGAGGTCGTGATCGAACGTCAGCCCGATGGCCGTGCTCGCGTCGTGCGCGGATCGCTCCCCTTCTCCGCGGATTCCCTGCTCGACCGCGACGAATCGTCGGTCGAGGCGCCTCTTCTCTGGAGCGGCCGCGCGACCTACATCCGCGCCCGGGTCGACACGACGATCGCCGGCCGCTCCTATTTGGTCGAGGCGTTGGCGCCGCTCGACGCGACGCGACTCAACGCCCTCGCGCGAGTGATCGGCGTCCCCGTGCGGCCGGTGCCGAGCATGGTCCTGACGCAGAGGGGCGGCGGCGTCCAGATCGGTACGGGCGACGGCGGCGACGACGACGACGACGAAAGCGACAGCGGCGCGGCCGACTCCTCGAATCTGGCGGACGAATCCCGCCGGGAGTCGGGTGACACTCTCAGCACGGACGCCGAATCGGCCGGAGGCGCGAGAGCCGAGAGCCTCGTCACCATCCAAGCGGGCGTCGGCGGCTGGCGCGTGCCGGGAGCCGGCGTCGTCTCCTGCCTCCGCTGGCGGGGCGATCGCTTCACCGTCGACCGCGTTCCGATCTCGACCTTCGCCGGTTTCGGCGAGAGCTTCTTCTCACTCTTCCAGATCCGCCCCGACAACCCGATCGCGCTCATCGCCCTCATCGCCCTGGCCGCGATCGCGGTGCTCTTGCTCGGAGCGGTCTACGCGACCGTCACGATGGTCTTGGGCATGGTCCGTCAGGTCACGCGCACCGTGGAGGTCTTGAAGAAGGCGACCGCCGAAATCGGGTCGGGCAATCTCGAGCACCGGGTCGCGCTCGAGGGCCGCGACGAGTTGTGGGACGTGGCGGCGTCGCTCAATCAGATGGCTTCGGGACTTCAGCAGCTCCAGTCGATGGAGCGAGAGAATGCGCGCCTCGAAGACGAACTGCGCCTGGCGCGCGTGATCCAGGATCGCTTGCTGCCGTCGGGACCGCCGACCATCGCGCACTACGACGTCGCCGGCACGAGTCTCCCGGCGCGCCAAGTCGGCGGCGACTACTTCGACTACCTCATGCTCGAAGGCGGCCTCGTCGGCATCGCGGTGGCCGACGTCTCCGGCAAAGGCGCCGCGGCCGCGCTCCTCATGTCGAGCTTCCGCGCCTCGCTCTACAGCATCGATCTCGCCACGTTGGGGCCGGCCGAATCGCTCGTGCGCTTGAATCGTTTCATCCACGCCAGCGTCGACCCGGGGAAGTTCATCACCGCGTTCCTCGGGATCCTCGACCCGGCGACCGGCGTGCTGAAGTACTCCTGTGCGGGCCACGAGCCGCCGATTGTCGTCTCGCCCGAAGGGGAGATCGCGCACCTCACGGCGGGGGGTCTCGTCCTCGGACTGTTCCCGAGCGCGGTCTATGAAGAGGAAGCGGTGCGCATGCCGACCGGCTCGCTCCTCGCGGTTTTCACGGACGGCGTAACCGAGGCGCAGAGCCCATCGGGCGAGTTCTACGGCGACGAACGGCTGATCGACGTCTTGCAAAAGAGCGGCGGAGACACCTCCGCGATCACGGTCGCCGTGATCATGCGCGAGCTCCAGGCCTTCGCGGGGGTCGCCGCCCAGTACGACGACATCACCCTCGTGCTCGCGCGTCGGACGTGAGCGAGGAGTCGTATCTCCTGGAGCGAATCACGCTCCTCGATTGACCCCGCCGCGACCCTCTGCCAAGATGCCGCCCGGCCAACCGTCCGATGCTCTCCCTACCGGAGGTCTCGGGTGGACAGAAATTCCATCCAAGAGCGGTACCGGCAGGTGCGATTCGCCACTGCCGCGCTCTGTCGCGCTCTCAGGACCGAGGACTACGTCGTGCAATCAATGCCCGACGCCAGTCCCGTCAAATGGCACCTGGCGCACACAACGTGGTTCTTCGAAACGTTCGTCCTCGCGCGCGCATCGGCCGCTTACCAACTGTTCGATCGGTCCTACGACCAGCTCTTCAATTCGTACTACTACTCGCTCGGTTCGCCGCATCCCCGACCGCAGCGCGGATTGATCACCCGCCCCACGACCGAAGAAGTCTGGGGATACCGCGAAGCAATCGACGCGCGCCTCGACTCCTTCTTCTCCGATGCGTCGGGTGAACAGTTCGCCGAAGTCGCCTTCGCGATCGAACTCGGGTTGAATCATGAGGAGCAGCACCAAGAGCTGATCCTCACCGACCTCAAGCACCTCTTCTCGCTCAATCCGTTGAAGCCGAGCTACGCGGCCCCGGGCCCGACTCCCGGCTCGCGCGAGGGCGACCCTCGAGTCGAATTCGCGCCCGAGGGATGGGACTCGACCCGCGATCCCGGCAGCCCATCCTCGTGGCTGACCTTCGTGCGAGCGGGACGCGCGCCCGCACCGCCCGAGTCGCGAGAGAACTCCGAGTGGCTCGACTTCGAAGGCGGCGTCCTGTCGATCGGCGCGCGCGACAACCGCCCCGACGCCGACCGCGGTTTCGACCGCCGCGCCTTCGCGTTCGACAATGAACGCCCGCGCCATCGCGTCTTCCTGGAGCCATACTCCATCGCGCGACAGCTCGTGACCTGCGGTCAGTACCTCGATTTCATGCGCGACGGCGGTTACCTGCGCAATGAACTCTGGCTCTCCGATGGATGGGCCGCGGTCCAAGCGCACGGTTGGCGCGCGCCGCTCTATTGGGAAGAGCGTGAAGGCGAATGGCGCCTCTTCACGCTGCGCGGGATGCGCCCCGTCGATCCCGCCGAACCGGTGTGTCACATCAGTCAGTACGAGGCCGACGCATACGCACGTTGGGCCGGCGCACGACTTCCGACCGAGGCAGAGTGGGAGGTAGCGGCCGAGGCCGCGGGCCGTTCCTCCACTCTCCTCGAGTCGGGAGCATTCCATCCTAGGGCGCTGGCGGTCGCAACGAAGGGGAAGGTATCTGCGAAGGGAATCGACTCGGTGCGTGGTCCTACAACCAACACCCCGTCCGATACTGCCGTCCTCGAGCAAGCCTTCGGTGAGGTGTGGGAATGGACCGCCAGCGCCTACTTGCCCTATCCAGGTTTCAAACCGTTTGCAGATGGACTCGGTGAATATAACGGGAAGTTCATGTCCGGGCAGATGGTGCTGCGAGGAGCGTCGTGTGTGACGCCGCGTAGGCATGTACGGATGAGTTATCGAAATTTCTTCGCGCCTGACGCGCGGTGGCAGTTTGGGGGGGTGCGGTTGGGGAAGTGACGGGGCGGTATCGCACGTCGTGTCAGCTCTAGCCGAGCCGGACTACTATATCAGTCTGCCAGCGTGGCCAACTGGGTCCGGACCCAGTCGCCGACCTACTTTCCGCTCATCCCGTTCACGGCCCGAAGCGGACCTTCCGTCGTCCCCAACTCTGTCTTTCCACGGGCATCCAGACGCCGCATATCTGAGCTAGAGCGGAGGAGACCGAGTCACACCATGACGGGACCGATTCGCGCGCGGTGGTTGGTGCTGCTCTGGGCGATCGTCATCTCGATGACGTTGGCGGCGATGTGGCGGGGCGCCGACGCACCCACGGTTGAATCGACTCGTCAGAATCTCGAGACGCCTCCGGATTCCCAGTCGACACGATCGGAGGTGAGCACGACGCCTCGCGAAGCGCCGGAAGAGATGCTGGCCGCGCCGAGACGAGAGGAACCTTCTGGCGCGTCATCTGAGACCGCGTCACAGACTGCGACCGAATCCGAATCCACGCCCGACAGCTCCGATTCATCGCTCTCGTTGGAAATCCGCCCGATGAGCCGGGGCGCGACCAACCCTTCGCTCACGCAGAAGGCGACGTTGCCGGGGCCCGAGCTACCGGCGCCGTCCACGGATCCCTCGGCCAAACGGTCCGTCTCCGCATCTCAGCCCCCCGACCCCCAACCCTTCTCCGCCGCGCGCGTCGACGAGATCCTCGAGTCCATGGACTGGGGCAATCTCGCCTTCAACACTCCGTCGGAGATGACCTTGGAGGATCCGACTTACGTCCATCTGTTGCTCGATGTGACGAAGTCGATCGAGGAGTTGAAGGCGAGGATTCCGGGGGCGGATGCGAAGGAGGGGGCGACGGTCAGGATCAGTGCGGCGATGGAGGCGCGATTGACGGGGACGGCGTTCCAGATCAACTCGATCACGCACGAACGGCAGGCGGTGAGCGCGTCGCAGGTGACGGAGTGGAAGTGGGAGGTGCGGCCGACGGATACGGGGAAGCAGTACCTCTACCTGTCTCTGACCGCGATCCTGGATGTGAACGGGAGCTTTACACCGCGGACGATCGAGACGTTCGAGCGCACGATCGAGGTGCGCGTCACGGGGTGGCGTCGTTTCACCCGCATGTTCCTGCGCAATTGGGAATGGCTATGGACGCTGGTGATCGTCCCGCTCTCGGCCGTCGCTTGGTATCTGTGGAATCGACACGTCACGAGCGGCGCGAAGGAACATCGCAAGATCGGGTTCTGACGTCGCGGCCTGCCTCACAACAAGGCGCTTCGCCTCCAGATCAAGCTGCACCGTCTTCGCCCACCAGTTGGCCTTGGCGCCGCCGGGGAAGAGCGCCTTCGAGAGATGCGGGAGGACGGCCGCGAACATCTCCGCTCGAGTGAGTCCGGGCGCCTTCTTCGGAAGGGCCTTCAGAATCGCGTCGCGCATCGACTTGTACTTCGCGGCGTCCACACGATGCGTGCGGCCCGGGACGTTGACGTTCTGGACCTCGACGCGGGACGGGTCGACGGTCGTTTTGGCTTTCACCGGCGATCCCCTCCTGTCTTGCTTCGCACCCAACTTGGCGATCTGTTCGATCAGGTCGAACGGAATCGGCTCATCTAGACGGAACTGAAGGTTGCCATTCGGGCCTGCGTACGGCGCGACCGCTTTCATCAGCTTCTCGTCGCCGCGCACGGGCGGGTAGAGCCCGATGTGGTTCTTGAATGCGGCGAAGTAGATGAAGGTGCGGCTGAGTTTGAACGCGGGAATCTGGTAGCTGATCGCTTCCTTCGCATCGGGCGCGGCCTGGCGGATCGTGCGCCTTATTCTCTGCAGCGCTCGCTGCACCTGCGGCGAGAACGACGCGATGTACTCATCGATGGTGCTCGGAGCTGACCTCGTGCTCGCCTCCGGACTCGATTTCGGACTCGCCTTCGAGGTCGACTTCGTCGCCTTCCCAACCTTCGCCATCTCCACTCCCTCGAGCGATTGCTCGCGCAGTTCTCAGCCGGTCCCCGCCGAACACTGGAAGCCGGACGATCGCCATCGTAACGCCGGGTCTGGCTTTCGGATACGGACCGCCGCGAGACCGATCCGGCGAGCCACGGGAGCAGTTCTCCTTCGTAGAAGGCGAATTGCGGGCGGGGGCTGGGCTCAGCGCAGGTTGACGCTCAGGTCAGCCGCGCCGCACCCCTTGCGCCACGTTACGCAGCCTCTCCCGGATCCGGCTGCCGAGCCGTTCGAACGGGAGCTCGGCGAAGATGTCACGGATGAGTTCGTCGTCCGTGCGCAGCAGACCGCGCGCAACGGCTCCGGGACCGGCATCAACACGCGTCCCCAAAACCCTTCTAGAACTTGCGGCTGAACGACACGAGGTCGAGGTCGGGGTCTCCGTCGCCGGCGATCAATCCGCGCAGCATCTGGGCCGCCATCATCGAAAAGGTGATGCCGTTGCCGCCATACCCCATCGCGGCGTAGCAATTGACCATGCGGGGCACGCGACCAATGGTCGGTGTTCCCGTCGGCGATGTACCGAATGACCCGCACCAGGCGAATTCCGCCGCCGGATCGATGTTGGCAGCAGGGCCTTCAGTTTCTTCGAGAGCGTTGCGGCCTTGGCGGGGAGCCCGGCGTCGCGCCCGGCGTCGCCTTCGAAGTCTTCGTCTTCGCCGCCACAGATGACGCGATTGTCCGGCGTCGTGCGCAGGTACAGGTAAGGCTCCGAGGCCTCCCAGATCATCACTGCGCCTTCCCAGATGGCACGCGGCTGTGGTTTGGTTGCGATGGCCCAGGTGGAGCGGATCGTGTTGCCCATCTTCGGCACGCCCTTGGGCATCTCGTATCCGCTCGCAAAGATGAGGTGGTTGCACGTGATGACGGGGCCGTTCTTCGTGGCAGCCCGAACCCGGCGCGCACCGGGCGTGACATCCGTGATTTCGACGGGTGCGCGCATCTGCGCACCCCGGGCAAGCGCTGCATTCAGGAACCCGGCGGCAAGCCGTCGTGGATCGGCGTTGAAGTTGTCGTAGTCGAGCAACGCCGCGCGGCCGCGGATGCCGAATCGGTCTTGGACCACTCGCTCGGCAAGGAAGCTCGTCTCGAATCCGGCCCGTCGGCGCGCAGCCTGTTCCTTCAACAGGCCTTCCCGATCGAGCACATCGCCGGAGAGATAGAGCGAGTCGCGATTGACCTGTCCGGCCTCGATGCCAAGGTGGCGTGCGCGTTCTCGCAGCGCATGGACCGAGAGGCGTGAGCGCCGCCACAGCCGCTCCGCACGTTCTCGACCGATCTTCTTTGACAGGCGCGACAGCGGAGTATCGAGTTCATATTGCAGGAGCGCAGTCGATGCGGGAGTAGACCCTTGCAACGGGCCGCGACGATCGACGATGACGACTTTCAGCCCCGCTTCCGACAGGGCATCAGCAATCAGTGCCCCGGAAATCCCGGCGCCGACGATCAGGACTTCGGTGTCGAGATCCCGGGTGACACGCGATTGTGCGATCGGCGGCAACCTGCGGGCTTGCCAGACGGACGTGCCGGTACGGAGGTCAAGCGTGTGCGTGGCAGCGATCTCCGTCACCTCCGTCCGGGACTATTTCGGGGAGCACATAGGAACTTCGAAGGGCATTTTACCTCCTTGGCGGCAGCTTACGGCGCCGGCCTTCAGAGCCCGCAGGGAAAGGCCCCACGCTACTTCGCCCCCGGCCCCGCGAGCATCCACGCGTACGCGGGTTGCACAGTAACGCCAGGCGGCGCAGCGGCGGGCTGGCCGTCGCGCGTGAGGGTGAGCAGGCGCTTGCGGGCCCGGGGATGCATCTCACCCGCAGCGAGCAGAGCCCGCAGTTCGCGTTCCGACGTCGCAGGATCGCTCGCATCCGCGCAGACCTGGATCAACTCGGTCTCGACGTCGAGCCCTTGGGCCTCCGGGAACCCGCCAACGGTCAGCCAGTCCGAGAACGCGCGCTCGATCCGAGTCCTTGACGGCCCGGTGAGAAACGCGGGATCCGACGGGAGCTTCCGCCCTTGGTGATCGTGCGCTTCCGCGAAACCGAAGGGATAGAGCGGCACTTCCCACGCCCGCCCTCGCAACGCTGTCGCGATTTCCCGGGACAGCAGCGCGCCGGACGAACCGTTCCCAACCCGGCACGAGCTGGATCTCATCGAAGCACCAGGTGACAGGAGTCCGCCCGCGCGTCGCCGGGACCCTCCGTGATGCGGTCGAAGACGGTCTCGCAGCTCCTGGCCGATCTCGGAGTGGAGCGGAGCCATAGTCGGCCATATGTATCCAACGACAATCCGTACTTCGACACGCCGGAAACGGATCATCGTGGTCGGATCGAAGAAATGCTGAGCGAAAAACAGGCGACGCTCGACGCGGCCTACGCCGCGCATCCCGAACGGTTCGTCCATCGACCACCGCAAATTTCCGGGCCGCCAGACAGGGTCTGGATCAACCGACCCACCGAAGTTCCTGCTCCGGGAGCCACGCCAGGCCCGGAAGAGGTGTTTCACTAAACCTGATCGGCGAGTGTCCCAAACGCGTTGACACGTTCCGACATCTATGCCAGCGTCGCTTCAATGCGTCGACGCTCTCTGCGTGCGCTGGACAGCCCCTTGCTTTTTTTCGTCACAAGGAGATTCGCCATGCAGGTTTGCAAGATCCTCACCGCGTCTGTGGTCCTGCTCGCGCTATGCGCCGTGAGCGCTGGCGCCCAGCAGACGAGCGGCCAAATGAGCAATATGTCGCACGACGAGATGATGAAATCGATGACGAGCTGGCCGAAGGCATCGCAGGATGCTGCTCAGGATATGATGAAGAAGTATGGAGCGCCGGCAGCGATGACGGCTGATATGATGATCTGGGGAAAGACGGGCCCGTGGAAGCGCACCGTCATTTTCCGGCAGGAAGTCGCGCATGAGTTCCCGATGCACCATACCGACGTGATGCAGCAGTGGATCGACTACAAGGCGCCGCCGAAAATGTACGACGAACTGGCGGCGTACGACGGCAGCGTGGTACTGGAGCGAACCGTCGGCGAGATGTCGGCGCGCTGCGACAAGGAAGGCGCCAACTTCCTGGCACTTAACCTCGCGGACGAAATTGTGCGCGGGAAGCTCAGCGTGGACGCTGCCCGAAAAATGTACCTTGCGCAGATCATGCTGATGAAAGCGATGAAGCCTGCGCCCTACACCGAGAAGCTGATGTTCTCGACGATGACAAACACCAACGATCCCGACGTGCCTGTGAAGGAATAACCGAAGCAACCCCGCGGCCCGGATTCTACTGAGCCCGGGCTGCTGTCACCGGTCCCGCAGTGATCAACCTCGACGACAGGCTCGCCCTCTTCGACGCCCATTGGACGCCGCGAGTCGTCGCGACCCTCAATGGCTACGAGGTGAAGGTCGCGCGCCTGCCCCATCGATACGGATTCGCCGTTCCGTGCCCCGAACGACGCATGGGTGTGAGTCGTCGCATCACCGAATGCTGATCGACCGGGCCGCGTCGACTCCCACCCCGGTGACAGACCCTGAAAGGATTCCGCAGTGAGCATGCCGCCCGTCCGCACGCGTGATGAGTATGTCCCGCTCACCCGGGAGCAATTCCGCGAACGCTTCATGGCACGCTTTTACGATCCCGTGTTCGAAGGGATCTCCGCCGAACTCGAGCGGGTTTTCGAGAGGGCGTGGGACGGGTACATCGGCTACCGCAAGTCGCCGCGCAAGCAGCCTGCCGGCGCCGGCTTCGCCGATCCCGCCTTCGAGCTGCCCGTCGAATGGTTGGCGACGCGCGATGCCATCGCATCGGCCGAGCACCGCCACCGTGATCCTGCCGGGCCCTCACGGATCCTGGTCGTCAACGCGTCGACGCGAAGCGAACACACCTGCCCAGGCGAGATCTCGAAGACCCGTCGCCTCGCCGAGGCGGCACAGGCCGTCATCGAGTCACAGGAGGGGTTCGAGGTGGATTTTCTCGACCTCTCCACGCTCGCCGACGAGCCCTGGAAGGTGATCCATCCATGCAAGGCATGCGTGTCGACCACCATGCCACTCTGTCACTGGCCCTGTTCCTGTTATCCAAACCACGCACTCGGGCAAACCAACGACTGGATGGCCGAGATCTATCCCAGGTGGACCGCGGCCCACGGCGTGATGCTGGTGTGTCCGGTGCACTGGTACCAGGCTCCCGCAAGCCTCAAGCTGATGATCGACCGGCTGGTATGTGCCGATGGAGGCAATGCCGATCCGACGACCACCCGCGGCAAGGATCCGGCACTCGCCAAGGCGATCGAACTCGAGGGATGGGATTATCCGAAGCACCTTGCGGGGCGCGGCTTCGCGGTCCTCACGCACGGCGATGCATCCGGACCCGAGACGCTGCGGCGACTGCTTGCTGAATGGCTCACCGACATCGGAATGATCCAGGCGGGAGCCCAGGCCGTTGTCGACACGTGGATCGGGTACTATCGCCCGTACGCCACAAGCCACGAGGATCTCGACGCCAGCCCCGAAACGTTCGCGCTCGCGGAAAGTGCGGCTGCATCGCTGGTCGGCTTGGTCCGACAGCTCCGCGACGGCACGTATCGTCGCCCCGACGAGCACGTCGACGCCCCGCGCGAGAAATGATCCTCCGGATCGGTCCAGAGGCAGGTCACGGCGAAGCCCGCGTTGCTGATCAGGGCATCGAGCATCGGGCGGTTGTACTTGTACGATGACTCGATCCAGATCGTCTCACCCGCAGCGCCGCGTTCACCGCCGTCACCGCCGTCACCGCCGTCACCACGTGGATGCGCGCCGTGTCGAGCAGCGACAACGAGAACTCGACTCCGCGCAACAATAGCGGCAGCTCCGTCACGTACTTCTCGTCGACGTAGGCCTGATCCTCCACGCCCGGCACAACCACCGTCAGCCCGCGCCCAACATCCAGACTGTTGCTCGGCTGAAGGAAAGTTTGGACGTCGGCCGATAGTAAGCATGCGACTCGGCTCGCCCGGCGCAACGGCTTCAGGCGAGCAATCTCCGCTGCCTCTCGCGATCGCAAGGCATGCCACAGATCCCAGTCCTGTTGGAGTCCGAGCCAGAAGTCCGCGCTCATTCCGGTCACGCGCGCCAACCGAAGAGCCGTGTCCGGAGTCACGCTCCGCTTCCCGCGAACAACTTCGTTCAGCCGCGGAAAGGAAACCCCGAGTTGGATGGCAAACGCGGACTGCGAGATGCCGAGCGGCTTCAGGAATTCCTCCAGTAGCATCTCGCCCGGGTGCGTCGGCGACTGCGCGGTCGGCCGCCGCCGCTCCACCAACGACGCGCGCGAGCGCCCCGCTCGGTTAGTGGTCGTCGGTGACTTCGACTTCGCTGGCATGTCCATCCTCCCACCGGAAGCAAACTCGATACTGATCGTTGATCCGAATGCTGTGCCTGCCCGCTCGATCTCCACCGAGACGCTCCAGCCGGTTGCCCGGGGGAATCGCCAGCTCGCGGAGATCTCGCACCCGATTCAACTGCGCCAACTTGCGGCGCGCAATTGGCCACAAGACTTCGGGACACGCTCTGCGCGCCCGCCGGCCGGGTAGCCCGTTGAACAGGTCCTCCGCAGCGTCATCGGCGAATGAGCGTGTCATGGCACCCATTATAACGGCTGTCATGGTAGAGCGTCAGGTCACCGTTTGGGCTTGGTTTGCCGCCGGGCGGTGCTACGATCGTTGCGCCCATTCGACGAGCCACCCCGGCTCATGCCTGGCCCGAAGCCCGCGTACTCACTCCGCCCGGAGCGGCCGCAAGGAAACAAATGCTCACTCCACATCCTCGTCCCCTGCATCCTCTGCTCTGCGCATTTCTCCCCCTGCTCATCAGCGGTGAGCCGCACCGGGAGCCGCTGGCTTCGCCCGCGCGGCCCCCCGCGCCGGTGGTCCCGGCTGTGGAAGCGGCCGCCCCCGCCGCCGGCATCGACCAAGGCTGGTGGCAGACCGTCTCCAAGCAGATCGAGCGCGGGGAGTACCACGCATCCGCCACTCCCGCCGGACTCCAGGCCCCCAATCGCGCCCAAGATCTCCGCACCTACTTCCTCGCTGACGGGATCGATGTGGCGCCGCGGCAGCGCGACGCCGCGTCTGCGTGGCGCTTCGGCTGGCGCACCACCCGCTGGGGGCGCGAGAACTCCATGCAGTCCGTCGAACCGAATGCAGTCGAGCCGGAAGCGCAAGGCGCGCGCGTGCTCTATGCGCGCCCCGGCTTCGACGAGTGGTACGAGAACAAGAAGGAAGGGATCGAGCAGGGCTTCACGGTGCACGCTCGGCCTTCCGGCGAAGGTTGGCTCCGCCTCACAGGGCGGCTGGAGGGCGCCCTCCGCGCAGAGCTACGGGAAGCGGCCGGCGCCGTGGACTTCCTCGACGAGCACGGGGCATGTGTCCTGCGCTACGCGGAGCTGCATGCGTGGGACGCCGGCGGACTTGCGCTTCCTTCGCGCCTGTCGATCGAGGGTGGGGAGCTGGCGATCTCGGTCGATGATCGCGAGGCGACCTACCCCATCACCATCGATCCGCTGATGACCTCCCCGAGTTGGACCGCCGAGAGCGACCAGGCCAGCGCCCAGTTCGGCCTCTCGGTGGCGACGGCAGGGGACGTCAACGCCGACGGCTTCTCCGACGTCATCATCGGCGCCTACCTCTACGACAACGGGCAAACAGATGAGGGGCGCGCCTTCGTCTATCACGGCTCTGCCGCGGGCCTCAGCGTCTCCCCGGCCTGGACCGCGGAGAGCAACCAGGCCAGCGCCCAGTTCGGCCGCTCGGTGGCGACGGCGGGGGACGTGAACGGCGACGGCTTCTCCGACGTCATCGTCGGCGCTTATGTCTACGACAACGGGCAGACAGACGAAGGGCGGGCCTTCGTCTACCACGGCTCGGCCACGGGCCTCAGCCTCTCCTCGGCCTGGACCGCCGAGAGCGACCAGGCCACCGCGTTCTTCGGCTTCTCCGTGGGGACCGCGGGGGACGTCAACGGCGACGGCTTCTCTGACGTCATCGTCGGCGCGTGGCTCTACGACAACGGGCAGGCGGATGAGGGGCGGGCCTTCGCCTACCACGGCTCGGCGACGGGCCTCAGCCTCTCGCCAGCCTGGACCACCGAAAGCAACCAGGTCGTGGCGGCATTCGGCTACTCGGTAGGGACGGCGGGGGACATCAACGGCGACGGCTTCTCCGACGTCATCGTCGGCGCCCGCGCCTACGACAATGGCCAAACGGATGAAGGGCGGGCCTTCGCCTACCACGGCTCGGCTGCGGGCCTGAGCCTCTCCGCCGCCTGGATGGCCGAGAGCGACCAGGCCGGGGCGTTCTTCGGCAATTCGGTGGGGACAGCGGGGGACGTCTTCGGCGACGGATTCTCCGGCGTCATCGTCGGCGCCCAAGGCTACGACAACGGACAAACGGATGAAGGGCGGGCCTTCGCCTACCGCGGCTCGGGGTTGGGCCTCAGCGTCTCACCGGCCTGGACCGCCGAGAGCAACCAGGCCGGGGCGCAGTTCGGCCTCTCGGTGGCGACAGCGGGAGACGTGAACGGCGACGGCTTCTCCGACGTCATCGTCGGCGCGTTGCTCTACGACAACGGGCAATCGGAGGAGGGGCGGGCCTTCGCCTACCACGGCTCAGCCACGGGCCTTGGCCTCTCCCCGGCCTGGACCGCCGAGAGCAACCAGGCCGATGCCCAGTTCGGCGCCTCGGTGGGGACGGCCGGGGACGTGAACGGCGACGGCTTCTCCGACGTCATCGTCGGCGCCCACCGCTACGACAACGGGCAAACGGACGAGGGGCGGGCCTTCGTCTACCACGGCGCGGCCGCGGGCCTTGGCCTCTCCCCGGCCTGGACCGCCGAGAGCAACCAGGCCTCCGCGTCCTTCGGCTTCTCCGTGGCGACAGCGGGAGACGTGAACGGCGACGGCTTCTCCGACGTCATCGTCGGCGCTGTTGGCTACGACAACGGGCAATCGGACGAGGGGCGGGCCTTCGTCTACCACGGCTCAGCCACGGGCCTTGGCCTCTCCCCGGCCTGGACCGCCGAGAGCGACCAGCTCGAGGCGTTCTTCGGCAATTCGGTGGGGACAGCGGGAGACGTGAACGGCGACGGCTTCTCCGACGTCATCGTCGGCGCGAGTGGCTACGACAACGGGCAAACGGGGGAAGGGCGAGCCTTCGCCTACCTCGGCTCTTTCGCAGGCCTCGTCCTCTTCCCCTCATGGACCGCCGAGAGCGACCAGGCCAGCGCCCAGTTCGGCCGCTCGGTGGCGACGGCGGGGGACGTGAACGGCGACGGCTTCTCCGACGTCATCGTCGGCGCTTATGTCTACGACAACGGGCAGACAGACGAAGGGCGGGCCTTCGTCTACCACGGCTCGGCCACGGGCCTCAGCCTCTCCTCGGCCTGGACCGCCGAGAGCGACCAGGCCACCGCGTTCTTCGGCTTCTCCGTGGGGACCGCGGGGGACGTCAACGGCGACGGCTTCTCTGACGTCATCGTCGGCGCGTGGCTCTACGACAACGGGAGTTCGGACGAGGGGCGAGCCTTCGTCTACTACGGCAACGACGGCGACGGCCTCGACCGCAGCCCCCGACAGGCCCGCTCCGACGATTCGGCGCCCATCTCCCTCCTGGGCAACTCCGATTCCCCGTCCGCTTTCCGCCTCGAGGCCCTCGGCCGCACCCCCGCCGGCCGAGGCAAGGTCCGCCTGCAATGGGAGGTCAAGCCTCTGGGCGCCCCCTTCGATGGCGCCGGGCTGGTCACCGGCCCCAGCTCGGACACCGGCATCCCCACTTTCGGCGGCAGCGCCGTCCCCCTATCTGAACTCGCCAGCGGGTTGAGCGCCCAGACCCTCTACCACTGGCGGCTCCGCATCGTCACCAACTCGCCCTTCTTCCCTCGTTCGCCGTGGCTCTCCATGCCAGGCAATTCGAGGACCGAGATGGATGTGCGCACGGCGCCGGGCAGCAGCGATGTCGCGGACGAGGACAGGCCGACCTTCTCTCTTCGCTTCGAGCGCATCGAGTCCAACCCGGTGATCGAGTCCACGAGGCTCATCTTCGTCTCGCCATCGATCGCGCATGTGCGGTTGACCATCCACGATGTCACTGGGCGGCTCGTCGCGACGCTGCTCGCCCAGGACGTCACGGCTGGGCCGCACACCATCGACTGGAACGCTCGTGACGAGCGCGGCGGTCGTGTTCCCGTGGGCGTCTATCTGGCGCGTCTCGAGAGCGACGACGGGATCGCGGTCACCAAGCTCGTCGTTCGGAAGTAGCAGGCTTCACGGTCGTTTCCCACTGCCACTCGGGCACTCGCATCCGCCGCCGCTCGAGTTCGATCAGTACGGCGGTCTCGAGCGCGTGCCCCGTGTTGGCGCGTCCGCTGCGATCGAACACCGGGATCAGGCCGGAATCGACCGGGTAGGCCTTGCGTGGATTCACCATCCGCTGGCGCTCGGATGCGGACTCCATCCAGACCATGCGCACGAGGAAACAGTCCTCGGGATGGGCGAGCAGTTGGTGGACGGTGTCCTTCGAGATCGCAACGCCCTGGCTCTTCAGCGCCGCATAGAACTTCTCGACGCTGAACAGCCCGGCCGCGTTCCCCAGGAGTTGCCGCACGAGCCAGCGCAGACCCGTGATGTTGCTGACCTCATGACGCTCCACGACATCGCGCAGCATCGCCACGTCTACGTAGTCCCGAAGCAACTGGGTCCGAGTGGCGACGTCGAGCCCTTGGGCTTCCGGGAACCCGCCGACGGTCAGCCAGTCCGAGAACGCGCGCTCGATCCGAGTCCTTGACCGGCCGGTGAGAAACGCGGGATCCGCCGGGAGCTTCTGCCCTTGGTGATCGAGCGCTTCGGCGAAACTGAAGGGATAGAGCGGCACTTCCCACGCCCGCCCTCGCAACGCTGTCGCGATCTCGCGCGACAAGAGCGCCGCCGACGATCCGGTGACGATCACGTCGACGCCGCCGGCATCGAGCAGCCGCCGGACGAACCGTTCCCAACCCGGCACGACCTGGATCTCATCGAAGCACCAGGTGACAGGAGTCCGCCCGCGCATCGCCGGGACCCTGCGGCCGAACTCCTCGACCAGAAAGCCGAGCTGACTCGCCTCCAGTCCGGTCAGCCGCTCGTCCTCGAAGTTCAGGTACGGCAGCCGTTCTCGCGCCGCGCCGCCCGCCAGCCGCTCTCGCCGCAACTGATGCAGGAACGTCGTCTTGCCCGCCCGGCGCATGCCGACGACCGCGGTCGCCTTCCCAGGCAGACCGGTAGCGCCATCGACCCGCCGCTGTCTCGCGTCAGGCAGCGGTCCGGTGAGCGATTCCGCCAGTTTCTCGGTCAGGGCCTCCTTGAGAGGCCTCGGGATCGATGCAGCCACGCTCGACAGTTCTCCTTCGTAGAAGGCGAATTGCGGGGGCTGGGCTCAGCGCAGGTTGACGCTCAGGTCAGCCGCGCCGCACCCCTTGCGCCACGTTACGCAGCCTCTCCCGGATCCGGCTGCCGAGCCGTTCGAACGGGAGCTCGGCGAAGATGTCACGGATGAGTTCGTCGTCCGTGCGCAGCAGACCGTCGGATGCGATCCACTCCGCGATCTGCCGAAGGTCTCGATCGCTGTACTGCTCGATGTTCTCGCGGACAGGCACGAGCGGTTTGGGCGCGCGCTGCCGCTCAGTCGGCTGCCCGGCGGCTCGGGGGGTCGCCGTCGCTGGCGCTGGCGCGTCGACCGTCTGCGCATGCGCCTCATCCGCATCCGACAGATCCGCCCGACGCACTGCATCTTCATAGGCGAAAACGGCGCGCTCGATCTCCTGCTCGCGGCTGTAGAACCAGTCCGTCGACCAGATCCGGTGGAAGCGCCAGCCGTGTCGCTGCAGGTTCGCCTGACGCAGCCTGTCTCGATCTCGGGCGGTGGCGCCCGAGTGATAGGAAGCCCCGTCGCATTCGATGGCGAGCACCGGTCGACCCTTTTTCTCCGGGTGCATGGCGACGAGATCGATGCGGTACCGAGAGGCGCCGAACTGCGAGCGAATCGTCATGCCGCGAGCCTGCAGCGCGTCCCGGATGTCGGCTTCGAACGCATTGAGTTCGACCTGGCCGGCGTCTTCCACCACGGGCAACCGCGCACCGCCGGTCGCGGCGTACTCGAGATAAGCCTCGAGGAGTTCGACCCCACGGCCGGTGGATCGACTCAGATCGACGTCCTGATGGGAGAACGAACTGATGACGCACATCCGCCGTTTCGCCCGCGTGACGGCGACGTTGAGTCGGCGATAGCCGGCGTCCTGCGTGAGTGGGCCGAAGCGGTGGGGAAGGTCGCCGTTCGCGGATTTGCCATAGCCGATCGTCAGGATGATGGCGTCGCGTTCGTCCCCCTGCACGGTCTCGAGATTCTTGACGAAGAAGCGTTCCTCGCGATCCAGCGAGAAGAAGTCCGAGAGGTCGGGTCGAGATTCGAGGGCCAGGTCCAACGCCGCCTGCACGCGGTTCGCGTGCTTGATGCCCATCGTGATCACACCGAGCGATTCGTCAGGTCGTGTCTCGGCCTGCAGCAGGACCTGGCGGACGACTTCGTCCACCTCGCGCGATGCGCTCTCTTCCTGTCCACCCAATGAGGGATCATGCGCGACGAGGCAATGCCGGATCGCTTCCTGGCCGCGCGCGCTCGGGAAGGTGATCAGACGGCTCGAGTAGATGTGCGTGTTGCTGAACGTGATGAGCCGCTCGTCCTCGCTGCGGTAGTGCCACTCGAGCAGCCAATTCGGGAGGAAAGCCTCCAACGAGCCGAGCAGGCTCTCGAAACCGCCGATGGCGGCGTTGGCGGCGGCCAGCGCTTCGCGCGACTCGACGTCTTCATCGAGGATCTCGTCCTCACCCTCCACGACCGTCGCGAAGAACGTGGTGGGAGGGAGCTGGTGGCGATCGCCGGCCACGACCACCTGCCCCGCGCGGTAGAGCGACGGGATCGCCTCCTCCGGAAGCACCTGGCTCGCTTCGTCGAAGATGACGAGGTCGAAGTGGCGCTTCCCGCCGTCCAGGAGCTGGCTGACCGAGAGGGGACTGGCTACCCAGCAGGGGGCGATCCGCGTGAGCACTTCTGGCGATCGGGCCAGCAACTCGCGCAGGGGAATGTGTCGCCCTTTCTTGCTCGACTCGGCTCGGACCACATTGGTCTGCTCGAAGTTTGCGTTCATCGCAGTGATCGCGTGCTCGGCATGGAGCCTGCGCACCCGACGGGCGGCGAGGCGAATGCGTTCGCGATCCAGCCGACTGAATTCGGCGATGACCTGCTCGTGCGTCCGACCGTTGAACGAGGCGAGTCCCGGATCGGATCCGAGCGCCTGCTCCAGCGCGGAGTAGAGCCGCACGTATTCGAAGCGGTGGGCGAACTGTTCGCCGGCGACGCCGTGCTCACGGAGATCATCCAGAAAGCCGGCGAGCCCGATCGCGCTCAGGTTCGAACGGACGGTGTAGGCGCCCGGCAGTTGGTAGGGCGTCCGCTGGTCGTCGGCCAACGCCTTCAACCGCGACGCTGTCACCGCGAGCGGGCCGCCGCCGAACGACTCACCCTCCGTCATCGCGCCGAGCGCCGTCGCCTCCCGCGTCAGGGTGACGAACGCGGCCGAGAGATCCGTTTCGGCATCTGACTGGACCGGCAGATCGGACGTCGCGCCGAGCGCACGCCAACGGTTGAGCACGGCCTCGGACTGCAATGCTTCATTCCGTAGCGTCAAGACCGACGCTGGCTCTCTTCGGAGCTCGCGCAGGCGCCTGCGCGCAGCACGAAATGTCGGGTTGCTGACAAACGCCCACGCTGTCCTGAGGACGCCATGTGCCGCTGGCTCGAGCGCGACGGCGAGCTCCCCGGGCGGAGCCGAGAAGATCTCTGCCTTGTACTGCTCGTGGACGACGCGAACGTCACGCAGCACGGCCAAGAACGTCGCGGTCTCATCGAGTGTGCCTGGCGTCGGGACGCCGAGTTGTTGCACAACGGTTCCGAGAAGCCGCTCGAACCTTGGCCACAGCTCGGAGGCGAGCCGCTTGGCCAGATCGAGCGCCTCCTGCGCGCCTTGGCCGTCGGTGATCTTTGCGTTGTTCCACGGCGACGGGTCGGTCCCGAGCAGCAGAGTCGGATTCGCGGCGCCCCCGAGGATCGACTGTCTCACTTCGTCCGCGCGTTTCGGCGTGAGCGCGGCCAGGGACGCGCCGCGGATGCGCAGCGTGGATCGAGCTTCCGCCGGCAGACGGAGAAGCCTGCCGATCATCCCGTTGACGGAGAGCCCCGTCGGAAGTCGAACGACATTCACCCGACGCGCGTGCTCGTTGAGTAGCTTGCGCCGGGCCTCGAATTCCCGGTGCACCGCATCGGCGCTATCCACCGGCGCCGCATGTCGGATCTGCTCCAGCGCGTGCGAGAGCCGCGCCATCACGTCCTTGCGCGACACCGACGCGCCGTGCAGATCGAGGATCAGATGGCCCAGCCCGACGTCCGGATGAGTCAGCCGCTTGATGACCGCGTCGAGCGCCGCGCGCTTCTCCGCGACGAAGAGCACCCGCCGCCCGTCAGCCACACTCTGCGCGATGAGATTCGCGATCGTCTGACTCTTGCCCGTCCCCGGCGGCCCTTGCACGACGCCGTTCTGTCCCCCGCCCGCCAACACGACGGCGCGTTGCTGCGTCGAGTCCGCCTCCAGGACGAGGTAGTCGTCGGACGGGGAGCGCTCGTCGAGCTGTGTCGGTTCGACATCGACGACCGCCGCCGCCAGTTTCTGACGCGACGCCGGGTGCCCGGCGATCGCCGCGACAATCTCGCTCGCCGCCAATTGGTCCGCGTGCTTCTTCAGATCCTCGACCATCGCCATCTTCGCGAACTGGAAGTTGGCCAAGATCACGCGCCGCTTCACCGCGAAGCCCGGCACGCCCTTCGCCGCACCCTCGAAGATCGAAAACGCCGGCTCCGGATCGACACGCCACTGCCCCGCCTCGTCTTCCCCCGAGCACGCCCCGAGCACCGCCAGCGCGTCGATCCGAATCCCATGCTCCTGCTCCAGCACATACATCAGCACCGGATTCACCCGAGGCTCGCCAGCGACCGCGACCCGCAAGTCATCTCCCGCCCGTCCGCGCGTCTTGAACGAGGCCGGCAGTAGCAGGACAGGCGCCTCGTACGGACGGCCGCCGTCGGAAGCGGGCCAGGTCGCCATCCCGAGTGCGAGATGAAGGGTCTCGATCCCCTTCTCTTCTCGGTTGGCCACCGCTTTGCGTTGGAGTGCGATGAACGCGTTACGCGCCTCGAGTCCCGGAGCGTGGTCGACACGGTCGGGCGTGGATCCAGCGCTCGTCGGCTCACCGGCGTTTGCGATGCGCGCGTCGGCGGTGAGCTCCCCCGCCGTCAGTTCCTCTCCCGCCAACAAACGCTCCACGGCCCGCGTCTCAGCACTCAGGTCCAGCGTCCCGACCTTGAGATCGCGATAGAAGAGGAGAGAGTTCGCCCGCGACTGGTCGATGAGCCGGCGAGTCCAGACTTCGCGCGCGGCTTCGACGAGGCGGCGGATCGCTGGGTCCGGGGGGGCGGAGTCCGACTCAGACATTGAGCGCCCAGCTCAAAGGGACGAGCGCCACCATCGCGACCGCGTCCGTGACCTTGCGGAACATCCCGATGAATCCCGCCCCGGCCGTCAAGAACCCGAGCGCCCACACCCACGTCGCTGTCGTCCTCGATCTCCAGAGCGCCCAACTCGACAGCAGGAAGAACATGCTGAAACTGAACTCGCCCAAGAACTCCCCGATGTAGTTCCCCAGGTAGGAATTCAGCCCGTCGAACAGGGCCGCGATCACCTGCTGCTGCTCGGTTGCTCCCGTCGTCACAGCCGTCGCCTGCAGGTCCGCCAACCGCCAATGCACCGTCGGCCACCGCATCAACCCGAGCATCATGCTGATCGCCGACAGGAGCGCGAACTGCATCGCGACCAACATCGCCCCCGCATGCGTCCGCCGCAATGCGAAGTAGGCGCCCACTCCCGCCGGGATCCACGCCAACGGCAAGAACGCATAGAACGCCCACGCCGCTCGCCCCGCATCCCCTGTCGCCAACAACCGCGGCAACACATCCGCCGCCGCCCCATCCAAGATTTCCGGATAGTCGAAGCTCGCCGCGAGATACGAAAATACGCCCATGAAAGCAACCGCCCCCACGATCAGCGCGACGCCTCCGGCTCGGATGGTGGTCCTGGGGGTCATCGGGGTCACGGGGTCCTTTCGATCGGGAAGAGAGTGTTCGACGTCAGCGGCCATGCTGCCGCGGTCGTCGACGCCCAAACACCATGAAAAAGCGCAGCGGCGGTCCTGATTTTCATGGTGCTTCGAAGGACAGCCGCCACCGGAGCCTGCGCTCGCTCGCCCGTGACGTCGGGGGCGGCGTGCCGAGGAGGGGCATCGCCGGAAGGGAGGACGCGGAACTCCATCGACCCGGCTTCCGCGGCTATCACGGAGGAACGTCTCTCCCCCGCTCGGGCGGCGGTGGCAGGTGCCGGACTGCCTTCTCGAAATCGCCATCCGCCGCGTCGACCTGCCGGATGCGATCAAGATTGAACTTCTCGTACTCCAGCTCGGCGAGCTGCTTGGCGAGATCGTGCGAGATCTTGCCGGCGTGCGTGAGGATCTCCCGGTCGTTGATGCCGAGGAACCCGTGGAGCTTCTCGATCCAGTCGTGCATCCGCATGGGCGAGCGACGCATGGCCTGGCCCTCCGCGAAAACGAGGTACTGCTCCACCAGGTTGTTCAGCGCCGCGAGCTCCCCTTCTTCGAGGTAGTTCTTGGCGATCGCGACGTCGTCCTTCCTCACCTTCGCGGCGCGCCAATTGGTCAGCCCCATGTTCGGCTTCGTGCTGTCGGCGCGGGTGCTCACGATCTCCGCCGCCGTCTTCCCGGTGATAGCCCAGTGCATCTTGTTCTGCACGGTCTGGAAGAACTTGATGCTCTCGGGATGCGCGGCGTCGTAGTCCAGGCTGGTCGCATAGATGTCCGTGATCTTCTGGTAGAAGCGCCGCTCGGAGGTGCGGATGTCCTGGATCCGCCGAAGCAGCTCATCGAAGTAGTCGAACGGCCGGTCCGGATTCTTCAGCCGCTCGTCGTCCAGCACGAAGCCCTTGACGATGTACTCGCGCAGTCGCTGAGTCGCCCAGATGCGGAACTGCGTGGCGACACTGGACTTGACGCGGTAGCCAACCGAGAGGATCGCGTCGAGGTTGTAGAAATCGAGCACCCGCCGCACGTCCCGTTTGCCCTCGCGGCGAACCCACAAGGATTCCTTGTGAGTTGCCCCAACCTCCAGCTCGCCTTCGTCATAGACGTTTTGGAGGTGGAGGCTGATGTTCTGTTGGGAGGTCTGGAACAGCTCCGCCATCTGCTGCTGGGTGAGCCAGACCGTCTCTCGGTCGAAGCGAACGTCGAGCTTGATGGCGCCGCTCTCCGACTTGTAGATCAGGAGTTCCCACTCGTTCGGGGCGTCGCTCATCTCCGGCTCCATCTCGATCCTGTCGATCGACGATCATTTTTGCGGCGGATGATCGACCGGCAAGCAACTGCGATGCCCCGATGACCCGCCCGAGAGCCGAATCTAGCGACTTGGCTCAGCGGAGCAAACTCGCGTCGCGGACCGTCAGCTACGCCCCCGACTTCACGTTCTCGCGAATGATCCGCGGGTGGCGAGCCGCGATCCTCAAGAGTCCGATCGCCGGCCCCTCGGGTGGCCTTCTCCCATGCTCCCAGTTCCGAAGCGTATGGACACTGATCCCCATGGCCTGCGCGAACTGTGCCTGCGTCAGACCGACAAAGCGTCGAAGCGCAGCAACATCCTCCCCCGAGTCGATGCGCCCCTTCATCAATCGCTTCCGGAAACGCGCCGGGATGGCCCGAGCCAATTGTCGTCGGTCAGCTCAGGGAGCTTGGTCATGGTGTCGTGTCTACGAATTGATTGCGGTACAGCTTCGCTTCGCGTTTGGTCGCCCACCTGGCTTCCTCGAACGGGACGCCATGCCTCTTGCGCTTTCAGTGACTTCCCGGCGGAGGGTCGCCGAAACTCCGAAACCCCACGCTGAAGCGATAGCGCTCTTCCCAAGCCAACTTCATCTCGTCCGCCTCCGGAACGCTGAGGAGACCAGCGCGGATCATCCGGACGACCAGTCCGACGGTGTCGATAACGGTCAGATCTGGGTACTGCCTGCTCGCAAGTTTCTTGGCGGCGCGCTCGTCTGTGGCCAGGACACCTCGCAGCTCGACGAGCAAGCCTTCGCGCTCGACGTTCATGAAGTTGATCAGGATGTTGGCATCCAGCACGACGAGGGTCGGTTCGTGCGACGACATCGAGTCCAACTCCTCGGTCGATCAGCCCGAACGACCCGCCTCGGCCTCGGCCAGGATCTCCGTGATCTCGCCTGGGGGGACCATCAACTTCTGGAGGATCTCGAGGAGTCGCCCCCGGCTGATCTCGACCTGCGAGTAGGCCTCCAGGGCTATTTGGAGAACTTGCGACTCGATCCGTCGCGGATCCTCGGTGGGCTCTCTCAGTTCGAGCACGCGAGCATAGCGGCTAGCGAGCGGGCCTTGTTGTTGAAGCAACTCGGCTGCGGCCTTGGAGACGAGCTTCAGGTTGAGAAGACGGAACACCGTCGCCTCGTAGCTCGCCCCGAAGTGCCGTGCCACGACGACGACTTCGCGATACGAGAGCCGCTGGGATTGCGCCACGTTCCGCTGGGAGACCGGCTGCCCGGTGTCCCGGGCGACGTCGTAGACCGTGACTTCCTCGCGGCTGGGCGCGCCCTTGTCCATCGATGCGAGAAGCTCATGGATCCCTGCCTCCGGGAGCAGGAACGTCGACGCGAACGAGTTGGCGCGCTTCTCCGACCAATCGGCAGAGTTCGACGTGGTGGTCGCGGTCACACGGTGCTCGCGATCGACAAGCGCGTGTCCGTACTCGTGCGCCAGGGAGAACCGCTTCCTCGCTCCCTGATGACACTCGTTCACCAAGATCCCCATCCCGATCGAGGGGTGATTGAAGAAGAGCCCGGAAACTGAGTCCGGCAGCCCGACCCACGAAATCCAGAGGCCCTGGCTCGCGGCCAGATCACCGACGGAGGGGATCGGCGCACACCCCAGCCCGAGTCGCGCGCGCTCCTCACGCGCGACCTCCTCTCCCTGCCGGATCGCCTGCAGCGCGGAGCGAGGCGGCTCCATGGCGTACGACGGGAGCTTGGCCCGAGACGCGCGGCCAAGGAGCTCCTCGAGCACGATCCCCTCACCACAGAGATCCAGGTAATGGAGCACCGCCCTTCGCGCTCCCTCGTCCCCCTCGAGTTGCGCGGCCTGGCGGTACAGCAAGACGAACAGTTCGCCCGCTTCCGAGTCCGCCTCCGCCAAAAAGGACGCCACCGGGCGCCGATACAGGGCAGCGAACTCCGTGAGCTCCCGAGTCGTCACAGTTCGGTCGCCCCCCTCCATGTGAGCGACCACTGTTCTCGACACGCCAATCGCTTCGGCCGCAGCCTCTTGCGTCAAGCCGCAGTTCTCCCGAGCAGCCTGCAGTCGTCGGCCAAGCGCCACATTAGAAAGAGGCATAGGCACTTCCTCGTGCGATTCGTGACTGGGTGAAGTGGGGCGTAGTGCAATCTACTCGGGGCTGGCTCCGCCGACAATTTCTCCATCGGCGTGTTCAGATTCACAGTCTATGACATATTGGGCAATAATTGCCTTGATTGTTCTGTCCGATCGGCTAGGGTCCGACCTCCGCTCGACCGCGCTTCTTCGTGAGCTCGGTCGTCGACGGCTACGGCGAGTTCCGGAAGGCAGCTCGAGCGGGCATCACCGCCGCGGGGGGTGAGCCGGTACTCGTGAACGAGGACTTCCCGGCCCTCTCGTCTTCCCCGCGAAACGCCTGCCTCGACGGCGTCGCCAGTTGCGATGGCTTGTTACTGCTCGTCGGAGCGCGTGGCGGGTGGAAGACGCCGTCTGGAAGGCTTGTGGTCGAAGAGGAGTGTGAGGAGGCCAGGCGCCGCAGACTGCCGATGCTGCTCTTCGTCGAAGAAACGACCCGAGATCCCGAGGCGACCCAGTTGGCGGCGACTCTTTCGGATTACGTCGCCGGCAGCTTCCGGACAGGCTTCACGACACCGGCCGAACTGGCAGCGGCGGTCGAAGCGTCCGTGCTCGAGGAGGTGAGTCGCATGTCCGTTCCGCAACGTGCCTTCAGTGAACTCGAGGCAGCCCTACTCGCCAAGAACGAGATCCACCAGCAAGCGGTGCTGCGGCTCGTCGTCGCGCCCGAGCGCGAGGGAGACTTGATCACTCCGATGAAACTCGAGTCGCCGGACTTCAAGCGGCTCGTCTACGAGATCGGACACGGTGAGTCGGGTCTCCTTCACTACGAGATGGAGAAGGAGGCTTCTTACGAGGGGCCTCGTCTCGTTGTCAGACAGCACCGCACCGGTGCGGCGGCGCCTCGAGAGGCTGTCGTCCTGGCGATCGCGGAGGACGGCACCGTTCGCATCGACACTAACGTGACAGGGAGCAGTCGGGCCTCTTCGGGACTCATAGATTCGTTCGTCGTCCGCGAGGAGGTCCTGGAGGAGGTCCTGTTCGCGGGATTCCGCTTCGTCCGCGCGTTGGTCCATCGCATGGATCCGTATCAGCGACACCAGCGATTCGTGTACGGCGCAGCACTCCTACAGATGAACTTCCGGAGCATCGAGCGCAATCCGAAAGAACGCCAGGGTTTCAGCATGCGCGGTCTGGACGCGAGAGAGCCCATTCACGCTCACGATGCTCCTCGTCCGATCCAGCGCGACGAAATGGCGGCACCGAGTGATGAAGTTGCCCGGACGATCATCCAGTTCAAGCGTCGGCTTGAGTAGTGGTTGGAACGCATCTGTGTACAGTGGCGTGCGTCAGCTTTCGCCCGTACGGTAGCCACCCGATTCGCGGAGAGGGAGCGGGCGTTCCCCGGCAAGGCCCGTCTGGAGGTAGCCGCCGAAGAGTTCCGGCGTTTGGAGCGCGAGAATCGCCGGCTCCGCTGGTGTTACTTGCGAAACAGTTCACACTCCCGCAGAACCTTGGGCCGTGAGTAGTAGCCGGTCTCAGTGAGGCTCTGCTGGGCGATCGACACCAGAACGAGCCTGCTCTCGAAGCTAGCGACGCTCCCGAGCACGACGCCCCGAACAGATCTGCCGTCGAGTAGTCGTATCAACAGCCGCACCTGTCGATTGGCGAGAGGTTCTGCGAACGTGACCAGGCCGGGGATGATGCTTGGATCGTCCCTCAACTTCGGATCGGTGCGCAGGCTGGACCAGAATGACGGCTCCGGTCCATCGAAGCACCCGTGCTTCGGCCACGGCGGACCGAGCGCGTCGAGCAGACCGACCCGTCGTTGTGTCGGACGAAGTAGACTTCGTCCCCGCACTTCGGACAAGTCGTGGGGCGACAGAAGTCATCGACCCTTTGTCCAGTACCCGTCCAACCGCTTCCTGGGAGGTGTGTCGCGCCACCCCCGCCGCCCGCGTTGGCACACGCGCAGCCGATCGGGACTGGTACTCCCCCCAACGTTGCCCAGCGAATCGGCTGATGGCAGTTGTAGCAGGAGTCCGACAATGCTCTTCCCTTCTCGATTTGATGGACACCTCGCAAGGGTGGGATGGTCCCCTCGCGGGGAGTCTCTCGTGCCGCTGACCGAATCCCCCACAACACCCACCCGCGGCAGAGTCTGAGGGGGGTGCCCCCCAGACCGTGCGGCGCAACGATAGTCGCGCGCCACCACTACGCCCTCTCAAACCCCTGACTCGTGAACTTCAGCGTCCGCCCGTTCTCGGTGACGGTCCGCACCACCTGGGCCGGGGCTCCCGACGGCATTTCAGCTTCGATCTCGAGCGTCACTCGTACCTTGCTGCCGACGAGGCCGGCCAGATGCGCGATCACCTCATCGGCGACGCGGCTGGCGTCGCGACCTGCGCGCGCGGGGTCGAGTGCGACCGTGCCGAAATAGCGACGCGGCAGCTCAGCAGCGAGCGGTGTCGTCACAGCATCACCGGTCTGTGCGGAGGAGCCGCCTGCGGCGCCAGAAGCTGACGACCCGCCGACCCCGGCGCTCGCGCCGGGCGAATCAGCCGCCGCCGCCGGCGCCTCCTGAGCGATTTGCTGCTGCGCCGTGGCGGGTTTCACCAGCAGCCCCGCGCTCTCTGCTGACAGAGCTACAACGTGTCCCGCTCGCAGCCCGCGATACCGATTCGCCGCCTCATCATGGCTCTCGGCATATGCAAAAGTGTCCGTCTGCCACGTGAGCAGCCCGACCCCATCGCGCATCGCGTGTAGCAGCACCTCAGGCCCCGCCAATCGCGGCAGGTAGAGATAGCGAGCGAAGTGCTCCACGAGTTGTTTCACCGCGACACTGTCGCCCGCCCACAGCGGCACGTCGTCGAGATGCTTCCGCAAGATCGTCGAGCCGAGGTTCAGCAGCAGCAGCTCGTCGCTGCGGAGTTTCTTGCTCGCGCGTACAGCGAGCGCGTCGACGCCGGACAACCGCACCGCCCCCCACCCGACAGGCGACTGGGGCGTCTTCTGTTCCGGCACGAGAACCCACTGATAGGTCTCGGGCAGCCGCGCCGTGACCGTGCCGTCCGCGGCTTGCTGCTGGATCTCCGCTTGGCGCACTTGATGCGGGTCGAGGTTGAGCAACAGCTTCTCGGCCAAGATCGACGTCCATGCGAGGTACTTCCGCAATGCCTCGTCGAGGTCTTGGAGGTGCGGCTTGTCGGCGGCGAGGAAGACCAACGTGTTTCTGTAGAGACGCGGTGTGTTGCCCCTCGACTCCAAGATCGCCTTCGCCGCGGTCTCCGCGTCGCCTCCGCCGTCCTTGCTGTAGGAATGCTCCGCCGGCAACACGACGAGGCGAGCGTCGAGATCGTCAGGGACGTCAGCGCCGGTGCGCGGCATCGCATGGACGCGCGAGAAGTCGCCTGTTCTCTTGAGATCAGCGCGGAGCCGTGTGTCCAGCTCGTTGGCCACCTTGTCGGGATCGCGCTTGAGCTGCTCGGCGCGGTCCTCCGCCAACTTCGTCACGGTGGGTTGAGTGGCGTACCAGGTGTGCGGACCATCTTGGTAGAGATAGGTCGCCGCTGCCGCCAACCGCCGCAGAGCATCGCCGAACACTGCCGCCGATTCGCCTGGCATCACGCAGCCGAGCTTCACGCGCCGGTCTTCGATGCCTCTGTGCGCCGCAGCGACGGTCGGCGCCGAGCCAAGGTAGATCGTGCGCGCTACGCGCCGCGTCGCGTGCAACTTACCCAGGTTCGGCACTTCGCTGTCGATCTTCATGGGCAACGAGCCCGGACCGTCCACGTCCTTCTCGATGATCGGCGCCCAGTTGTCCGAGAGATAGCGCGTCAGCTCCGACTGCACGCGCCCATCGTCGATCGGGATCGTCGAGGGCAGGATGAGCGGGTTCTTGTCGCCCTTCTCCCATAGGCTGTGGATTACCGCCGCCATCAGCCGCAGCACGCCGCGCGTGCGCTGAAACTTCACCAGCGTGGACCAGTCGGTGTAGAGCCGGTCGAAGATCTCCGGATGGATCGGGTACGCGGCCTGCATGCGCTTCTCGTAGTCGGCGCCCTTGCACTCGGGGGGGAACTCCGCCGCTTGCGCGTGATACAGGTCGGCGAAAGCGCGCGCCGTTACGTCGCGATTCTTGAACTGATCGCCGGCGATCGGCTCGAACAACCGCCGCCGAACGATCTCGAAGCCTTCTTCGGCGGTCGCGGGCCGCCACGACGACTCGAGTCGGCCCACCACGTTGCGCAGCCGGTCGAGTGCCTCACGCCCGCGGATGCCGCCCACCTCTACGTCGTCGGCCTGCGTGTGCGGCGAGCCCGACGTGCCCGAGGCCGGCAGCGACACCACCAGGAGACAGTTCTTCGCCAGCTTGGCCGACTCGGTCAGCGCCTGCGCGAAGGTGAACATCGTCTCGAAGTTGCCGCCGGGCAGGTCGCCCTGGTCGTGGAGTTGACGGGCGTAAGCAACCCATTCATCCACCAGCACCAGAGCCGGACCGTATTCGACGAGCAACTCGCGCAGGACATCGCCCGGGTTGGTCGCCCTTTCGTCATCCTTGGCGATGCGGGCGTACGCCTTTTTGCCGCCGAGCTGGTAGGCCATCTCGCCCCACAGCGTGTGCACCACCGTGCCGTCGGCCTTGGTGACGGGATTCCCGGGCGAGATCTTGTTGCCCACCAGCACCACGCGCTTGGCAGTCGGCAGGCTCTTGACCCCCGCTTCGGCCAGCACTGCATCCACGCCGGCCAGCTCGCTCGGAGTAGCGCCCGAGAACAGGTGATACAGCGCCAGCATCGAGTGCGTCTTGCCGCCGCCGAAGTTGGTCTGCAGTTGCACCACCGGGTCGCCGCCCGTGCCGGCGATGCGCTGCACGCCGCCCACCAGCAGGCGCTTCAGGCTCTCGGTGAGATAGGTGCGGCGGAAGAACTCCACGGGCTTGCGATACTCATCGCTGCCTTCACCCAGGTGCACCTGCCACAAGTCGGCGGCGAACTCCGCTTGCTGATAGCGGCCGCTGGCGACATCCGGGTGTGGCGTGATTACTTCACGCCACGGTTTGAGCGACCCCGTCGCCGCCGCCTCGATCAGCGAGCCGCCGGCCTTGCGCTTCTCGCCGCGCACCTGCTCGTCGAACGTAAGGCGGCGCAGCTCCATCTTCATCTTGCCCACCTCGTCGGCCTGCGGGGCCGAGACGGCGGTGAGCAGGCGCGTCATCGAGTCGAGCGCGCGGTCGGCGTCGTCGCTCGAGAACGGCTCCTGGTGTGCCCACTTGTTGCGCCAGTCGCGCAGCTCCTGCACCAGCGAGCGCTCGGCGCGCCCGAGCGTCTTGCCGAACACTTCGTTCCACGATTCCCACATCAGCTTGAGCAGCGCCGCCACGTCCCACTCGGCGAGCGGCTTCTTGGCTACGACGCGGTCCTCGCCCATGTAGCGCAGCGCCTCGGCGCCGGCTTGCGCCTTGTGCAGGTTCTTGAACTCACGCTCGGCGAACGGCGCGAGCCCCTGGCGGAGCAGTTCCATCGCCTTGCCGACACGTTCCTGATTGGTGATGGCCATTCAGTTCCCTGGCTCGGGCTCGCGCCCGCTGATCCGTTCGATCCCTGCGACAAACGCAAGAAAACTGCGCGAGGTGTTCCGCGTGGGAGTCAGCCGCGGTCCCATGGCGCGTGCTCCCGACACCTTCTGGAACGCAGGCGCCAGCTCGGCGAGCGCCGTTGCCGGCTGTTGCACGCTGTCGGGATCACGGAACCGCGCTTTGTTGCCGATCGTGCGCAAGGGTGGCTCGTCGAAGGCCTCGGCCAAGGACTCCGGGTCGCCGAAGTACCACGCCTCCAGCTCCTGGCAGGCGATCCGCACCAACGTGTCGTCGCGCCCTCCGTCGCTGCACAACTTGACCAACTCGGCCTTCAGCGCAAGACAGTTGGCGCCGTCGTTATCTCGAACGACAACGAAGCGTACGCCCGGCTCACGCCACGCCCGCAGCTTGCGCGGGATACTCCTCTCCAAGTCGTTCTTGCCTTCGTGAGGCACACACAGGAACTCGAGATTCGGAAACAAGCGTGGTAGCAGCGAGTCGAGCAGCACCTTCATCGAGTACTCCTCGATCAGCAGGACGATTCGACTCATCGCGGACCCGCTCCCTCGAACAGGCCTTGTTTCCACAACGCGCCCGGCAGATCGCCTTCTGCGACCAGGTTCCGCAAGAGTTCGATCTCCGAGGCGCGCCGGACGGTCGTGAAACCGTCCTGCTTGACCAGCCAGTAGATCTCGTCGAGCTGAGCGCCGTTCAGAAACTCCGGCGAGTGCGTCGAAACGAACACCTGCCCGCCACGCCGCGCGTAGTCGCGGAACTCCTCGACCAGCTCGTGCAAAAGTTCCGGATAGAGCTGGTTCTCCGGTTCCTCGACCGCCAGCAAAGGATGCGGCTTGGGGTCGTAGAGCAGCACGAGGTAGGCGAACATCTTGATCGTGCCGTCCGAGACGTAGCGGGCGATGAACGGATCCTTGAAGCTCCCGTCCTGAAAACGCAGCACGAGGCGCCCGTCTTCGGTCTCCTTCGCTTCCACCTTGCTGACGCCGGGTACGCGTTCGCTCATCACGCGCAAGACTCGGTCGAAACGGTCGCGATGATGCTCGTACAGGTACTGCGCCACCTGCGCGATGTTGTCGCCGCGGGTCGAGAGATGCTCGGCGTAGCCCGCCTCGGCGCTCGGCCGCGCGTCGCTGATGTGGAAGTCCGAGACGTGCCAGTTCTCGATCAGGCCGCGAAACTCGGCGACGACGCGGAACTCCTTGAACTGCCCGAGGCCCTTGATGGCCAGCACACTCGGATCGTCGAGGACGTGCTCCTTGCGCTCCTCCTTGACGCCTTCCTGGCCGTACGCCGACTCGTTCGTGATCGCCGATCCGCGACCGCGCGAGAAGTCGACGAAGTGCCATGGCTGACCGTACTGGCCGCGCCGGAACTTCAGCACTTCGCGGTGCACGACTGGGCGCCCCTCGTGCTCCGCGATCTCGAGTTGATACGTGGCGAGCTTGCCACCGCTCTCGCGGAACTTCACGACGATTGCGATCGGGCCCGTCTGTCCGCGACTCACCAGTTCGCGGAATCCACCGCGCCTCGCGACCGCAGTTTGGACGTTCTGCGTCAAAGCGTCCTTGAGGAACGAGAACACGTCGAACAGAGTCGACTTGCCCGAGCCGTTGGCGCCGACCACGATCGCGAGTCGCGGGAGGTTCCGCAGCTCGGTGGCGCGAAACAGCCGGTAGTTCCGGATCTCGATCGATTCAATCTGCATGACTATTCATCCCCATCGCCGAACAGGCCGCCCTGCTCGGGCTTCGGCTTGCCGCCCTCGCGGGCCAGGCGGACGATCTCGGGGAAGCTCTGCACGAGGCCGTTGTAGCTGAGCGCCTCGGCCGCGCGCTTCTTGCGCTCGCAGATGGTGTACAGGCGGTAGGCCAGCTCGCGGGCGGTCTCGGCCTTGGCTCCGAGCTTGGCGACGAGTGTGGCCGCCGCGCTCTCGCCGCCCGAGCCGAGCACGCGGATCAGTTGGTGGACGACCTCCCACGCGGTGAGGCGCGGGTCGGTGGCGGGGTCCCAGTCGGCGGGGAGTTCTTCGGGCTTCAGGAGCCGCACCTTGCCGCGCGTCGAAGCGAGCACGCCCGCGTCCACGAGACCCTGCACGCTGGTGTTCTTGGCGCGGGCCAGCACATCGGCCACGCCGAACTCGCCCTCGGCGAAGCCCGACTGCTC
>ENA-ORBV01000310-ORBV01000310.1-microbial-mat-metagenome-genome-assembly--contig:-NODE-310-length-109358-cov-12.226288_pt1 | contig 109358 bp, 81 predicted proteins | sample MGYA00237777_ERZ505514 | MGnify/ENA primary metagenome ERZ505514 (study PRJEB26160, sample SAMN06269048) | microbial mat metagenome | isolation source: Oligotrophic lake microbial mat | place...
TCTACACCTCTCTATTCGTCGGCAGCGTCAGATGTGTATAAGAGACAGCGCCCAAAGTCCGGTGCACCAAGCTCGCCGTGATCAAGCTCGATGCGCTCCCTCCAAGCTGGTTGCTCGACCCCGACAGCCGCAGCATCGCCTCGACCTGCACCATCGCGCCCTCGAGTTCACGTACCGAGGCCGTCGAAGAACTCCCGCGGTGCTGCGCCAGCGCCGCCGCCGCGCCGTCGTCCACGCTCAGCCCGCGCCGGGCCGCGATCGCTTTGACGAGCCGTTCGCGCAGCTCCCGCTCCGGCGGGTCTAGCCGCACCACCGCGCCCGACAAAAACCTTGATACCAACTGTTCGCTCAGGCTCGCGATCTCGCGCGGCAACTCGTCCGACGCCAGCACCAGCCGCGCCCCGTCAAGGTCGAGCGCATCGAACGTGTGCTGCAGCTCACCCTGTGTCTTGTCCTTCTTCGAAAAGAAATGCACGTCGTCCAGGCACAGCAGGTCCACCCGACGGTACTGCTTGCGAAACGCGTCGATCTTGTTGGCACGCACAGCCGTGATGTACTCGTTGGTGAAATCCTCCGCCGTCGTGTACCGCACCACCGCCGTCGGGTTCAACTCCTTGAATCGCGCCAGCGTGGCGTGCAACAGATGCGTCTTGCCCAGCCCGCAAGGCCCTTGTATGAACACCCGATTGAACTCGCGCGCGTCCGACGACTCCGCGATCTTCACCGCCGCCGAATACGCCAGACGGTTGGCCGTGCCCACCACAAAGGTCTCGAAGCGGAACCGCGCCGCCGCGCCGTTCGCCACGCCCGAGGCCGATCGCTCGCCGCCTCGCGAACGAGCGCGCACTCGCGCGGACGCCGCCAGTGCCGCACTCCCATTCTCGCTCGCGTCCCGGTCGCGCCCCGCCTCGCGCGACCGCGCCCCCCCGCCGTTCTCCGCGAGCTTTGCTTCGTCCGCGTCCCGATCCTCGACCGCAGAGCCCGCGCCACCGAACGCGCGCGAATCAACCCGATAGTGCAGGAGATGATCCGCATCCGCCGCGACCTCCGTGCCCCCCTCGGACGTGCCCTCCCCGGACGCCGCCGCGTGCTCCTTGGAGCCCATCGGCCACTCCACCCGGATCACCTCACGCAGCACCGCACCAAACTGCCGGTCCAAGAGCTCCGCCATGAATCTTGACGAGACCGTCACGTCCACCCCGTTGGCCGTCACCGTCAGCCGAGCCTGCCTGTCAAAGTACCGCTCGAACCGTTGCGGCCCGACCTGGCTGGTCAAACGAGTCCGGATGCGCTCCAGCACGCCGTTCGCAAGGTCCGCGCCAGCGAGTTGTACCTCAGACGAGCCCGCACCCGCGACAGCGCTTCCGGAGCGAACAGGCCCGGCCTCGGGAACCGGTGCTCCGCCCCTTGCTGGGTCCCTGACTGCGCCCTTGGCTGGGTCCTTGACTGGGATCCTGACTGGGCCCTTGACTGAACCCTGGACCGGGCTCTGAAGGCTCTCTTTGGAATCGTCCCGAGCACGAGATCCTGAATCGATTGGGTTGAACCGGCGAGAAGGAGACGTAGACACAGCGATACCCCCGACGCGAGAGACGATCCCCCGAGCCTGACCGCGACCGGACAAACTCCGGTCGCCCGCCACTTGTTGAAAGGGTCCATCCCGTCTCAGTCCGCCCCGGCGCGAGCACAGCTCCCACCCTCGGCCTCGCAGCCGACGACGTTCGCGCTTCCTCACATTTTTTCAGGTCGAGTTCTGGAAACTCCCACCCCAAGGCCGACAGAGCAACCGTTCCCTGGTCGCTCGTCGAGAAGGTAGTGAGCAGCGCTCCGCGCAGCAACGCCTCATCTATTTCACGCCCACACCGCGCGGGCTCGAACCCCGGTTTTTCAAGTGGTTACGACGTTGAAAAAAAACTTCTCCACCATGATCCAACAAGACTGCGCAAAGGTTGTGCAAAATCTGTCGGTCCTGCCAGCTTCGCTCGTTCTCCTCGATAATTTAAGTACAGATTAGCTCGAGACGTGCGCACCACGAACATCCATCGCTCAAACTTCGATCGGCCGAACAAACGCCACGCGGTCGGCCGTCGGTTTGAAACCCGCGCGACCGTACAGGTTGAGCGCCGGCTGATTTCGTCGGTCCACCGCGCAGGTCAGCTCATCGGCAGCCGGCCCGCGGGCCGCGCTCGCGATACCCATCGACAAAAGCCTCGACGCCACCCCGCGCCCCCGTACCGACGGCGCTAGCCCCACGTACACCAACTCCACGGCACGCTGCTCCGGGCACCGGTTCAGCAGCATGCACCCGCACGCCTGCCCCTCCCCGGCCTTCGAATCATCGAACACAACCCACCACATCGACGGATCCCAGATCCCCGTCGCGCGGTGCGAGGCCAGCACGTCCGCCGTCTCACGCAGCCCGCACAGCTCTGGACAATCCAACGTCTCCACGTACGAACTCTCGAGCGCCGCGATTAGCGTCGCGTCGGTCCGCAGACCCGGCGGCAACTCCGCGAACGACACCACCCGAACTCTCTCCGGCCAAACCTCTGGCGCCACAACCCGACCCGGGTTCTCGCCCTTGAGTGATCGCCGCAGGTACGCCAGGTTCCCGACCCGCTGGAACCCCGCTCCCTCGAAGGCCGCCACCGCCCACGTCTCAGACGGTTCAGGCAGCCCTTGCGCTAATCGAACCTCCGGTATTCCGACCCCGGATTCGCTCGCCGAGCGGCCCGCCCCAAAGTGCGCACACGCCGCGTTGATCGCCCCCACTCGCTCCGCCAACGCCGCCGTCGGCCCGTCCATGTCTCCGCCCACGCTGGGCTCGGACTGGAACAGCATCAGCGTCCGCCCCGCCCCGGGCACCGCCAGCACCACCTGCCGCACGAAGTCGACCCCACGCTCGTCTTTCCCCAGAGTCCCCCACAGCAGCGATAAATCGATCCCGTGCACCGGCGCCGCGGTCACCAAACGCTTAGCCGCCGCCTCGCGGTTGGGGGCCGTCTGGCTCACGAGCCGCGAGGCTGCCGAAAGCCACAGCCGCTCGGGGATCCGAACAACGACCGGGGCCGTACCGTGGTCAGGCCGTTGCGAAGAAGTTTGACGATGGCTGGGCGGTTTCTTCACGAGTATGCGGACGACCCAAACGAGAGTGCGAACAAAGACGAACCACACAAGTACGGACGCAGCGGTTCACAGATTCGCGACAGATTCGCGCCCAAGTCCACGCTCTGAATTGACCCTGCCGGGCCACTCTGTACACTATCCCTCTGATCGCCGCCCGAACGCCCCGTCTCGCGTCCCGTCTCGAACCAGCCTTTGGTCGAACCGGCCTTTGGTCGAACCGTCCTTTGACAGCGAAGCAGGTCTTCGCCCCTGCCTCTTGGTCCCAAGGAACTTCCCGATGCCCCACGCCAACACCTCCACCCACCGCTTTCTCTCGCGACTGCTGATCAGTTTCGCCGCGCTGGCGTGCCTTCTGGCCGCCGCCTTCGCGCCCGAGCCCGACGCCGTCCCGCGCCGCTGGGAGTTCGACATCAAAGTCGGCCCGCTCCGCATGATCACCGCCGATGTCCCCGGGGTCGGCAAGCAGCCCTATTTCTACCTCACCTACAAGGTCGTCAACGCCACCGGCCAGGATCTGCTGCTCGCCCCGTCCTTCGACCTCGCCACCGGCGACGGCGACCTCATCCGCGCGGGCCGCGATGTCCCCACCGATGTCACCCGTCAGGTTCTGGACCTCCTCAGCAGCCCTTTCATTCAAGATCAGATCGGCGTGCTCGGCATGCTGCTCCAAGGCGAAGAAAACGCCAAAGAAGGCGTTGTGATCTGGCCCGTCCCGCGCAACCAGCTCGACGGGATCTCGGTCTACGCTAACGGCTTCAGCGGCGAGACCAAAAGCGTGCAGGTCCCCGACCCCACCAGCGGCGAACTCAAGAAAATCGCCCTCCGCAAAACCATGATGGTCCGTTACGCCACACCCGGCGAACTCATGGGCCGAGACAGCGCCCCCTTCGAAGTCACCGAACAACGATGGATCATGCGCTAACTCGCGGCCCGCACCGACCACTGGACCACACGCAAACACCGCGCTAACCTTCTCCCCCGGCGGGTCCCGTTAATATTCGGTACCCGCCGGGACATCGATCCGTACCTCAACCCAGGCCCACTCAACCGTCGGCCCGTTCCCGGAGTTTCTCATGGCACATAAAAAAGGACAGGGCTCAACCAAGAACGGCCGCGACTCGAACCCGCAGTACCGCGGCATCAAGCTCTACGGCGGCGAAGTCGCCCAGCCCGGCTCCATCATCGTCCGTCAGGTTGGCACCCCGATCATGGCGGGCTTCAACGTTCGCGAAGGCCGCGACAACACTCTCTACTCTGTCGCCTTGGGCAAGGTCGTCTACCGCGGCCGCAAGGTCCATGTGGATCCTGTCGACGAGAAGGCCCCGAGGCCGGTGTGGTTGACCACTCCCGCGGTGGCGAAGTAAGGCCGACGCCGGGACGCCCGACCTGAGAGCTTCCGCAGGTCGGGGTTCAAGAACGCACATCCAAGCTCAAACGACATACACCCCGGTCCCGCGACTGCGGGTGTTTTTCTTGGGCTCCTCACGCTCCACGGCGGCTCGTTGCCTTTTTATTTCGCTTCTCCTCATCCAGTTCGACCTCATACTCCGCGCCGCCAACTCAGGAGGGATTAGCGCCGTGACCGACTCGGAGCGCTCGGCAACTTCAGGCTCATCGCGCGGCTCCCGCGCTCGCCACTCGCACTGCGGCGTGCACCGCCGCCATCTGCTTGAGGATTTCTCCAACCTGATCCAACCTCAGCATCGTGCTCGCGTCGCTCATGGCCGTCTTAGGCTCGGGGTGGCACTCTAAAAACACCGCGTGAACACCCGCCGCCACCGCCGCCCGCGCCAGCAGCGGCGCACGCTCGGGCCTCCCGCCCGTCTGCTCGCCAGCCCCGGGCAACTGCGTCGAGTGTGTGCAATCAAAGCACACCGGCACCGGGCCGACCTTCCCGCCTCCGGCCTCGCATTCGAGCTCCATCAGATCGCCCATCCCCAGAAAATCATTCACCAGCCGCCCGTACCCGAACGTCGTGCCGCGTTCGGTGAACATCACGTTCGAGCACCCGACTTCCGCGAGTTTCTTGGCCGCCCCGCGCATCTCGCCGGGCGAAAGGAACTGCCCCTTCTTTACGTTTACGCCGCGGCGAAATGAAACCGCTGCGTTCCCTGCCGCGCAGAGCAGGTCCGTCTGCCGGCACAAAAACGCCGGGATTTGCAGCAGATCGATCATCTTCGCCACCGGCTCGGCATGGTCGGGCTCGTGGATATCTGTCGTCGTCGGCACACCTAGCGTCCGTCCGATCTCCGCGATCCACCCCAACCCCTTCTCCATCCCAGGCCCGCGCGGCGAACGGATGCTCGACCGGTTCGCCTTATCGAACGAGGCCTTGAAGATGTACGAAAGCCCGAGCGATCGGCACGCATCACGCACCGCCGTGCCGACCTGCATACCAAGCTCGAACGATTCCAAAACACAAGGGCCCGCGATGATCGCCAGAGGCTGACCCGCGCCGATCGTCACCGCCCCCACGTTGCAAGTTCGAATCATCCGGCAGGATAGGACCGCCAAAGAAAGGCTCGCGCGAGCGAGCATCAAGGTCAAAGAGCCTTTCGCGCGAGCGTGGAAATTCTCCGCTCGGTGGTTTTCCGTGTGAATCGATCGCGAAGGAACTTTGGTACAGCCCACGCTGGCGCTCGGGCAGCTTTCGTGCCAACTCGCTCACGCAAAGTTCTATTTCGGCGCCGCCGTGGGCGGCCTGCTCTTCTCGAACGCCGTACGCCACCTGTCCACCAACGCTCGATACTCCTCCATCCCTGGCGGCTCGGGGAACGACTTGTCGAACGGCGTCCCGCCCGTCTTGGCAAGCTCGTCGAGCTCGGGCTTGAACCGCTCGCGGATGAGGTCGTAGGCTGCCTGCTTGAGATCGTCAGGCGACCGGCTGTAGATCTGCTCGGAGTCGTCGAGTTCCAAGTTCTGTAACAACGCGAAGTAGACCTGAGCGGTCAGCTCGCGGAAATCCTTGGGCAGGTTTTCAGTCCGGCCTTGTTCCGCGAGCGCGTTGGTCCGCAGTTGCTCTTCCATGTAGTACCGATGGAACAGGGCCGCGTACTGGAACTGGCTCCGGAACGCTTCCGTGTTCCCCGCCAGCAGCCCGCTCGTGAAAGCGCCCTGCAGCGCTCCGACGACTTCCTGCGCCATCACGTACGTGGACTTGTGCTGATCGATCATCTCGTCGGCGATCCAACGCTCCAAGGGCTTGCTCAGCTCCTCGGCCCGGCTCGGGTCGTTCATGTTCTGGCCCGGGTACACGCGCAGCCGCTCGAAGAGTGTGTTGGCCATGTCTTTCTGGTTGCGCCGCCAATAGAACCGGATCTGATCGCGCAGGAAGTTCTCGTACCCGGCGGAATAAAAGCTGTACGCCCGCTTCTCCGAGTCGGCCCAGCTGCGCTTCACCAGCTCGCCCAGGATCTCGCCGTAGGTCTCGATGAAGTTCGGGTTGGGGATCGCCAGGTAGAGCGGGTTCTTGCCGCTGGCAAAGTCAAAGAAGCTGAAGTACAGCTCGCCCGACCGCGCCAGGTCCTGCACCGCCTGGATCGTCAGGCGGTCGGTGTTGATAAAGTCGTAGTCCTTGCGATTCTCGCTGGTCCAGCGGTTGAGCGACTGCTCGACGCCGCGCGCGGACCAATAGATGCAGTGCGACGCCGCGTGCCGCCAGTCCAGCGGCCCGTACTTGTCGGTGAACCGGATCATCCGGTCTGGCTCCATGTTGTACACGCGCACCAGCACGTCACGACGCACCGACGCGATCACCTTGGGCCAGGCCGCGGCGTACTTGGCGTCGCCCATCAGCACCGCCAGCGCGTACCGCTTCGGGTTCTCTTTCTGCTGCACGCTCTCGATGGCCTTGCGCCGCAGTGATTTCTGGATTGCGGCCTGGATCTGATACTTTCGCAGGAACTCGAAATCAAACTCATCCACGACCTGCGCGCGCAGGGCGTCGACCAACTCATTAGCGAGCGGGTCGGCCTTGGTCACCTCGTCCATCGGCGGCGCGTCGGCGATCGGCCGGAGCCACTCGATGTACCGGTCTGAGGCGGCCACGCGATCCCGGAACGTCGAATCGGGCCGCGGCGGCTCGCCCAGCAGGATGGTCCACTCGGCGGCGAACTGCCGCTTGTAATACGGGTTCGCGTCGTCGGTGTACCCCTGGACCTTGTGAATGAAAATCCACGCCAGTTCCTTGTGCAGCAGCAGGTCGTTGGGGTTGGCCGGGATCCCTTTCTCGCGCAACAGCTTGATCCCCGCGTTCACCCAGCCCCAGCGCTCCGACGGCGTCTGCGTCGTCACCGAGATGTTGTACGCCATGTTCCACGCATGGAACACCCACACTCGCGGGAATCGCGGCTGCAGCTTGGTGATCGCCTCAGACAGCTGGATCGCCTCGTGGTACTTCCCGGCCTCTTTCAACGTGTTGGCGCGGATCCACAGATAATTCACGAACACGCCGCGGAACGCCCCCATCGCGATCCCCATCGCGATCTCGGGCGGCTGCCCCTCCTCGGCGCGGTCCGTGAACGACAGCTTGTTGCGACCGATGGACGTGGTAATCAGCGGGGTCAGCGCACCGCAGACCGCTAGGCTGACCAGCAGCACGACGAGGGCAACAAGTTGAACCCGAGTGTCACGTCCCATGAATCGCCTTCTGAACCCTATACAGCTTGCTGAGGCAGTTTTTCAACCCGCCTCCACCCTCGGTGTCTCTTTCCTTGTCCTTCCACCAACTTCGTTCTTCCAGCAACTTCGTTTTTCCACCAACACCATCGCCTACTGCCCTGAGTACGTCGCCAACTCTCTCTTCCTGAAGATCAGCACCGACACCCCGAAAAGCAGCAGGCTGGTGCTCCCCAGCACCAGTACGCCCCGACCGACCGAGCCCCACGACAACTGCGTGCCGTCCACCAGCTTGGTCGTCGGCTGCAGATCCGCGTACACCTTGAACGTGTTGGCGACCACCTGCCCGATCGCGTTCACGACCACCGCCACCGGCAGTACGTTGCCCTTGTCGTCTACCGACGCGTAGTTCTCCAGCGACTCGGCGAGGAACCCCGCCGACTCGGCCGCAAGGAAACTCCCGAACGCCACCAAGCACGCTACCGGGAAACTCAAAAACGTCGAGGCCCAGATCGCCAGCATCGACAGGAACGCCAGCTTCACCCATAGCACCGAGATCACCCGCACGAAGTTGAGCCGATAGCTTCCCACCGAGTACGAGACCTCCAGCCCGCCAGCCGGGAACGTGGCTGATTCCTGGTTGGGCGTTCCCGCGAACAGGTCGCTGTTGAGCACCTGCACCTCGAGCAGCCCGTCGTCGTCGATCACGCTGGGCAGCAGCAGCAGCGTGTGCGAATACCCCAGCCCCGTTTCGTTCACGATCGGATCACTATCCCGGAACCGAAACGTCATCCGATAGATCCGGTCGGGCATGTTCGCGCCCGAATCGATCCGGTACTTGAACGTCAGCGGCAGCCCCGAGCGCTTGGCCTCGCCCAGCCCGGCGAACACGAACAACTGGTCCTTGCCCGGATCCAGCGAGCGATACTGCTGCACGATGCTCTTGTACAGCTCTTCCGACAGCTTCTTCACCGTCGCTGGCGAGGTATCGAACGCCGGGTTGCTCTTCTTCTCGTTCTCGATCCGCAGGTCAATATTCTGCTTAAACTGCTCGGGCAGAATCCGCGGCGGCTCGGCCTCCACCACCACGTTCGAACGCAGCACCCGCGTTTCCAGGATCATCCGGTCCTCGCTCGGTCCGCCGCCCATCGTCTGGTATGGCTCGCGCTCCCCCACCGCCGCCTGCCCGCGCAAGTGCTCCGTGAACAAGAACACACCCGACCCGCACACCGCCAGCAGCACCGCGTTGAGCCCGATCACGCCCAGCCACTTGCCCAGCAAAAACTGCCAGCTCGCCACCGGCTTGGTCATGGTCTGCCAGATCGTCTTGTTGCGTTGCTCGAACGCCACCGTGGACGCCGAGAAGACCAGCGTCAGCACCGCGATGATCCAGAACGATCCGCCCGTGCCGTACTGCAGGAACGTCTGCACGCGGTACCGCAGCGGGCTGGAAGCCTCCAGCGTCGAGGGCAACGCCGCCAGCCCGAAGATCAGCAGCACGATAAAGATCACCGTGACCTTCATCCGCACCGCCTCGGTCAGCACGTTCCGCGCCACCGCCCACACCGCCCCGGACCCCGAGAACAGCACCTGCAACAGCCGCATCAGCACCACGAACGAGCCCGTCAGCGCCACCAGCCCCGCCAGCAGCCGCGCAAAGTTCCGCGTCGGCGCGAACAGATGAAGCGGGTACACCACCGAGGCCGTCACCGCCAAAAGAGCCAGCGCCGTCAGACCCAGCCCCAGCCACACGACCGACAGCAGCAGCACCGCCGCCACGCTAATGCCCACGCCCACGCTGGTCGGATCGCTCTGCGCCGAAACGATCGATTGAAATATCCGCTGACTCTCTTCGAGCGCGTTCTGCCCGGCCTCGGCCGCGTCCTCCGACGCCTTGTCAACGACCCCCGACTTCGCGCCCGACTTACCGCCAGCGCCTTTGCCCGCGTCGGCCCCAACGTCGGCCTTGGCGTCGCGCGAGTTGCGTTCTTCTGCTCGACTCGCCCTCGTGCCATCTCCCGCGCCGCGCGACGTCACCGCGCTCGAACCGTCGGCTGGCGCGTGCACCGCCACCACGTACGACACGTACCCACCGACCGCGAGCACCAGGATAAGGCACGACGCGATGACCTTGAAAAGCCGCGTATTCTGCACGCGATCAAGCTGGCTGAGACGTTCAGAAAGTTTCACGTACCTGACCCCGGGCCGCCCTTGTACCCACCACCCGGCCCGCCCTGCGGCTTCGCGGGCGGCTGATGAGGATTCGACGCGTCGGGCTTGGCCAGCAGCGAGCCGATCAGCGATTCATCCACCAAGGCAGCTGGTTTCTCAACCGATTTGGGCGTCGACTGACCAGGCATCGACACACCCGGAGCCGACGAGCCCGACGAGCGTCCGATCGTAACACTCGAGACCGAGGCCTTCTCGCTCAGCATCGGTGAAGACGATGACGGCACCTCGCCGTAGCTCTCCAGCAACGACCCAATCACGCCCTCGTCAACCTTCGCTGCCTCAGGCTCCGGCAACGCCGACCGCGCCGAAGTCGCGCCCGACCCGACCCCGAGGCCTTCCGAAGCCGTCGTGGTCAATCGCTCGATCAACGCCGCCCCGTCCTCTGCCGACCCGCGCAGGAACTCGGCCGTCTGACCACCGGCCGTCGCGCCCGAGGTCCGCAACTGCTCGCCCCGGGCCCGCTCCACGATGCTCAGGAACAGGTCCTCCAGCCGCTGCCGGGGCCGGGCCACACGCAGCACAGACTTGTTCCCACCCGACCGCGACCGGATCACACGATCGATCTCCGCGAGCGTCTCCTCGTCCAGCGAATCGGCCTCGATACTTGTCTTATTCTGCGATTCCAACAACTCATCGCACGTTCCCTCGGCTCGGATCTGCCCGCCGTAAAGAATCACCATGCGGTCCACGCAGTCCTCGACGTCCGCCAGCAGGTGGCTCGATAGCAGGATCGTCTTGCCGCGCCGCCCCAGCTCGATGATCAGGTCTTTGATCTGCTTGGTCCCGATCGGGTCCAGCCCCGTCGTCGGTTCGTCAAGGATCAAAAACTCGGGGTCGTTGATGAGCGCCTGCGCGATCCCGATTCGTCGCTGCATGCCCTTGGAATACTCGCGCACCTGCCGGAACTGGGCTCCCGTGAGCCCGATCATGTCCAGCAGTTCGTCGATCCGCCGCTGCCGGGTTTTGTAGTCCAGCTCGAACAGTTTGCCGTAATACTCCAGCGTCTCGCGCGCGTTCAAGAACGGGTACAGGTACGATTCTTCCGGCAGGTACCCGATCCGCTTCTTCACCGCCACGTCTGTCGGCGGCTTGCCGAAGATCGCCACCCGGCCCGAGGTCGGCCTAAGCAACCCCAAGATCATCTTGATCGTCGTGCTCTTGCCCGAGCCGTTGGGCCCCAGCAACCCGAACACCTCGCGAGGCCTGATCTCCAGGTTGATCGCCTCGACCGCTCGAGCACGGTCACGCATCCAGAAATCTTTGAACGTCTTGGTTAGCCGCTGGCACACCACCACCGGCTGGGCCGACAGCGTCGAGCTCCGGCCCGCCAGCAGATCAGAGTTGGAACGCAGTGTTGTCATCGATCGCTCAGAGGCCTCGCGCTGTGGTTTCGAAATCAATCGGCCTGCACTCAGAACGCTCGCAGGAGTTCTTCAGTTCGGGGTCGCCTTGATCCCTGATTCAATCTTGAACTTCTCACGCTTCTGAATCTCCGCCCGCACCGCCGCCGAGTCCAGACCCTGACGCAGGTTCTGCGCCGACTCGATCCGCTTCAAAATATCTGGGTCGGAGTTGATGTTCAGTTCCATCGTGTGCAGCCCCGGCGGCGCGATCATGAACTGCACGCTGTCGCGGTCCAGGAACACGCTGTAGGCATCGATCCACTCTCGGTGCACCATCACCAGCGGGCTGGTCTTAAACTGCCCAAGCTTGGCCTCGAAGATCGAAAGGTCCGAGCGCCGCTGGTTCACGATCGACGAGCGATACTGCCGCGCGTCGCTCAGCAACGTCGTCACCTGCCCGCTGATCAGGTTGGCCGGGAACTTCTTGTCCCCGCTCGATGTTGCGACCTGGGCCTCGCGTCCTTCGAGCACGTTGTCGATCGCCGCCAAAACCTTCAGCTTCGACGCGTCGTCGTTCTTCTCGACCGCGAGTTCGTAGTCCGTGATCAGCCCCATCAGCGGACCGGCCGCCGCCCCCGCCATCGCGTTGAGCGTCAGGTTCCCCTCCGACCGCGCCTTCTCACGCTCCGCGCTCGACATGGATTCTGACGTCTGCACACCCGCGAAATTATCCGCAACGTTCATCGGCGGGATCTTGTCCTCCAGCTTCAACTGGTCAAGCCGGATCCCCGTGCTCAGCCGGTCGAGCACCGCCTGCGCGTTCTCCTTCGCCACACCCGCCACCGAGCCCTCGCCCGAGGCCTGCTTCAAAAGATCGTCGATAGTCGTCTGCGCGATGGCGTGAACAATGCCGCGCTTGACCGCCGCGATCACGATGTTCCGCTCGTCCTCGGGCAGCACGTTCTGCGCAAACTTTTCCACCTGGGCCGGGTCGCGCGTGTAGCTGAAGCTCCACTTGGTGTGCGCGATGTTCCCGTCGCCCGTCAACACCGACCCCTCGCGCTCGGGGTTGAGCGACGCGGTCTTGGGCAACTGAGCCGTGGGAGTCTCGCGAGCTTTGTCGTCCGACAGGTACACCCAGAAGTCCATCGAGTCGGCCGTGATCCGCCCGCCGGGCTTGCCCGTCGGCCGGAGCAAATCAACCTTCACGCTGCCCGTATCGACTTTCACCATCTCGCCCATCGGCGCTGGATAGCTAAAGCGAAAACCCGGATCGACCTGGGCCCCGTCCTTGCGACCGAACAGCAAGCGGATCCCCTGCTCATTCTCACGCACCGACTGGAACCCGCTGAACAAATACAACGCGCCCAGCACCAACATCGCAATCTGGATCAGCCGGTACGTGATCCTCAGCGCATCTGCCAGCGACTGGTTCGCCGGGTCCATCATCGCCGGTGAATCTTCCGACTCGTTCCGCGCGTTGAGCGTCACCGACGCCGCACGACGCACCATCCGCGCGTCAGGACGATCTGACGGCTCGTTCGGTGGCAGCAATCCCTGATCGCTCATCGAGGCACCCCGCCGGTGCTCGGGGCGTCCTTCTTCGGCTCCGCAACTTTCTTGGAAGTCTCCGCCGGGTTGCCGATCGACGGCAGCCGCCCGGGTGTAAGCCCGTTCAGGAAATCGGGCGAAACAGCCTCGAACCCCGGCGTCGACACCGGCAGCACCAGCGTCGTCCGCTTGCTCAGCACGTCACGCAGGAACTCCATGTTCTTCAGGAACACCGCCAGCTCTGGGTTGGACTGCATCTGCTGCAAATACTGCGCGGCCTCCAGGTCGCCCAAGTTGCGAATCTCCTGAGCCCGCCGGTCCGCGAACGCCTTGATCGTCTGGGCCGCGGACCTGGCGTTGGTCCGGATCGTCTGCGACTCGGCCAGACCCTGAGCCTGAATCTCCTGCGCCAACCGATCGCGCTGCGCACCCATCCGCTCGAAGACCGCCTTGGTCGTGTCCTCGGGCAGCACCACGCGACTGATGCCCACGTCCACAACCTTCAGCCCGTACTCATTTAAGCTCTGCCCGCTTTGGTCGGCCTGCGACATGACGGTCAAGATCGCCTTCTCAAGGTCGGGCAGCTTGGACTTTCCGGCCTCGGGGCTGAACAGGTCACGCATCGAGTACCGGCTCGTCACGCCCACGCCGCTGCGAAGGTTCGACTGGATCGTCTCCTCCGCACGCCGATAGTGATCCTCGGCCCGGTCGCCCGCGTTCGAAAACTTCTGGAAAAACTTTAGCGGGTCCGCCACCCGCCAGGTGCAGTACGCCTCGACGATGACCTGCCGGTTGTCGGCCGTCTGCTGCGTTTGCGACCGCGCCTGCAGGAACCGCAAGCGGTTGTCGTACTTGGTCACCGACTGGATCGGGCTGGGCCACTTGTAGTTCAGGCCCGGCTCGGTCTTGATCGCCCCCTCCCCCGCCTTGCCGAACGTCGTCAGCACCGCGGTCTCGGTAAACCGGACCGTGTACGTCACGGTGTAACTCAGAATCGCGGCCAGGAAAATCACGGCCAGCACGATGACCACAAATCGTCTCACGCGAACTGCTCCTCGAAATCAGGGTCAAACCTCGTCAAAACTCCGTCTTATCATTACCCAACCTCGTCACTACCAGCCCGAGTAGGGCAGGTTTTCAACCTGCCTCTTCTCAACCTCTTTCCAGCTCCGACTCTTACTCTTGATTCTTCCGGTTCGGATCAAACACATTCGCCGCGTTGTCCACGTTCTTCAGATCAAAGTTCACCCGCAGATCTGGCACTCGATCGTCTGTCAGAAACAGCCGCGAATCTCTCACCGCGATCTTCATCGCGTCGAAGTAGATCGAGGCCTTGTACAACTCCGGAGCCGCCTTGTACGACGCGATCTGACCCTGGTACCGCGACGAACGCCCGCGCTCGCCCATGTGCCGCGTCCAACGGTCCGCTCGCGCCTCCGCCACCGCCTGAGCCGCGCTACCGCCAGCCTGCTCAAGTAGCTTCTGAACCTTGAACTCCTGATCCTTCACCGCGCCCTCACCCACCGCGCCCGGCGCACGCCGCGCCGCCTCACGCAACGGCTCTAACGCTTCCAATTCCGCCACGATCTTGTTGGCAAGCTCCACGCTGCCCACGACCTTGGTCAGCTCGTCGATCGCGTCCGCACGCGAGGCCTCGATGTTCGACTGCCGCTTCTGCTCGGCCTGCACGACCTTCTCGTAATTGGCCGCCGAACTCGTCGGCGGGTGTACGCCCGTCACGCCGACGAACAGCACCTGGATCCCCGCCTGAGCCCGCTCAAACGCCGCCGAAACTCGTTCCGTCAGGTCTGTCGTCAGCTTCGCGCGATCGCCGCCCAGAACCTGATCCGCGTTCACCGCCGAGAAATACTGCATGACCTCACGCTGCGCAATCGCCTTGATAAGGTTGTCTCGCTCGTCGATCGGCGCGAACCGGTCGAACTGCTCAACATCCTTGATCGAATACTGCAGCGGGATCTCGACTGACACCAGCGCGAGATCCTTGCCCTTGTTGATGGCGGATTGCGTCGCCGCCCCCGACGAACCAAAGGGCTGCTCCGGCGCCGGATCCCCCGCCGACCGTCCCGAGTCCTCCGCAGAAGGCTGCACCAGCTGGTACAACTCTTCTCGCGCGTGCTCGTTGGTCCACAAAATAATCTTCGTATCAGTCGCGGGCTCCGGCGTCCCCAGCTCCACCGTCCGAACGCCCGTCGCCGTGTACCCCGCGATCTCCACCCGCCCACGCTCGTTCTTGGCCGTATACGGCGGGATCTCCACGCGGTCGATCGGCCACGGTAACTTGACGTGCAGACCGGGATCTAGTGTGCGCACAAACTGCCCAAACCGAACCACGATCCCGCGTTCGTGCGGCTCCACCACCGCCAGCGCCGACAGGCCCCAAAGCACCGCCAGCCCCAGCAGCACCAGCACGCCTAGCGAGCGGCTGAGCAACTGATAGAACCAGCTTGAGGAAACATCGAACCCGAGCTGGTAGTTGATGGCGGAGCTGACCGAATCCGCGATCCGATCCGGCGCCGCCGCGAAGCCCAGCACACGCGAATCAAACGCGGGCCGCGGAACCTCGCCAGCCTTACGCGGGCGATACAGGTCCAGGATCAAGTTCAGAAAAATCTCGGCCCCGACGAAGATCATCACCGCCGGGAACACGATCGTGATATACCGCGAGACCACGTCGGGCCCGGCGTAATCGATAACCGCGCCCACCGCGATCGCCAGCCCCATCAAGGCCGTGCCCACCGCCACCGCCGCGCCCGCCCGCAGGTTCGACCACACCGGCTGCTTGGCCATGCCGGAAATAAACCGCGCGAAGATGAACCCCGTCACCGCCACGAATAGCCCGACCGCGACCGCCCAACCGATGATCCGCGACGACTGGAACACGTCGGGGGAGATCAACGCCCGCGCCATGTCGAACCGCCACAGTCCGACGCCGATCAGCAGCAGCCCGACCACCACGCTCACGATCGGCAGGAAGTACTTGTACATCCCCGCCAGCCGGCTCCGCGCCACCCGGAACGCCGCCGACTCAGCATCAAATACAGAGGTCGAGCCCCCCATCGAGCCCGTCGAAGCGCTCAGCGTCTCGGCCTCCATCGTCTCGATCCGCTCGCGCCGGTGCTGGTCGTACACGATCGCCAGCGCGACCCACACCGGCAACCCAAGGATCGCGAACAGGAACGCCGTGAACGCCGCGTAGTCGCTGGCCAGCATCGAGTAAATCAGCAGCACGACCGCCATGCTCGCCTGGATCACCAGCCCGAGCACCGACCGACCCACCGCCACGCGATAACTCAGAAAATCGCCCTTCATCACGGCCCCTGCAAGCAAACCTTGAGATCAACAAAACCGCAGAACGCACCACAGAACGGACAACCGAGATCTTCACCGACGCACTTGGCCGTCGGCCTGACTGAACGAACGGCTATTCTGGCAACCTTTCGCCAAGGTGTCCACCCGAACGGGCAACACCAGAATTCTGGCTGTCGCGCCCGAGGCACGCGACCCGCGGTATACGCGGCTTTAAACAAGCAGTTGCGACACCAAGCGGTACTCACCTAAAAATCTCAAACGACGCGGAGCGTAGCCGCGGCCATGGGTCGGCATGCCATCGGCAGCGGACACGAACCCAGAAAGTCAGCAACCAGAAGAGCCAATCGGTCGATCGGTCGATCGGTCGATCATCGCACACCGCGCTCGCCGTCAGACCAAGAATCCAGCCGATCGCCGCACTGGCAATCAAACACCACAAGCCCGGGCTCTCGCAGAACGCGGTCCACCAGGCTCCCCCCCGACCCAACAATGAATTGAAGTACGAAACCGACGAACCTATGTTCGTCCGCCAGCGAAAGTATTTTTTCAACCGCCACTTCCGCAACCAAACCGCCGCGGTCATTCGATCACGTCCAACCCCGGGACTCCCCCGGAGCGACGCACCTCACTCGCCTCCCTCGCTCTCTCCCCCAATGCTCCAGCAGATCCTCAGCATCGCACGCAACGCCTTGGTGGAGAGCCTCCGCCAGCCCATCTTTCTTATGATGGTCCTGCTCAGCGGCGTGCTCATGTTTTTCTCCACCTGGTCCACTGGCTTTGCCATGGGTTACGACGAATCCTCCGAGGTCACCGGCGACAACAAGCTCCTCCTCGACATCGGCATGGCCACGATCTTCGTCATGGGCATGCTGCTCGCGGCCTTCATCGCCAGCGCCGTCCTCAGCCGCGAGATCGAGAACAAAACCGTTCTCACCGTCGTCTCCAAGCCCGTCGGCCGCCCCACTCTTCTGTTCGGCAAGTACCTCGGCGTTTCGACCGCGATCCTCATCGCCGTCTTCACCATGCTCCTCTTCCTGATGTTCGGCATCCGCCACGGCGTCATGAGCACCGCCGCCGACGACATCGACCAGCCCGTCATGCTCTTCTCTCTCTCGGCCGTCTTCCTCTCTCTCGCGATCGCCACCTGGTGCAACTTCTTCTACGGCTGGAGCTTTCCGCAGATCAGCGTTCTGCTCATGCTCCCGCTCACGCTCGTCGCCTATCTCGTGGTGCTCGCCATCAGCAAAAAATGGGCTTGGCAGCCGATCTTCACCGACTTTAAACCGCAGGTTCTGCTGTCTGCCGCGTGCCTGATGATCGCGATCCTGGTCCTCACCGCCGTCGCCGTCGCGGCCTCGACACGCCTCAGTCAGGTCATGACCATCGTCGCGTGCGCCGCCGTGTTCCTCGGCGCGCTTTTGGTCAACCACTTCGTCGGCAACCGCGCGTTCAAGAACCAGCTCATCACCGTCATCAAAGAGGCCGCCCCGCTCCAGCCCGAGCAAGCCGACTTCGCTCACGCCGGGGACTCCTACCGGATCACCCTCGGCGCGCCGCCCGCCAAGCCGCTTAAAGTCGGCGAGCCCTTTTACTACGGCCCAAGCCCCAGCGGTGCGTTCCTCAGCGTCCCCACCTTCGAGCCCTTCCAGGGTAACCTCGCCGAAACTCTCAGCATCCTTGGACCCGACGCTAAACCCGCTGTCATCATCACTGCCGTTGAAAAAGACGTGCTGACCGTCCGAAATCTCGGGAGTACTCCGGTGGCGGTCAAACGCCCGCCGTTTGCTGGCGATTACGTCTTCCTCACCCCCACCAAGGTCAACGTCGCCGCCCTGGGTGTCTGGGCGATCTTCCCCAACATGCAGTATTTCTGGCTGCTCGACGCCGTCACCCAGCGCAACCCCATCCCGATCGACCACGTCTTTCTTATCGCCCTCTACGGCCTGGCCCAGATCGTCGCCTGCCTCGCGCTCGGTGTGATCTTGTTCCAACGACGCGACGTCGGCTGACCAACGTCCATACGATCAAGTGCATCATTTTCATCAGCCGCATCGAGGTCGAACGCCTCGTCGGCACCCAGAGGAGAACTGGCCATGGCTCAAGCGAAAGCACCTGCGAAGAAAGAAATCGACGGAAACAAGGTCAAGGTCATCATCGCGGTTGTGGCACTCGTCCTCGGCGGCGTGCTCATCGCCTGGAACTTCGGGGCCTTCGACAAGGTTCTTCCCCAACAGACGTACCCCGACGCCACCGCCAAGATCACCCCCGAAATGAAGAAGGCCTACGACCGCCAAAAGGTCGAGCAAGAGCAGCTCGAAAAAGAAGGCAAGGCTCCCGCTCAGGCTGGCTCGTAAGGCACAGCTCGCAGCCCGCAGCCCGCAGCTGGCTGCATCATTTTGCTGCTTTTTCCTAGTGCCTTTTTCTAGTGCCTTTTTCTAGTGGCTTTTTCTAGTGGGTCAGGTTTTCAACCTGCCTCTCCGCCTTCTACTTCCCGACCTACTTCTTGGCGAGCGCCGCCGAATAACTCTCGACGCATTTCTCCGCCGCCCCGTCCCAGGTCAGCCTTCGAAGCTCGAACGCCCCGTGCTGACGCAGCGTCGCGCCCAGCGGCGGGTGGCGCAGCACCGCCACAATCTTGTTGGCCATCTCGTCGATGTCCCAGAAATCCACCTTGAGCACATGAGTCAGAACCTCGGCCACGCCGCTGGTCTTGCTAACGATCACCGGCACGTCGTGATGGATCGCTTCGAGCGCCGCGATCCCGAACGGCTCGCTCACGCTGGGCATCACGTAGCAGTCCGCCATGCCGTACACCCGCTCGATGTCCTGCCCGCGAAGGAACCCGGTAAAGAGAACCTTGTGCCCGATCCCCATGTTGGCCGCGAGTTCGATCATCCGCAGCGCCATGTCCCCCGAGCCCGCCACGACGAACTTCACGTCGGCGAACTTTTCCAGCACACGCTTGGCCGCAGCGATGAAGTACTCGGGGCCCTTCTGCATCGTGATCCGCCCGAGGAACAGCACGATCTTGTCCTTGGCCTCGATCTGCACGCCCTCGGGCGGCTGCTCCGCCTCGCGCTCGATGCCGTTGTACACCACGTCGATCTTGGCCGGGTTCACCCCGTAACGCCGCACGCAGATGGACTTGGTCAGGTTTGACACCGCGATCACCCGCGTGGCCCCCTGCATCCCTGCCCGCTCGATGTCGTACACCCGCTGGTTCACGTTGTTCCCGGCCCGGTCAAACTCCGTCGAGTGAACGTGCACGATCAACGGCTTGCGGCTCAGCTTCGACAACGCCAGGCCCGCCGGGTACGTCAGCCAGTCGTGCGCGTGAATAACCTCGAACTCCTCAGTCGAGGCCAGCGCCACCACCAGCCGCGCGTAACGCTCCGCGTCGCCCATCAGGTCCGTGCCGTACCCCACGCCCGCGCCGCCCCCGGTGCCGATGTGCATTGGCCGCGGCGGCGGAGGCGCTGGGTTCTCCGGCGTCGGCATCAGGAACTGACCAGCCGGGATAGCGTCCCCCACCGCCAGCGTCGGGAACGCCGCTCGCATCGCGGGGTCATTGGTCAGCACGCTCGCCTGAGGAACGGACGGGTCGTTCGAGAGCCCGAACCAACCAGTGGGCGGCGCGAACGCCGGGTAGGGACTCGAAAAACTGGCCGACACGCCGCGGATCACCGCGTGCTGGAACCCAGCCTCTGCCGCCATGAGGACCGCGCCGCTCGACCCGTCTGGACCGTCCGGGCTCGTCGCGCGAGTCTTTTTATAGAGCACGTCATCGGGAGTCAAAAGCTGAACATGCGAGGCTTGCACGCGATCGACCGGCTTGGGCAGCACAAAGATCACGCGGTGCCCCTGACGGTCCAGCGCGCGCGTGAGCCCGTAGCACGCGACCCCCAGGCCGCCCGCCACGAACGGAGGAAACTCCCAACCAAGCATCAGAATCCGCATTCAATTCTCCGCCCCGCTGGGCTCGTCTCGATCCGTTACTCGTCTCGGCCTGTTCTTCGTCTCGGTCCGTTATTCGTCGTCTCCGCTCGCGTTCATGTCTCCAAGTTCCCGGAAACACGCCTCGTAGGCCAGCAGCAACGAGCCAGCGTTGTGGATGAAGGCCGGGTCTGAGAAGTTACCATGAGGAACAGTCAGCGATGTGCGAAAGGTAAAAAGCTTGTCTTCGGAGCGGAAGTGCTCGAACACGACCTTGGGGCCCGTGTACCCGAGATCCGCCAGTTCTTCCTCAAGAAGCTCTTCCACCTTATCGCCCGTGTGGACCAAGTCGGCCTCGATGGACTGGCTCAACCAACGGTCGGCCGTCACCAGCGAGACCCAGACACGGTCTCCCTCGCGTTCCACACGAAAGAAGGCCGGGCTGGCCGAGGCGAGCGCGGCGCACTCCAGCCTGAGTTCTCGCGTGCTGGCCCCTGACGGAACCCCTGACGGAACCGCTGACGGAACCGGCGGCGGATCCGGCGGCAGCAGTCCGACGCCACCAAAGACGCTGGCTTCTCGGGCGCGTTGGGCGACTGCTTCCAGGCATGAAGTAACGGTGTTTGTCATGGTCAGCATAACGAGAACTGCGTGCGGGCCAACCATAGGCGTGCCAAAGGCTTTTCTGGCGCTCCAGAGCGCGTCAATTCGGCGTTCGCTCGGCTCGATCGGTCGCCACGGCTCGACGACCGCCCGGTCCGGTCCTATGGTTGCAACCCCTGTAGCCCAGGTGGCGAAATTGGCAGACGCACTACCTTGAGGTGGTAGCGCCCGCAAGGGCATGGAGGTTCAAATCCTCTCCTGGGCATTCAAGTTTTGGGCATTTGAGATTGGCGAGGTCGCACGTTCGAGGGCGTGCAACTTCCCGGTTCTCTGACCATATCCTCTGAATGAAGTCCTCGGCCGGGCTCACCGGTCGCGCCGGTTCTCTGACCCGACGAGTGTTCCACGTGGAACACGGACGTCGTTGTGCGCAAGAATTTTTTTCTTCAGCCCGGATCCTCATGGAGTTTTCCCGATGACCGCAGGAAGTATCCAGTCCTTCAAGTTGGTAGCGAAGTTGGTGGCGATGTCGGCGACCACGTCGCTGGGCACCTCGGCCGCGCTCGCTCGCCCGGACGACCACCCGCTCATTCCGCGCGAGGTTTTCTTTGGCAACCCCGACCGCGCCAGCGTGCAGATCAGCCCTGACGGCAAGATGATCTCGTTCCTCGCGGCCAAGGACGGCGTGCTCAACATCTGGACCGCCCCGGCGGGCGATCCGGGGAATGCCAAGCCGGTGACCAGCGACGCCAAGCGCGGGATCCGCCAGTACAACTGGGCCTATAGCTCGACGCACATTCTGTACCGCCAGGACCTGGGCGGCGACGAGAACTGGAAGATCTTTGCGGTCGATCTGGCGACGAACACCGTCAGAGATCTGACGCCGTTCGAGACCATCCCGGGGCCCGACGGTCAGCCCGCCAAGGGGCCCGACGGCAAGGTGTTGCGGCCAGCGGCGTTGATCGAGGGCGTGAGCGAGAAGTTCCCCGACGAGGTCGTCATCGGGCTCAACACCCGCAACCCGCAGCTGCACGACCTGTTCCGCGTGAACATCAAGACCGGCGACATGAAGATGATCGCCAAGAACGAGCAGTTCGCGGGCTATTCGGTGGACGACGATTTCAAGGTTCGGCTGGGCATGGCGATGACGGCCGACGGCGGCAGCCAGATCTACACTCTCGACGACAAACTCGAACCCAAACTGTTCCAGACCGTGGGGATGGAAGATGCGCTGACGACCAACCCGGCGGGGTTTGATAAGTCGGGGACGAAGATTTACATGACGGATAGCCGCGGCCGGGACACGGCGGCGTTGACGTTGACCGACCCGGCGACGGGGAAATCAAGCGTGGTGGCCGAGGACGCGCTGGCGGACGTGGGCAGCGTGATGACGCACCCGACGGAGAAGACAATTCAGGCGGTGTCGTTCAATTACGACCGCACGAAGTGGAAGGTCTTGGACAAGACTATCCAGCCGGACATGGATTATTTGAAGACGGTGGCCGACGGCGAGTTCAACGTCGGGTCGCGGACGCAAGACGACAGCAAGTGGGTCGTGTCGTACCTGATGGACAACGGGCCGGTGCGGTATTACCTGTACGACCGCAAGGCCAAGAGCGCGAGCTTTTTGTTCACGAACCGCAAGTCGCTGGACGGTTTGAAGCTGGCCAAGATGCACCCGGTGGTGATCAAGTCGCGGGACGGGCTGAACCTGGTGAGCTATTTGACGCTGCCGCCGCAGTATTCCAAGGGTGACGCAATGAAGGCCGACAAGCCGCTGCCGATGGTGCTGCTGGTACACGGCGGGCCTTGGGCGCGAGACAACTGGGGGTTCAACCCTTACCACCAGTGGCTGGCCAACCGCGGGTATGCGGTTTTGAGCGTGAACTATCGCGGCTCGACGGGGTTCGGGAAGAACTTTGTGAACGCGGGGAACATGGAGTGGGCGGCCAAGATGCACGACGATCTTCTGGACGCGGTGAGCTGGGCCGTGGGCGAGAAGATCGCGGACAAGAGCAAGGTCGCGATCATGGGCGGGAGCTACGGCGGGTACGCGACGCTGGTTGGCTTGACGTTCACGCCCGAGACGTTCGCGTGCGGCGTGGACATCGTGGGGCCTTCGAACATCATCACGCTGCTGAACACCATCCCTCCGTACTGGCAGCCGATGGTCGAGCAGTTCGCCAAGCGGGTGGGCGATCACCGAACGGAGGAGGGGCGGAAACTGCTGGAGTCTCGTTCACCGCTGACGTTCGTGGACAAGATCACCAAGCCGCTGTTGATCGGTCAGGGCGCGAACGACCCGCGGGTGAAGCAGAGCGAGGCCGACCAGATCGTGGCGGCGATGGAGAAGAAGCACATCCCGGTGACGTACGTGCTGTTCCCGGACGAGGGTCACGGGTTTGCACGACCGGAGAACAACATGGCGTTCAACTCGGTGACGGAGGCTTTCTTAGCGTCGCACTTGGGTGGACGGGCTGAGCCGATAGGCGAGGCGATCAGCAAGTCGACGGCCCAGATCAAGTCCGGGGCGGAGCACGTGCCGGGGTTGAACACGGCCAAGTGAGATTGAGGTCGTTCGAAGATTGATGTGGTGAAGGGCCCGGGTTGTACTCGGGCCATTTTTTATTGAGATGGGAGCCCAAGAGAGACAAAGCAGAGAGAATTGAAAGAGGCGGGCTCTTGTAAAAATGTTCCATGAGGGTCGCGGACCAAAAACGCGGCCTGCTTGTTTGGAGAGAGGATAAAGCGAGGGTGGGTTCGTTCCGATAGTCCGATGCTCGCGCGCTCTTTGGCGGCGACGGAGGGCGATACCTTTGCGAGTCCTGATCGTGGATGATTCGGCGTTCATGCGGAAAGTGATCGCACAGGTCCTTTCCAGCGATCCCTCGATCGAGGTCGTGGGGACGGCGCGGAACGGTCAGGAGGGGGTCGAGAAGGTCAAGCTGCTCAAGCCCGACGTGGTCACGATGGACATTGAGATGCCGGTCTTGGACGGGCTGGCGGCTCTAAAGAAGATTCGGCTGGAGTGCCCCGAGCCGAGGCCCGCGGTGCTGATGTGCTCGACGCTGACGAGCGCGGGGAGCCATGAGGCGTTGCGCGCGTTGCGTCTGGGCGCGGCGGACGTGATCGCCAAGGACGCGAGCTTTCTGGCGGGCAATACAACAACGATGCAGTCGGAACTGATCGAGAAGATCCGCGCGATCTCGGGGCATCGCGAAAGTATTCGAGCGGTCGCGAAGTCTGCGGCGTCGGCGGCGCAGGCCCCGACGACGTTCCGGCTGGGTGATCGCCCGGTGGACCTCGTGCTGATCGGTTCTTCGACGGGCGGGCCGCCGGTGCTGGAGAAGATGCTGACGAAGCTCCCGGCAGATTTCCCGGTGCCGGTGGTGGTGGCCCAGCACATGCCAGCGATGTTTACCAAGAGCGTTGCGGAGCGTCTGGACCAGACGTGCGCGATCACGGTTGTGCACGGAGACCAAGAAATCGAGCTTCACGCGGGGACGGCGTGCATCACGCAGGGCGGGCGGCACGGTCGGGTGATCCGTCGCGGTGGGAAGTTGTGGTTCAACATCGGGGATGAGCCGAAGTCCGCGCTTTTCAAGCCGAGCGTGAACGAACTGTTCTCGTCCGCGTCCAGATGCGGGCTGCGTGGGGTGCTGGGGATCGTGCTGACGGGGATGGGCGAGGACGGGGCGATCGGAGCCAAGGAACTGCGGGCGTCGGGCGGTGTGATTCTGGCCCAGGACGCGGCGAGTTGCGTGGTGTACGGGATGCCTCGGGCGGTTGTCGAGAACGGTTCGGCGGAGGCGTCTATGACCCCGGGAGAGATGACGGAAGTTCTGTCCGCGCTGTCGCGGGCTCAGTCGAAAGGGCGGGCGGCTTAGGTTGGCCCCCCCGATCTGGTGGTTAAAAGTTCTGGACTGTCTTGAAGAAGGGCTTTGAGCGGGCCGATATGCGGGTGCGTCATTGGGTGGTTGGGTTGACCATTGAGGGACCGAGACATGAAAACGACAAAGTCGGGTGGGAACGCGGGCGTGAACTCGGCGGAGATTGGTCCGGGATCGGCTCAGGCGGGCTCGGCGGGCGGCATAGGGAGCGAGCAGTTGCAGCTCGTGACCTTTGAGGTCGCGTCGGAGGAGTTCGCGGTGGACATCTTGGCGGTGCAGGAGATCAACCGAATGATGGACCTGACGCGTGTGCCGCAGAGCCCCGCTGATGTGGAGGGCGTGATCAACCTGCGCGGGCGGATCATCCCGGTGCTGGACCTGCGCAAACGCTTTGGTTTCCCGGTCGGGGAGCGATCAGCGGAGAACCGGATCGTGGTGATCGAGGTTCACGGGAAGGTGATCGGGTTCATCGTGGACCGGGTGCACGAGGTGCTGCGGATCTCGCGAGAGATCGTGGAACCGGCGCCAGCGATGGTGTGTTCGATCAGCGCTGATTTTATCGCCGGGGTGGGCAAGCTCCCGGACCGGTTGCTGATCCTGCTGGACCTGAACAAGCTGTTCGGTTCGGAGCTGGTGGGCACGGCGTCGCGTGCGGCGGCCTAGCGACGGGCTGGCCGCGGGTCGGCGGCCGAAACGCGTTCGGAAGATGGCGTGCGATAAGTTCTCTTTCAAGCACCGCGCGAGGGCCCGGGCCCTCTGCGATAATTCAGGATTGTTGCATCAATGCCGACCACCACGACGACGACCACGAAGACCTCGGCGACGACTTTGGCGGCCACCGCGACAGGCTCGGGGTCCGCGAAGCTCTCGATGAAAGACAAGCAGTTCGCGGACCTTCGCAAGATCATCTATGACCGGGCCGGGATTCACTTCCCGGACAACAAGAAGTACATCCTGGAGTCGCGTCTTGGGCACCGCCTGGTTGAGCTGGAGATGGACAACTTTGACCAGTACCTGCAGTACCTGACGATCGGTCCGTTCCAGACCGACGAGTTTCAGGAGATGTTCAACCGGATCACGATCAACGAGACGTCGTTCTTTCGGAACGAGCCTCAGTTGGAAGTTTTCGAGAAGGTTGTGCTGCCGGAGATCCTGGAAGCGCGGAAGTCGAGCAAGCGTTTGCGGATCTGGTCGGCGGCGTGCTCGACGGGCGAGGAGCCGTACACGCTGGCGATCATGGTGCAGCGTTCGCTGGGAGTACGGCTTGCGGACTGGCGGGTCGAGATTCTGGGCACGGACATCTCCGAGCGTGCGGTCGAGCAGGCGGCGACGGGGAAGTACACCGAGTACGCGGTGCGGACCACGAGTCCGGCGAACCGGCAGCGTTTCTTCAAACAGGAAGGGGCGTTCTGGGCGCTCAACGAGACGGTCCGTTCGATGGTGAACTTTGAGGTACACAACCTCAAGGACCGGCTGGCAGCCAAGCGGCATGGGATCTGGGACGTGATCTTCTGCCGGAACGTGATGATCTACTTTGACGACGCGATGAAGGGTCTGGTGATCAAGACTTTTCACGATCAACTCGCGGAGGACGGGAACTTGTTCATCGGGCACTCGGAATCGATCCGCACGACTGATGCGCCGTTCACAGCGCTGGCCTTGCCTCAGGCGTTCTGTTACCGAAAGACCCCGTGCGCTTCGGGTAAGTAGTCCGTTGTCGCGTAACTGAAGAGGAGGCCTGCCGTGTCATTCGGTGGATTTGACGCAAGTATTCTCCAGGATTTTCTGACCGAATCCGGCGAGTTGCTCGAGCAGCTCGAGAGCGATCTGGTGACGCTCGAGCACGCGCCCGACGACCCGGAAATGCTCAACCAGGTGTTCCGTGCGCTGCACACGATCAAGGGGAGCGCGTCGTTCCTGGGGCTGACGAACCTGGTGTCGATCGCGCACGCGGCGGAGAGCGCGCTGAACGCGGCTCGGAACCGCGTGATCGTGGTCAACCGGGCAATGATGGACCTTCTGCTGCAGTCGATCGACGTTCTAAAGGTTCAGTTCGACCAGGTGCGGTCGGGGTCAGATCTCTTCGCGGCTCCGGCGTCGTTGGTGAAGGAACTGACCGCCTTGGGAGACGGCAAGCAGGCGGGTGGATCGCTCGCCGCCGCAAGCGGGCCTGTTCAGGCGGCAGCGGCCTCTGCGCCCGCACTGAAGATCGGGATCACACAGCGAGCGGACGCGCCGGCCGCGGCGGTCAAGCAGGACGGGGCGTCGGAACGGGTGCTTGAACTCGGGCCGGGGAAGCAGGATCTGGTTGAGTATCTGGTGGCGGACTTGGACGACTCGCTGCGCCGTGTTGACGCGGAGATTGGTCGGCTGGGCGATCTCAAGACACGAACGGCCGCGATCGCGACGCTGGTCTCCATGGGCGACGAACTTCGCAAGGCGGTTGATTTTTTCGGGTGCGTGGGGATGACGCGGCTCACGTCGGCGCTGGGGCTCGCGGCCGCGGCGGTCGAGAGCGCGCCAGCGGATGCGGTTTCGCAGATCCTTTCACGGTTGGCGGGCGTGTGCGTGATCCTGCGTGATCAGGTTACGGCGCTGAGCGGTAACGTGGTTCGGGAGTGGCCGATCGACACGTTGCTGAATCGACTTGAGGCTCTTTCGTCGGGGCGTGCGCTGGACACTGGCGTGTTGCCGGTGGGAGCCAGCGGCGAGGCGGCGTTGGTGATGGACGGTGTGCGTGGCGGGCCGAGCGACGATGGGGTAAGCGATTCGCCGATGCGACCTGGGCCGTCGGAGGGCTCGGACCGCTCGAGCGAGTCGGCATCGGTGCTGGCGGCGGACGCAGGGAGCGTTCGCAAGGCCGACGATGGCGACGCTGGCGCGAAGAAGCAATCGGCGAGCACGCCAGCTCAGGCAACGACCGTCGACCAGACGATCCGTGTTGAGGTCGGGCGGCTTGAGACCCTGATGAACCTGGTGGGCGAGCTGGTGCTGCAGAAGAACAGGATCGCGGCGTTGTCGCGGCGGCTGGGCGCGGCGGGGACGATGGAGGTCGCGTCCAAAGAGGCGATGACTCTGGCGGCGAGCGGGCTTGATCGTGTGACTGCGGACATTCAGGTGGCGGTGATGCGGACGCGCATGCAACCGCTCGAGAAGCTCCTCGGCAAGTACCCGCGGCTGATCCGCGACCTGTGCGGGAAGACTGGGAAGAAGATCGACCTTGTCATCGAGGGCGGCGACACCGAGGTTGACAAGTCGATCATCGAGGAGCTGGGCGACCCGCTGATCCACTTACTGCGGAATAGCGCCGACCACGGCGTGGAAATGCCCGCGGACCGGGCAGCTGCGGGCAAGCCCGAGACGGGGACGATCACGCTGCGGGCCAGCCACGAGGGGAGCCACGTCCAGATCCTGATCATGGACGACGGTCGCGGGTTTCAGCGTGAGAAGATCTTGAAGAAGGCGATCGAGCGTGGGCTGGTGAAGGCGGACGACGCGGCGGGTCTGAGCGATAAAGAGGTTTACCGGTTCATCATGCTGCCCGGGTTCTCGACGGCGGAGGTCGTAAGCGACCTGTCGGGCCGGGGCGTGGGGATGGACGTGGTTCGCACGAACATCGAGAGCCTAGACGGGTCGATCGAGCTGTCGTGCAGGCCGGGCAAGGGATCGACGGTGGCGATCACGATCCCGCTGACGGTGGCGATCCTTCCGGCGATGATGGTGGCGGTGGCGCACGAAATCTATGCGATCCCACTGGGAAATATCCTTGAGATCGTGAAGCCGTTGGCCGATCAGATCAGCACGGTGGGCGGTCACCGGGTGATGCGTCTGCGTGACGCGGTGCTTCCGCTGATCGGCGCGTCGGATCTGTTCGGGTTGCGGAGCGATGAGCCGGTGGAGACTCCGTTCGTGGTTGTGCTCTCGCAGAACGACAAGCGTGTTGGGCTGCTCGTGACTCGGCCGATCGGTCAGCAGGAGATTGTGATCAAGCCGCTGGATGGGCTGAGCGCGGTGGGCGGGACGGTAAGCGGGGCGACGGTGCGTGACGACGGCGGGGTGAGCCTGATCGTGGACGTTGGACAGTTGCTCCGGATCGCGGAGGGTCGGCCGATCGCGGCGTAAGGGATTGCAGAGGATTCATCGGCACGCCGCGAACGGCGGGCCCGGGACGAAGAACACACGAGGCAAGACATGGACGCGAGTTACATCAAGCCGTTTATCGCGAGCATTCAGAATGTTTTTTCGACGATGCTCCAGCTGCCGGTGACGGTTGGGACACCTCGGATCAAGGACCGCACGGGTCCGGCCTTTGATGTTTCGGGGTTGATCGGGATGAGCGGTGACGTGACCGGGTCGGTGGTGCTGAGCCTGCCGCGTGACACGGCCGAGCGTGTGGTATCGCTCTTTTGCGGGCAGGAGCTGACGCTGGAGAGCCCGGACTTCGCGGACGCGGTGGGCGAGCTGGTGAACATGATATGCGGCGGCGCCAAGGCGATGTTCACAGGGAAGAAGGTTTCGATCTCGTGCCCGAGCGTGGTGGTCGGGCAGGGGCACACCGTGGCGCGGCAGACGGATGTGCCGTGCATCCAGATCCCGTGCACGACTGACTGCGGAGAGCTGGTGATTGAGATCGCGATCCAGCAGAGCCCGGCGGCGGCTGGGGTTGGGGCTGGGGCGACGGCCTGAACGCTGAAGGTTTCCGAAGTCGAGCATTAAGGGGCAGGGTTCTTTTGGACAGAAGGACTATCACATGAAGATCTTACTGGTGGACGATTCGAAGACGATGCGGAACATCCAGAAGTCGGTTCTGACGCAGCTGGGACACACCGACACGCAGGAGGCCTGCGACGGTCAGGATGCCATGAGCAAGGTGGGGGCGTATAAGCCTGACCTCTTGCTGGTGGACTGGAACATGCCGATCATGGACGGTTTGACGTTCGTGAAAACGTTCCGGCAGACCAACAAAACGACGCCGATCATCATGGTCACAACCGAGGCCGAGAAGTCGCGGGTCATCGAAGCGATCAAGGCGGGGGTCAACAACTACGTGGTCAAGCCGTTCACGCCCGACCTGTTGAGCCAGCGGATCAACGAGACGATGGCGAAGGTCGCGGCGGCGTAAGGATCGGTCGGGGAACAATGACTCTTGGCCGACGCGCCCGTGCGCGTCGGCTTGTTTTTTTGGAACTGCGCGCGGAGGTGAGCGGTATCTGGTTGGTTGGGACACGCCACGAGACGACGAGGTGAGTATTGTATTTAGGTGATGCGAAAGTCTGATGCCAACTTCGAGAGATTCAGGGCGCGTTGGTTCGTCGCGGCGGTCGCCTATGCGCTCGCGGCAGTGCCGTCCGCGCTCGTGATGTCGCAGGCGGGCGGGGCAGGCGGCGGGGCGGAGAAGGTCCCGCCTCAGCCCACGACGGAGCCCGCGACAACGGCTGATCCGGGGGCGGAAGTTGGTGCGGATGACCCGGACGAGGCCGAGGCGGACCTGGTTTTGAAGGACGGGCGGCAGGTGAGCGGAGCGATCTTGGCACGGACGCCGGATCACATTATTTTGCGAATTAACGGGATCGCGACACCGTTCCCGGCCGAGGACATCGTGTCCACGGACGAAAAAGCCCCGGTCAGCCAGCGGTACCGGGAGATGCGGGCGGCGATCGACGACTCGGACATCGAGCAACGGATTCGGCTGGTGGAGTGGCTACGTGGGAGGCGGAAGTACACGCTGGCGCTGAACGAGGTCACGGGCGTTCTGGCGCGCGAGGCCGACAACCCGGAGGCGCTCCGGCTTCAGAACTGGCTCAACGAACAATTAAAACTGCGACGAGCTGCGCAAGCCAAGGCGAGCGGGAAGGGGAAGGCGGACGGAGCGAAAGAGGTGCCGTTCCTGCTGCTCAATGCGGCCGAGATTAATCTGATGAGGGTGTACGAGGTCGAGCTTGGTGATCCGCCGCGGATGTTTGTCGAGCCTGAGGGGATCAAGAAGTTAATTGAGACCTATGCGGGGAGCCCGTTGATTCCGGCCACGAACGCGGGCCGGGAGGGTTTGTATCGAAAGCGACCTGCTCAGATTCTGGAGCTGATGTTCAAGCTGCAGGCTCGGGAGCTGTACGGGATGGTGCAGATTCAGGAAGATCCGGCATCGATCAAGCAGTTTCGCGAGCGTGTGCATGGGACGTGGTTGATGAATGCGTGCGCGACCAGCCAGTGCCACGGCGGCGAGGAGGCGGGTCGGTTCTGGTTGGCGGCCAAGCGGCCCAACACGGACCCCACGGTGTACACCAATCTTCTGATTCTGGATCGGTTTCGCGTCGCGGCCGGGCGCGGTGTCGCAGGCGGCGTGGCCAAGCCCCACGAGAGGGGCGGAGAGAAACCAGATGGAAAGCCAGATGGAAAGCTGGATGGGAAAGCTGATGGCAGGCCCGGCGTCGGCATCCCCCTGATCGACTATGACGACCCCGCCAAGTCGCCGCTGCTGCAGATGGGGCTGCCTCGGACGCGGAGCTTGTACCCGCATCCGGAGGTTGGCGGACGGCTGGGATTGAGAGGCTTCTCGCCGGTTTTTCAGACGATGGACGACCGGCGGTTTGAGGACGCGGTCGAGTGGATTCGGGGGATGTACCGCCCCAGGCCTCAGTACCCGATCGAGTACACACCGCCAAGTTCAAAGCTCGTGGAGACTGAGGATGGTGGGAAAAAGGGTCCGGTGGAGCCCGCGAAGGAACGATGAATGGGGTTTGTTTGGAGATGCTGCGTCGGAACGCTCGTGTGGCTGAGTATGAAGCGATTGGACGGTTCGCGACCTGGAGAGACAGGCGGGTCGTTCTTGGGCATCGAGAAGAGTTTGGAAGTCGTTGGCGTTGATGGAGCCGGAGCGCCGGGGCGGGCGTAGAGACTGAAACGCGATGCCAACGCTTTGCCGGGCGGATCGCCGGGTGAGGTGTGGTTGATTGTGCTAAAGTGCTTACCGGTTCGAGTTCGTTGTTCGCTTTTTCGTTGCTGATCCATGTTGGTGATCCATGTTGCTGTTTTATGTTGCTGTGCGGTTTTTATTCACGTCCCAAGGACGACCAAGACCATGCCGATCAAGACCATGCAGACCAAGACCCTGCCGACCCAGACCCTGCAGATCAAGACACTCGTTTTGTTGAAGAGCTTTTCTTCGGTTGGTTCGATGGCGCTCGTGATGATCGCGGGCACGGCGCTGGGGTTGTCGGCGTGCGACTCGCGCTCGCCGACGGCCAAGGCGATCGAAGAGGCCTCGCGACAGTTGTCGGTGCTGACCACGAGCGGAAGCGTGACGCCTTCGGTCGAGATCGAGCAGCAGCAGTACAAAAAGGTGACCGAGACGCTGCGCGACGTGCTGGACAAGGGCTTGCCGCAGGAGCGGGCGGCGGCGCTGGTGCTCACGGCGCACGCCAAGCTCGGGCTTGCTGAGCACGCGGCCAACGAGTTCGCAGCCTTGGAACGCGAAAGCCTGAACCGCGCGACGGTGGTTCGTGGGTTGCTGGCGGCGTGGAACAACCACACGAGCGCGGCGGCCGCGACGGAGGGGTACGACCCCAGCGGCGTGATCGCGGATTTCGTGAAGCAGGCGGGCGAACGTGGGGCCGAGGCCAAGAAGAGCGAGGCGGTCAAGGCCGAGCTTGACGGCAAGATCGCGGGGCTTCGGGCGGACGCCAAGGCGAAGATGGACACGGCGGCGGCCTCGGAGAACGCGTATGCGGCGCTGAAGACTCAAGCGGTCACGGTTTCAGCGATCGTGGCCGAGGGGCTTATTAAGCAGGCGGCCGAGCAGAAGAACGCGGCGGACGTGCTGCGGCACGACGCGGCACTCGTGACGGCCAAGACCGATCAGTTGGACCCGCAGGCGAAAGAGGCGGAACTGCAGGTCAAGCAGTTCAAGAATCAGAGGCAGACGCTGGAGACGATGGCGGCCCAGTTGAACACGGCGTACGAGGAGTCCAAGAAGGAGGCCGCGGGGGCACGGGCGGACGCCGACGCCGTTGCCAAGAAGTTGGAAACCGAACTTGGAGGGCTGAAGAAGCAGCGTGAGGACGCGGTGAGCAAGGCCTTTGATACCGCGTCGTCGCAGTTTGCGGACGCGGCGGGCACGGCTCGCAAGGCGACGGGCGACGAGAACGGCGCTTCAAAGCTCGCGGTGGGCGCGGCCAAGCAGTCAGCGGGTGACCTGCACTGGGCTCGGGCGCAGGGCCAGCGAGCCTACGCGGACCTGCTCAAGTCGCTCGCGGCGTCGAGCACGCCGGGGCTGCCCGATCGCACGAAGTACTTGGCGGAGGGCGACGAAGTGCTGAAGGCGATGAAAGAATCGATCGAGTCTGCCAAGGGCGCGTACGAGGAGGCACGCTCGGCGTACACCTCGGCCAAGGCCACCGGCGAGGCCAAAGAGAAGCTGCAGAACCTAGGGTCGATTCTTGAGAAGATGCCGGACCTGATCGACGGCAAGATCCCGAACTTGAGCGCGGCCATGGCGGCGATCAAGAAGTCGGAGACGGCTTCGGAAGAGACTCCGGCCCCGGCTGCGGCGGAGGCTGCGAACGCGGAAACAGGCGACCTGAACGAGACGGTGGACGCGGTGCTGCTCGCGATGACGGAGAAGCGCGTCAACGACCTGCGCGCGATGACGTACTTCGCGCCGGGGTACGAAGCGATCGGCGCTTCGATCTTGACGATGGGCGAATCGTTCAGCAAGCTCGACGCGGCGTGCAAGGCCAAGTTCGGCACGGGCGCTGAAGAACTGATGAAGAGCCTGGGCGGCGCGGGTGGCGCGGGCGGCGGGAACTTGTCGCAGCTGAACGGTGAGGCGTTCATCGGCAAGAAGGCCGCGGACTTGGAAATTAAGGCCGAGGGCGGTACCGCGACGGCCGGGCTGCCGGGGACCGAGCAGACGCTTCACTTTGTGAAGGTTGAGGCGGCTTGGAAGCTGGACCTTCAACTGGAGAAGCTGATGCCAGCGGGGGTGATGGAACAAGCGTCGGCGATCATCGGGCCGCTGGGCGAGGGGTTGGCGGCGCTGGCGGCCGAGGTTGAGGCTGGGAAGTACAAGAGCATCGAGGCGGTGAAGGTCGGGCTGCTGCAGAAGCTCCAAGCGTCGATGGGCGCGCTCCAGCAGGGGGGCGGCGGGGGCGGAGGCTGATTTTTTCGACCAACCGTTCTGGTCGCGCGACGACGACGCTATGCGCGTGGCGTGCGAGGATTGTGAGTTCGTGTAAGGCAACCCGGACCTCTGGAAGCCCTCAGGTCCGGCGTCCACACCCGAGCCTTACGGCGTGTGGACTCGTCAAGATGAGCATGATTCGGGATGAGTATGAGTTCTGTTGAAAAGACTTCCGCGGACGCGCCGGGCCAGCATGGCTCGGTGGGGCCTGACCTTCTTGACGTGAAGATGCACCTGGTCACGCCAGCGAGCCCGGTGGTGGGCCGGGTGGTTTCCAATGAGCGCTGCACGGCCGGGCGCGGGTCCAAGTCGGCATCGATCGTTCGGCATGTTTCGATCGATGTTTCGGGGACGGCGCTGGCTGGCCAGATCCATCCCGGGCAGTCGCTCGGGGTGCTGGCTCCGGGGACGGACGCGCGCGGGCTGCCGAACAAGCTGCGACTGTATTCGATCGCGTCCCCCACCGCTGGCGAGGACGGCGCGGGGAACGTGATCGCGACGACGGTCAAGCGGACGATCGACGAGCACTGGGAGACGGGGTCGCTGTTCCTGGGCGCGTGCAGCAATTATCTGTGCGATCTAAAGGTCGGCGACGAGGTAAGGGTCACAGGCCCGAGCGGCAAGCGCTTCGTGCTGCCGCGGCGGCCCGGGGAGCACGATTACGTGTTCTTCGCCACCGGGACGGGGATCGCGCCGTTCCGGGGCATGATCCTGGAACTGCTGCGCGCGAACGTGGAATCGAAGATCGTTCTGGTGATGGGGTCGGCCTACTCGACGGATTTACTGTACCACGCGGACCTGCTGGCGCTGGCGGCGAAGCATTCGAACTTTCGGTACCTGACGGCCATCAGCCGGGAATCGCAGGGGAACGGCGAAGGACCGGCGTACGTGCAGGATCGGTTGAGCACGCACGCCGGGGAACTGGTGCCGCTGCTGTCCGGGCCGCGCGGGCTGGTGTACGTGTGCGGGATCGCGGGGATGGAGTTGGGGATCGTGCAGGGGCTGGCGAGGGTGCTGGATGTTGGGGCGCTGGAGGGCTATTTGGCAGTGGACCCGGAGATGATGAGTTCGGTCGGTTCGTGGGACCGAAGGATGCTGCACAAGCAGGTTCGGCCGACGCGGCGGATGTTCTTTGAGGTGTACTAGCAGGCCGAGGCTCGCGGTGTGCGGTCGGTCGTTGTGGCGAAGGCTGCGATGAGGGAGCGCCGGATGAAAGCGCCGGATCAAAGAGTTGACCCGACCGGTGCCCGTTGGTAGTTTGCCCGAGCTATTCTTCCACCCTCCTCGGACCGCATTGGTTCAGGGGTTGGTGATCTGGTGTCTGGTGAGCGGGTGTTTGGTGAGCGGGTGTTTGGTGATTTGGGCGGACGACTTGGTTCGGAAGATCGGCTGGCCAGCGTCGTGGGCGGGTCGGCCTGAGCGAGAAGGGGTTTGGCGTTGCAGAAGGTCATGAGTGGAAAGATCGAGAATCGGCGGGGCCTTCGCGGCGTGAGAGCGGTCCTCTTGCTTGGCGTTGCCTTTACGCTGTTCGCGCCGGGGGCTGTGTGGGCGCAGGTGCAGACCTTGCCCAAGGATATCGTGACCGCGACCTCGGCGCTGTCTCTCGCGCAGATAGATGCGATCAAACAGTTCGTGGCGGCCAACGTCGGCGACCTGGCGGCGGACACGGATCCTTTGAAGATCCGGCGTGCTCGGAACACGATCATGGACCCGCTGCAGGACACACAGGTCTCGGCCCCGTTCCGGCTGGAATACACGCGGGCCTTGCAGGGCAAGCTGAGCGAGCTGGTGGGAAGCGGCAAGAGCATCGTGGTGGTGAACGCGCTGCTGGTGGCGGGCGAGCTGGCGACCGAGCCGGGCGTGGCGATCGTCGAGAAGCAGTTGGGGAATAAGGATATTTCAATTCGATACACGGCCGTGAAGGGTCTGGGATCGGCCTTGGACGCGATGGGACGGCGCACACCGGCCCTGTCCCCGGATCGAGCCCTGCGGATCGTGGACACGCTCGGGAAGATGATGCCGGGCGAAGAGGACGAGCGGATCTATGACGGGATCGCACGCGGGCTGGTGGCGGGGATGGGCGTGACCGAGGTGCGCGACCGTGCGACAACCGAGCTCTGCGCGCGGCTGGTCGCGTTGCTGAAGCAGCAGGCGGGCAAGGACATTGACGAGGCCAAGAATGACACGCTGATCGTGGCGACCTCGGCGGTGCGCGACGCGGCGGCGGCGTTCGGCGGGCGGCCCAAGTTGAGCGCGACGGCCCGGGCGGAGGCAGCGAAGCTGGGCGTTGAGATGCTCACGGCCGCGTCGGGTTGGATCAAGGCGGGGAAAGAGTTCCCGACCGTTGGCAGGGACGATGCGCAGGACGTGAGCGAGCAGAAGCGCGAGTCGCGGCTTCAGGTCCGGCAGATCGTCGCGCTGGGCGAGGCGATCGTCACGCTCGCGGGCGATGCCAAAGGCCAAGTGGGCGGGCTTGCCAAGCTGCTTGAATCGGCCAGGCCTGAGGACGACGCGCGGTACTTGGAGTCGGCGTCGCAGTTGTTGAGCAGCCTGCCGAAGTAAAGAGGCGAGGAGGAGGTTTGAAGAGTCGGCTCGGAGAGCCGACCTACCTGATCGCCGATACTGTTGAGTATGGTCCGACTCCTCGTGCCGTTTCTTGTGCTGGCGTTGGCGGTGGCGGCCTCCGTGCTTTCGGACCGGCCGACGCCCAAGGCTGATTTTACGTTTATTAACAAGAACGACGTGACGACGCTCGACCTGCAGAGGATGAGCTGGATGCAGGACCTGCGCGTGACGCGGTTGTTGTATGAGGGGCTGGTTCGGAACAATCTCTTCACTTGGGAGTACACGATAGAGCCCGCGGTGGCGGACCGGTGGGAGATTTCCGCGGACCGCAAGACGTACACGTTTCATATCCGAGATGAGGCGCGGTGGAGCAACGGCGAGCGGGTGCGGGCGTCGGACTTTGTGTACTCGTGGCGGCGCGCGCTGCTGCCAGAGACGGCCTCGGACTATTCAGGGCAGTTCATGCTCATCAAGGGCGGGCGGGCGTTCTTCGAGGGTCGCCAGAAGAAACTCGACGAGTTTGCCAAGCGCGTGAGCGGCGGCGAGATCTTGAGCGTGGCGGGTCGGCTCGCCGCGGCGCAGGCGCTCTGGGACGAGTCATTGCGTGAGTTTGACAAGACGGTGGGCGTTCGCGCGACCGACGACTCCACGCTGGTGGTAGAGCTCGAGAGGCCGACGCCGTACTTCTTGGACCTGTGCGCGTTCCCGGTTTTTTTCCCGGTCTACCCGCCGCTGGTTCGGCAGTACGAGCACCTGAACCTCGACACGGGGATGATGGAGTGCGAGCAGGGCTGGACCAAGCCGCCGGTGTGCGTGTCGAACGGCCCGATGGAGCTCAAGGTCTGGCGGTTCAAGCGGGACATGCGGCTCGAGAAGAATCCGATGTGGTGGAACACGGCATCACTGAAGATCGATTCGATCGGCATCCCTTCGATCGAGGACCCGAACGCTTCGGTGATGGCGTTCCGGACGAGGGCGGTGGACTGGGTGAGCGATGTTGTCGCGCGGTACAACGGCGAGATGCTCGCGGAGAAGAAGCGGTTCTATCGCGAGCATCAGGGTGAGTACGACGCGTTGGTGGCGCAGGGGCTCGATCCGGTCGAGATCGATCGGAGGCTGCCGCCGGACGCGCGAAAGAACATTCATGTTTTCCCGGCGTTCGGCACGTATTTCCTGAACTTCAATTGCTCGAAGAAACTCCCCGACGGGCGGGAGAACCCATTCTTTGATCCACGCGTGCGGCGTGCGTTCACGATGGTCGTGGACAAGAAAACAATCACCGAAGAAGTTCGGCGACTGGACGAGCCCGAGTCGCACACGCTGATCCCGCCGGGCTCGATCGCGGGGTACACCTCGCCGATGGGGGTTCGGTGCATCTCCGACGCCAAGGACGAGGCTGAGCGGCGGGAAATCATTGCCGAGGCGCGGCAGTTGTTGATCGATGCGGGGCAGGACCCCAAGCGGTTTATTACGGTGGACATGCTGTTCACCAAAGACGGCGGGCACGACGTGATCTTTGAGGCCGTGGCGAAGAACTGGCGCGAGCACCTAGGCGTGCCGGTGACGTTGACCCAGAAGGAGATCAAGGTCTTTCGCGACGATTCCAAGAACCACAATTTCATGGTCTGTCGTGGGTCGTGGTACGGCGACTACGGCGACCCGACCACGTTTCTCGATCTGAACCGCACCGGCGACGGGAACAACGATCGAAATTATTCGAGCGCAGCCTACGACACGCTGCTCGAAGAGGGCTCGCTTGAAGCCGACCCGGCCAAGCGGATGGAGATCCTGAAGAGCGCGGAGAAGATGGTGCTCGACGAGGCGGTGCTGCTGCCGTTGTTCACGTACGCGCAGATTTACTGCTTTGACGCGAATAAGTTCACGGGCATCAGCTCGCACCCGCGGTCGGACCAGGCGTTGTATCAAGTCGATGTGTTTGGGGACGGCAAGGGGACAGATCGGCCGTTGATGTTGCCGGCGAGAGGAAGATGAGAGAGAGACGGAAAGAAAAAGTGGCAAAGTGGCGGAGTGGGAGCGTGATGAGGAGCGCGCGGGCCGTCCGCGCTACGAGGTGAGGTAGGGTTTGGGACCGCGTCTGGAGATTGTTTGATGCTCGGCCTGATCGTTCGACGCTTGCTGCAGATGCCGCTGATTCTCGCGGTGATTTATGCGTTGACGCTGGCGCTGGCGTGGGCGGTGCCGGGGAGCCCGCTGGAGAGGCCCGAGGGGAGGAGGCCGCCGGCAGAGGTTTTGATGGCGATGGAGCGGCAGTACAAGCTGGATAGTTTCCCGCGGTTTTTCGTGTCGTATCTGGACAACGCCACGGGGTTGAAGTTCGTGCGTGAGAAGATCGACGGGAGCGCGGGGCGCGAGGACGCTCGGCTGATCGAGATCGGTGCGGCCCCGCGCGAGCGGCGCGTGTTCGATCTCGGGCCTTCGCTCATGTACCGCGATCGCAACGTGAACGAGATCATCGGAGCGTCGCTGCCGATCTCGATGACGCTGGGGCTGGCGGCCATGCTGATCGCGCTCGTGCTCGGGCTGGCGGCGGGCATCATCGGAGCGGTGCGGCCCAACTCGCTGGCGGACGTGGGCACGCTTTCGGTCGCGTTGATCGGGATCAGCCTGCCGAACTTTGTGATCGGGACGGCTTTGGTGCTGGTTTTCCCGGTCTGGCTCGGGTGGGGGAGCGTGGCGACGTGGGGCGGGGTGAAGAACATGATCTTGCCGGCGCTCACGCTGAGCCTGCCGTTCGCCGCGTACATCGCTCGGCTGACGCGGATGGGCATGATCGAACAACTGAGCGCCGACTACATCCGCACGGCCCGGGCCAAGGGGGCCTCAGAGCGCTCGGTCTTGCTCAAGCACGCGCTCAAGAACGCGTTCCTGCCGGTGCTGAGTTTTTTAGGCCCGGCGTCGGCGCTAGCAATGACCGGCTCGTTCGTGGTCGAGCGGGTGTTCACGGTGCCGGGGATGGGGCAGCACTTTGTGAACGCGGTGCAGAACAAGGACTTGTTCCTCATCATCGGCGTGGTGCTGGTGTACGCGATGATCTTGATTGTGTTCAACTTGGCGGTGGACGTGTTGTACGGGTGGGTGGATCCGCGGATCGAGTGAGGCCAGCGCTGCGCGAGCGTGCGACATGAAACCCGACCGTCCGCAAAGAGCGGCGAGGCTTGGGGCCAAGACATTCGTATACGCGATAGGCTGAGAAAGCGCGCCTGCTTCAGTCGGTTCGCGGGATAGGTCCCTGCGCATGGTGTTCTTTCAAACTCCGCGTACCTCTTCTTCACTCCACCATCACGCCCTTGTTCAGCCGCCCCTTGGTCTCCGCGTCTGTCGCCGCGACGAACACTCGCTTGCCGATCAGGTCCTTGGCCGCGCCCGGATATGGGAAACGTCGCACGACTTGGTTCCCGGCTGGCAACCGATTGATTTGGTTCTTCACCCGCGGCTGCCCCGGCGCGAAGGCGGTCAGCTCGATGTCCACCGGCAGCGCTCCCGTGTTCGACACCTGCGCCTCGATCAGCACGTCACCGTTGCTCAGCACCACGGGCGTCAGCTCGAGCTTCACGTTCTGGAGCCCCAATTCCAACGAAGTGTGTAGCCTGATCAGCCCGTAGGCCTTGTCTGCTGTTACCTCCAGATCGAGCACAAAGTCCTTCATACCCGCCTCTTCCGCGGGGCTGAAGGCGATCGTGATCGGGATCCGGCCCATCTCGCCCGACGGCACGATCACCCGGGCGGCACGCGGCGAGATCTTCCAAGTCCGGTCCTTCACGCCGTTGGCATCGAGCCCGCCCGGCTTGATGACGTACGCCCGCAGGTCCAGCCCCGTGGTCCAAGGGTTCTCGAACACCAGCGCGTTCTCGTGGTTCTCGTTGGTCGAGGCCAGGATTGTCGGCTCAAAGCGGACCGACGCCAGGAACCTCGTCAGCATGGGGTCGATGCCCTCGATGAACACCGGCTCAGCGCCGAGCGGTACGACGATCTCGGGCCGTCGCGCGCTCGCGGACCCGTCCTCGTTAGCCGCTGCGTTGCTTTCATCGACCGTCGCGTCCGTCGAGTTTCCGTAGAGATCCACCACGCGGATCCGCCCGGGCCCCAGATACGCGTGAAGCACCGCGTCCTTGGGGTCCGCGCTCTCGTTCCACGCGACCAAGGCGCCGCGCCCGAGCGCCGCATCGCCCGTCGGCGCGAGGATAAAACAGCGAACACCCGGCACGATCTTCAACTCTCCAACAATCTGACGATCAGCCAAACGCCGATTCAGGTTTGCCCACGCCGCTAGCTCCGGCCTAGGCCTCAGGTCGGCGGTGCGACCTTCGCGGTACTCCCAGGGTGACGACAGGAACGCCGTCGGAGGCCTGATCGACCCGCCGGGTATCCCGGACGGGTCGAACCCGCGCCAGTACATCACCGCACGCTTGACCAGGTCCGCCGGCCCCGCCTCGTACCCGTACTCGTCGGCTGGCATGGGCTCGAAGATCATCGCCAACTCTGGCGCGCGGCCCGACCCACTCGCGCCCCCCGAGCCCGCGTCGCTGGCGAAGGCCTGCTTCCAAAGCCTCGCGAAGTCTTCGATCGCGCCGTACGGCACGTCCTCGGGCACCAGCACACTCAACTGCGTGCTCTCCGCCATGGAACCCAGCACCGCCGCGCTCAACCCGCGATCAATCCGCCACGGCACGCAGATCGTCGGCAGCGAAACCAGCCGCTCGAGATTTCGTTGCGCCGCCGTCAGATCCTCCGCCAGCTCCGACCGCCAGAACGCCACGTCGTCGTTCACCCGACCAACCCGCCAGCGCCGGACCCGCTGCCCATACTTTTCCAGGAACGGATCCAGATACGGTTCCCACCCCGCCGCATCGGTGCGCAGCGCTGTCCACGGGTCAGAAAGATCGGCGCGGTGATTGGCCTCGTACTCCTCGGGCATGCGATCGATCGCCAGCGTAATTTCCACGCCGTGCTCCAGCAACAGGTCGATCGAGGCGGCGCTCTCCCGGACACGCTCCGCCGCCGTCTCGGGAGTCACGCTGCCCAGCGGTAGCGCGATCGCGACCGCGCCAAGGCCTAGCCGTTTCATCATCTCCGGCAGATCTGCCGCCATCCGCTCGGGCATCTCGCCGACCTGCAGCCCCAGCTTCCGGACCGCGCCGCCCTTCACCGCTGTCGCTCTTGCGTCTTCTTCATCAACCTCTCGCGGCAGCCACACGAGGTCCACCATCGATTGCCCGACGATCGTCTTCTCGTTGAACACCCCGAGCGCCGCACGATACCAGCCAAAGCCTGGCAGCTTCGGCGTCCATGGCGCCCGCACGCGGCCCGAGCCCAGCGGTCTGGACACCTGGTCAACAACCCGCCCGCGCGTGTCAAACACCGTCAACTCCGCCCGAAGCTTCTCGCCCGTCAGATCGCGAATATCAAGCCTGAGTTCCGGCCTGTCAGGGCTCTGCACGATGTGCCCCACGCCGTTGGTCACCAGCTCGATCCGCGGCAACTGCGTCACCGTCAGGTCGTCAAACCACGCCGCCCCGGCCAGATCCTGGCCGAACGCCAGCGCGACCTTGCCCGCTTTCTTTTCGCCAACTTTGGAATCAGCAGACGGCAGCGCCGCGACCTTGCCGAACTGCTCGGGCTGCAGCAACTGAATCTCGAGCTCCAGGAACGCCGCGTTGTCCGACGCCGCCTCGACATCGATCGACACCGGCCTCCATTGTCCATCTGACACCACCAACTCGCTCGCGTGCTCGCCGTCAGCCACGAGCGACCCCGAAGCATCCAGCAACCGCACCACCAACCGCGCCCGCGCGAAGGCCAGTTTCTCCGTTCGGATGTACGCCGAGATGTTGTAGTCCGCGTTCTGAAAAATCGGGATGACCCCCGCCTCAAGCAGCAGGCTCGTGCTCCCGCCCGTCGTCGGCAACTTCACCGACCCAACGCCCCGGTAGGCCTTCGATTCATAATCGAGCAGCGCGGAGTTCCACGCCGGAAAACCGCGCCGATCGCGAGCGACTTGGGGCACGCCGTTCTCGATGGTGCGCTCGTCTTGAGCCCGCACCCAATACCGCGGCACCGGCGTCGGGTTGGTCCGCTGTTCCTCAAAGTCAAACGAGCGGACGACGCGACGCGCCGAGATGGGTCGGTTCACGGACGCGGGGACGCCGGACGCTGCTCTCACGTCGGCGTCCGCGACCGCTAGCTCCGACTCGCTCGCGACAATCTGCCCGCGCGCTTCAAGGCCCGTGACGAGCAACGTCACGACCGCCATCAACAACCAGATCACGGGTGGCTTGGGGGTTCGTCGCATCACCCTCAATATCGGTCGTCGGTGCCCGCGATCTCACCTTCGAGTTTTCGACCATGAGCCGGGGCGTGGCCACTGCAAAAGCCCCGCACAAACCCGCCCACAAACCCCCACACAAACCCTCAAAATCAGCGTGAACGATCACAGAGAACACGCCGTTACTGGACCCTCAGCCGCCCGCTTTCTTTTCCGACTTCTCGCCAGCCGCTTCGACCTCGGTCGCCGGGAAGCTCATGCTCATCACCTCGATCCGCGGCGAGCCCGATTTCCCCCCGGGCCCGATCAGCACCAGCGCCCGCGCCGGATCACGCGTCGCCCGCGCCACGTACGCCACGTCCAGCATGCGCCCCAGCACCGCGCGGCGCGTCGTCGTCGCGCCGTCGTCGCGCGGGAACGGCATGAACGTCAGCCCCTCGGGCGTGGTTGCGAAGTACCCGCCCGGCTCGACGAAGGGCGACGACACCGCCGCGATCGACTTGGCCGCGAGAGGAACGAACACCCCGCGCCGCCAGTCAAACTCCGCCATCCGGCCCATCCCCGGGTGGTACACCACCGCGCCGCGAGCCTCGGCACTCATCACCCCGGCCTCCATCTTCTCAACCCGCCCCAGCAGCGTCGTCTGCGCTGGCGCAACGATCTGATACGCGAGCGCCACGTCCGCGTTCGCCGCGATCTGCTGCCGCGCCAACACCGAACCGAACTCAGCCCGGCCGCCGCTCTCGTGGACGCGGATCGTCATCATCTCAAGCGTGCCGCCCGACAACGCCAGCACGTTCAGCGTCGTGCCGTCTGCGCCAAAGAACGGAAACAAGTACGACAGCTCCGCGCCGTTCAACCCGTTCTCAGCCCCCATCACACGCTGCGAACCGTCCGGCGATTGCAGCACCAACGAGGAGGCCGTGCCCGCGCCCACCGAGCGCCGCGTGAACGTCAGCAACTCGCTGGACGTTACCGCCGCGTGCGCGTTCACCGTCTCACCTTGCACCAGCCAAGTCGTCTTCCCCGTCAACCATGCCGCACGTCCGATCCACCGCGACCCGTCGGGCCGCGGCAGCTCGATCAGAAATCCTTTCGTGTCGCACGACCTCCCCAGCACCGCGCCGCGTGGCACGCTCTCCGTGAGCGAGAGTTCATTCAACCTTCCCGATGCCGGTTTCACTGCCTCTTTCGAGCCTTGTTTCATATCCGATTCTGAACCAAGGTCGTACACCGCGATCGTCGTCGAGACCGCTGGCGACGCGTCGGCCTGCGCCAGCACCGTCCCCCAGCTCGGCGGATCACCGCGTTCCACCGCTAAAAAACGCCCGTCAGGTGAGACCAGCGGCAGCACCATCCCGTCAAAGTCCACCGCGCCCATCGGACGGATCTGAAAGTTCAACCGCGCGCTCGTGGAAAGATCCGGCGGCACCGGCGTGGCGATCGGGCCGCCCAGTAACAAACCGCCAGATGCGCCAAGGCTGGATGCGCCAAGGCTGGATCCCGCGCCGCCCGAAGCCAGCCAGCCACCGCCCGATCGCTCCGCCACCGCCTCGCGCGTCGATTCTTTCATCGTCCGAGGCCGCGACCTTCCCTCCGTCACGCACCCCGACAGCACAACAAATAACCCGGCACACGCGCGCGCTAAAGGCCCGCTCCACCACCTCGACCCGTTTCGTTCTCGTCCAATCATGAGCATTCCAACTCGTCTCAACTCGCCAGTGAATCTCAGCACGCCGGACCTGAAGCTCCGCCTTCCCAATCTCGTGGCACAGGTTTTCAACCTGTCTCTGCTCATGTTACTTCTTCAATCTTCACCGATAATCATCCCGCTTCGGCCCGGGCCTCGTACTTGGCTTTGATTCTGGCTTTGATTCTGGCCTTATTTCAGGATTTGTTTCTGGCTTCAACTCAATCTTCGGTTCCGCCGCCGTGCTGGACGCATCCGGCCCCGTGCCCGTGCTCACCCCGCCCGGCTTAGGCTCGTAGGTCGGCCTCACCGCGTCCGGGTCGTTCTTGCTCAGGTCATCACGCAAACTCTTGAGCCGTGCACGGTACGGCTCGTTCAAGTTGTCGCGCTCGCGCGCGTTCTCCACCACCAGCGGCGTAATGAACACCAGCAACTCTGTCGTCCGCTTCTCCTTCTCCGTCGAGCGGAACAACGCACCCAGCAACGGGATATCGCCCAGAATCGGCACCTTCCGCACCACGTCCGAATCTTCCGCCCGCAGGATCCCCGAGATCACCACGGTCTGCGCATCGCCCAGGATCAGCTGCGTCGTCGTCTCGCGCCGGTCCACGATGAACCCGCCAAACGTCGATTGCCCGCCGGGCGCGATCGACGACAACTGCAGGTTCACCTGCAGGTCGATATCTCGGTTCACCGTGATCCGAGGCCGGATTTTCAGCTGGATACCCACGGCGCGGTAGTCGAACGACTGAACCAAGTTTCCCTGCGTGTTGGTCTGCGAGTTGGTGATGAACGGGATGTCCTGCCCGTCAAAGAACTCGGCCTCCTGGTTGTCGCTCGTGAAAATCCGGGGCTCGCTCAGGATGTTCACGCCTGTTTTCTCGTTGAGCGCCTGCAGCAGCACGTTGAGGTTCGTGCCGACGTTCAGCACGGACGTATCAAACAACGACGGCAGCAGGTCGTTCTTCGTGCCCGTGATCGTCTGCGAGCTGGTGCCGCTGGGACCGATCGAGATCGCGTTGTCGCGGTTGGTCGGCGTGATCGTCCCCGCCGCCCAGCGCAGCCCCAGCGCCGTTGCGTCGTCGCGGCTGATCTCGCACACCACGCCCGCGATCAAAACCTGCCGGCCCGGCTTGTCGAGCGCCTCGATCATCTGCACCACCGACGCGCGGTACTCGGGCGGGGCCATCACCATCAGCGAGTTCTGACGCCACACCGGCACGATGCGGATCGCGCCGATCAGGTTCGACGCGCCGCGTTTGTCCGTCGGAGGCCTCGAACGCTGCCACCAGAACGCGATGTTGTCCGCCGAAGTCGTCGCCGGGGTTGTGCTGTTCGTGTTGGCGTTGCTCGCGGTCTGGTCGGCCGCGAACGGGCTCGCCGTCGCCGCGTTCGTCGAGAGCCCCGACGCCGCACGACGGATCTGAGCAAGCGTCCCGTCCTGCGCCAGCAGCGTGTTCAACTGCTCGGCCAGTTCCTCGGCCGAGGCGTGCTTGAGCTCGATCACGTCCGGCAGCCCCACCGACTGCGGCATATCAAGACCCTCCACGATCTTGTCGATCACCGCGAGATTGTCGGGCGATTTTGCCACCACGACCAACCGCCCCGCCTCCGGGATCGCCTGGAACGAAAACTGCCCCGCCAACCGCCCCACGCCTTGCGTCGTCGTCGACTGCCCGCCCGTGCCAGTCCCCGGCGTGCCTCTGCCGAACAACCCCTCGAGCAAGTCGCGCACCTTGATCGGGTCGCTGTTCTTCAGGTCGTAAATCCGCGGAACCACCGCCTCTTCCGGCAGCGGGCGATCCCAGTACGTCTCGATCTGCTTGCGGATCTGCTCGAGCACCTGCCGCTCGGCCAGCACCGTTACCGAGTTCTGCTGCGTGTTGGACGACACCCGCAAGTTCGCCGACAACGCCGAGTCCGCGCTCGCGGCACTCGTCCCGCCAGCCCGATTCGCGCCGCCCAGACCACCGCCCTGACCACCACCCTGACCGCCGCCCTGCCGGTTCCCGCCCTGACCGCCGCCGCCCTGACCACCTTGCCCGCCGCTCTGACCGCCGCTCTGCCCGCCACGAAAGAAATTCGCGAACGGGTTCTGCTGGTTGTTCTGACCACCGCCGCTCGATCGCGGCGCCTCGGCCGAGAACAGATCACGAATGTTCGTCGCCACTTGCTCCGAATCTGCATAGCGCAGCCTGAACGTCTCGGTCGTGAGCGCCGCCGCGTTGGGCGCGTCCAGCGACGTGATCAGCCGCTCGATCCGCTTGAGCAACCCCACGTTACCGAGCACGATCACCTGGTTAGATTCCTTATCGATCGTCAGTTTCGCATAATCCGGGATCGAGTCCTTCAGCACCGCGCCGATGTTCTCCGCCGTCGCGTTGTGCAGCGCGAACACCTTCTCCATCACGTTCCCCGAGTCCGTCCGGTTCAGCACCGACTCGCCCGGCCCGATCACCGGCACGTCTGTCTTCTGCACCTCCGCCAGGTCTCGCAGCGTGATCAGGTCGTCGGTCTCCACCACCGCCACACCCACCTGCTGCAACGCCAGGAACACCAAGTCCAGCGCCTGCTGGCGAGGGATCGGGCGATCGTTCAGCACCGTCACCCGCCGCGTCAGCACGTCCTGCTGCGGCATCACAACTTTCCCCGTCGCCTCGACGATGAACGCCACAAGCTGGTCCACTGTCACGTTCTTAAACGCGAGCACCGTCGCGGGACCGTCGAGCACACGGCGGTTGTTCGCGCCCATGACTTCCGGCGCTTTGTCTGGGGGCGGCGCAACCACCGGCGTAATCGCGGGCACGCTTGCGGGGGTGGCATCCTGCCGTGCCGCCGCCGAACCCGCGAGCGCCATCAGCGACGCGACAACCCACGCCGTCACCGACGCGGCCATCACGTGCTTCATCGATCGAGTCTCAAAACTTCCACGGTACTGGGCCATGAGTCATCTCTTCTTGGGCGAGGCGGCGGGCGCATCGGGCGCCGCCGCTGGTTTTAGATCGGGCACCACAGTCCCGACCGTGTCCTTCTTCTCCGCAGACGGCCCGGCCGCCTCCGTCACTCCGTCGTTTTTCTCGTCCTTCTTGATGTCCTCGCTCGCACTCTCTGTGGCGCCGGGAACGACTTCACTGGCCTTCGCTCCCTCGGCCGCAGCTTTCGGCAGCACCAGCTTGTCACGATCGAACAAACTCACCACGAACTCCACGCCCTCCCACTCCACCGTCGCGCTCCAAGGAGCCGAAACCTTCTTCACCTTGAACTTCGAGTCCCCGCCCTCGCCCTCGCCCAGCTTCTTCCCATCCGCGAACCACGCCGCGCCGTTGGCAAACCCGATCAGCGCCGGCCCGCCGTAGCGCGTCGGCGCGGCCGCGGGCTTGTCCGATTCATCACTCGCAATCTTCACCGGTTCGCGCCGGGGCGCGCCAGGATCAAAGAACATCGACCGCCCGTTCACCTGCGCCAGCGACCGCTCGAACCCGGTCGCGAACTTCTCTGCCAGTTGCTTCTCGTCCATCGCCGCCGAGCTCGCCACGCCCACCGAAGGCGTGAGCAGCACTGACAACAACCCGCCCAGCGATACTGTCAGCACAAGCACCGCCAGCACCGCCAGCGCGAGCGCCAGCCGCCCGACGCCCGGCAGCGCCGACCACGCCGCCCGCCACCGCGCCAGCTGGTGAGAATGATGATGCCGACCACCGCTCATCGCGAACGCCCCTTCCGCACGGTCTGCCATGCCTCCGCCGCAACGATCGCCTTGACCAGCCGAGGCCCGGAACTCTTCGAGCCGTTCGCGTTCACGCCGCCGCTCCCGCCGTTGCTCCCACCGTTGCCTCCGCCGTTCGCGGCCGTCGCCCTTCGCACCTGCAACCGCGAGATCGTCGCGATCTCGGGAGAGCGTTCCAAGTCAGCGACCACCGCCGCCACCGTCTCGGGCGAAGCCTCGAACTGAAGCTCCGTCACCAGCCGATCGACACGGATGTCAGTCCCGCTGTCCCCGCCAATGCCGGTCGCGGCGCCGGTTCCCGCCGCGCTCAACTCTCGCGCGAGCGCGTTCCCGCTCAGCGGCGTTTCCTTCACCGTCGTCGTCACATCGCGCACGTTGTGTGACATCAAGACTTGCGCGATCCTGCGGTTGAGCGCGTCGGACCTGTCCTTGGGCGCGCCGGGCATCGACACCAGCCCGTACCGCTGCACGCCGAGCTTCACGTCCGACTCCACCGAGCTGTCCATCACGTGGTCGCGCGACGCCGCCGCCAGTCGCGCGAGCTTGGTCGCGCACTGCGCGTCCAGCTTGGCCGTCGCGTCCAGCACCGGCTCAACCACCGCGAAGTACGCGCCGATCCCCAAGCCCCCGATCACCAGCCAACGAGCCGCCCGCGGCAGGAGCACAAACCGTTCGATCAACCTCTTCGTGCTCGTCATGCCCCACCCCCCTCCGCCTTGAGCTTGCTGCGCCGCTCGTCGATCTTCTTCATCTCGTCCTCAAGCCGCGCCTTGATCGCCGCGTCCGTGACCTTCGCCGCGGCCGTCTTCCGCTTCACCCATTCCAAGCTCGACTTGCTGAAGTCCAACATCGCGATCGCTTCATCGGAGATCGGCCCGGGCACATCGAGCGGCTTGCCCGCCGGACGCGCTCCGGCGGTCTCATCGCCGCGTCCACCGCCGCGCCGCTCGCCGCGATCATTCCGCCCGTTGTTCGCGCCAGAAGAGCTCGCGGCAGAAGAGTTCGCCGACGCATTTGTGCCGCTCGCGCCGTCTGTTCCGCCGCCCGAAGAATCTTCACCGTACAACCGCACCGCCAGCGACCTGGCCGCCCAATCGTCCGCTGGCTTGGCCACCGCGTTGTGCGGCCCGCTCACGTCCGCGCTCAGATCAAACGACACCCCCGCCGACGTCGATTCCGATCGCACCACCTTCAACTTTTCAAACAACTGCGTCGCGTTCAGGTTCGCCTGCAGCGTGTTCAATACGTCGGTCGTTTCCGCGGTCCCCTGCAGCGACAGCCCCTGCTCGGGCGCGAGCCGTACCGCTTCCACGTGAACCCCCTGCGGCGTGGCCGCAGAAATGTCCGCCCACAGCTTCGTCATCGGCCAGCGCGCCGTATCCAGCTCGCGGTACATCGCCGACCGCTTCTGCATCTCGGCCCGCGAGCGATCCTGGTCCGTCAACCCCTCGCTCTTGGCATTGAGCACCGCCAGCCGCGCCGCCGCCAGCCCCAGCGGTGCCAGCAGCATGACCAACGACGCCAACACGATCACAGCGACCGCGTTCACCGGAGCAGAAAACCACGCGGCGGTCCGCTCCACGAGCGGCGGCCGATTCTCGGGCTCGCGCGCGAACATCCTTGAGAGCCCGCGCCCGCCGTGCTGCTCGTCGCACGCCGCGAGCGCCGCCCCCAGGCACAGCCCGTATGAATCGATCCACGCCGGATCAGTGGAAACCTCTTCAAATCGCCCGCGTAGCAGCGAAAGACTCTCGCTTGAAAGCGAGAGAGAACCTTCCGCGCCCAGCCCCGCGCCGAGCGAAACCCCCACGAGCGCCGCTGTCTCAGCCAGATGTCGCCTCACGATGTCGCGCCACGCCGCCGCGTCCGTCGCGGACTCGATCAGCACCCGCGCCACCGCACGCGACGCGCCGACCGCCAGGATGGAGATCGCGCCGCTTTCGCGTTCTGAATACGCCGCGACCACGCCGCGACCACGCAAGAACGCGAGAGAAGCGATCTCGGTCGTCCACTGTTCGTCGTCCCACTCGATCGTTTCGCCACCCTCGGCCTCACCACGCCACGCCGTGAGCAACGCCGCACGCTGCGCCGCGATCGTGCCGTCGAAGATCGCGCCGTCGGGGATCAACCCCGCGCCGCGCCGGTGGGCCGGAACGTCCTCGGGGAGCATCGCCTCGCCCAAGATAGCCGCCGCCGCCGACATCTCTGCCGCGCCGCCTGCCGGCACCGCGATCGCGCGCGCCACGGTCTGCCGCGCCGGGATGAGCCGCACCAGCGTCACGACCTTGGCCGCGTCCAGCGCCGCCTCGATCGCGCGCTCCTCACCAATCTTGAAAACCTTGCTCTCGACCACGCGCTGCCGAGGCGAAGTCTCAAGCACCACCATCGTCCACCCGCCCGGCTCGCGCCGCAGCGCCGCGACGCGACCCGGGCTCGCTGGCGCGGCCGACTTCTCGTTCAATGCCTTCCCCATCTCAGAATTGTCCTGGCCGATTTTCGTCATGGGGCACGCAACTCTCGGATCATCGCTGGCAACGTCGAGCGGTCGATCGTCGCCACCAGCTCCACTTCAATCCCTGTCGCGGCGTCACGCCCGCGCGACGACACAACATACACGTTCGAACGTATGTCTAGGAACCCCGAGATGCGCGCCACACGCCCGCGCGTCATCCCCGGCACGTCCAGAAGGTCCGCGATCGAAGAAAAACCGTTTGGGTTCGACTCGCGCGCTGCGATGATCGCATCCGCCAGCGCCGGGTCCAGCTCCGGAAGATACTCGAGCGCCTCGGCCGCGCACGTGTTGATGTTCAGCTTCCCGGGCACCGCCGGGGCCGACGGGTTGGAAGAACTCACGCCCGAGCTGTCCGTTGAACTTCTCGTTCCTCCCCCACTCGAAATCTCGCTCGAACCAGAGGCCGAACTGCTCGCCGCTCCGATCTGCGCCTCATCGAACAACGTCGCCAACTGGTCGCGCGTCAACGCGTCGGCCTGCGAGGATGCCGAAGTGAACGCCGCCGGGGTCACCAGCCTGCTCAGATCGCGCTGGATAAACCCGCCCATCGTCGCGCCCTGCGTCGCGCCGTACTCGCTGATGATGTCCGCCTGATCGGTCGTGACACGCACGCGCTGCACGATCTCCTCGGGCGACGCGGTTGCAAGGTCAAGCCGAGCCTTGCCAGACGCCGACAGCCCGCCGTCGCGGCTCGCCGCGGTCACGATCCCCGACCACCCGGCGTCGAGCTTCTCGTCCGCATTGTCCGGCGGCCAGCTCGCGTCGCCGTCGTCCTCGTTGAGGTCAAGCCGACCGTTGAGGTTCCAATCTTCGCCACGAACCATCTGCGGCGTCACGCCCGGGATCAGCTCAAGCTCGGCCAGCGACCGCATCGGCGCGTTGCGCGGCTTGTAGGGGTATGCGCTCGATTCATAGTACGAATCCTCCGCCCCGAGAGGTTTCGGATCATCGTCGGAATCGATCCAATCAAGGATCGCGTCGGCGATGTCCTCGGTCATGCGCGGCAGCAGGATCAGGTCGTCGGCCGTCATCGTGTTGATGTTGATCCGCGAGTGCGCATCGAACGCGCCTAGGTGCTCGACGCCGCTGTCGATGTACGAAATCCGGTACGCCGCCTGCCCCGCCCCCGCGCGCCCCAGCACGCCGTCTGCGGCCGCCGCGAGCTGGTCGGTCAACGCGTAGGCGTTCTGCGTGTCGGGGTTCAGCGTTGATTCTTCGATCCGCGCCAGCGCGACCTCGACTCCCGCGCGTGCGGCCCAGTGCGCGCGCACCTGGGCAACCGCCTCGCGTCCCGCCGCCGCCTGCCGGTACGCCGCCGACTCGACCGCCGCCATGAGAATGACGGCGATGCCGACGACCCACAGCACGATCATGGTGGCGAACCCGCGCCGCTTCGTGATCCTGCTGATCGCGCTGGTGATCTCGTTCTTCATCGCGTCGTCCTCGTCGTCTCGGCGCCCGAGGTCGAAGAATCAGCAGCAATCACCGGCAAAGGCGTGCGGTCCAGCGCGACCGTTCGGCGTGCGGTGGCTTTGGTGACACCATCGTCGGCCAGCGCCGTGACGGTGACCTGCACGCCGTGCGGGTAGCCGTCGCGGTCGCTGTCCCAGGTTTCGAGCCAGGACTGCCCGTCGGAGGCGAGCACAGAGAGCCCGACCACCCCGCGAACGATCGGCTCGGCGATGCCGCCGGCGTCGAGGTACTCGTCGGCGGGGGCGTCGGTGCGGCGCCATAGCGCGTCAGGGGAGTTTTCCACGTGAAACATTACCTCGCGGTCGGCGCCCTCGGGGTTGTCGCTCTGCGTGCGCACGCGACGCAGCGATCGGGTGACGAGGAGCAGGCTGTCAGCGCCGTTGGTGGCGTCGCCGCCGTCCTGGATGGAAACTTTGGCGAAGGTCAGCTCTTCATCGCGCACAAAGAGCTCGATGTCGGAGGCGATGCGGTCGGCCCCGGCCGAGGCGCGAGCGAAGGCTTCCTGGCGCGCAACGGCGCGCGACTTGGCACGAGAGAATTGACGGACGATGGCGGTGGTTGCGCCGGTGACGATCACGCCGATGATGAGCGCGACGATCAGCTCGATGAGCGTGAAACCGCGGGGCGCGAGAGGCTTGCGTGCCGTTGCGCGGTTCATTGCACACGCTCCACCACGGCGTCGGGCGTGCGCACGGGGTCGGGGTCGTCGCCGAGGCGCGGCGCGATCAGGGTTGTCGCTTCGACGGAGCGCTCGCGGCTTCCGACGGTCCAGAGGACGCTGGCGGCGACCTCGTAGGGCTGACCGCCGCTGGCGGAACGGATGGTGAGCTTGTAGCGGTAGTCGGTGAACGGCGCATCGCAGATCCCTTCGGTCGGGTAGCGCGAGGCGTAATTGTCGGGGCCTCGCATGAGGACGAGATTGAGTTGTTCGTCGAGGAGCGATGCGGCGGTCTGAAGTTTTTCGCCCGTGGACTGCGCGTCGATGGATCGGCCGAGGATGTTGAGGAGGACGCCGAGGGCGATGCCGAGGATGACGGTGGCGACGATGACGTCGACAAGAGCGACGCCGCGGGAGGGGGATGGTTTCTTACGAGCAAGAGAAAGAGGGAGGTTCGGTAAAGACAGGTTGAAAACCTGTCCCACTAGGTTGAGTAGGGGAGAGCGAGACGAGGAGATCACCATGGCTGGATCTCCTTGCCGGTGGCATCAAGATCCACGGTGAGGGGGTCGAGAGGAGGTTCGGAGTTGTTGCGGGTGGTGGGCGTGATGAGGGCGCGCATGGAGCCGCGCGGGAGATCGATGCGCCACGCGTTGTTCGCGCTTTTCTGGGCGACGATGATGCGCACGGCGGGGCGCGGCGTACCGGGGCGGAACTCCAGACGCCACGATGAGGGATCGACGGTGATGCCGTCGGCGGCAACGTTGAGGATTTCGGCGTCGTCGAGCGTGACAGAGGGGACAAGCGTGTCGCGGGCCCACTCGGCGCGGGCGGTCCATTCGAGAGACTGGTCGCGGGTTCGGAGAGTTTGCAGCGAGGCGGTCTTGGTGCGCGGGTCGAAGGCCACGGCCAGGGTTTCGGAGGTGAGCGCGTCGCGTGTGCCGACGGCGGAGAGGAGTTCGGCGAGTGCGGTGGCGTTGCGTTCGGCGCCGCGGCCGGGGGTGGCGACGAGGCGCGGGACGATGAAGGATGCGGCGATGGTGAGGATGACGATGACGACGATCAGCTCAATGAGCGTGAAGGCGCGAGGGCGGGGATGGAGGGAGAGGGAAGGCATTGGGGAAGGCAAGGAAAAGTCAAGGTGGTGAGAAGTGAAGAGAAGAGAGAAGTGGTAGAGACAAGTTGAAAAACCTGTACCACTAGGTGGGGTAGAGAGGCGGAAGAGCAAGAGCAGAGGAAGAAGAGGAAGAAAACAGAGGGGCGGTGGAGACAGATTGAAAAAACTGTCTCACTAGATTCAGCAGGAAAACTTGGAAGGAAGAAGGACTAGGGTGCGGTGATGTCGGCGTCTTCGCTTTCGCCGCCGGGCTGGCCGTTGGCGCCGTAGCTGACGATGTCGAAATCGATGTTCTTTTGGCCGGGGACGACGAGCACGAACTCCTTGCCCCAGGGATCCTTTAAGTCGTCGAGCGAGTTGACATAGGGGTTCCAGTTCCCCTCGGTCACGTTGGAGGGTCGTTCGAAGAGGACACGGACGGTCGCGCCAGACTCGAGTTTGCCGTGGTCGGCGGTGAAGGCGAGAACCTGGTTGGCGAGGCTTTTGGCGTTGGTCTTGGCGACGGATTGTTTGGATTGGCCGATGCGCCCGATGAGCCGCGGCGCGATTACGGCGGCGATAACGCCGAGGATCACGACGATGACGATGACTTCGATGATGGTGAAGGCACGGCGAGGGCTGGGAGAAGAAGTAGAAAGAGGAGGAGGCAGGCGGGACGCCTGCCTCACAAGCTTGGAGAGAGGGGCAGGGGAAGAGGAGAGAGGAAGCAGGTTTGAGAGAGACAGGTTGAAAACCTGCCTCACTAGGTTGGGTAGGGTGGAAAAGGATTTGCTTGGTTGATTCGTGAGTGATTGATTCATTGGTTCTTGGTTCACAGCTGATTTATCCCAGCGCTTCTTGAGCGCTCAAGAGAGGGAGGAGGATGGACAGAACGATAAAGCCGACGACGCAAGCGAGCATGACGACGAGGATCGGTGGCAGCGCGGTGGTAAAAAGTTTGAGGCTGGTTTCGGTTTTGTCTTCGAACGCGTTGGCGGCCTGGTTGAGCATCTGATCGAGCCGGCCGGAGCGTTCGCCCAGGTTGATGATCTGGACGAGCATGGGTGGGAACAGGCCGGACTGTTCCATGGGGTCGGCGATGGTTTTGCCGCTGGTGACTTGGTCGCAGACGTCGTCGATCACACGCTCCATCTGGCGGTTGCCCAGCGTGCCTTTGGTGATGCGGAGGGCAGCGACGGCGGGGATGCCAGCGGCGACGAGAGTGCCGAGAGTGCGTGTAAAGCGGCCGACCGCTACGTCGCGCATCAGCCGGCCGAGCACGGGGACGCGGAGGATGAAGCCGTCAAACCACAGGCGCGGGCCCGGCGTGCGATAGAGGGTGATGATGATGTAAAGGGTCGCGGCGATGACGGGGATAATGGCCCACCAGTAGCCAGAGACGAAGGAGGCGACGGCCTGCACGATCTGCGTGGGCAGCGGCATCTTCACGATCTTGCCAGCCAGAGGTTTGAGGATGTTGGGGACGATGACCGTGACGACGATGACCACGGAGATCGCGATGAGCCCGGCCAGGATCATGGGGTAGAGGGTGGCGGCGAGGATGCCGCGGCGGAGCTTGATCTCGCGGTCGAGAAGGTCCGCGGCCTGCTGAAGGACTTCGCCGAGCTTGCCAGAAGCTTCGCCTGCGCGGACCAGGTTGACGGTGAGCTCGTTAAAGGAGCGGCCTTGGAGGGCCATGGAGTCGCCAAGTGATTTTCCTTGTTCGACGCCTTCGATGACGGCGTTGAGCATGGCCTTCTGGTTGATGCCGCGGCCTTGGCGGGCGATGGTTCGCAGGCCTTGGATGAGGGGGAGGCCAGCCTGGACGGCGGTGGAGAGTTCGCGGATGAAGGAGGCGACTTCGGCGCGAGACATGGCGGGGCGGGCGAAGAATGATGAGGACGAGTTTGTGACGGCTGAATCTTGCGAGGTGGAAGACGCGAGCCTTGTCGATGCTGCGGCGCTTGCGCGAGGTGGCGCGGATGGTGACTTTGGTACGAGCGTGGTGGAGCCGTTGAGCCGACCGTTCGTTGAGGGTTCGGCGGAACGCGACGCCCAGCTCGGCATGGTTGAGGCCGACGATGAGTTGTCGCTGACGACCTCGATCTTGGTGGGCGTGACGCCTCGGCGGACGAGTTCGCGGATGGCGGCGGCGCGGTCGGGCGCGTCGATGACGGGTGAGCCGCTGCCGTTGTTCCCCATCGTGGTGTAGCGGAAGGTCGGCATCAGCGAACTTCCTCCTCGACGTCTTGAGTGGCGCGGAGGACTTCGGAGACGGCGGTGAAGCCTTGCGCGGCCTTGATGAGGCCGTCGCGGCGCATGGTGGTGAAGTCGGCGGGCGCGAACTTGAGCAGGTCGCGGGCGTTCATGCGCTGGCCGATTGCGGAGCGCAGGCCGAGGGTCGTCACGAAGAGTTCGTAGAAACCGACGCGACGTTTAAAGCCTGAATTATCGCATTTTTCGCAGCCTTTACCGCGCCAGGCGTTGCGATCGGGGAAGAGAGCGAGCTCGTCGGCACTCAGGCGGTGCGTGAGTTCTTCGGCGAGCGGCGCGGGGGCTTTGCAGGACTGACAGAGGCGGCGGCCCAGACGTTGGGCGAGCATGCCTTCGAGAACGCTGGCAAGGAGGAAGGGCTCGATGCCCATGTCGAGAAGGCGGCCGACGGCGCTGACAGCGTTGTTGGTGTGGAGTGTTGAGAAAAGCAGGTGGCCGGTGAGCGCGGCGCGGACGGAGATCTCGGCGGTTTCGGCGTCGCGGATTTCGCCGACCATGATGACGTCGGGATCTTGGCGGAGAATAGAGCGGAGGCCGGTGGCAAAGGTGAGGCCGCGCTTGGGGTTGACGGGGATCTGGTTGACGCCGCCGAGCTCGTACTCGACGGGGTCCTCGATCGTGATCATTTTGCGTGAGGGGTCGGCGATTTTCGTGAGAGCTGCGTAAAGAGTGGTGGTTTTTCCCGATCCGGTAGGGCCGGTGACGAGGACCATGCCGTGCGGGAGGGCGACGAGCTTGTCCATGTGGGCGCGGTCGGGGGCCCGCATGCCGAGAGATTCGAGGTCGAGGTTGATGGACTCTTTGTCGAGGATGCGCATCACGACAGATTCGCCGTAGATCGTGGGGACGGTGGAGACGCGGAGGTCGATCTTTCGGCCTTCGAAGCGGAGGGTGATGTGGCCGTCCTGCGGGGCGTAGCGCTCGGCGATGTTCATGCCGCCCATGATTTTGACGCGGCTAGTGATGGCGGGCTGGAAGTGCTTGGGAGGGCACTGTTGCTCGACGAGCTGCCCATCGATGCGGTACTTGACGGTGAGTTGTTTTTCGAAGGGTTCGATGTGGATGTCGCTGGCGCGAGCGCGGATGGCTTCGAGGATGAGGAGGTTGACGAGGTTGATGAGTGAGGGGGCCTCGGCCATGCGGTGGAGGTCGCCAGCGTCGATGGCTTCGAGGTTGGTGGTGAGATCGTCGGCGGCGGGGTCGGCCCCGCCGAGGCGTGCGGCCATTTGCGCGGCGGTGGTGGCGTAGGTGGAGCGGAGAAGGTCGGCGAAGACGTCGCGGTTGAGGAGGATGCGGGTGACGGGGAGGCCGGAACAGACGGATATCTCGTCGGCGGCGGCAAGGTCGGCTGTTGGGTCGGCTGTTGGGTCGGCGTTGAGGTCCGCGTTGAGGTCGGGCGAGTTCATCATCGCGACGAGGAGTCGGCCGCCAGCGAAGGCGATGGGGACGGCGCGGAGGCGGACAGCCTGATCAGGCGTGAGCAGGGCGGCGGCCTTGGGATCGGCGTCGGGCTTGCGGTCGGGTGGGAACGCGAGTCCGGGGGCGGGGCTGGGTTGGGTGTTAAGTGTTTGCATCCGTGCGAACTGTTCGAGGGCTGGTGAGAGCGGGCGGGAAGGAGAAGAACTCGATCGTAAGCGGCGTCAGGGGCCGCGCCGTGGCGGGCGGTGGTGCGGTCGTTCTTGGGGAGAACGAAACAATCTCTCACGTCGCCAGCATCGGCGCAGGATACCGCGCGGCCGAACGGTCGGTCGTGGTCTCTGCCCAACGCCCAGTCGCGTACGAGATTGCACGGTGAGAGAAAACGTCCGAAGTCGGGAGGTCAGGGCGATCTATTGGTGCTCTTGAGTATTGAGGATTATGATCGCGCCGCCGGTGGGGCCTTCGGAATCTTCTTCGCCGTCGCCGCCATCGGCAGCGATGAAGGTGCTCGTGGCCACGCCAGCCCCGCCGTTGGTTACCTGAACGTTGTTGGTTGAGTTGCTCTTCTTAGGCATTTTTTCGCGTTGTTTTTCGTTCAGAGCGCTCTTGATGCGCTGAGATGTCTTCTCGTCGAGGTCGCGCCGGGACTTGCGAGCGGCGGCTAGTTCTTCGGACTCGTTGCTCATTCCGGGCAGCATGAACATGCCACCAGCCTTGCCCTCGGTCTCGGCCTTGTCCAAGGCCCGCATCCATTTCTCATTGAGCGAGGCGACCTCGCGCTGGTAGGTTTCCTTCTCGGCAAGCAGAGTTGTTATCTGGCTGGCATCGAGGTCGTCGAACTTCAAGGCCGCGCCGAGCATCTTGCTGGGCATAGGTTCCTTGAAGATCTGGCGAAAGCTGCGTTTCTTGAACTCTTCGTCGAGTTTGGCGCGAGATTCGTCGCTGAGCAGGGCGCCGATGCGGCGTTCGTACTGGCGGTTGAGATCGCGGACCTTGACGGCGGCTTCGCGCTCCTCGGCGGCGCGGGCTTTGATCTTTTCCATGTCAAAGTCCATGGTGATCTTGCCCGAATCGCCGCCGTCGCGCTCGGCGCGAGCTTTCTCGCGCTCGACAATAGCCTTGTCGAGGTCCTGCTGGTACTGCTCGAGGATGTCGTCGAGCTTGGCGGTCTCGGCATCGGGGAGCTTGAGCTTGGGGACGAGTTCGGTGAGATCGATGCTCGACCCGCTGACCATGCTGGTGCCCATTCCTCCGCCGAGCCCCTCGCGGCGACGAAGGCGTTCGAGCTTGGGCCAGGCTTCTTCCTGCTTGGGGGTGAGGAGAGATTTGAGATCGTCCATGAAGGACCTTTGGAGTGCCGCACGCTTCTCACCGTGCTTGCGCATGATCTCGGGCATTTTTTCGAAGAGCGCGGAGTGGTCGCCGTTCTGAGCCTCGTCCTGGATGGTCTTGAGAGAATCCTGCATTTCCTGGCTGATTTTCTGGATGCTTTCGAAATAGCCCTGCTGAAGCGCGGCGGCGGCCTCGCGCTGGATGGGGTCGAGGCCGAGGAGGTTGGCGTAGCGGTCGACGCTGCGCTTGGAGATCTCAGGGCCGCCCGCGCCGCCCGGCTCGCCGCGGATGGCGCGAGCACCCCCCGGCTGAAGTTCGGTGATCGTGCTTAAGGTGGCTGCGCGAGCCGCGGGCGCGGCGAGGAAGTTTGTAGCAATCTCGCAGAGCAAGACGGCAGCGGCGAGAGCGGCGGCTGGCGACGGCACCGCGAACCGTGCGATCAGGCGGGGCGCAGCGGAACGGCTCTTCAGGCTCCGGATCGGATCAGACATGGTTTGCCTCGCTCTGTGGGTAACGCCCGGGATCCGAGCTCAAGTTTCTGAACCGTGCGAGGAGCGACGCCGTGGCTCGCCCGCTTTTCTTACTGTTGTGGATGCGCCGACGGCATCCGCCCGTCAACCGGACCGAGATTCGTACCGAATGACGCTCGTTTGGGTGCCTAATTTCGTAGTAATCGAAGGGAACTGGATGAACGCGAGCGGTTTCAAGCGGCTGTGGGCCGCCCTTGCGAACGGACGAACCTCTGTGGACCGGGGACGTACTTCATGTGGCATCGCGCGAGTCGCGGGGCTGTGGCGGACGGCCTCGGGAGGCGACGAGTACTCGCAGCAAGGCATCTGAACAGGGGCTTGGACGAGGCGGAATGCGGATGGGAATGAGATTGAAAGATTACCCGAGTCGGTCGATCTGAGAAGACTTGCGGGTTGGTTCCGAACGGCAAGGGCAGCGAAAATCTTGCGTGAAGCCTATGTTGATTCGGAAAATGTTGCCCTTCATCGAAGAATTTGACCTCTCGAACGACCGAGAAGCCTGCATCTGGCGTCCGGCCCAGCCGAAGAAGTTGTAGAAGCGATCGTCCGAGGCGATCAACGCCAAGAACTCCTCGTCAAGAATGAGCTTGAACAACACCATGAATACTCCTCAGTTCGACCCGTCCTCCGGTGACGTCGCGCACGCATCGCCTCGCGGCGGCTTTCGCGGCCTGGTTTCCGGGGTTATCGCCCAGTTGGCCGCCCAATTTGCCGCCCAGTTCGCCGCCAAGGGGCGTGAGGACTCGCGCGAAGAACCTACCAAGAAAACACCTGGAGGCGGCGACAAGCCGCGGAACAAGGCCCCGGGCGGGCCGCCCAGCATGCCTCCTAGCCGCGGCCTCTTCGGCGTGGTGTCGGTGCTGCTGCTGGTGCTGCTGGTGTTCATGCTGATGAACACGGCCGAGCGAGGAAAAACGATCACGCTCTCGGAGTTTGAGACGGCCTACACCAACCAGACGATTGTGAAGGAGAGCGTGGAGGTGCGCGACACCACGGTGCGTGCCATCCGGCGGACTGCCGACAACCCCGAAGAGACGGTGGTCATCCCGCTGAACCCGGCCACCAGCCAGGCGATCGTGGACCGCGTGGACACAATCACCAAAGGCAATTTCAAGAGCCAGGCGGCGTCGCCCTGGATGTACATGGTCATGGTCTTCCTGCCGTTCGTCTTCCTCATCATGCTGATCTGGTACCTCGTGTCGCGCGGGCTAAAGAACGCTGGCGGCGGCGGGGGCATGCTCGGGAACTTCGGCAAGTCGCGCCACAGGACTCTCACGAAAGAGATGACCGGCATCACGTTTGTCGACGTCGCGGGCATCGACGAGGCCAAGGAAGAGGTTTCCGAGATTATCGAGTTCCTTCGCAATCCGAAGAAGTTCACCAAGCTAGGCGGGCGGATCCCGCGCGGCGTGCTGCTGGTGGGCGAGCCGGGGTGCGGCAAGACGCTGCTCGCCAAGGCGATCGCGGGCGAGGCGGACGTGCCGTTCTTCTCGATCTCGGGGTCGGACTTTGTCGAGATGTTCGTGGGCGTGGGCGCGAGCCGCGTGCGCGATCTCTTCCGGCAGGCCAAGGAATCCGCGCCGTGCATTATTTTCCTGGACGAGATCGACGCGGTCGGTCGTCGTCGCGGCGGCGGGTTCACCACTGGCGGGCACGACGAGCGCGAGCAGACCTTGAACGCGATCCTGGTCGAGATGGACGGGTTCGTGGGGTCTGACGGCGTGATCGTGGTGGCCGCGACCAACCGGGCCGACGTGCTCGACCCTGCGCTGGTCCGCCCGGGCCGGTTCGATCGGCAGATCGTGGTGCCGTTGCCTGATGTGAAGGGCCGGGTCGAGATCCTGCGAGTTCACGCCAAGAAGGTGAAGCTCAGTCCGGACGTGGACCTGGAGCGTGTCGCGCGTGGGACGCCGATGTTTTCGGGCGCGGACCTGGCGGCGATCATCAACGAGGCGGCGATCGCGGCCACGATGTCCAACAAGGACTTTGTTGAGCAGGAAGACCTGGAAGAGGCACGCGACAAGGTGAAGTTCGGTCGGTCCAAGAAGAGCCGCGTGCGTGAGAAGGACGAGAACAAGCTGGTGGCGTTTCACGAGGCCGGGCACGCGGTGCTGCAGGCGCTGATGCCCGACGCCGACCCGCTGCACAAGGTGACGATCATCCCGCGCGGGAGCATGGGGGGCGCAACTTTTACGCTGCCCGAAAAGGACCGCATGGGCTACGGGCTCAAGTGGCTCAAGGCGACGATGCGCGTGCTTTGCGGCGGGCGGATCGCCGAAGCAAAGGCGATGGACGACGCGTCGTCGGGCGCGTCGATGGACATCTCGCAGGTCACACGGCTGGCGCGGACCATGATCGTGGAGTGGGGCATGAGCGAGAAGCTCGGGTTCGTGCGCTATTCCGGCGAGGACACGCGCGAGTCGTTCGTCGCGGAGAAAGATTACTCGGACACCACGGCGGACCTGATCGACTCGGAAGTCCGGCGGATGGTCGAAGAGGCTTACAGCGACGCCAAGCGGCTGCTCGAGGCGAACTGGGAAAAGGTCGTGGCGGTGGCCGAGGCGTTGATCAAGTTTGAAACGTTGTCGTCAGACGACGTGAAGAAGCTGATGCGTGGCGAGTCGCTGACGAGGCCTAGTGTGAGCGAACTGCTGCGGGCCGAGGCGCGGCGAAAGTTGCCAGATGGCGCAGTGGTCGCGCCTCAGCGTGGAGAGCCGGACGCGCCGCCCGGCGTGCTGCCAACGCCCGCGTGATCCTGAGCCTCAAGAGCTCCACGCGAACTCCTAGGACGGACTCGTGGTTTGCCACAATCGTAAGAGGGAACGGCTCGTGGTTCTCGATGAGGTCGATTCGCGCGGTATTCTTGAATGCAGTAAGAGTCACACCTGCGCGTGAGACATCTTCGTGTTCGCCCTTACTTTGCCGCTCTCGCTTCGATAAGCCCGTTCTTCTTCAAGTGTTCCACCATCTCGGCGGGGACGGCGTTCATCTCGGGCGTTGCGAAGATGTTGCCGTGGTCCTTGCCGGGGACGATCTTGATGTAACCGTTGCGGCCTTCGGGGTACTGGAAGAAGCTGAGCTTCTCGACCTCGGGCTTGAGCAGGGCCACGGCCTCGTTGAGATAGAACGTGTCTTGGTCGCCGACGATGAGGCGCACGCGTTGGTGGAAGATGACGCCGATCTTGCCGGGCTCTTTGCGGAAGATTTCGGCGATGTCATAGTCGCGGTAAGTCTCCGCGACGGCCTTGTCGAGCATGCCGGTTCGCGCGTCGTACAGCGCCGCGACTTTCCCGTCTTTCTCGCGCGGGCCGAAGACCGCCTGCCAGGAGTCCCACTGCTGGCTCGAGGTGTTCTTCGGCCCTATGACCTCCTCGATGGTGTTCTCTTCGCGGATGGTCATGGTCTCGCGCCCGCCCTCGCGTGTGCTAGGGCGCTCGGCCGGGACGTGCTCGCCGAAGATTGTCTTGGTGTACATGTTGGGCTGGCCGTAGATGTCCACCACCTGGAAGCGGCGGAAATCGACGGGGTCGGGCGAGGTTGACCACGTTGCGCCAAAAGTTTCGGGGTACGTGATCGCGAGCCACAGCGTGGACCAACCGCCGGAAGAATGGCCCCGGAGCAGACGCGCGGCGGGCTTGGCGGCGAGGTTGTATTTCTTTTCGAGCGCCGGGATCAGCTCTTCGACCAGCGCCTTGCCGCACGGGCCGTTGTTGGCCGAGTCGGCGAAGAGCGTGTGGCCGTTTGATGACTCGGGATCGAGCGTGATCCAGAAGGCGCTGGCGTGGAGGACAGTCTTCGGAGAGTCGGCGAGGTTGTCCTTCCCGCGACCCATGCCCTGCGCAACACGGTACGCGCTAGTGTGGTTGCCGCCGAACCCGGGTACCTCGTACACCGCTGGATACGAACGGCCCGCGTCGCGATTGGTCGGGAGCACCACGGCGGCGCGGAGCATCACGTCATAGCCGCGGAAATCAGAGAGAAGTTTGGAGCGGACCTCGAAAACCTCGCAGCCCGCCGGCGGCGTTTGGGTCTCACCGGGCGTCACCTGGTCGAGCGTGATCTCGACGGGCTTGTCGAAGTTGCTGGTGACGGTGAAGGTCTGATTCTTCGAGAAAAGGTTGCCCTTCTCGCGTTTCCATTCGCTGTCGCGGCGAACGACGTCGAGCCGGGCCTGAACGTGGTAAGTGCCGGGCGCGAGCTTCGAGGGAACGTCGGGGAAGCTGGTGGCCGAGTCGTCTATGTTCACGAACACATTGGGGGCGAGGTCCTTGACGTCGGTGCCGAACATGGGTTGGTTCTTGCCCCAGAACGGGCCGTCGAGCGGGTCGGTGCCTGGCGCGACGCCCGTGCCGTCCTTGATGAGCATCAGGACGAGGCGTCCGGTGGCGGGTTCGGGGCGGGTGGCTGGATTGAACTTGATTCGGAAGGTGGTGCCAGCGGTGGCTTGGAGCCCTGAGAGGAGGGTGAGGGCGAGGCCGAGGAGAGGGCGGTGGTTCATGTTGGAAGGCTAGCGGATTTGGCGAAGAAGAGGTAGAGAGTGTAGAAACGGGTTGAAAACCTGTCCCACTAGGTTGGGTAGGGATGAGGTAGCAAGCCGAAGAAGCAGAAGCAGAAGAACAAGAAGTAGAAGAAAAAGAAGAAGAAGAAGAAGAAGAAGAAGAGAGGAAAGGAGAGAGGAGAGAGGAGAGAGAGGAAAAGAAGCGGAAGATGGAAAGATGGAAAGAGGAGAAGAGGGGAAAAGGGGAAAAGGGGAAAAGGGGAAAAGGAAGATTGTGTAATCGGCAGGCGAGGACTCTGCCCCGCGAGCGTGGGTAGGGTTGGAAAGATTAGTGGTCGTGCCCGCGGAACTCGGGGAGCGTGTGACCGGCTTCCTTCAGGGTTTTTTCGCGGCGGGCCAGTTCCATGTCGCTGTCCACCATCATCGCGGCCAGCTGCTCGACGGTGGTGCTGGGCGACCAGCCCAGGACGGTCTTGGCCTTGGTCGCGTCGCCCTGCAGGATCTCCACTTCGGCGGGTCGCAGGTAGCGCGGGTCGAAGGCGACGTAATCGCGGTAGTCCATGCCCGCGTGCCGGAAGGCCAGCTCGCAGAAATCGCGCACCGCGATGCAGCGGCCAGTGGCGATCACGAAGTCGTCAGGCTTCTCCTGCTGAAGCATCAGCCACATGACCTTGATGTAGTCGCCCGCGAAGCCCCAGTCGCGCTTGGGGTCGAGGTTGCCAAGATACAGCTTGTCTTGCAGGCCCATTTTGATCCGCCCCACCGCGCGGGTGATCTTGCGGGTCACGAACGTTTCGCCGCGGCGTGGAGATTCGTGGTTGAACAGGATGCCGCACGAGGCGTGCAGGTTGTAGCTCTCGCGGTAGTTGATGGTGGCCCAGTGGGCGAGAACCTTGCCGCAGGCGTAGGGAGAGCGCGGGTAAAAGGGCGTGGTTTCCTTCTGCGGCACTTCGACGACCTTGCCGAACTGCTCCGAGCTGGAGGCTTGGTAATAGCGGACTTGCTGGCCGGATTCCTGCTGGAACTCGCGGACGGCTTCGAGGAGCCGCAGCGCGCCCATCCCGGCCGTATCGACGGTGTAAATCGGCATGTCGAAGCTGACCCGGACGTGGGACTGCGAGGCGAGGTTGTAGACCTCGTTAGGTCGCACGTCGCGCATGAGCTTGGCCAGCACGTTGGCGTCGGTCATGTCGCCGAAGTGGAGCTTGAGCTTGCCGTTCTTGCTCTGGGGAGTTTCGTAGATGTTGTCGATCCGGCGCGTGTTGAACGAGCTGGAGCGACGGACCACGCCGTGGACGGTGTAGCCCTTGGCGAGCAGGAACTCGGCCAGGTAAGAGCCGTCCTGCCCGGTGATGCCGGTGATGAGCGCACGCTTGGGGGTGGTCGTCATGGGAGGCAGTTTAGCGAGGTCGTGGCTCACGCGGAGCGAGCGACGTCGTTTGAACGTGAGACAGGCCTTGATCGTGCTTCAGAGCCGCTCGGGTTACAGACTCGCGCGCCGTCGCGTGGGGCTCTTTGACCTCTTCCGACTATCATCAGGCGTGATTCCCATCTCTCAATCGGCGCGTGTGCTTCACGAATCCTGGCTGCTGCACGTCACGCAGATCCCCACGGCCGCGGGGCGCGAGTTCCGCGTGATCGATTGGATCAAGAACTGGGCTGCGGAACGCCCAATGGTTGAGCTGCGGGCGGACGCGGCGGGGAACCTGGACTTGCGCCTTGGCGGGCGGGCAATGTCTGAGCAGCGACCTGTTTATTTCACGGCTCATCTGGATCACCCCGCGTTCGTGGTCGAGCGGATCGTCGCGCCGAGCGTTCTCGACCTGACTTTCCGCGGCGGCGTGATGGACGAATATTTCAAGGACGCCGCGATCACCGTCTACGACCACCACGACCAGCCCCACGCGGCCCGGCTCACGGGCAAGGCTAACCCCGCCGACGAGGGCAGCACCGCGCCGAAACAGCCGCTCCAGCACTACCTGGCCGAGCTTGACGAACCCGAGAACAGCGTGGATGTTTCGATCGGAGATTCGATCCGGCCCGGCGACGTCGCGGTGTGGGCCTTGCCGCCAGCCGAGATCTTGGACGGGCTGATCCACACGCAGGCGTGCGACGACTTGGCGGCGGTTGCGGCGGCGCTGGCGGCGCTCGACGTGCTCATGCACCTGCCCGAGGCGGCCTCGCGCGACGTGCGGTTGCTATTCACGCGAGCCGAGGAGGTCGGGTTCATCGGCGCGATCGCGGCCTGTCGCCCCGCCTCGCACGAGCGAACGATGCCGATGAATGCGCGAGTGATCGCGCTCGAGAACAGTCGGTCCTTCCCGGCAGATTCGCCGATCGGCGGCGGGCCGATTGTGCGCGTAGGTGATCGGCTGACCGTTTTTACCCCGAGCCTGACCGAGGCCGTGGCGCGGCGAGCCGAGCAGGTCGCGGGCGGACCGGCGAGCGTGACGGCGTCGCAGAAAGCCTCTGAAGCACCGGCGTGGAAGTGGCAGCGGAAGCTGATGGCGGGCGGGGCGTGCGAGGCCTCGGTGTACTGTGCGGCCGGGTACGAGGCGACGTGCGTGTGTTTGGCTCTGGGGAATTATCACAACATGGCGGACCTGACGGCCGTGCAGGCGGGGACCAATACCTCGCGGGCGAAGATCGGACGAGAGTTCGTCTCAATCGCCGATTTTCATGGCATGGTGGACTTGTTGGTGGCGTGCGGACTGGAGATGCCGGAGGTCGGGTTCGGTCAGCCAGCGGCGATTCAGCCCAAGTTGGACAAACTTTGGAAGGATCTGGGGCATCTGGTGGTCGCGCGGTGAAATGGGTCGAGTTCGGTGTGCGGCATCGCCTCGAGCGCTCGGACCTTCGCGGAGCTTCAGGTCCGGCGTCCCCTGACGTGATAAACGCTGTACACTCCGGCCATGATCCACGCACGGACCGTTCATGCAAAGGCTGGTCGTTCAAAGTTGGTGACGATGCTCGCGGCCTTGGCGCTGCCCGCGCTCGCAACGTTTGTGCTGGGCGGGTGTTCGTCCTATCTTGCGCCCACACTCAAGGTCGCCGAGGCTCGTGTAACTGAGCGGACCGCTCAGGGCACAGTGCTGAGCTTCACGCTCGACGCGGAGAACCCCAACGCGGTGGAGCTGCCGCTGCGCGAGGTGCGGTACACGCTAGATCTTGATGGGCAGCGAGTCTTTGAAGGTTTTCGATCGCCCGAGGCCACGATCCGCCGGTTCGCGGTGCAACGAGTGACGCTGCCTGCGGTGGTGAGCGCTGGCGATGCTGCTCGACTGAAGCTGAACCTTGGCGCGGGCGGCTCGCCCGGTTCGATCCGATACCGACTGGCGGGCACGCTGACGTACCTCACGCCGGGCGAGATCGAGGAGATTCTGTTTGATAACGAGATCCGCAGGCCGACGGTGAGCTTCGAGGATTCGGGCGAGATCACGCTCGCTGCGACACTCGCGACACCGGCAACACCGGTTACACCGGTAACACCGGTAACACCCGCGAGACCGGGCACGCCCGACGCACCATCCCCGACCTCGGCGCCCAAGTAGCCTCACCCCGAGAACTCTCGCCCCGAACTGACTCAGTGCTTTGTGATCGTTCGAACTCCGATCTTTCAACCCATCGAAAGCCGACGCATGGCACTCCAGCACCTGACCGACGAGCAGATCCGTACCTGGTCTCGCGAGGAGAAGGACCGCTGGTGGTTCACCAACATCTACCGCGGCAACATGCCGCAGTTGACCATCCGCGCCGCCATCACGGGCTTCATGCTCGGCGGCGTGCTCTCGGCGACCAATCTTTACGTCGGTGCGAAGACTGGCTGGACGCTGGGCGTCGGGCTCACCTCGGTCATCCTCGCGTTCGCGATGTTCAAAGGCCTCTCGCGGATCGGGCTGGGCAAGGACTTCACGATCCTCGAAAACAACGCGATGCAGTCGATCGCCACGAGCGCTGGCTACATGACCGCGCCGCTCACCGCCAGCTTGGCGGCGTACATGATGGCGATCAACGCCACCATCCCGTGGCACCAGATCATGCTCTGGAACATCGTGCTCTCGGTGATGGGCGTGCTCGTCGCTTTCCCGATGAAGCGGCGGTTCATCAACGACGAGCAGCAGCCCTTCCCCGAGGGCCGGGCGTGCGGCGTCGTGCTTGACACGCTGTACACCAGCGCCGCCGCGGTCGGGATCTACAAGGCCAAGATCCTCGCTGCGGCCGCCGGCATCGCGGGGCTCATCCAGCTTCTCACCGGCGAGGCGTACATGGAGCTGATCCAGAAGAAGCTCTTGGGGATGAAGAGCGCCTGGCATCTGCAGGAGAAGCTCGATCAGTACTACTACGACCTGGCCGCACGTTTTAACCTTTGGATCCCCAGCATCGCTGGCACCGACATACGCCAGCTCGGGCTGCGCGTTTCGCTCGATCTGTCGATGATCGGCGCGGGCGGGCTGATGGGGCCCAAGGTCACCAACAGCCTGTTGCTGGGCGCGCTGCTGAACTACGCGGTGGTCGCGCCGTGGATGATCAGCATCGGCGAGATCAAGCCGGCGCGGATCCTTGCGAGCGGCGTCGCGGAGTTCGGCTTCGGGCACATCCGCAACACTTGGTCGCTCTGGTGGGGCATCGCGATCATGGTCGTCGCGTCGATGGTCAGCCTGTTCGCCAAGCCCAAGGTCATCATCAGCGCGTTCACCGGCCTGTTCGGCAAGAAGAAAAACTCCGGGCCCGACCTCCTCAAGGACATCGAGCTCCCGCTCTGGGTCTCGTTCGTAGGCATCCCGATCACCACCGTGATCGCGGTGTGGATGGGGCACGAGTGGTTTGGGGTGCTCTGGTGGCACGGGCTGCTGGCGATCCCGCTCATCATCGTCCTGACCCTGATCGCCGCGAACGCCACGGCTCTCACCAGCACCACCCCGACGGGCTCGCTCTCCAAGATCACGCAGTTCACCTTCGGCGCACTCGACCGCACCAACCCCGCGACGAATCTGATGACCGCGGGCATGACGGCCGAGGTCGCCAGCAACGCGTCCAACCTGCTCATGGACATCAAGCCCGGTTACATGCTGGGCGCAAAGCCTCGTCAGCAAGCGATCGGGCACGCGATCGGGATCGTGTCGGGGGCGCTCGCGTCCACGCCACTGTTTTTCCTGCTATTTCTGAGCGGCAACGGCGACACGACCGGCAAGACGATCCAGGAGCAGATGGTCACGGACAAGTTCCCGCTGCCCGGCGCGATGCAGTGGAAGGGCGTGTCGGACCTGATCGCCAAGGGTGCCGACGCGCTGTCGCACTCGGCCTTGATCGCGCTGGTCATCGCGGCGGTGGCGGGGCTGGGGCTGGAGATCGGCCGGCTGGTTTCCAAGGGCAAGTTCCCGGTGTCGGCCTTGGCGATCGGGCTGGGCGTCGTGCTGCCGCCCGATTCGACAATCATGATGTGGGTGGGCGCGATGCTCTTCTTGGTCATGGGCCGCAAGTACAAAGCGCCGGGCACCACCGGGAACATGCTGTGGGTGCAGACTCAAGAGCCGATCTGCGCAGGGCTGATCGCGGGCGCGGCCTTGATCGGCATCGGTGAGAAACTGGTGCGAGTGTTCGTGCTTGACTAAGGCAGATACTCGCTTGAGCGTGGCGACTACCGCAAAGAGCCCCTGCTCGCGTGCGTGAGATTATCCTTTGCGTTGCGGCGTCCGCGCGTGCGGTTCATTGCCGCGGCCCCGACAGCGCAACCAGTGGCGCCGAGTCGGCATGAAGCGCTGATCTACCAACAGGTATCAACCCGGGTCACTTCTGAATCCGGTCCAGCTTGATGGGCTTGGCGAACTTGTTGATCTCGTGGGTGCCGATCGAAAAGCTGACGATGGTGGTGTCCAGCGGCGGGCGGAAGATCAGGGTGAGCTTCTGGTCGGCTAGGCTCTTTGAAAGGGCCACACCGTCGTTGACCAGTTCCTGCATAGCGCGGATCGGCTCGCCCACGGTGTAGCGGACCTTGATTTTTTCACGGTCCTCGTACCAGTACCCGACGGCTTCGAACCGCTGACCGTCGTCGGCGACGAGGTACGGCGCTGCCGTGAATTCCGCAGCCTCGGCGGCCTTTCCGAGGATGCTGCTCTTGCCGTTGATGCTGACGTCGATCTGAACGATCACCGTGTCCTTGGTGCCCTCGAAGCGGTCGATCTTGAGCTCTTTGGGGATCGAGCGTGCGTCCAGCTCGCTCGGCGCGTACGTCGCTTTGCCTTCGGTCACATAGGGGATGCTGACCCCAAGCCCGCGCTGCGAGCCGTCTTGGATGACTCGGCCGTTAGGGATCCGGTTCTGCAGCTGAACGCTGTTATCTTCCTGATCGCGGCCGGTCGCGACCGTTGACCCAGAACCCAGGCCGCCGCCGCGGTCCTCGGGGTCGACGGTTGTGCGGAGGAGCGTTCCGTCCTTGATGCCCGCATCGCGAGCCGCGGTCTCGAGGTATTCAACAGGCGGCTTGGTCCCGGCGGCAATCTCGTAACGCACGTTCTTGACGTAGAGGGCGAACGGGCGGAAGCCGTTGGGGACCACGAACTCCAAGGCCATCTTCGGGGCCGAGTCGCCGTTGACCGAGGCGATATCGAGGTCGCGGGTGTCGTAACGGAAGCGGGCGTAGTTGATCTTGGCGACCTGCGCGCGGGTGACCACGGCGATGGGGTGGGCGGTGATGTGCTCGGACTCGTCGGCGGACTCGCTGACGAGGCGGACCTGGGCCGCGCGAAGAACAACCTGCCCGTTCTTTTCCTTGGCACCCGAGGTGAACTCGATGACGTAGCCGTAGAGCTTGGACGTGGTCGGGAACGACGAGCCGTTGAGGTCGGTCACGGGCTGGGTCTTGGAGGTCCACGAGTCCGAGAGCAGCGCGGTCAGCGGCGTCTTGTCGGTGCCGACGGTGTACCACCCGTTCACCTTGAAGTCGGCGGGCAGGATCGAGTTTTTGCCCGAGCCACCTCCCTGGTTCATGCGCAGTGTGGGCGGGACCTCGGCAAATCCCGGGTAGTACTTGGTCATGGGCGTGTCGGTCGAGAGCGCGGTCTCGGAGGCCATGCCGTAGAGCTTGGCGGTGATCTTGTCCACGGGCAGGATGAGGCTGCTGGTCCGCATGAGCGAGCTGTCGCCGCCGTGCTGCACGGGCTGGTAGCCCATGAAGTCGGCGTCGAGACGAAGGAAGCCGATGCTCATGACGGTGATACCCGCCGTGATGACACCGGCCAGCGCACCGCAGACCGCTCCGCCCGCGTAGTTGACCGGGGTTTTGACGCCGATGTTCTTGCCGCAGACCTTGTCGACGCCGACGCGGAGCAGGGCGACCGTGACGGCGAAGGGCGCGCCCAGCCCGATGGCCCAGGCCGAGCTGCCCACCGGGGCGAGGAACCCGGTCTTCGGGGCTTTCTCAAGGATGAGGTAGCCGAGAGGCTCAAACAACGCGAACGCGACCGCGCCACCGACGATCACGCAGAGCAGGTTGAGAAACGCGGAGAAGAACCCGCGGGTCATCCAGATGTACCCGAGGCCCAGGACGATCGCGATACTGATCAGGCTAAGAATCATGCGACGAAACTCCGGGAACAAGATCGAGAACACTGCGAAGCAAAGACCAAGAACAGATCGGGAAATGAATCACGGTCGAAACCGACGCGAGCCGTGAGCGAAGCTCGATTACGACTTGGCCGGAGGCTGGGCTGGAGGCTGGGCTGGAGATTGGACGGGAGGTTTGGCTGGAGGTTTGGCCTGCGGCTTGAGGGCGGCGGCGGGGGTCGCCGCCGCACCTGCGACGGGCGCGACGGGCTTGGGCCCGGCGGGAGGCGAGGCCGCGGTCACACGCATGATCTCTTCCACGCTCGTCGTCCCATCGACCGCCTTGCGCAACGCCGACATCTGGATCGTCGGGAGTTGCCGCTTGCGGAACTCGGCTCGCAGCCCGTTGAAGTTTCCGGCCTGGATCAGTTCACGCTCGGGCTGCCCGATCTTGAAGACCTCCCACACGCCCTCTTGTCCGACGTACCCGGTACCTTGGCAGATCGGGCAGGTTTCGGGGTCTTTCTTAATGATGACCTGGCCGCCCTTCTTAAAGAGCTGCTTAACCTTGTCGGCGGGGAGACCCAGTTTCTTGAGGATGTCGGGTGTCGGTGCGTACGGCACACGGCAGTTGGTGCACAGCTTGCGGACCAGCCGGCACGCCACCACGCCGCGAAGGCACTTGGCCGCCGCCTCGAGCTCGCCGACGGTCTTGACCCAGTACTCCACCGCCGCGATCGAGTTGTCGGCCTTGACCGAGATGTACGTGCGGGTGCGCTCTTGGTCGGCCCGGGCGATTTCTTTCGCGGTGTTCTGGTCGATCAACTCCGCCATCGCCACCACGTCGGGGTCACGGCGCAGGATCGAGCGGACCAGCGTGCTGTACTCCGGGCCGTCGGACTGGGCGTCGTACTTGTTCTGGCGCACACCTTCGAGCGTGTCCTGGATTTCCGTCTCGACGGTCTGGACGTTGGTGGTGTATGCGTCGTGCATGCGCACGATCGAGTACATCGTGGTGGTCCGCCCGCCGTCGGCGGTCCCGCCCAGCAGCACCACCCCGTGCTCGTCCTTGGCGGTCAGCGCGACCAGCTCGGCCATCTGCGGCTCGAGCAGCCCGAGGTTCTCGGCCTTGCGCTTGACGGCCGTGTCAAAGTCAAAGAGCATCGTCAGCCGCATGCCGCCCTGAATCCCTTGAGAGGTGACGCGGACTTTGGTCTTCTTCTCGTTGCGTTCGACGGTGGCGTCGTCCATAAGCCGCTTGCGACGGTCGTTCACGTCGAGCTTGGCGGCGGTCTTCCAGAAATCGATCACCTTGATCGCGTTCGCGGCCGGCATCTGCTCGCCCGCCTGCTTGACGCCGTCGATGAGCATGACGGCCCCGTACCCGCCGTCCTTGTTGCCGGTGGGGAGCAGCTCAACCTGCGACGCACGGGCGTCGCGAGCGCGGATAAAGAGCTGTTCGGCCGCGACGCGAACCTCGAACTCCGGGGTCTCCGCCAACGGTGCCGAGAATAGGGCCTTGTCGGGCTGACGGATCGCGAGCTCGACCTTGCCCGCCTTCTTGGCGGCGGACTTGGCCTCGCGTCCGGCGGCGAGCTTGGAGAAGTCCAGCTTTAAACGCTTTTCTTCGGGGACGCGCTCGTCCTTGTTGGCTGAAATCACAAAGGCGCCGATGTCGGCACCCAGGATCACGATCACGGCGAGCAGCCCGAACACGAAGCCGAGGATGCCGGGCACGGGCATGAAGAACCCCAGCGCCGCGGCGAAGAGCCCGCACACCAGGTGCGCCAACCCCCAGCCCTCACGCGGCAGGAAGAACCGAGCCGCGTGCTTGTCGAGGATCTCCGACACGATCCAGCCCCAGGCCACGAACGGCATCAGGATGATGAGCGGCTTCCACCAACTGACCAGCATCACGCTATCGGCCAGCAACGCCGTGAGCGTGTGCGGGCCGACTTGCGGTGAGATGAATGGAGCGGCGACGATAGCTTGGACCGGCTCGAGCACGTGGTCACTCCGCCTGAGGCGCGACAGGAGACCGGGTCACAGAGACCCGGGGAGGGATGATCGTACCAAACTCGGCGCACATCTTCACGCGCCGAGGGAAGGAAAGTCGGGGAAGTTCGGGTCGGGAGACGAAAAAAAAGGAGCCGGAGCGGCACGCCCCGGCTTGCGGATTCCCCGGACTGGACCCCTGATCAACCAAGCTTTTTGAGCCGCATCGTCAGTTCGTCGGCGTTGGGTGTGCTCTCCATGGCCACCCGCATGTGGATGAACTCTTTCTCGACCAACTCGACGAGTGAATGATTGAAGTCGCGCATGTTCGACTGGGTCGCTTCGACGCTTTTGAGATATTCGCGCAGCTCGCCCTCGCGCGATTCGAGGATGTGCTTGCGGACGACGGTGTTGTTGACGAGGATTTCCAGGGCCGGGATGCGGTGGATGTGGGCGTGAAGAGTGGGCAGGAGTTTTTGGTAAACGAACGCCCGCATCTGGTACGCGAGGATCCGGCGGACCTGTTCGATTTCTTCCGACTCGAACAGGCCGTAGATACGGCTGAAAGTCTGGGTGGTGCTCGAGGCGTGGATGGTGCCATACACAAGGTGGCCGGTCTCAGCGGCGTGCAGGGCTGCCTCGAAGGTTTCCTTGTCGCGCATCTCGCCGACCAGCACGATGTCTGGGTTCTCACGCACCAAGGCGCGGAGGGCGATCTTGAAATCGAGGCAGTCGATGCCGATCTCGCGCTGGTTGATGGTCGCTTTTTTATCCTCGAAGATGTACTCGATGGGGTCTTCGATGGTCACGATGTGAACGGGCTTGCGCTCGTTCACGTAGTCGAGCATGGCCGCGATCGTGGTGGACTTGCCCGAGCCGGTCACGCCGCAGAGAAGCACGATGCCGTTGGGCTGCATGGCGATGTCGGCCATGATCTGCGGCAAGTACAGATCCTCGAACTTGCGGATGTTGCTGGAGATTCGGCGAGCGGCGACGGAGAGTCGCCCTCGGGCTTGGAAGAGGTTGACGCGAAAGCGTGTGGTTTTGTCGTAGTCGTAGGCGAAATCGACGGAGCCGAACTTGTGGAGGTCCTCGAACTGCTCGTCGCTCAGGACGGCCTTGGCGATGGTGATAAACTCTTCGGTGCTCACCGGCTCGGTGTCGAGCGGCTTCAGCGCGCCGCGGATGCGCAGCTTGGGCACCTGGTCGGACTTCATGATGAGGTCCGAGGCCTCGAACTTCATCGAGGCCTGCAGGAACTTGCCCCAGCGTGTCTCGTGCGGGTCGCCCTTGCGGCGGCCGGGGAGAGCCACGTGCCCGACGTGCGTCGCGTCGCCATGAACTTCTGCTTCAACACTCATCGGCTTGGAACCCTTCTCTGAACTGCGCTCCTCGATCTTCCCCACACCGCCCTTGGCGGGCCCGGCTTTCTCGACCCCGGCTTTCTCAGCCGGGGCCTTCCCATTCACGCCGTGGTGGTGAGGGGCGGACGCGGCGGCCGGAGCAGAACTCGGAATGATCGTTGGCGCTTCAGAGGACACAATACCCCCAACCCGCTGAGCGGGCGACAAAATTTCAACAAACCAGTGCCTGACAGGGCCATAGGGGCGCGAACCGCGCCTCCGGATGGCAACATTCTGATCCGCACGCCAGACGCTTTGGTTGCGGTTCGCGCCGATTCTCGCACGGAACATTGCCTTGGCGATCACGGCACGCGACGATCAGGTTGGTTCTTTCAAAATCTCGCCGTTCGGCCCCTTTGTTCCTCGCGGCCTCGGAGGGGCTCTCGTGCCGACCGTCGAAGCGAATCTCAAATGATGGTCCGAATACAACTGGTCGGAACAGGGGCACGAGTAGAACGTCGGGCACGGCAGCACTCAGGGCGCTTGGGAATGGGCGGTCTACCCCAGAATCCGCGCCTTCCTGCCTGTCAAACACATCCTTGTACTCGGACCCGGGCGCGGTGTCTGGACCCAACGCCTTCGCTCGCTGTGTAAACGGATGACCTTGGTGGACCTGGTCCTCGAGTACATTGATGCTTGCAGAAAAAAGTTCGGTAGCTCGGGCGTCAACTACATCGCCAACGACGGGGGCACCCTCGCGGGTGTGGCCGACTCCTCGATTGACTTTGTTTTTTCGTGGAACTCGCTGGTGCATTGCGATCACGACGTCATGCAGTCCTATACCCGCGAGCTTGGGCGGGTGATGCGCCCCGGGGCCTTCGGGCTGATCCACCACTCCGACTTCCATTCGGTCGTCGATCCGACGACCGGGAAAGCACTGTTCGAGAACTTCCACTGGCGTGGAGCGGACATGTCGGCGTCCAAGTTTCGCGGAGACTGCGCCGCCAGCGGGCTGCACTGCGTGTATCAGGAACGCGTGCCGTGAGGGTACCCGGAGCCCACCGACGTGTACTCGCTGTTCACGAAACCGATCGGTGAGAAGGAGTCCGGGCCGACAGTTGTCGACGAGAATTGAGCGTTCTGGCAGCAGATCCAGACGCTCGCGCAGCTTCATGAGCGGTATCAGCGTGAACCACGCGACATCTCTTCCCCCAACTTCTCGAACGGCTCACGGAAGAATCAGCCGGTCGGGTAGGCACCCTTGATCGAGCCGCGCGCTCAGGCCAAAGCGGCCCGGCGTGATGGCGCAGTGTGGCGCGATGGCGAGGTCACGCGTGAACGACAACCCGTGTCACGCGCGAGGCTCTTTGGGGCGAAAAAAAGAGGCTCCCGGGTGGGAGCCTCAAAGAGATTCTTCATCTAAAAAAACGCTCAGTTAAATCGGCTCAGTTCAGCGCCGTCACGATCGGACGTTTGGTCGTCGCGACTTGGACCTGAGGGCTGGCGTTCGCGGCCGAGGCCGGGTCGGAACCGGGCTGACCCGCGACGGCTTGCTCTTCGTCCTGGCGGTTGCCGAGGAAGTTGGACTCCAGCTCGACCCGGATCTTTTCCATGGCCTTATTCTGGATCTGACGGACGCGTTCTTTCGTGACACCGATAATCTGGCCGACCTGCTCCAGGGTCATCGGCTTGTCCTGCTCGCCAGACTCGAGCCCGAAGCGGTGCTCGATCACCGTGCGCTCGACGTCGGTGAGGTCGGCCCGGTTGTCGAGAACGATCCGCTTCACTTCGTCGGCGGCGTCCTTTTCGAACGTGGACCGCTTGGTCTCGAGGAAGTTGGAGCGCTCGAGCTTAGGGTCGAAGTCGGTGGGGAAACGCTGGCGGTACTTGCTGAGCTTCATTCCCTGACGGCTGAAGGCCTTCAAGATCGCTCGACAGGCGTAGGTCGAGAACTTGTACCCGCGGCCCGCGTCGAACTTATCGACCGCGCGAAGCAGGGCCATGTTTCCTTCACTCACAAGATCGGCGAAGTCCACCTCGCTCATGCGGGTGCGCTTGGCCATGGCCAGCACGAGCGCGAGGTTGGTCTCGGCGATCTGCTCGCGGACTCGCTCGGCCACGCGGTGCCAGCGGAGCATCTCCTCAGACTGAGGCGTGGTCGGTTTCTTGGATGCGGATTCCCAGATTTCCTGCTGGAGCTTCCAGACCCGGTAGCGAGCGTAGTTGAACTGGTGGAAGAGGATCTTCTCTTCGGCGCCTGTCAGGATGACCTGCTGAGCACTTTTGACGGTCCGGCTGCGCGACGCGGAGAGGTCGTCCATCACGGGGTGGTACCACGTGGTGTCGGGCTTGGCGACGTCGGCTGCTTCGACGTAGATCTGAGCCTCGGACTCGGACTCGTAGAAGGCCGGGCTATCGATAAAGTCCTGCTCGCCTGCGAGCAGCTGGTTGAGGAGTCGCTCGTCTTCAGAGCTGAGCCGCTTGCGGACCGCTGGCTTACCGGAGGTCTTGGCCCCGGCGGGAGTGTCGGTGGTCGAGGAGACCCCGACGCGGTGCCGGCGGCGGACCTGCTCGAGCGGGCTGAGGGTGCGCTTGGGTTCGATCTCGTTCATAACCACCATCCTTGAAATCCTCCGAGGGGTCGCTGCGGCGCCGGGCATGACCGGCTTGAAACCGTGAAGACTCACTCGCTCATTCGTTTGGAAACCAACTCAAGATTCTCTTGCCAAAGTTCTCTGAACACGATTCTCTGAAGATCAGGACATTGAAAAACTCAAACCTTAATCTCAAACCTGAATCTCAAACCTGAATCTCAAAATCAGGCTGCCGGCCAGCCGTGAAAATGCCGCGAACAATACATCTCTTCGCCAGCATACCTGGCGCGTGATCCGTACTTCCGACCGGAAGAAAGCTCAAGAGAGGGTCTTCACCCCCGCCCCGAGAACACACAGACGATCAAACCCGCACTTCAACCCGATCTTCAACCCAGTCTTCAGTGGCCCCACGAAACCATTGCGGCGACGGAACTGGAACGCAACGGTCGGATTCCGAAAAAAAGATACTCCTTCTACACTCTTACCGGAATCTCGTCGTTTGATTCCAAACAAACACCTTCAAATAGCCGAACCTTCCGACCACAGAGAATTTGCGACCAAACCCACGAGAATTGACAGAGACCTTTGTTCTGTCTTTGGACGGGCTCTTCTCCACGTGAGCCGCTCTCTCTTCATACGTCTTCCCGGTCAATTTGTTTCGTAATCCACTGGTTGGATGAACGAAAGCGACTATCCGATTCACGATCGCGGCCAGCCACCAAGCTTCCAAAGCGCCGACAAGGCGGCCAAGGCCTTCGGGCCGAAGGTTGCGAGGAGCACGCCCTAAGTTTTCCAACACCCCACGAACCAATCCCGAGTAAAACCTGCGCTGAACGCCATCGAGAGGGCTCTCATCCGGGACTTTAACGAACTTCGGCGAACCCTTCCTAACGATCTCGGGCAGGGCCAGATTGCTGAGTGGTCAACTTACCAGAAAACGGTGCGCTTGCCAAGTCTTGATGACATTTCTTCCTAGATTAACTTGACTTTTTGGTTTGTTTGTATTTTGTTCTGTTATATAGCTCTCGATCCTAGGATCTTTCCCTGCTTTGGGGGTGTGGCGAAGTGTTCAAGTGCAAAGTTGTCCACAAGCTCGCTGTAAGGCGGTCTTGAGGAGTACCGTGGTGAGTCCGAGAGCACGCTCCGGGCCGGGCCGGTTGGGCTCGTTTTTTGATCAGACCTTTCATCCAGGAACAGGAGTTTTTTGTGCCGTACACACTTCCCGCGCTGCCTTACGCCTTTGACGCCCTTGAGCCGCATATTGATCGCCAGACCATGGAGATCCACCACGGCAAGCACCACAACGCCTATGTGACCAACGCCAACAAGGCCTTGGAGGGCACCAAGTGGGCGGACGTGCCGGCGGACGAGTTGATTCGCAAGCTGGGCGATGTGCCTGAGGACAAGCGCGGGCCGGTGCGGAATAACGCGGGCGGGCATGTGAACCACTCGCTCTTCTGGACGCTGATGGCCCCGGCGGGCAAGGGCGGCGGCGGGGCTCCGACGGGCGAACTGGGCGCGGCGATCGACGCGGCGTTCGGGACGATCGAAGCGTTTAAGGAAAAGTTCGCGGCCGGGGCGGCCGGACGGTTCGGTTCCGGCTGGGTGTGGCTGGTCGTCAACGCGGGCAAGCTGCAAATCTGCTCCACGGCCAACCAAGACAACCCGACCATGGGCAAGTCGCTGGTGGGCTGCGAGGGGACGCCGATCCTCGGGCTCGACGTGTGGGAGCACGCGTACTACCTGAAATATCAGAACCGTCGGCCTGATTATGCGGCGGCGTGGTGGAACGTGGTGAACTGGGCGAAGGTGGCGGAGCTGTACGCCAAAGCAAAGAAGTAAGACTTTCGATTGATGCTGTCGGCGCGTGAGGGTTCTTGACCGAGCGCGCCAGCATCGCGGAACCTACTCTCTTTGGTTCATTAGTGATTCATCCTTGAAGATGGAGCCTGCTGTGACTGCCGCCATTATGCCTCACCCGTCTATACCTCGACCGTGGTCGAACTCGCGTGCGCTGCGGAATGTTGTTCTGTCGGCTTTTCTTTTCTCGCCCATCGTGGTCGTGGCGTTAATGTTGTTGTTCGCGGTGAAGGTGCCGACGTCATTGGCACCGCTGGGGCGCGGGCCGAATGCCCAGTCACCGATGCACGGCCGGGCCGCGAGCACGACGACGCCTGCGGTCGCACCGTCGCAGCCCGCCAAGCTGGTGCAGCCCGAATCGTTGCCGCAGGGGTTCATTCTCATCGTCGAGGACCGAGCGAAATTGGCGGGGCAGGCCTCGCCGATTTATCTCGCGGGGTCGATGAACGGGTGGAACCCGGGCGACGCGAACTTTAAGCTGACGGCCCAGTCGGACATGCTGTGGCGGATCCAGTTGCCGCAGCCCAAGAATGGCGAGCCGATCGAGTTCAAGTTCACGCGCGGGTCGTGGAAGCTGGAAGAGTTGGTGGATGATCTCTCGTCGCCGGGGAATCGGACGCTGCCGAAGATTGACGTGTCGAAGTTGAAGGCCGGGGAGATCCCGACGATCGAGCTGTCGGTGGCCAAGTGGGGCGACCAGAAGACGGACTATGTGCCTGACGCGGGGAACCCGGCGTACGCGCCGATCAACGCAACGGGGAACTTGAAGCGGTTGCAGATGGTTGGCGGGTCGGGCGGGGCGGAGGGGCGGACGCGAGATTGTTTGGTGTGGCTGCCGCCGGGGTACGACGACGCGGCCAACGCCAAGAAGACTTACCCGGTGCTCTATCTGTTCGACGCCCAGAACTTGTTCTCAAAGGCGGCTAGTGCGCCCGACGAGTGGAGCGTGGACGAGACGGCTACGGAGCTGATCTCGAAGAAGAAGGTGGAGCCGTTCATCGTAGTTGGTTTGCCGCATGGGTCTGGAGCGCGGATGAGCGAATACTTGCCGGTGGCGGCGATCCCGGGCGTGACGCCGGCTGGGGCGGAATTCGTTTCGATGCTGATGACGCAGGTGATGCCGCGAGTCGAGCGCGGGTTCCGCGTAAAGACGGGGCCCGAGAGCACGGCCATCGGTGGGAGTTCGCTGGGCGCGGCGATGGCGCTGTACGCCGCCACGAGCCACCCAGAGGTTTTCGGATCGGTGCTGGCGGAGAGCTTGCCGTTTGATGCGGCGACGCAACCGTCGTGGGAGTCGTACTTGAGCGGCGTGAAGGTCTGGCCGGGGCGGTTGTATCTGGGGATGGGCGGGCAGGAGACCGGGCCCGAGCCAGCGAAGGCGGAGCGGAACAAGGCGTATGTCGCGGCGGTGCGGGCGCTCGATGCGCGGATTGCGAAAGATTCGCCGAGGACTGTGAGGTTGGTGGTGGTGGATGAGGCGGCCGAGCACAACGAGGGTGCGTGGGGGAAGAGATTGCCTGGGGCGTTGGGGTTTTTGTATGAGAGGAAGTAGGCTTCGGCTGTGATGCTCTAGAACTGGTGCGGCTCAGAGCCTGCTGAAAAAGCTGCGAAGTCAGATAGCCACGTCGATGGGTCGTTGACGAACGACTGCGTGCTCGCTGACAGAATCGAAGCGGAACTTGCTTGCTTCGAGATATGAGGCGTCCTGCTCAAACGCAAGGTGGCGTCGCTCTAGCGCCTCGGCCACCATGCCGGTGGTGTTGGAGCCAGCGAACGGGTCGAGGACGATGTCGTCAACATCGGTCAGGAACTTGATGAAGAACTCGGGGAGGATGGCCGGAAACCGTGCCGGATGGATCTTGATCCCGGCTGCTTTGCACCGGAGCGTATAGGGATCGTTGGCGGAGTTATTTCCGAAGCGGAGTAGATCGCTGGGGATTCCTTCCTCGATCACGTTTGGGGGGATTGACCCGCCGTGGGATGTGTCGGCGAATCCTTCGTTGATCATGTGACCGCCGGGCCGCTTGGTCTTTGTGACACCTTTAAGATTCAAACGGATCATGTCGGGGCTGTAGGGCCGCAACACGTTCCTGTTGTTCGCCTTTGGGTGCGGCGTTTTGCTGAACCACCAGACGAACTCAACAGAATCTTTCACGCGCACTCGTCGCACGGTTACCCACTCGGCGGGGACTGGCATCTTCGCTGGGTTGTACCAGAAGAACTCCTGCGCGAGATTCAGACCGACTTCTTCGACGAGCGCGATCAGAAGTTTGTAGGTGTAGATGGAACGAGTTGGCTGACCGGGTGTCCACGCGCCGCCGACGTTGAGCACAAAGCTCCCGTCGTCGGTCAGGATGCGCCTGATCTCTTTCGCGAACGGGATGAGCCACTTGACATACTCGTTCTGCTCCGCGTTCCCGTATTCTTTTTTGAAGTGGAGCGCATAGGGCGGGGACGTGACCACGAGGTTCACTGAATTGTTCGGCATTCCCTGCATGAGGTCGAGAGAATCGCCGCAGACTGCGGCCCCGTAGTCGGTCGTGTACAGCGCGAGATGCTTGACCAATTGCGCGACGGGTCGAACCGTCGGTTTTTTGAAGAGGTGGCCGCTGCTGCTCATGACAGGTATGGTACCACCTTGGCAGGGGACCCTACGAGTGATGCGAAGCGGATTCTTGACTCCACGTCCGATGACGTTCGGCGTGCGGTGCTGTCATGGCTGCGGACGCGGCATCCGATTCACCCGCTCGAAGCCGAGTGGCGTGTGCCGGCCGAGGTCATTCTTGAGGCCATCTCAAGGTCGCCCGACCTTTCGAAGCGCGGGGTGCGCGGGCTGATCGCCGAGGCCTACTTTGATCAAATGATCTCTGCTGGCATCCCTGGCTGGCTGAAAGACACGCCGGTCGGGAACCACTCGTTTGATTGCCAGTTACGGCGTGCGAGCCAGACGGTTCGTATTCAGGTCAAATCCCAGCGGCGAAAGAGCGGAAAGCCCATGACGGCGCGGGAAGCTCTTCGGTTCCTTTCAGACACGAAGCTTGTTGTCGAGACACAGAAGACTCGTGCGGGCGAGAACAACGACGGCGCGGATACTCGCCCCTATCGATTCACAGAGTTTGACATTCTCGCGGTGAGCATGGAGGCCTCGACCGGCGACTGGACCCAGTTCCGATACACCGTGGCGCGTTGGTTGATACCCCGAGAGGGTGATTCCAAAGTCATGCTCAAATTCCAGCCGGTTTCCCTTGTACCTGATATCGACTGGACAGATAGATTATTGGTCGCCATTGATTGGTTCTTGAGTGGCGAAACAAAGACGATTAAGCCGTAAGGGTCAGAACCAATTCTACAGAGCGGTAAATTGCGGCTATTCCTCATCCGCCCGCAGCTTCGCCACCACCGTGAAATCTTCAAGCGTTGTCGTGTCCTGGGTGATCTTCTCGACCCCCGCGGCCACGTCTCGCAGCAGGCGTCGCATGATTTTGCCGGAGCGGGTTTTCGGCAGTCCTTCGGCGAAGCGGATTTGGTCGGGTTTGGCGAGGGCCCCCACTTCTTTGGCGACGTGGGCGGTGAGTTCGGCGCGAAGAGCTTGGTCGGGCTGTCGGCCTTGGTTGTCCACGAACCATTTGCTCTTGAGCGTGACGAAGGCGCAGATGGCGCTGCCTTTGATCTCGTGCGGCACGCCGACCACGGCGGCCTCGGCGACGGCGGGGTGACTGACGAGGGCGCTCTCGACTTCCATGGTGCCGAGCAGGTGGCCGGAGACTTTGATGACGTCGTCGATTCGGCCTTGGATCCAGAAGTAGCCGTCGGCGTCGCGGCGGGCGCCGTCGGCGGAGAAATAGTAAGGCACGGAAAAAGAAGATGAAGAAGGAGGAGGAGAGGCAGGTTGAAAACCTGCGCCACTAGAAGGGGTAGGAGAAGCAGCAGCAGAAACAACAGAAGCGGCAGAAGCGGCAGAAGAAGAAGAAGAAGAAGAAGTAGAAGTAGAGGAAACAGCAGAAGAAGCGGAAGAGGAAGCAGGGCCTTTGATTCGGCCCCAGTAGTTGCTGACGAATCGTTCGCGGTTGCCGTAGACGCCTCGGAGCATGCCGGGCCAGGGTTTGCGGATGACGAAGAGCCCGCCGCTGTTGGGCGGGAGTTCCTGCCCTTGCTCGTTAACGACGGCGGCATCGATGCCGAGCATGGGAACGGTGCAAGACCCCGGCTTGGTGGGGATCGCGCCGGGGAGGGGCGTGCCGACGTGCCCGCCGGTTTCGGTCTGCCAGTAGGTGTCGACGATCGGGCAGCGTTTCTTGCCGATGACCTCGTGGTACCAGATCCAGGCTTCGGGGTTGATGGGCTCGCCGACGCTGCCGAGAAGTTGCAGGCTGGACAGGTCGTGCTTATCGAGGAGCTCGTTGCCCCACTTCATGAAGGTGCGGATGGCGGTGGGCGCGGTGTAGAAGTGCGTGACCTTGTGGCGTGCGATGATGTCCCAGAAGCGGTCGCCCGCGCCGCCCTCGAGGGTGGGGAAGTTTGGTGCGCCCTCGTACATCAGCGTGGGGATGCGGTTCATGAGCGGGGCGTAGAGCACGTAGCTGTGGCCGGTGATCCAGCCGATGTCTGCTGAGCACCAGAAGAGTTGGCCGCTGTCGGGGATGAGATTGAATGTAAGGCGTGCGGTCATCTGGACGAAGGCGAGGTAGCCAGCGGTGGTGTGGACGATGCCCTTGGGTTTGCCGGTGCTGCCGGAGGTGTAGAGGAGGAAGAGCATGTCCTCGCTGTCCATGTTGGCGCAGGGGTGCGCGTCGGAGGCGGCGGGGACGAGGTCGTGCCACCAGTGCAGCGTGGTGGGGCTGTCTTTGCCAGCGATCTCGTCTTCGTCGGCAACCTGGTGGTGCGAGCCGGTTTTGAAGCGATGACTGGGGAGGTCGTGGGCCGTGCGCTTGAGGCAGAGGACGTGGTTGATGATGTGCCCGTGGTTGGCGAGGTGGTCTACGGCGTCCAGGACGTTTTTCAGGAGCGGGACGACCTCGCCGCGGCGAAACCCGCCGTCGGCGGTGATGATGACGCGGCTGTTGGCGTCGTCGGCGCGTTCGCTGATGGCCGTAGGCGCGAAGCCGCCGAAGATCACGCTGTGAGCCGCGCCGATGCGGGCGCAGGCGAGCATGGCGATGGCGAGCTCGGGGACCATGGGCATGTAGATGGTGACCACGTCGCCGCGTTTGACGCCGAGGGAAAGTAGGACGCTGGCGAGCTTGCTGGTCTCGACCTGCAGCTGGCGGTAGGTGATGCGGCGGATTTCGGGCTGGTGCGAGTGCTTTGTACCGGGGGCGATGTGGCTGGCGTGCGGCGCTAGCGGCTCGCCCTCCCAGACGATCGCGCACTCTTCGCCGTGGCCAGATTGGACGTGGCGGTCGACGCAGTTGTAGCAGGCGTTGAGCTGCCCGCCGACGAACCATTTGGCGTCCGGGGGCTGCCAGTCGAGGACTTTGTCGAACGGCTTGAACCACGCGAGGTTGGCGGCCTCGGCGGACCAGAAGGCGGTCGGGTCGTCGATAGATTTCTTATGGAGGGCTTTGTACTCGGCCATCGACGCGACATTCCACTTGGGAAAGCCGAGAGACGAGGCGGTCGGCGGCGCGAAGACGCGAGTTTCCTGGAGGGTGGATTCGATGCCGCCCGAGGAACCGGCAAGGTTGGAGGCGGGCAGATTGGTCGGGGTGGTGTGAGACATGCTGAGCTCCGATGCGGGTTGAGAGGACAGCATATCAGACGAGATTTCGAGCGGGGATTCTTACGGGGCGGTACTGAGAGGCTGTTTCAGAACCAAGGAGTAGCAGGCGTAGAGGCAAGTTGAAAACCCATCCCACTAGAACTTTGAGGGTTCTGAAACAGACTTTTAACTGGCTCGATTGGCTCTTCGCAGCATCCACACCACGGGTCTGATCGAGCCGGTGAGTGTTGCGGCGGCGGCGCGATGATGATCGAGGCAGGTCTGTGCGACCTTGCCCATTGTTGTTTGGCGGGCCCTGATGCCGCGAACGCGGCGAGATAGGGCTTGGGTCACGGCCGCGGCGCTGGCGCGGACTTGGGCGGGGGTGAAGATGTGCTCGCGCAGGATCTCGAAGCTGGCGCGGCGAAACTCGTGGCGCACGTCTCGGATCGACGGGAGACCGTGAGGCTCGAGGTTCTCGATGCGCGACACGTCCACCGCGTCATCGAGCACGCAGAGGCCGGCGGGCTTGACGAGGCGGCGAAGCAGTGGCAGGGCGTCGGTGGTTGACGCGATATTGAGCATCACCACGGCGTCGTAGCGGCGGCCGCGTGGGGATTGCTCGGCCCAGAGATCGCCGACGACGAACTCGCAGCGCGGAGCCTGTCGCGGGCTTCGATTCAGATCTTTGGCCTGTCGCGTCGCGTGGGCGATGAAGGGAAGAAAGGCGTCGATCCCTCGGACGTGAGCCCGGCAGCGGCGTGCGATCGAGAGCGCAACCGAACCCTTGCCACAGCCTAGGTCGAGCACGCGCGAGCCGGGGCCGATGCCAGATTCGATGAGCCAGTTGGTGATCCGGCGAGGGGTTGCGCCAAGCGAGTCTTGATCGGCGAAGAGTTCTTCGAGGATCGGGAGGGCGGCTTTGGGCACGCCCATGGATGTCGCGACCTGGGCGAGCAGGAAGGGTGAGGGCTGAAGCGTTGAAGCTCTGATGGACAGTTCGGGCATTTGAGACTTTGGATTCTGGCGGGTGAGTCGGGGCGAGATTCGTACGATGATCGCTGCCTCACCGCTTCCTTGACAGCCACTGGTCGATCGAACAGGGGATCAAATAGGGGATCAAACAGGGAGATCAAAAGAACCCGGACCTTTGCCGAGCCTCAGGCTCGGCGTTACGGTGCGTTTGACGAATGCGGTTTCGAGATTTTCTCGGAGCGATCTGCCAATTCGGCAGCGCGACGGGCAGTTCTGCGACAGGTTACACGCTGCTGACCCTTCGAGGCTGCCGTAACCGAAGCGTACACTTTCCGTTCACTGGCACCGCTCTTGCTTTACTGACCACAGGAGGCATTTACTCATGTCAAAGATCATCGGCATCGACCTTGGTACCACGAACTCCTGCGTCGCCATTATGGAAGGCGGGCAGCCCAAGGTTCTCATCAATAGTTCGGGCAATCGGATCACGCCGTCTGTCGTCGGGTTCACCGACAAGGGCGAGAGGCTGGTCGGTCAGCCAGCCAAGCACCAGCAGGTCACCAACCCCAAGAACACGGTTTATTCGATCAAGCGTTTCATGGGCCGGCGGCACAGCGAGGTCGGGTCGGAAGAGAAGCTGGTGCCGTACGCCGTCGAGGGCGGGGCCGACGAGTTCGTCACGGTGAAAGTCCGCGACGAAAAGTTCACGCCGCAGCAGGTGTCGGCGTTCATCTTGCAGGATCTGAAGAAGACGGCCGAGGACTACCTGGGCGAGAAGGTCGATCGCGCGGTGATCACCGTGCCAGCGTACTTCAACGACGCGCAGCGTCAGGCCACCAAGGACGCGGGCGAGATCGCGGGGCTCAAGGTCGAGCGCATCATCAACGAGCCGACGGCGGCCGCGCTCGCGTACGGGCTTGATAAGAAGAAGAACGAGAAGATCGCGGTGTTCGATCTCGGCGGCGGCACGTTTGATATTTCGATCCTCGACGTCGGCGACGGCGTGTTCGAAGTGCTGTCCACTAATGGCGACACGCACCTGGGCGGCGACGACTGGGACCAGCGGCTGATTGAGTTCTTGGCCGAGGAGTTTCGTAAGAAGGAGGGCATCGACCTGAAGAAGGACCCGATGGCCTTGCAGCGGCTGAAAGAGGCCGCGGAGAAGGCGAAGATCGAGCTTTCGACGATGCAGGAGACGACGGTCAACCTGCCGTTCATCACGGCCGACCAGAACGGCCCGAAGCACTTGCAGATCTCGCTGACGCGTTCGAAGTTCGAGAGCCTGTGCGAGGATTTGTTCAAGCGGCTGCGCGGGCCTTGCGAGCAGGCGATCAAGGACGCGAAGGTTGATATCAGCAAGATCGATGAGGTGGTGCTGGTCGGCGGCTCGACGCGTATGCCCAAGGCTCAGCAGATCGCCAAGGAACTGTTCGGGCGCGAGCCCAACAAGAGCGTGAACCCGGACGAAGTCGTCGCGGTCGGCGCGGCCATCCAGGGCGGCGTGCTCAAGGGCGAGGTCAAGGACGTGCTGCTGCTGGACGTGACGCCGCTGAGCCTGGGCGTGGAGACCTTCGGCGGCGTGATGACCAAGCTCATCGAGAAGAACACGACCATTCCGACGAGCAAGAAAGAAACGTTCTCGACCGCGAGCGACAACCAGAACAGCGTGATGATCAACGTGCTGCAGGGCGAGCGCGAGTTCGCCAAGGACAACCGCCCGCTGGGTCAGTTCGAGCTGTCGGGCATCGCCCCGGCGGCTCGCGGCACGCCGCAGATCGAGGTCGAGTTTGCGATCGACGCCAACGGCATCCTGACCGTGACCGCGGCCGACAAGGGCACGGGGAAGAAGGCGGACATCAAGATCAGCAACAGCGGCGGTCTCAAGAAGGAAGAGATCGAGAAGATGAAGCAGGACGCCGAGATTCACGCGGCCGAGGACAAGGCGCGGCGCGAGCTGGTGGACCTGAAGAACCGGGCCGACGCGGTGATGATCCAGACCCGCAAGCAGTTGGAAGAGCACGGCGGGAAAGTTTCGGCCGAGATCCGCGGCAAGATCGAGTCGGCGCTGTCGAACCTTGAGACCAAGATCAAGGGCGACGACAAGGGCCCGCTGGAGTCGGCGCTGGCGGAGCTTGAGAAGGTGAGCATGGAGCTGGGCAAGGCCGTGTATGAGGCGGCGGGCAAGGAAGGCCAGGCGGGCGGGGCTTCAGCGAGCGGCGGGGCCGGTGAGGGTTCGGAGAAGAATGATGACGTGATTGATGCAGAGTTTAAGGTGAAGGAAGAGAAGTAGGCCGCGCCACGATTTGAGATGATTTGATTTCTCAGCGATCCCCGGCCTTTGCCGAGGGATTTTTTTCGTACCATTCTTCGATGGATGCTTCTGTCAATGCTTCGCGCACGTTTGGTGTCGATGGTTGTCGTGCGGGGTGGATCGCTGCTTCGTGGGAAGATCTCGAGTCGGTGTACATTTTTCAAGATCTTCGCGAGCTGTGGGGTTTGCTGTCGCATGCCCGGCTCATCTTGATCGACATCCCAATCGGCCTGCCGGACGCGGTTCGCGAGTGCGATCGGTCTGCCAAGCAGTGTCTTGGCTCCGCGCGCTCCAGAGTGTTCTTTGCACCACCGCGTGCCGCGGTGAATGCACCTGATTACCCAACCGCCAACGCAGATGGGAGGCGCATTCGAGGGCAAGGCCTTTCAAAGCAGTTTTGGATGATCGGTCCCAAAGTACGCCAGGCCGATGAGTTGCTCCGCTCGTCGTCACACGCTCGCGGCGTGATCCGCGAGTGTCATCCTGAAATATGCTTCTATGGATTGGCTGGCGGCCGGGCTGTGCTCTCCAAGAAAAAGACAGCGGAGGGCTACGCCGAACGGATCGGTTTACTCGAACAGGAGCACTCGGGACTTGCTCAACTTGTCGAAAAGCATGTCCAGCGTTGGCGCGAGAAGGCCTCCAGAGACGATGTTGTGGACGCTTTCGTCGCTGCATGGACGGCGGCTGGTCCAGAGTGTGAGCGAAGAACACTGCCACCTCAACCAAATCGCGACGACTGCGGGCTTCCGATCGAGATGGTGTACCGGCTGCGATCCGCCCGCTGATCGTCACTCAGGGCTTCAACACCAGTTTGATAAATTTCTGGTCAGTGTGCGCACGGTATTTGAGGTTTCGTCTTTCTCCTTTCACAACCCGCCGAAGCGTCGTGAGGGAGAAAGAGGCTGGGGGAAGAGAGAAGGCTCTCAGGACGCTTCAATCCACGCTGTGCCCCGCAAGCTTGGCCTGGACATTTGGCGACAAACGCGGCACGAGTTCTCGTGCCGCGTTTCCGTTTTTTGGGGTGAGTCGCGCGGTCGCGCGGATCATCGAACGCGAGCGTAACCTCCTCGCACGATGTCCGCGCCTGATCTGCCACCGCCGCCGCCCGATACCGCGACCGAACGTCCGCTGGCTGTGCATCTGCACACGCGATGGATAGAACCTGAAGCGTTGCGCGGGTGCGTGGTGATTGTGATTGATGCGTTGCGGGCGAGCGTGACGATGACGGCCGCGATCCATCACGAGGCGGCGTGCGTGGTGCCGACGTTGACGGTGGAGGACGCGATCGCCGCCAAGGCGAAGCTGCTGGCCAGATCGGGGTCGCCCTCTGCGATTCATCTTCTTGCCGTGGACATCCTTCTCGGCGGCGAGCGTGGCGGGGTGCTGGTGCCGGGGTTTGATCTGGATAATTCGCCGCTGAAGTACACGCGCGAAGTTGTTGGGGGGAAGATGGTCGTGTTCACGACGAGCAACGGAACGGCCACGCTGCTGCACGCGCGTCACGCGAACATGATCGTGGTTGGTTCGTTCGCGAATCTTTCGGCGGTGTGCTCGGCCGTCGCCGATCGGCCCGAGCCAGTTCACATCGTTGCGGCGGGCACGCGAGATGAGATCAGCCTAGACGACATTCTGCCAGCGGGGGCGATGGTGGAGAGGCTTGTGAAAGCAGGCCGACAGATCGTTTCGGACGACTCGGCCCGCGTTGCGCTGGCGTGCTTTCAAAGTGCGGCGTTGTCGTCGGGCGGTTTGCTTGGCGCGATGCGATCGAGCCGCGGCGGGCGTGGGCTAGAGAAGCTGGGGCTGGGCGCGGACCTTGAGTTCTGTTCGAAGATCGACACGCTGCCGACTGTGCCGAGGTTCGACGCTGCAACTGGCTTGATCGAACGGCTCGCTTGAACGCGCGCGTACGGGCTTCTCGTTACGTTCAGGTTTTCAACAGGCTTGGGCTTGCAGCGAGCAGCGCACCGAGCTGCACGATGAACAGCATCGCGGCTTGGGCTCGGTGCGAAAGTCGGTTCTTTTCCTGCGATGAAAGTTCCGCGCCGGTGCGAGCGAACTCGGGCGCGACGAGGAAAAGCGGGTCGTAGCCGAAGCCGTTCTCGCCGCGAGGAACGCTGCCGGGTTGGCCGATTCTTCCCAAGAATGTTCCGCGAACCCGCAGTATCGGCGAACGATTCTTCTCCAGCGAGTCCACCCGAGGCGGCAGCGCGAGCGCCATGACGCACACGAAGTTTGCGCCGCGCTTGTCGTCGGGCACGCCGGTGATCTCGCGCATGACACGCTCGTTGTTCTCGCGATCGCGCTGGGCGCGAGACATGCCGACCTCCCGGCCTTTGGTGCAGTAGTGGCTGCTTATTACGCCGGGCCGCCCGTCCAGAGCGTCGATCTCGAGCCCAGAATCGTCAGCGAGGCAGGGCAGTCCGGTCTGGGCGGCGTAGGAGAGCGCCTTGATGGTGGCGTTGGCCTCGAACGTTTGCCCGGTCTCCTCGGGCTCGCGCAGAGTGGTCCCGGGATGAGCGTCGGCGAGCCCGATCACTCGCAGCGGGAGCGGGCTCAGAAGATCGCGAAGTTCGTCGATTTTGTGAGGGTTGGACGTCGCTAGGACAAGTGTCGCGGGGGTGTTGAGCATCGGTGAGATGGTTGGCTTGGCGATGGTGACGAGCGAGCGCGGATTGATAGAACCTGCAAGAATCGGTCGTCGACAAGGCGGAGAGCATCTCGTGAGAGTTCAGCTCTCGGCGTTCGATGAACCACCCAGACTTTCGCGGAGCCTGAGGTCTGGCGTCCGGGTGATGGGCGATCATTATTCGAAGGAGACTTCACGTTAAGGACTTGGGCGGGCGACAATAGCGGCATGATGCTCTCCAACGAACGCCGCGTGATCGCGCGGGCCGCTGCCGATGCTCTTGAATCGATCACGCTGGCGCAACTGGAACGTGCCCGAGCGGTGGTTGGGTTCGACGGCTTCGTCGACTCGATCGTCCACGTCGTGGACACGCGGCACGCGATGACGCGCGAGGGATACTCGCCGATCAGGACCATCGGTGCCTTTGCCGCTCGCGCGGCCGCCGCCGCGGGGAAGAGCGCGAACATTGAGTTGATGACTCTTGAGGACCGGTTTGGTGGGAACGGCCCGTTGTTGGCGGGGGCGCTCGGGCAGCTCGGCGTGCCCGTGACGTATATCGGGGCGGTCGGGCAGCCCGAGTCCCCCACTTCGCTGCATCCGATCTTTCAAGAATTCGCGGGCCGATGCCGGGCTGTGCTGCCCGTAAGCCCGCCAGCGTTCACGGATGCGATGGAGTTTGATGACGGGAAGATCATGCTGAACCGCGCGGCCAACGTGCAGGGCGTGAACTGGGACTTACTGAAGAGGACCGTTGGGCTCGATGCGCTGCGCGCGATTTTCGCGGAGAGCTCGTTGATCGGGATGGTGAATTGGACCGTGATGGGCGGTGTGAACAGCATCTGGCGCGGGCTGCGCACGGAGGTGCTGGCGGTGCTGCCCCCGAGCGGCGCAGCGGCCCAAGGCGAAACCGGACGGCGCTCGATCTTCGTTGATCTCACCGATCCGGCCAAGCGCACCGACGCGGATATCGCGGAGGCTCTGGGCTTGCTTAGTGACCTGAACTCTCTGGTGCCGGTGACTCTGGGGCTGAATCTGGCCGAGGCGGAGCGGATCGCGCGAGTTGCGTCGGTTGGTTCCTTTGAACGTTTGAAAGACGCTTCTTTGGGAGAGTTGGTCGAGACTTCGGCGCTTGAGATTCGTTGCAAGCTCGGGCTGAGCTCGGTGGTCATCCACCCGCGTGAGGGCGCGGGCGCAGCGACTGCGGATGGTCGCAGCGCCTGGTTCGACGGGCCGTTCACGCGTTCTCCGAAGCTTTCGACCGGCGCTGGGGATCATTTTAACGGCGGGTACGCGTTCGCGACAACGCTCGGGATCGATGGCGCGATCGGGATCGACGCGTGTCTTGCGATCGGCTGCGCGGTCAGCGGCGCGTACGTGCGCGACGCTGAATCGCCGACCCGCCAGCGGCTGGTCGAGTTCCTCCGCGAATTGCCAGAGCCTGAGAGGTGAGACTCGAATCCATTTTTGTCTGGGATTCACGGCGTTAGCGGGATACGCTCGTTCTGACTTGACGCCGGACTCACACTTGAAATCCAAGAAAGAATCGCGATGCTCTTCGGTCAGCCCAATCTCTTTTCAGCGCCGAGAGAAGCCGTCGCATCGTGCGTGTGGATGTGCGTGCTGGCCAGCGGTTCGGGTGGGAATTGCACTGTGTTGGTGGTTGAGGGCGCGAAGGGTCGGCATGTTTCGCTGGTCGACCTCGGGCTTTCGCCGCGCCGCACGCATGGGTTGCTCGGCGAGTTAGGGATCCGGCTCGAAGAAGTGGCGAACGTGTACCTGACGCATTTGGACGCGGACCACTGGAATCCGGCGTGGATTGGCAAGCTCCCGGCGGGCGCGTCGGTCGTGCTGCATCGCCGGCATCTAAGACGAGCCGAGCGTGACGGCGCGGCGTACCAGCGGACAGAGCCCGCCGACGCGGTGTACGAATCGCCGTGCGGCTCGCGTGTGAAGCTCGCGCTCGCGGCTCACGACGTGCTCGGGAGCGCGGTCTTTCGCTTCGAGTTCCCGGGCGGCCGATCGCTGGGATTTGCAACAGATCTCGGCCGTATCACGCAGCCGATCGTGGACCACCTCGCGGGCGTGACGGTGCTCGCGATCGAATCGAACTACTGCCCGGAACTTCAGGCGTCGTCGCCGCGGCCCGAGTTTCTTAAGCGTCGGATCACGAACGGGGCGGGGCATTTGAGCAACCAACACTGTGCCGAGGGCGTCGCGCGCATCGGGCCGCGCGACCATGTGGTGCTGCTTCATCTTTCGCGGCAGTGCAATAAGCCCGAGCTGGCTGCGGCCGGGCACGCGGGCGCGGCGTATCGACTCACGGTCACGAGCCAGAGCGTGCCGACCGAGATTATTGAGATTGTTGAGAAGTCGGCTGAAAGACCGGCTTGTAACCTGGCATCCGAACTGGAGACGAACAGGGCAAGTCCGTCTCGACTCGAATCCGAAGCGTTCCCGGCTATTGTGTAGGCTCATGTCGCGTGCCGACGCCAACTCAATCTTGAACCAAACCAAGCGTCAATACGTCGCTTCATCTCCGGACTCACCGCACGCGGTGGTGCGCGTGGTCGACGCGATACGATCGCTGCTGGGTCTGCGGCGGCGTTTCGAGGTAGGCGGGGTTCGATACACCGAGCGCACGAGCGAGCCTCTGCACCGCGCGATCTCGCGGCGCGGCGCTGGCCGAAAGGAGTTTGAAGCGCAGTTCAGCGACGGCACGACGCAGCGGATCCGCTGCACGCCGACGCGGGTGTACGCGGACATCACGGGGCCCGAGCTGCTGCCCTGTTACGTGCTGGCGGAGCCGCTGCTTCGGCCCGGGATGCGCGTTCTCGACGCGGGCACGGGGACGGGGTATGGCGCGGCGTGGCTGGTCGAACAAGTTGGACCTTCGGGCGCAGTCGTGGCTCTGAGCCGCGATCGTGAGTCGATCCGTTACGCACAATCGCGCTATCGGTCCGGGAACGTTGCGTTCGAAGTCGGGTGGACCGATGCGCTGACGGGCGAGATCGATGGCGCGTTCGACGGGGTGATCGCGTGCGCGGCGCTCAACGCGGGCGACGATGCGGCGGCCGTTGTTGCGGAATGGTGGAGGCTCGTCGCGCCCAACGGTTGGATGCTTGTCGTCGCGCCGGTCCGTAAGACGGAGGCGCGGTCCGATGGTCTTGGGGAAGCGACGAGCGTCGCAGTTCCAACGACGGGTTCGGTCAATGACGGGGCTCGGATCTTTGCGCCCGAGGAACTCTCTGCGATCATCGCCGCGGCGTGCAACAAGCCAGCCGCGAGCGACGACGAGACCGACCGCGCGACGCCGAGGTTCCGTTCGAAGGCGAACTCGCCGGAGAGACTTGGTGGCAAGAGTTCGAGCGAATTAACCGACGATCCCGTTCCGGCGGCCGACGCGGAGATCGCAACAGCGTCGATCGTGAACTACGCCGCGGCGCTCGTCCGCAAGGTGGCGCGTTCGTGAGCAGTGCCACGATCAATCTCGCGATGGCGGAATTTCCCGCGAGAGGTGCGCTGCCCGGCGTTGACCCGCGCGCACCGTGGCAATCGGTCACGCTTGCGATGTCGGGCTTTGGAGATGCTCTCGCGCACCGACAGATCCTGCTCGATTGGTTCGAGTTCCTTGGCGGCAGGCCGGCCGAGGTCGTGTACGTGGACGGCGGCTCCAAGCTCGCGACCGCACGCCGCCTGATTGCGCTGCTGCACGAGGGGCTCATCGACAAGCTCGAACTGCTCAATCCTGCGAGCTGGGAGAATAGTTTCCACCGGTGCTATATCCAGGAGTACCAGTCCGGGGCGCTCGCCACCAGGCCTTACATCTGCTTCGTGAAACCCGACATGCTGCCGATGCGGCGCGGCGTTGATTCCTGGCTCTTTGAGGACCTTTTACTGCTGGAGCGGCCCGAAGTTTTCGCGATCACGACCACACACCTGATCGATCCGCCCACGCGGATCGAGAACGGGTACAACGTCTATGACTTCAACAGCCTGAACTTTTCGCTGATCAAACGCGAGTCGTTCCGGTCCGCGATGCGAGGACAGATCGGCGAGTTGATCGATCGCGGGTTTCGCGGCGAGTTTCCCGGGCACATCCGTTGCGAGGAGAAGTTTCGCCGAGCGTTGATCGAGTGGGCGTGGCAGCAGCACTGCGTCGATCACAAGCTCGTGACGCTCGCGCGTCCGGAGTCGGCCGACTGGACAATCTTCCATATCAACAAGTACGGCCGAAAACTGCTGGAGTACCGCCGCCACTTCCGCGCCCGCCACGGGATCGAAGCGTGCTTTGACATGCCCAAGGGCCTTTATCGCCCGCCGTTCTCTGGGATTCAACGTCTCGGGCGATCGCTGGAGGGCGTGGTCAGAGCGGTGCGTCGTCGTGTCATCGGCGGCTGAGCGCGCGACGGCGATCGACCGCGGGCACAGGATTCAAGCACGCGGGGTGTACGCACGCGCGATCGTGCAGCGTCATCCACGCCGAGCGTGGCCGCCACGCGGGGTCGGACCTGTAATCGGGACCGAACGCGATCTCTTGAACCTCGGACACGGTCACCAACGTTGCGTACCGGGCGGTGCTCTTGGCGTTCCAATACTCCGGCGAACCAAGCACACGCTCGTTGAAGCGCCGGCGAAGATTCAGCACGTTGCGCGGCGTGAGCCCTTCGACCTGCTCCACCTCCGCGGCCAAGGCGGTGAGCACGAACGGGCCTGAGCTTTCCTTAAAGTAGATCCGATCCCCGACCGCGACCGCACCGAATGGCGCGATGCGATTGCGGGTCAACCGCGCTTCGACGGTTTTTCGGCCGGCAGCGATCGCGTCGGCGTAGATGGGGAGGACGATGGCGACGTGGATCATGGGGCCTCGAATCGGCTCAGCAGCGGACCACCCACCATCGCTCGAGACGTTTGCTCTCGAGAATCCGCTCGAGCTACGTGCCGCGAGCGCCCGAACGCAAGCGTTCGAGCGTGGACGTGGTGCTCCGTCCTTGCACCAGATCGACCAGCGCCACCCGGCCTCCGTAGCTCTCGACGAAATCAGCGCCAACAACTCTGTCCTTGGTGTAGTCGGCCCCCTTGACAAGGGTGTCGGGCCGCAACGCTTCGATCAGCGCGATCGGGGTCGGGTCGCCAAAGAGAACGACCGACCCGACGCTCTGCAACGCGCCGAGCACGCGGGCGCGGTCCTCTTGGGAATTGATCGGCCTGCCTTCGCCCTTGAGGCATCGCACCGAGTGATCGTCGTTGAGCCCGACCACCAGAAAATCGCCGTGCGCACGAGCTTTTTCCAAGAGTGAAACGTGGCCCGCGTGCAGAACGTCGAAGCAGCCGTTGGTGAAAACGACCCGCCCGCCTTTGGCGCGCTGGGCTCGGACCTCGATGGTCGCTTGCTCGAGCGTGCGGAGCTTTCCCATGTCCTTGCTCGCCAGATCGAGCAGCGAGTGGTGGATGCGTTCGAGCGAGATGGGCTCGACACCGAAGATCTCGACCTCAAGCCCCGCGCCAGCGTTGGCGAGCCGCACGCTGTCGTGCCATGTCAACCCGTTGGCCCGCGCCGCGGCGAGTCCGGCGAGGAACATGTCGCCCGCGCCGGTCACGTCGTACACATGCCGCGCGACGGTCGGGATCGCCGCAGGCTCGCCGCCGCGTTCGAGCAGCAGCGCGCCGTGACGATCGAGCGTCAGAACAACCGCTTCGAGCCCGAAATCGTTGAGCAGCGCGGTGGCGAGCGCGAGGTTATGTTCGACCGAGGCTTCGCCGTGTGTGCGCAAACCCGTGGCGACTTCCGCCTCGGTGCGGTTAGGCGTGATGACGTTCGCGCCTCGGTACTTCGCGTAGTCGTGCAAGCGAGCCGGGTCTACGAAGACCGGCTTTGCGGCCGCGCGACAGAGCTTGATCACACCTTGGCAGAGATCCTCGGTGCAGACGCCTTTGTCGTAGTCCTCGATGCACACGACATCGACATCGCGGATCGCGCTGACGATCGCGGTGAGCAGGTGCTCCACCACGGTCGCGCTGAGCGGCTCACGCGATTCAAAGTCGACGCGAAACATCTTTTGCGGGTGCCGGGCCTGGGCTCGGCCGATGAGATTCTGCTTGACCGTGGTGGGCCGCGACGGGTCGGCGATCAGGCCGTCGGCGTTCACACCTTGGGCCGCGAGCGCCGCCCGTAAGGCCGCAGAGTGGGCGTCGCTCCCGGTCACGCCGAAGGCCAGCACCGTGCCTTTTAGGGCAACAAGGTCCATGCAGACGTTGGCCGCACCGCCCGGACGGTCCTGCGATTCGGTGACGTGCAGGATCGGCACGGGGGCGTCGGCGCTGAGACGCTCGGCGCTGCCGTAAAGCAGTTGGTCGAGCATGAAATCGCCCACGACAAGAGCACGGAACGGCTTCCACGCAGAAAGGGCGGCCAGGAGCGAATCGGTCATAACGAGATTCTACGCGATCGCCACGCTGGCACGATCGAGAGCCAAAGCTCGCTGATCCGCGCGGCGGCGGCTCATTTCACGCACGATTCATCCGTTCGCGGCTTCGTCAAAGGCTTCGTCATCCTGCGCCCGAACTTTCGAGAAGGCCGCGGCGCGAAGGATCATCTCCCGTAGATATTCCTCGCCGCGCTCGAAGACCAATCTCAGCTCTGGCACCACGATCGGCGCGAGCTCCAGAAGCCCCGGCACGTGCGAGAGCTTCGACCAGTCCTTCGAGGTCACCACGATCGCCCCGGCACCGTGAACGCGAACAAGGTCCGCCACTCGACTCAGAGCCGCCTGCCCGTACGCGTCGTGATCTGGCAGCACGACCGCGCCGACCACGGTTCGGGCCGCGTCGCGGACCTGCGCGAGGAACGCGTCGGGGTTCCCGATCGCGCACGCGGCGCCCGCGCGCTGAGATGAGAGCCAGGGCACCGGCTCGGTCCTGACGCCGCCGCCGCGTTCGTACACGGTGAGCGATCGCCAGGCGTGCCGGCACACCGCCGTGACGGGCCGCTCGCAGGCTCGTTTGAGCTTGTTCTCAAGGTCAGCAAGTTGGCCCGGGCTTACACGTTCGGCGCGCGTGATGACCGTCGCGCTCGCACGCCGCAGCGACTCGACCGGCTCGCGGAGCCAACCCGCGGGCAGCAGCCGATCCTCGAACGGGCTCGCGGTCGCGTCAACGAGCACGATGTCCAGCTCACGCCAGATCCGACGATGTTGAAACCCGTCATCGAGCACGACGACGTCGATGTCGTCGCCGGCGTCGCTCCCGAAGAGCCCGATCAACCCTTCGACGCGGTTGGGCTGAGCGACGATGGGCACCTCCGGGAACGCGCGACGGTGCTCGTCGGCCTCGTCGGACCTCGCGCCGGACTGCCCACCGCTGCGCCCGCCGTAACCGCGCATCGCAACGCACGGCGTGTGCCCCGCTGCGTTGAGCACCGCGAGAACATGCCCCACCATCGGCGTTTTCCCTGTCCCGCCGACGGAGAGGTTGCCGACGCTGATCACCGGACGATCGAGCTCGATGACGCCGACGCGCCGATCGAAGCCTTGATTTCGGCCCGCGATCACGCGCGCGTATACGGCGGCCAGCGGGAGTCCAAGCCACGTGAGCAATGCTGGCAGTGGGCCCCGGCGCCGGTGCATCGGTGACGCCTCACGCTTCGCCGGGCTGGCGGCGTTGGATGTTGAATCAAGTTTGAGGTCGATCATCCGCTCCCTCGCGCGGATCATTCCCGCTCTGTGCCCGCGTGCGCGAACCGGACTGGACCGTGGCCGCAACCTCACGCCGCGGGCCTTTGATCTCCTGCTTCAGCTCGCGCTGGATGCCGCGGTAAAGCCGTTGGGTATTGAGCAGGTCCATCACCGCCAGCATCACGATGATCCCGATCAGCCCCACCACCGCGAGCCAGATCAGCACGAAAAGCCGGGTGTTGGACGGCGTCGCCATCGCGAACGCGTACGCGGCTAGCGGCGTTGTCAGCAGCATCAGCCACCCGTTCACGACGCGGATCCGGCGGCGACTCGCGGGCATCGGCGCGGACGCCAGCGCGTTCAGGTGAGCTCCGATCACGATCAGCAGCGCGCCCGCGACGGGCATCACAATCCACGGCGTGATCAGCGGGCCTGGGCTGTAGGCCAAGAGGGCAAAGTTCACGTCGCACGCTCCGCCCTGGGTCGCACACCCAGGCTGGCCAGCCGCGGGACCAGCACACCCATCGGGAGCCCCATGATGGTCGTCGCGTCGCCCTCGAACCGGATCGGCCAGCCCGCGGTGATCCGCTCGCGCAGGTTGTAAGCCCCGGCCTTTCCCGCCCAATCGCCCGACGCAACGTACCTCTCGATCTCGTCAGTCGGCAGCGGGCCGACGTGAACCACCGCGCGATCAACAAACGACACACGGCGGCCAGATTCAACGTCGATCAGCGCAACACCCGTGACGACCGCGTGCGTGCCGTCGCTCAGAAGACGGATAATCCGCGCGGCATCTCCGGCGTCAACGGGCGTCCCGATCAACGCTCGATCTTTCACGCACACCGTGTCCGCGCCCAGGATCAGCGCCGGTCGGCCTCCCAGCTTCCACTCCAGCGTCGCGCCCATGGCCGCCTTGAGATAGGCGAGCGCCGCCACCCACTGCTCGGGCGTCACAAGACCTGGTTCCAGCAGCGAATCCTCGACGCCGGGGTGCTGGCTCAGGTGCTCGAAACCGAACTCGTTGAGCAACTCGCGGCGGCGCGGTGAGCGGCTCGCCAGACAGACCACCCGGCCGGGGTCGCCACGAGAGCCCGCGAGGGCGTCGACGGGGGTTGAGATTGTGTCGGCCTCGGAACGCATCGTCGAGAGTGTACTTCGGCTGAATCGCACGCGGGGAGGGAAGGCCGGGGGACTAAACTGCTCAGTATGCGAGCCCACCTCGTCCAGCTCAACATCGCCTGGGAAGACCGTCCGACAAACTTCCGCCGTGTGCTGGCGTTGCTCGAGTCCGCCGCGATGATGGCGGGAGATTTCGTCGTCCTGCCCGAGCTGTTCGACACCGGTTTTTCCATGAACACGGCGAGAACCGCGGACCACGACGGCGCGACGCTGGCTTTCCTGCGTGAAGTTGCGACGACGATGGGCGTGACCATACAAGGCGGCCGGACGGTGAAGAAGCCTGGCAACGTGACGAGGGACGCGAAGGCTTCGAACGAGATGACGGCGGTCGGCTCGGACGGGCAGATTCTGTGCCGTTACGCCAAGATTCACCCGTTTTCGCTGGGCCGCGAGCAGGATTTTTTCGTTGGCGGGGACACCGTGATGGTGTATGACCACGCTCCGCGAACGGGCGCTGAAAAGGACGCCAACACGGGCACGCCGCGGCCGCTGCGAATCTGCCCTGCGGTCTGCTATGACCTGCGTTTCCCCGAGCTTTTCCGGCGCGGCTTGTCCATGGGAGCCGAGGCCTTCGCGATCGGAGCGTGCTGGCTTGATACTCGGCAGGCGCACTGGCGGGCGCTGGCCGTCGCCCGCGCGATCGAGAATCAGGCGTTCGTCTTGGCGGTCAACCGCACCGGGCCCGACCTCAACGCGAACTACATCGGCGGCACGGTCGCCGTCGGCCCGCGCGGTGACGTGCTCGGTGAGCTCGGGGAGGATGAGGGTGTGCTTTCGGTGGCGATCGATCGCGACGAGGTTCGGCGCTGGCGCGAGAAGTTCCCGGCGTGGAAGGACGCGAAGCTGCCGATCTAGCTCGGCCCGGTCGATGAGTGTTCTTCGACAGGCGTTCTTTGATAGGTGTTCTTTGCCGAGGTTTGGGCTCAACCCATCCCCGCGACGTGATCGACCTCGTCCAGCGTCGTCACGCCCTCGGCCGCCAGCCGCCAGCCGAACTGCGCCAGCGTCGTGAACAGCCCCTGCTCGATGACCTTGCGCATGCCCGCGATCGTGGGCTCTTTGAGCACGATATCGCGTAGCTCGTTGTTGAAATCCAGCAGCTCGAACAGCGCCCGCCGGCCTCGGTAGCCGGTGCGCAGGCACTTGGCGCACCCTGTCGCCGAGTACACCTGGGTTTTGCCCGACAAATACTTTCCGAGCCGCGTCGCCTGGCCCGGCGTCACGCGCACCGGCTGCTTGCAGTGCTCGCACAGCACGCGCACGAGCCGCTGGGCCAGAACGAGATCGAGCGAATTGGCCACGAGGTACGGCTCGACCTTCAGGTCCAGCAACCGGAACACGGCCGCGATCGTGTCCTTGGCGTGAACGCTCGAATAGACTAGGTGCCCGGTCATGGCCGCTTGCATCGCGGTGCGAGCGGTCTCTTCGTCGCGGATCTCGCCGACGAGGATCACGTCGGGGTCCTGCCGCAGCACGCTGCGAAGAAGCGTGCCGAAGGTGTTGCCGCGGTGCTCGTCGATGGGGATCTGCGTGACGTGGTCGATCTGGTACTCGACGGGGTCTTCGATCGTCACCACGTTGCGGGCCTTGCGGTCGATCTCGCGGAGCGCGTTGTACAGCGTCGTGGTCTTGCCCGAGCCGGTGGGCCCGCAGGTCAGCAGCAGGCCGTGGTCTTGGGCGCACACCCTGCGCACGCGCTCGAGCATATAGCCCGCGAGCCCGAGGTCGGAGATGGAAGACGGCGCACCGCGCGAGTCGAGCACCCGTAGCACGAGCTTCTGTCCGTGGACCGACGGCGTGAAGCTCACGCGATAATCCACCCGGCGATCATCGAGCCGTGCCGAGTAGTGCCCCTCCTGCATCGCTTCCTTGGGGGCCTGCTTCATCTGGCAGATGTTCTTGATGAGCCCGTAGACCAGATCGCCCACGCGCCGGGGCAGTTCGGTGATGGCGACCATCTGCCCGTCCACGCGCATTCGGACGTGATAGGAATCGGTCTTGGGCTCGATGTGGATGTCGGTCGCGCGAGCCTTGGACGCCAGTTGCAGAAGTAGCCGCACCGCGTTGGCGCCGTCGCTCCCGCCCGCCAGCGCCAGCGAGGCCTTGCCCGCCGAATCCAGCAAAGCGATGAACTCTGGCTCGCCCATCTTGGGCGGCAGCGCGTCGATCAACCCGCTCAGGTGCCCGGTCCAGGTTGCCTCGTCCTCGGCCTCGTCGGGCACCGAGTCGGAAAACTCGTTGGTCCTCGGTTCTTTCGTCTCGACCAGGAACTCGTGGCTCCCGACCCGCAGCACGTCGCCAACGCTCAGGGGCGACTCGGTGATCTTCACCTCGTTCACCTTGATCCCGTTGCGCGATTCCAAGTCCTTGACGATGAACCCGCTCTTGCCGTCGGGGTAGATCATGCAGTGGAACCGGCTGGCCCGCTCGTCGCGGATGCACAGCGTGTTGTCGGGGTGGCGGCCAATGGAGATCTTCTCGCGCCCTAGCACGATCACCTGCGCGTCGCCGCGGATTGGTTTGAGTTGCAATATCGCCATGAGTCTGTTGGCCGCTCCCGACCTGCGCGGTACGTCAACCGCCGTACATCGGATTCCGTCGTGCTTGATCCGTTGGTCTCGAATGATACATGAGATTGAAAGCCCGCACACGACGGATCTCACGCTATCCTTGCCCGGCACAGAGATTACGCGGACCCTTCCCGGCTAGACTTGCTGCCATGATCGACCTCAAGAATCTGCGAGAAAATCCGGACCGCTACCGCCGGGGTGCCAAGCTTAAGGGCATCGCCGTCGATATCGACCGCATCCTGACCCTCGAGACCAAGCGTCGCGGCTTGCAAACCGAGCGCGAGCGTCTCCGGGCCGAGCAGGGCAAGGTCGAAAAGGACATCGGCCCGCTGCTGGGAAAGCTTTCGGGCCAGCTCAAGGCCGCTCAGAAGGCCGACCAGACCGACGACGCCGCCAAGCTCACCCGCGAGATCGATGACCTGAAGGCCAAGCCCGCGAGTTATAAGGCCGAGGGCGCGAAACTCGAAGCCGAGATCACCCAACTCGATCCCGAACTTCGAGAGCTGCTGCTCCACGTTCCGCTGCCGCCCGACGACGATGTGCCCGTTGGCTCGTCCAGCGAAGGCAATGTCGAGGTGAAGCGCTGGAACCCAGCCGGGTTTGACGCCGCCACGCCCTTCCAGGCACAGCGCGGCTTCGAGCCCAAGGGCCACCTCGACATCGTCCGCGATCTTAAACTCGCCGACTTTGAGCGCGGCGTTAAACTTGGCGGCTCGCGCAGCTACATCCTCACCGGCGACGGCATGCGTCTCCACCAGGCCGTGCTTCGTTATGCCGTGGATCTGATGACCAACACCAACGGCTTCTTGCCGATGAGCGTCCCGGTGATCGTGCGCGAGGAGGCGATGGTCGGCACCGGGTTCTTCCCCGCGGGCCGCGAGCAGGCGTACCACATTGAGGAGTCCAAACGCGGCGGCGGCTACGACATGTTTCTCACCGGCACCGGCGAGGTCGGCCTGATGGGCATCCACCAAGGGGAGATCCTCGACGAGAATATCTTGCCCCTCAAGTACGTCACGGTCAGCACCTGCTTCCGCCGCGAGGCCGGAGCGTCGGGCAAGGACACCGCCGGGCTCTACCGTATCCATCAGTTTGATAAGGTCGAGCAGGTCGTGATCTGCAAGGCCGACGAGCAGGAAAGCCGGCGCTGGCACAAGACCATGATTGGGTACGTGGAATCGCTGCTGCAGAGCCTCGGGCTGCCGTACCGCTTGCTGCAGTGCTGCACCGGCGACCTAGGCCCCAAAAACGCGGACATGGTAGACGTCGAGTGCTGGATGCCGGGGCGCGGCAGCGTTGACAAGGCTGGCCGAAGCAGGGGCGAATACGGCGAGACCCACTCGGCCAGCCGCTTGTACGATTACCAGTGCCGCCGCCTGAACATGCGTTACCGCCCCAACGGGGAGGGCGGCAAGGGCGAAACGACCTTCTGCCACAGCCTCAACAACACGGTGCTGGCCAGCCCGCGCATCCTGATCCCGCTGCTGGAGATTCACCAGAACCAGGACGGAACGGTGACGATCCCCGCGCCGCTGAGGCCGTACATGGGCGGGCGGGAACGGATCGGGTAGAACAAGATTGACCGCAGGTTTTCTGCTTCAAATCTATTTTATCTAGTGGTGCAGGTTTTTAACCTGCGTCTCTACCCATTGTACTTCTTACGCTTCGTATCGCCGTTCAATCGCCGTCCGCCGCCGCGTACGCCTCGATCACCGCCAACTCGCCCTCTTTCCCGTCCTTGCTTTTGCCGTGCTCCATGCCGAGGATGCCCTTGAACCCGCGCTCCTGGATGTGTTTGAAGACGTTGCGGTAGTTCACCTCGCCCGTCCCGGGCTCGCACCGCCCCGGGTTATCGCCGGTCTGGAAGTACACGATCTCTTCCCACGAGCGGTCCATGTTGTCGATTAGGTTCCCCTCGGTCACTTGCAGGTGGTAGAGATCCTGCAGCACCTTCAGCCCTGGGCTGCTTACGCCCTTGCAGATCGCGCGCAGCACGTCGCTGGTCGGGCAGAACTGGCCGGGGTGGTCGCGCCAGTTTAGCGGCTCGATCACCATCACCTTCCCCGCCTTCTCGCACACCGCGGCCGCACGCTTGAGCGTGTCCAGCACGCTCGAGAACTGGTGCCCCCAAGGGCGGCTCTGATCGACCCGCCCCACCACCGTCGTCATCCACGTCGCGTTCACGCGCTTGGCAACTTCGACCGCCTCGCCGACCTCCTTCACGAACCGGTCGGCCATGGCGGCGTCGCCCGTCGTTAGCGTGGGCTTCTCCCAGTCGATCCACGTTGAAACGAAGATTCCCATGCGAACACCGTGCTTCTCGCACCGAGCCGCGAACTTGTCCTGAAAATCTTTGCCGCGGCCTTTCATGCCGTTGTCCTCCCAGGCGTTGAACCCTTGGTCGGCGGCGAAGGAGATCTGATCAAGATCGTCCTTGGCGTGATTTGCGAACATCCCAAAGTGAGGCGCGTACGCGAGCTTGAACTTGCGCGGTGTGATACGAGCAGACGCGAAAGACCGAGGTGACAGGGTCGCGAAAGAAGTGGCCGCAACGCTCGCGCCCAGACCGGCGGCGGTGGTCGCAAGGAAATCTCTTCTGATCATTCTCAAAGTCTCCTGATGGGAAGCACGAGCCCGAGCCTCGAGAGTTCCGAACTCGATCCGAGTTCAATGCAAACCGGGACGCCACGCCCCGGCTCATGATCTTTGATTCTGCTCACTCAAATCAACAGCGTCCGCCCCGGTACGGCCACAGGCGGCACGGGCAACGAAGCGAACTCGTACTTTGCCGGTGCCAGGTTCTCCTTGGAGTTCAGCGCCTGCTCCCACGTCACCATCTTCCCGGTGTACGCCGCCATCCGACCCATGATCGCTGTCAGCGTGGACTCGGCGATCCGCTTGGCTTCGTTCAGCGGCTTCCCGTCCATGATGCTCTTGATCATGTCCACGTGCTCTTGCTGGTAGGGGTTGACTTCGGAATCGCCTGAGTATTTCCACTTGGTCTTGCCGTCGATCATCGCCTGCCCCGAGCGCGTCAGCATGGTGCCCTCGGTCCCCTGCACGAACTCCTCGACCCGGTCCGCGCACCCTTCGATCTGGCGGCAGAAGCTGTTCATCGTCACGCCGCCCGGGTACTCGTACTCCACCGCGAAGTGGTCGAAGACGTGCCCATACTCGGGCCCCTTGCGGACCTCACGCCCGCCCATCGCCCAAGCCTTGAGCGGGTGCGCGTCGATCGCCCAGTTGCACACGTCGAGGTTATGAACGTGCTGCTCGACGATGTGATCGCCCGAGAGCCACGTGAAGTACAGCCAGTTCTTCAGTTGCCATTCCATGTCGGTCCACGCGGCCTCACGCGGGTGCATCCACAACGAGCCCTGGTTCCAGTAGCACCGCGCCGACAAGACCTTGCCGATCGCGCCGCCGCGCAGGCGCGTCATCGCTTCGAGGTAACAGTTCTCGTGCCGGCGCTGTGTGCCCGTCACGCACGCGAGGTTCTTCTGAGCCGCCTTTTCGCCCGCCGCGATCACGGCCCGGATCCCCGCCGCGTCCACCGCCACCGGCTTCTCGAAGAACACATGCTTGCCCGCGTCGATCGCGGCCGCGAAATGGATCGGCCTGAAATGCGGCGGCGTCGCCAAGATCACCGCGTCCACGTCGCTCGCCAACACCTGCTTGTACGCGTCGAAACCCACAAACTTATGCTCGTCCTTGACATCGATCCGGTCTGCGTGCGGGATGGTGTATTCGTCGCTCTTGAGGTTCGCCAGGCTGCTGTCCAGCCGCTCTTTGAACACGTCGCCCATCGCGACGATCCGGATGTTGGGCGAAGCGTTCAGCGAGTTCCCGGCCGCGCCGGTTCCGCGCCCGCCGCAGCCGATCATGCCCATCCTGATCGTGTCGCTACCCCGGGCGTGGAACAAGTTGCCAGCCCACGAGGTCGCGGGCACCGAGACCGCCGCGGCCGCGAGCGCCGAGGCCTTCACAAAGTCGCGGCGCGAGAGACCGACCTGGGACGAGTGAACTTCGGGAGTTCCGTTCGACATGAGACCTCTTTCAAAAAAATGACCGAGTCACACCGTGGCAGATCTCGACCGGGGATCGAACACGATGATCCTACCAAAGTCTGCGTTTTCTGCAACTCTCGTCTTCGTAGTCAGGTCAGTCCCCAGAAGCGTGCCCAGTTCCCCCACGCGAACAATTCAACATCCGTGTTGCTCCAGCCGCGGGCCGACAACGCCTCGGCGAGCCGCCAGAGATCACCGGGCGAATCAATCTCGTCGGGCAGCATCAATGCCGAGAGCCCGCCGTCCATGTCGCTCCCGAGCCCGACCGACCGCGTGTGCCCGACCTGTTGCACGACATGCTCGACGTGCCGCACCGCGTCGTCGATGGTCGCTCGTTCCCCGGGCTTCATTTCAGGCCTCAGAAACTTCCCGAAAAGGTTCAGCCCGATCACACCGCCGCGACCTGCGATCGCGCGGATCGTTTCGTCCGTGACGTGTCGCTCGTTCTCGCCGCCCAGTAGTGCCCGGCAGTTTGAGTGCGACGCGATCACCCGCCCCGGCAACGCGAGCGACTCTTCGGTCGCTCGTTGGCTGAGGTGCGCGAGGTCATGGACGACACCGGACTCTTCCATTCGAGCCAGAAGTGAGCGCCCGTCCGCATTCAACCCCACGCCTGAGTTCAAGTTCCCACCCGCGAAGCGCGAACCTCGCGCCCACGCGAGCCCGATCGCCACCACGCCGCGCTCCACCCACCAGTCCAGCTCCGAAACCGAACGAATCGGGTCCGCGCACTCCATCAGAATCAAGATCCGAGTCTGCTCTTCACTCGATCCCTCGATCCCTCGGTCCCTCGATCCCTTGCGACCCGCCTTCCTGTCCGCCCACCAGCGCCGATACCACCCGAGCTGCCGCACGCCGCACGCGTGAGCCGCCTCCGCGTTGCCCGCCGGATACCCGACCGCGTCCGACCCATCCGCCTCGGTAAAAATCGTACCGAGGCACGCGGCCACACGGCCTTCGCACAGCGACCGCAGCGTTACCGCCGCTGGCAAGTCCGGCCCGCCGCAGCGCTCGATCGGCGCATCCATATCACGCTCGCACTCGGCCAAGTACGCCAGGTCCAAGTGCGCATCAAACCACTTCAGGTATTCGAATTTCGACCCCTTTCCCGTGTTGTCCATCGCCGATCGTACCGCCACCGCGATATCCTTCGCCCATGGCGATCAAAGACTCCGGCACCACCGACCACGGCCAACCTCTCCCCGGAGAGGGCAACGACCTCCGACTCCGCTGCCCCAAGGACGCCACGATCATGGAAAAGATCGAGGTCGGCACCGTCATCGTCGACCGCTGCGGCAAGTGCGGCGCGATGTGGTTCGACGCCCTCGAACTTAAGAAAGTCCTCGCGCTCAACGAAGCGAGCAAGGCCGTGGGCAGGGACGCCAAGCACGCCCCAGTTGGCTCTATCGACCCCGAAGAAAAGCGGATTCATACCACCGGCCGAACCCCCGCTGGCATGGTCTGCCCGCGCGATCGCTCGATGCTCATCAACATCGTCGATCAGCAACAGCCGCACATCCAGGAAAAATCTTGCACGGTCTGTGGCGGTGTTCTCCTCGACGCTGGCGAGCTTCAGAACCTGAGCGAGTTCACGCTGAAAGAGAAACTCAAAGGGCTTTTTCGCCGGTGAATCAAGCCATGCGAACCGCGGACGATCAAAGACCGACCGGTGGCCGCTGAACCTCTGCGGATCACGATAAACTATCTTGTGCTCGTCTTTGACCGCAGTAGGGTGCCGTCGGTCACTCTTTTCTGGTGAGCACGATGCGTGCCAATTCACTATCTTTCGCTGCGTTTTCAGCGTTCCTTCTCTCTCTGGGCTCGGCGCAGCTCGCGCTCGCGCAGTTCAATGTCACGACCACGCAGCCGACCCTGAACGCCAACAACGCGGCGCGAGGCGGGTCGATCTCCGTCACGTTCAACCGCGCGGTCAACCCGGCCACGTTCTCGGCAACAAGCTTCAAAGTCTTCGGTAAACTCAGCGGCCTCTTCGACGCGCCAGTGGTCATTGCGGTCGGCGCATACCTGCGCGGGTTCGGGATCATCGACGCCGACGGTGACGGCGACGTGGACATCACCGTCACCAACGCGAACTCCAGCAACGTCTCGTTCATCCGAAACCTCGGGGCGCGGTCCTTTGCGGCACCAACGTTCTTCGAAGGCGGCGTCAGCGGCGAGTACGGCATGACGGCCGCGGACATGAACAACGACGGCATGCTCGACCTCGTCATCGGCGACCGAAACAACGAGCAGGTCAGCGTCATGCGCGGCAACGGCGGCGCAACCTTCACGCTCGCCTCGTCGCGCCCGATCGGCGGTTCCAACTAGGTCGTGGTCTGCGGCAACCTCAACAACGACGAGAACATCGACGTTTCCGCTGCCAACTCGTTCTCGAACAACGCCTCGACCCTGCTCGAGAACGGCAACGGCACGCTCCAGCCCGCGGTCGTTACGCCGACCGGCGGGCACACCGTGTCCACCGACCTTGCGGACCTCGACGGCAACGGAAACCTGGACTAGGTGATCTCGTCGTACGGCGCGTCGCGCTGGTACGTCTAAAAAAACAAAGGCGCGAGCGTCTTCACCGCCGACGTCATCGTCCTGTTCCAGAACGGCTGCCCGTCGGATTTCGACCGCGACAGTTTCGTCACCGGGGACGACTTCGACGCCGATGTCCTCGCCTTCGAGGCTGGCTGCTGAATCGATCGGGTCGAGCCGACCGTTAGATCTTTACCTTCTCGATCCGTCGCCGCAGGCTCTCGGACTTGCTCGACAGTTGCAGCACCGCCGACGAGGTTTCGCCGGTGCTGCTGCTGAACTGGTCGGTGATGCGAGCGATGTCGCTGACGGCGCTCGAGATCTCGTTAGTCGCCTTGGCCTGCTCGTCGGCCGTCGCCGCGATCGTGCGCACCATCGTCGCCACCTCGCGCGAACTGGTCACGATTTTGCCCAGCGTTTCGCCCGCTTTTCTCGCCTGTTCCACGCTCTCCTTGACGCGCTCGCTCCCCGACTTCATGCGCGACACGGCCGAGGACGTCTCGGTCTGGATCGTCTTGATCGACTGC
>ENA-ORBV01000311-ORBV01000311.1-microbial-mat-metagenome-genome-assembly--contig:-NODE-311-length-109298-cov-6.810320_pt1 | contig 109298 bp, 88 predicted proteins | sample MGYA00237777_ERZ505514 | MGnify/ENA primary metagenome ERZ505514 (study PRJEB26160, sample SAMN06269048) | microbial mat metagenome | isolation source: Oligotrophic lake microbial mat | place...
CGGCGACCACCGAGATCTACACCTCTCTATTCGTCGGCAGCGTCAGATGTGTATAAGAGACAGCATCCGTATCATGTGCAGGTCAACAATTGGATTCGCGAACATCGCGGCATCTATCGGCTTGCGATGTTTCCCGTCGCCGAGCATCCGGACCTTGTGAAATGGTCGCTCTGGTCCAGGAACCGCAACGAGATCACGGAGGGCGTCTATAGTCACCAGACCTCGCTGGGTTTCTTCGAACTTTCCGACCTCAATCCGGCCAAGCTTCATTTGACGGTGCCGACTCGGTTCCGGAGGAACAGCGCGATTGCTGGGAATTCTAGCGCATTTTCGGACTTTCTGTAGCTGGTCTCGGTGGGGCGAGCTTTAGCTTGGGCGAGGCTTCAGCCTCGCCCAGCGTCTGCACAATTTCTGAAAACGCTCTAGTACCGCACCGAGCGGACCTTGCCGATGCCGACGTTCAGTCCGCGCAAGGGTTCCGCCTGACTCGCCCGCTGCGGACCATCATTGATGTCGCCGAAGCGGATACAGTCGAACGAGGATTTGTACGGCAAGCGATCCGGCAGGCTCTCGAACGTGGACTGATCCCCGCACGGAGATCAAGCGGACAAAACTCAACGCGACCGCGCAGCGGATCTTTGACGAAGTCCTGCGGCAGGTGGCGTGACTGGGACCCGTTGAGTAGCGTTTAGCTCTTTTTGCAAAACGCCTTTATTATTTCGTCGCTTAGATGCCGATCACTTGGCAAGAACTTGTTTACTGGAGCGAATATGGAACGATTACTTACACACTTCACTCTTGCGTGGCTCCTATATCTGGTTGTGGCTGCCACGGATCTGTTTGGTGGACGCAAGCTTGTGGTCTCCTTGCCATTCCACTCGAATTGCACTGCATCCGAACTCCATGCCCCGAGGCCCGGCAGTTCGATGGCGGGTCCTGCGCCGATGAAGGCGGGGTCGTAACCCGCACGGTCGAGATATTCGGATGGATCTCGAAGGGTCTTCGCGATCTTGAACGCCTCGGCGGTCCCGGCCGGGGATGAAAGCTCCCACTTCGCTTCGCAACTCGCATGGATTCCTCCCAACCGCCGTTCCGCAGCGGACTATCGTATTGAGCCCAACCGCGAGGGGCCTTTCAACTTTCGACCGGGAGGCCTGGAGATCGCCTGTTGCTGCCGGTTCGCGACCCAGTCGGCACCCAGCTCAACGACCTTTGCCGAAACCTCTTCAAGAGTCCCTTCCACCAGCAACGCCCCCGGCATCCGATCCAAAACGGCCAGTCCGCCGAGTTTGTTCTCAAGTGTCGCCATGGCCTCTTTCGGCGGATCCAGGGCGTGACGATACCTCACCACAATCTTCGCCATTCGATCCTAAGATATCGGACCCGAACCCTCGAATTCGGCCGACCACCAGATTGGCCCCGCCCTCCACCACGAGATCGGCACCCGGCGTGATACCGCTATCCACAACCCCAACCTTGACGCCGGCTCCGGCGTTCAAATCGCCGATGGCGTGCAAATCGCCAAGGCTCTTGTTTGCTCCGAATAAAATGGGCTGCAACTCCAGTTCGACCGACATCGAGGGCTCGGTAATGGAAAACGGCTCGACATATTTCGGCCAATAACCGCTCGCGGCCTCCACACTAATGCTTTCCAGCTCGGGAACGACGCCTTTAAACTTCAAGACGGCGACCCCCTGCTGGTTCGTTTGGTTCTCAACTCCCCAGGCCTTTTCGAAATTGCGGATGCCCTGCACCAGGGCACCCGCGATTGGTAGCTTCGTTACGCCGTCGATCGCCTTGACCGAGATGCTGATCTTCTGCACGGGTCCCCCGGACTCCGCCATTGCCACCGCCGGCGAGGTGAGCCTCCGGCGCAACCACAGCGGCCTCAGTTCCAACACCGGCGAGATCAGCAATCCGGGTTGCTCCGCGTGCAGCCGGAGGCGTTCCTCTTCGGAAAGCGCCACCAGGGCGGTGTCCCCGGAACCAAGGCTGTCGTGGACCTTCATGCTGCTTTTTCGTTTACCGACTCCGAAAGACATTCCGCCAAGCCGACCACCGCTTTCCAGCGCCCGCCCGACGCCGGACATGAAAGCCATGGCCGGACCCGGACTACCCGCGTTCCAAATGTTCTGCGAGGGAATCAATACGTATTTTCTAGCCATTGTCATTTATCTTCGGCCAATGCACCGCCACAGTCAAGCATGCCTAAATGGCGCCGAACGTCTTTCGGTGGTGATAGCGATAGAATCATGCAGCCACTTTCTTTTTCGAGGTGCAGTCGCATGGCGGAGCGAGTCGTCCTTGAGGTTCAGGCCCGTGACAATGAAATCACCTTGGCTTGGTGGATCGGGCCTAGCCCTTTCAGCCCTTACAAAATAGAAAGCCCCGGCGAATTTCGCTGCACCCTGCTCCTTGGTCTCTCGAAGGCGGTGGCCATAAGGCTTGCTGAAAACCGCTGGACATGGGACGCTTGTCGAGATATCATATATGTCATGATGGCGTCAGATCCAGAAGAGTTACGGGTCCTGCCGGGGCTCCTGGCAGCCGTCCGAGAGCAAACACAGTTCAGCGGTATACGGCATTTGCTGCGTGCGATGGCCGTCGAATGCGGTGCCGACGGCCTCGTTTGGTGGCGGCTTCGTGACCGTCAAGTTACGCCCGAACACTATCTTTATTGTGCTTCGAGTTACTTCGTAGCGAACGAAACTCCGCTTTTTCAGGACTTGAGCGTCAACTCTCCGACAGCGCAGGTCATGGCTCGGTGTGCCCCCGACGCTCAAATTGTCAGCGAGACCTCACGGGTTCCCCAATATCATCCCGAACACAGCCTACTCCAGCAATATGGCGTCGCAAGCTTTGTCACCGTCCCAGTCCTCGAAGGATCGCGCGCCCCAACCGGGTGCCTCTCGTTCACCTTCGGACGCGAAGATGTCAATTTCAAAGAGATGAAAACGAAAGCGGAGGCCCTGGCCCGGCTCTTTCCGCTACTCGTCGACACTCTAATGGAATCTGTCGGCAACAAGTTGCTGAATCGTGTGAGTCATCTCCAGATCCAATCGCAACATACATCCCCGGCCAATCGCATCGCTGGCGTCCAGCCTCAATGGGACCGAGCCATGGCCGAGATCGGCCGTGTGCTGCAAGAAGTATTTGAAATGTACGAATACGCGATCTATGTCAGAACGAATGCTGTGGAAAAGGCACCCATCAAATGGATCGCAGGTCATTGGCCCTGGAAGAACAGAGACTACAAAAAGTCCTACGAAGAGGCTGAAGGTGTGACCGGATACTGTCTGAGAAAGCGGACCCGGATCATCATTGAAGATATCGTCACCTATTTTGAGAACCGGAACGAACTCGATCGCGAGGGGGAGTATCCGGGGATGAAGCCCACTTGGCAACTCAGCGAAGTCACAACTGCGCTCGCGCCTCACGCCAAGACCGGAGCTTTGCCGCCTGTCCCGCTCATTTGTATTCCCTTGCAAGTTGGCACCGAGGTGGTCGGGGTGATGCGCATCTGCGGCTTCATGAAGGCACCCTATTTTGTGGACCAAGTACGCCTAAAGTGCCTGGACGAAGTTGGTTTGCGCATTGGTCAGTGGCTTTGGGCTCAACTTCGCCTTGCGGAGATTGCCGAGTTGCGGGTTCGCGAAACCGCTGCCTTCGCGCTCACCCGCATGCTCACGAAATCCTATCGTTCCAACATGAGCGACCCGGCGCTGGAATATAGCTTATCGAGAACCACGGTTGACCAACTTCACGCATTGGACACACATATCGATGCGGCGGTGTTCCGCAAGTATCAGGACGCCGATGGGCAAGCGACGCTAACGATTGGTTTTGAGTGGCGGCGGGACGGCCGTTTGCCCATTCCCCCTAGCATTCGTGTTGGTTCCGGCGTTGATGCTGGCGCATGGACACGAAACACACGTGGCATTTGCAGCATTCCGGATACACGAGCCTCAGGCCAAGTCCGCTTGCAGCACGAGTTTGGCTTTCGATCACTTGTCGTGGCTTACGTCTCACCGGGCGGTGCGGCACCGCTCGGCACGCTGGAGATCTATTCCAAGGGTCCGCACACATTCTCGCAAGACACAGTCACCGCATTGGAAAGAGTCGCGGAAGAGTTGGGCCGCTTGGCTTGGACCATTGACCTGCAGCGCAAGGAGCGAAACCTGCTGGCGGAGCGCAGAAAGGAGACACGAGAGCTTCATGACGGCCTTGAAAATTTGCAGCACCAGATCAAGACTCCTGTCCGCCTGTTGAGCACCCAGATCCGCACACTCGTGAAGTCTGGCACTGCCCGGGTCACACGCGACGATCTGAAAGAGTTGGAAGCGGCGGCGCGACGGGGGCTTTCGATCGTGAACAACGTCGAAATGTATACAACACTGGCCAGGGGCGAAGCGCTCCGAGTGACAAAGCCGGAAAGGTTGACCCGTTCCGCTTTTGTGAAACGGCTGGACGAGACCTGCGCTCTGTTTGAGGTCGGCGTCGACCCAGTCAGGGACGTTCAGTGTCAAGTTCGCTCGGCGGATTTTGAGCCTCTCGACTGGAATGTGGTGCAGGCGGAGGAAGCAATGGTGGATCAAGTTCTGGATATCCTCTTGGACAACGCAATCAAATATGGCGACGACCACAGCAAAATAGAGATCGGCGCTGGGCTGATCGAGCGAAACCAGAAATTCTACCTTTCAATTTCGAACAGTGGACAGGAGATCAGTCCACAGGAGATCAGTCGGCTAACGGAACGCGGTCGCCGATCGGAACGAGTGGTCAAGGGTAAGAAAGGGGCGGGGTTGGGCCTCTACATTGCACAAGAGATCATGGAGGCGCACCATGGTCGCCTGGATGTGATCCCGAAGCAGAAGATGACGGAGGTCAGGGCGGTTTTCCCTGTAGGAGAAGTTTATGAAAATACTGTACTTTGAAGACGACTACTCGTTCGCAAAGGCCATCGAGAAAAGGCTGAAAAGTGAGTTTCCAGACTGTTCCATTGTGCCGATCCGCTACGAGAAAGACATGCGGGCTTACCTGACGGACCATCCAGACCCTGAGGTAGTGGTCATCATCCTGGACGTGATGGTTGGCTACCAACAACCCAATTCGATAGAGTCGGCCCCGGGTGAGATCGAAGAGGAAGGCTATCTGAGAGCGGGGGTACGAGTGCTTGGGTTACTACGGCAGTCGCCCGAGTATGCGAAGATTCCCACACTCTTCTATTCCAATGTGCCGTCGTCAAAGATTGTAGAGGCACTGAAAGAACAGCAGCTCGATGAAAAGAGCATCGAAATCATCTCGAAGGGCGACAACGGTGACAAACTCGTCGAAGCGATTCGGCTACGGGTGCCAAAGCAATAGCCATCCGATCTATCCAGCACGATCCAAGATCTGGAGTTGCTTTGAAAGCCAAACCCTACTTTCAACCGAACGGGCTATCTCTTCATGTTGGGTCCACATCTCGGGAGTTGAGGATTGATTCTCTTCCACCGCGATCCTTTTCAGTTCGCTCAATGTGGCACGATCCCAATCCTTGGCACGGGTTGCCTCTATCATGACCTCCCGAATCCACCCAGGGTCAATGTTACTAAGAAAGGCGGCAGCAACGGATGGATGAGTCAGGCCATTCCACAATTCGGTCTTCAAAAGTCGCGAGACAAGAACCGCCACCAAAAGCGGCTTCTGCCTAAAACTCTTCAGTTGTTTGTAGAAGTCTGTGAGCAGTGCTACGTAGTGCGACTTGAGATCTACATTGCGATCAGTTAACGGGGTGTCAAAGTACCTGCCGCACGCTTGCGCAGTGATCCACAAAACGCAATTTAGAGTGTCTTCGTCGGTCATCACAGGCGGAATTTGAAGCATTCCCTCCAAAGTCTCTTCTAGCGATAGAGAAATGCCTAACGAATGCCGCTCTTGGGTCGGTTTGTGGATTGAATCCAACCACATTGACAGGAACCCGGCACCCGTCTGGTTCGCCGCCACCGCCATCACAAACGCTCGCTCCATATCGGGCTCAAGGACCAGCCTACCCGCCTCGATCTGCCGCCACACCCGAAGTAGGTGGGGCTCGAATCGAGAGGCTGCTGGAACGCGAGCGGCCAGAACTAACACCCCGAATCCCACTCGGTCTCCAGGACCCCAAATTGCCCGCCCCAGATGGAACGCAATCGCATCCTCAAACCATTCGAAACGAACTCCACTCCAGCCAGCCGAAGAAAAGGCTTCTGCCAGAAAAAGTGACGGTTCGTCATCCTCGGTTACTCCCGGCAAGTCCCAACCACCTAGCCATCGCTCCAACTGTGAAGCGCACTTGCTCTCCAGGTCCTCATCTTTGCGATGCGCCACGTACCATTGCCGAATTTGGTGCTGAACATTCCGGACCGTCTCCTTCTCCGCATCCGGAAATGGAGGAATACTCGGATCGAGCCGGTGATCCTCTTCAAATGCAGCAACCAGCAGCCCTTGTCTGTTCTGTTGAGGAAGCCCATCCACCAGGTCGCCATAGGACCGCAGACGGATCTCAACCCAACAGCCAAATACTTTGGCGATTTGCTGCAGTTTCTTGATACTCCACCGGCCGTAGTCGACACTCTCAAAGCGAGAAATCGCACTCTGATTTGTCTTCGTCTGCTCCGCAACGAACTTCTGCGAAAGTCCACGTTGTTCTCGCACCGCACGCAACTGCGGCCCGATCCACGCTGTGTGCTGCACACCGTACTCTTCCCGAACCGTTCGATCATCGAATGATCCAATCAACTCCTGTCGACGCGCCTTGACCTTCGCCGTGAGGGCGGCAACGGGAGGCTTGACAAGTGAAAGGAATAGGTTAGAAGTGCTCATGCGCTTGTCTCCGGGCGGCTGGCGCAGCTTTGACATAATCCCGAGTTTTTATGGCTCGATCTTGCACATCCGAAGGTATGATCGAACCCGTGTTCGGCTCGGTCGCGCCTTCGAGAATTGTGTACTCGCCGGCGGCATCTACCGGCCCCAAACAGAGCATCGGACGCAAGGCATGGTCGCCAAACGCCTTCAGCTTGTAGATCCCCTTGGTGCGCTTCAATGGACCGTTGAGCACCTTGGTGCCGATCGCCAAGTCGTAGTCCATCGATTCCAACATATGGAAACGATGATTCAAAGCGGCTCGGTCCCGGGAGGACAGTCGGGCCGAATCGGCCCAACTGCGAATCCGATTGCGACCATTGGTTCCTTTTGCGTCCCAAAGGAGCTTCAGTTGACTCACAATGACAAGATATCACATAAATAGCATATTTACAAGAAGGATGTCAGGCGGTACTCATGAAATGCTCGCGACTCACCCGGCGACCAGGAAACTGGCTTCGGCCGATTGCCTGCACGGTCGTCAGCGGTCGTCCCTGCAACCCAAATGGGTCCTGCGTCTCCAACTATCTCGCCAGCGCTCTTCCACTGATCCAACCCCAGCGAAAACTCCTCATGAATGAATTCCCTCACGAACACCGACTCCGAACCGCTGCCGCACGGGCCAGCCTGAACACAACAACCGCCACGTTGTGGCGGCCATTTCTTGGGAGATGGATAGTGAAGGCTGAAATTTCCAGCATCCAACTGCGTCGGCCGGACCAACTGAATTGTAGGCGGGACTTGGTATCGAAACAGAATCAGGCACTCTCCTGATTCCCGGACGGGCAAGCCTACGGAATGCTTCCAACTTGCTGGCGCCGCAGTGCCAATCGACTGCGCAAAATCGTCCCACACGGCTGCCCAACAGGGGTTCTTTGGCGCGGCCGACCTCGGCGGATTTCCGCGCTTTTCGATACATCGATCCCGGACAGCCAACAGGCGAACGAAATTCTCGCGACCCGCTTTTACGATTCCATTCGGGTAGAAATCCGGCTGAGGATTCAATCGGGGCATCGAAAACAGGGCCGCCTCATCCGACCGTAGGACTCCGGCATCCGACGCGAAACGGGCAACGGCACCAACCGACAGGACAGTAGCGAACGGGCCAGCGGCGGGGCCACTTTTGCGACTTTTGCGAATGCTATTACGAACGAAGTTGTTTGAGTTAGAGCCGTGGAGAAATGTTGCCGCCGGATCGACCCGTATTTGAGTCTCGAGCATTTGCTTTAGGGCATTCGAAAGAGATGGCTTTGGATTCGTTTTAAACTCGCGTTCCCAAAGCGCCACAAAGGTTTTTGCGCGCGCTTTACTGATGCGGTGATCGTTTTGCAAATTCCAAGCGAGCGCACGCAGTTGCGTATCACCAGGCTTGATTCGAAGAATTTCGTCAATGTGTGCCGCGAGCCCCCGAAATGCCGGCGGCGCTGGTCGTCCAAATGCTACTGGCATTGCTGATATTGTACATATTGTACTGCAACACTCGGCTTAATTTCGCTGGGCAATTGAGTCAGGGCTTTGGCTTGTCGAGATCGAAACTCCCACGGCGTTCGCAAGCCTTCCAGCGCACCGTTCGAACCCGGGGGTGCAGTCCCAAGATGCGAGAAATCTCCGCGAACGGGCCTTGATAGTCCGGTCGAGATGCTGCCAACGAGCCGGACGACCCGCCGTAAGCGGAATCTTCGGTGTCCGCGCCAGCTTCGGCTTGGGGCACCTGTGGTCAAGAGGGTGGCATGCCCTGCTGGCAAGGGAAGATTGCACTGCGAACGACTTCGACCTTGGAATCCGGCATCTGAGTCCGTCCGACTGACAACGGCAGCACCGCGCCGCTGTTGTGGATCCTGTCGACGCCTTGGAAGCTATACCGCAAGCCAGATCGGCAAAACATGCCCCATGTATGACACCCGGCTCAGGACCCCTGAAAAAACCGGAAATCTCAGAATCGCTTTTCACATCCGGCCAAAAATTATCTTCGCAATCCCTGCAATCACTTACAGCCAAACCTCCACTCAATAAAAACGGCCCGCCCCCTGATCCTGGCAGCAGAAAGGATCCCCATGCCCGAAATGCATGACAACAACATCGTCATCAAGCCCAAAGCCCCGCGCACCGAAGCCCAAAGGGAAGCCGCCCGCGTCAACGGAACCAAATCCCGCGGGCCCGTCAGCCCCATGGGCAAGGCCATCTGCTCTCAAAACGCCCTTCGCCACGGACTCACTGCTCGCAACCTCACCCTCGCCAACGAAGATCAGGACGCCTTCAACGCCGTCCTCGCCGACTACATGGCCGAACTCCGCCCAGAGGGCCCCATCGAGACCAACCTCGTCGAAGATCTCGCCATCGCCAAGTGGCAGCAGTACCGCGGTCTGATCACCGAAACCGCCATCTACAACATCGAGATGGTCAAGAACCACGAACGCTTCAGCGAAACCTTCGACGAATCGTGCGAAGAATCCGCACGCACGGCCGACGCCCTCGAAACCTCGCTTGCTCGCACCCGCTCGCTCCCGCACCTCCACCGCTGCCAGGCGCGCGTCAATCGCGATTACTTTCGCGCGCTCAACACCCTAATCGCCCTCCGCAAACAGTCCAAGCGCTCGAAAAATGCCCAGGAAATTGCAGAAACAGTCCCGGCGACTTCGTTGAAAACGCAGGAAATTGACCCGCCCGCGACCTCCGAACCCGACCACCAACCCACCGGACTCCTACTCACCCTCGCAATACTGCTGCTTTCTCTGACCAGCGGCGGATCCAAACCCGCAAATGAAAAAGGCGGACTAACTTTCGACACCGGGCAGACGCGGCCCTCCATTCGGTCAACGACAATCGCGGCGGCTTCCTTTGCCCGCATGTTCCTCGGAAGCGCAAAGGGATTCGCTTTGCGAACCGCCAATAGTCCAAAAACTCTCGACGGCGGTCCCGTTTTGCGCGTGTTCTCCAGGCGCGGGCAGGGGCCGACGCGCCTCTGCAGTCGCTCAGGAACCATCCCGGCGGACTCTGTCGCCCGCGTGTTCCTCGGAATCGCAAAGGGATTCGCTTTGCGAACCGCCAATAGTCCAAAAACTCTCGACGGCGGTCCCGTTTTGCGCGAGTTCTCCAGAAACCGGCAGGGGCCGACGCGGCACTTCAGTCGGTCAACAACAATCGCGGCGGACTCCGTTTTCCACGTTTTCTTAAGAAGGCCGCCCCTGCGAGCAACGAGCTTAGAACGAGAACCGCAAGCCCAACCGCACCTGCCTCGGATTTCCCACCGTGCCGGTGATTATGCCCGCATTCGGATTGCCAAGGTTCGGATTCGGCAAATCGAACGGCGGCGTGTGGAACAGGTTGAAGAACTCCGCCAGGAAATGCATGTCAAACTCAATGAATTCTCTGCCTCAAGCCTGCCAGGACTAAAGATCTGGGACAAAGTCGCCGAGTTACAGACAATGGGCCGACCCCTTCGTTTGAAAAAGCGGCTGCCCCGATCGTTGCTGGCCATCTCAATGCTCCTCGGAATCGCGGGGTTTGCGATACCGTCGATCACAGGCCAACAGTGGCCAACGGGAAAGGCAGTGGCATTGGGCGCAAGTATCGCGCTGTGCGCTTGCTCCGCGGCGCTCCTCACACAAGCAACCTGGGTGATCCGAGTAGTTGGGTGGCTTTTGCTGTTGACCGTCTCGGTGGGGCTCGCAAATCCCGCCCTGGTTCACATGTGCGAACGGTCGACCTGGGTCTTTGGCATGATCGCCGCCGCAATGATCTGCCAATCGCATGGCCACCGGCAACTATCCGCGGGCCTTGGACTGGCAATTGCGGTCTATGCGGGGTTCCACGCAGTCGGTCACGGAATCACTTTCCTGGGATTCTGGCCCCCCGGACTCGCACTGCCAACGGCTTGGGGAGCAATCGCCACAGGGCTCGCCTTGATCCCGCATGTCACTCGCACTCCAAGAGAATGGGTTGCGCTCGCACCGGCAGCAACTGCCGTGAGTCTCGGAGTACTTAGCGTCGGTCTGTGGATGAATCTGCGATCCGAGGAGAGCCTGAGGCTGCACCGGATCACCGAAAGTCTCCCCGGCTTCGGAATGTCCCCCACCGCCATGCCCGAGGTGACGCTGCTCTTCGGACTCTCCGCCTCCATTCTCGCGGCTTTTGCCATGGAAATGGCCCTTCGCGCGCGCCATCGGGAACGGCGAGCACGCTGGGCAGAAGAGTCGAAGGCGCGATTCCTCGCCAACATGAGCCATGAGATCTGGACACCGCTCAACGGGGTGCTGGGCATGACCGATCTGCTACTCGCCACGCAACTCTCGAACGAGCAACGCGCGCACCTGGAAACGATCCGCCGCTCTTCCGATTCGCTTCTGACCATCCTGAGCGATATTCTCGATTTCTCAAAGATCGAAGCCGGCAAAGTCAGAGTCGAGCGCATTCCCTTTCAGCCACGCCGGGAACTGGCGGAAGCAATCGCACTCGTGCGCCCCTCCGCGGACCACAAAAGAATCGCGCTACTTCTTGACGACACATCCGCACCCGATTGGGTCGAGGGGGATCCCTTCCGCTTCCGGCAAATCTTACTCAACCTCATGGGCAATGCCGTGAAGTTCACCGATAGCGGATCCGTTCACGTGAGCGCCAGCGTCAACGGAAGCCGAATGCGGACCTCGATTCAAGATTCCGGCATCGGCATCGCGGAGGCCACACAGAAAGACCTGTTTCAAAGCTTCCAACAGGCCGACGCCTCGACAACGCGAAGACACGGGGGCACAGGGCTAGGGCTCGTTATTTCGCGGGAACTCGCACGCCTCATGGGCGGAGACCTCGGCTTTACGAGCAGTGAAGGACAAGGGACCACCTTCTGGTTCGAGATCGAAGCCCCGGCGGTGGCCCAAAAGCCGCCACCACAGCCAGCGGTCAAAGCGACAAAGTCAAAGGGAAACGCCAGTCCCTTCGCAAAGCCAGGCATGCGTGTCCTCCTCGCGGAAGACAATGAAGTCAATCAGCACATCGTGCGCCTCTTTCTGGAACGCTCAGGATTCGAAGTGGACACAGCGTCCAATGGCATCGAGGCTCTGGCCGCCGCAGCAAAGGGACACTACGAATTCATGCTGATGGATGTCCAGATGCCGGGAATGGATGGGCTCGAAGCTACCGCCGGGATCCGCCGCATGGAAGTGGAACAAAAGCGCGACCGCATGACCATCATCGCCCTGACCGCAAATGCCATGGCGGGAGATCGAGAGCGATGCATCGATGCGGGGATGGACGACTATCTCACCAAGCCTGTCAGCGCCGAAGAAATCGACAATAAGATCCACCTTTGGCTTGGCGGCGGAGTGACCTCGCTCGCGGGCGCCCTTGTATCCTCAGCGGCACCGCCTGGCGACTCGGGGCTTAAAGGCGCAGCAGGTAACGAGCGAGCATCACCTTCAACTCGGCGATGATTTCCGCTCGCGCTTCGGGCGTCGCCTGGCTATAGGCGAACGCGATTAGCCGATCACCCGTCTCGGCGGCGATACGCATCCTGAGACGCAGTGTCTTGCCGGGCTTCAAGCCAGAGCGCTTCACGAGCAGATCTTGCAGGATACCCGCGGGTCCGGTTTCGGGATCCGATTGGCTTTCGCGAGTTCGGTCGCTGATTCGGCGGCCTAAAGCCAGTTCGCGAAAGTGCGGCTTGCTGTCGAGAAAGGCGATGTAGGCGTCGAGGATCCGGTCGAGCGACTTTCGGGTCGAGAACAGCAAGCTGCGCAGTTGCACCGTCTTCTCGATCTGCTCGCGGAACTCGGCAAGTTCGCGGACAGCGATAGCGTCGAAGATTTCCTGCTTGTCGTTGTAGAAGCGATAGAGCGCGCCAACAGAGATCCCGGCGGCTTCGGCGATACGGCTGGTCGTGATCTGGTCGAATGGCGTGGACGCCAATAAAACCGAAGCCGCGTCGAGAATCGATTTCACGGTTTCTTCGCTGCGGGCCTGTGTGGGTGCGCGACGTGCGGCGGTCATGTCCCTTCAGTGTAAACGCGAATGCGAGTTCGCTTTCGTGTAACCTGAAAGTGTGCCTATTCCCGTTTCGCAGATGTGGACCGTTGCGAGCTATGTTGTCGCGCAAAAGCTGAAAGGACGCAAGCGTTATCCGCTCGTGCTGATGCTTGAGCCTTTGTATCGCTGCAATCTTGCCTGCGCGGGCTGCGGAAAGATTCAGTATCCGGGGCATGTCCTCAAGCAGAACCTCACGCCCGAGCAATGCTTCCAGGCCGTTGAAGAAACCGGCGTGCCGACGGTGGCGATCCCTGGCGGCGAGCCGCTGATGCATCCACAAATCGGCGAGATCGTCGCGGGCTTGGTGCAGCGTCGCAAGTACGTATACATGTGTACGAACGCGCTGCTGCTCAAAGAAAAGCTGCACCTGTTCAAGCCGAGCAAATACCTGACGTTTTCCGTCCACATGGATGGCGACAAGGATCATCACGACTTCTCTGTCTGCAAAGAAGGGGGCTACGAGATCGCGCTGGCGGCGATCGAAGAAGCCGTTGCGCGCGGCTTCCGCGTCACCACGAATACGACGCTGTTCGATGGCATCGATTCGAAATCCGTGCGGCAGTTCTTCACCGACATGATGGACGCAGGCGTCGAAGGCATGATGGTTTCGCCCGGTTATAGCTATGACAAGGCTCCCGACCAGCAGCATTTCACCGGACGCGAACGCAATCAGACGATGTTCCGCAAGCTGTTGTCCAACCGCGATCCGAAGTGGCGCTTCAATATGTCACAGCTGTTCCTTGAGTTTTTGATGGGCAAGCGGAACCTCGAATGCACACCGTGGGGCATGCCCGCGTACAGCATCTTTGGTTGGCAGAAGCCTTGTTACTTGCAGCAGGACGGTTACGCGGATACCTATCGGGAACTGCTCGACACGACGAAGTGGGAAGACTACGGTTACGAATCCGGCAACGCGAAGTGCGCCAACTGCATGCTGCATTCGGGCTATGAAGCGACCGCTGTGCACCAGACGTTCACGGTTCCGGGAATCATTGCAACTGTGAAGTCGATGCTCTTCTCGCGTTATCCGGATGCCGAAGCATTGCGGATGCTCGATGACGAGAAGCCGGTCTCGCCGCTGGTGCAGATCGATCTCACCGCGCTGAGCAAGAGCGATACGTTACAGGGCCGGGCGACAAAGGGCGCAACCCTTGCAGAGGGCGTTGAGCAAGCGTTCGACTATCGCGGCGACGTCACCGTGCGGCTCAAGAGCGGCGGTCAAGTGGAAGGTTATGTTTACGACCGGCAGGGCTCGCCTGAATCCGGCAAGGCGAAGCTCCGCATCATGGTGAAGAACGAGAGCCGCAAGGTGACCATCGAGCAGAGCGAGATCGAAGAGCTGGCTTTCAGCGGTCGCGATATGGCCGATGGACGGAGCTTTGAGGCATGGGTCACGAAGTACGCTGAGAAGAAGGCGGCTGGCGAGACGAACATTGAGCTGGTTCCTGAAGAGATCGACGGCTAAGCCCCTTCATGAGTAGGCGGTCCTTTAGGTGGAATGGCCCAGGTTCACTTAGAACTGAACTTCTTCGACCGATTCTGCGCGTCACATCGGAGTTTGCCAGTGCTGAAACTCGTGAGCACTTGTATCTGGAATCGAAGCGGAGTCGGGGCTTGTTTTTGCCACTGGGTGTGGCGACGAACTCATGGTGGTTGCGGGTGTGTATCCGTATTCCATAGCGGTTCGCGGTATCGCGCCTCGCCCATTCTTTTGAGCCAGAGTACCCTCTTGACCGGTATCGGCGGGAAGACTGGTTCGCGCCGTTGATCTGAACGTCCGATATTTGGAACTGGCAATCGGCAAATGCGTTATACTTTGCAATGCCGGAGGAGCGGCTCGTAACAACCATGGGTTTGATGGACTTCCTCAAGAAGCAATTTATCGACGTCATTCAAATGACGGAGACAGAACAGGGTGTGCTGGCTCAGCGCTACCCCATGCAGGACATGGAAATCCAGAACGGTGCGCAGTTGACGGTGCGCGAATCGCAGATGGCTGCGTTCGTGAACGAGGGCCGTTGCGCTGACGTTTTTGGACCGGGCTTGTACACGCTCAACACCAAGAACCTGCCGATCCTCACCAACCTCCAGAACTGGGACAAGGCCTTTGAGAGCCCGTTCAAGAGTGACGTCTACTTCTTCTCGACTCGCTTGCAAACGAATCAGAAGTGGGGCACTTCGCAGCCAATTACCATCCGCGACAAGGATTTCGGAATGGTCCGGCTGCGGGCCTACGGCATCTATTCGTTCCACGTCGCCGATCCGAAAACCTTTCACACAAAGGTGAGCGGCACGCAGGAAATCTATCGCGTGGCCGACATCGAAGGCCAGTTGCGCAACTCGATGGTGGGCTGGTTGACCGACACCTTCGCCGAGAGCGGCGTGCCGTTTCTGGACATGGCCGCCAATCAGGTGGAACTCGGCAAGAAAGTGGCGGAATTCTGCAAGCCACATTTCGCTGAGCTTGGCTTGGCGCTCGACAGCCTCGTGGTCGAAAATCTGTCGCTGCCCGAAGAGCTGCAGAAGATGCTCGACACACGCATCGGCATGAACATGATCGGAAATATGCAGCAGTACACGCAGTTCCAGGTGGCGAACTCGATGCCGATTGCGGCGGCCAACGAAGGCGGCGGCGCGGCGGGAATCGGCGCAGGCTTGGGTGCGGGTATGGCGATGGCGAATGCAATGATGGGTGCCATCAATCCCGCAATGCAAGCGCCGACGATGCAGGCGCAACAGCCGGTGGCTGCTGCGGTTCCGGTTGCTGCGGCTCCGACAGCGGCAGGCGGCGAGACCAAGTTCTGCATGCACTGTGCAAGCAAGATGCCTCGCGTTGCGAAGTTCTGTTCGGAGTGCGGTCAGGCGCAAGCGTAAACCGACATTTAGGGGAACATGTCCGGTAGCGAATGGATCATTGAAGCGCACGGTTGCGGTGAGCAAGGTCTCAAAGACCTGCCACGTCTTCGTGCGCTTTTCCAACACATCATCGAAGGCATGACGTTGCATCCGGTGGACGAAGGGAACTGGCATCGGTTTCCCGGCGCTGGAGGCATCACGGGTCTGCGTCTGCTCAGCGAGTCACACATCGCGTGCCATACTTTCCCCGAGTATGGCTCGATGTGCCTCAATGTTTTTTGTTGCAAGCCGCGTCCCGATTGGGATTTCGAGCAACCGCTTCGTGAGTTGTTTGGCGCAACATCGGTAACGGTGCGACGGCTGGAAAGGCCGTACTCCTAGTGTCGCGGCCTGTGAGCAGTTGTCCACAATGCGGTGCGAAGATCGAGTTCCGCTGGGCTGGCGCGGTGCAGACCACCTGCGACTTTTGCCAGTCCGTTTTGATCAAAGCGGGCGTCGATTGGCAGAAGGTCGGCACGATGGCGGAGGTTCCGCCGGATGCATCGCCGATTCAAATCAATAGCGAAGGCATCTGGCAGAACAAGGCGTTCACGGTTGTGGGACGCATCATTTATAGCCATGCGCAGGGCTCTTGGAACGAATGGCATCTGCTGTTTCAAGACGGTGCGAGTGGCTGGTTGTCGGATGCTCAACTGGAATGGGCGATCTCGTTTCCCTACGCCAAGCCGGTGAAGATTCCGCAGGAACAGCAGATGACCGTGGGATCGATTCTGCCGCTCGACAACATCAACTACGAAGTGACCACGCGCACACGCGCCGTCTATCAGGGCGTGGAAGGGGACCTGCCTTTCCAGTATTGGGACAAGAACAGTGCGATCACGTTCGTCGACTTCCGCACGCAGGCGAGTGAGTTTGCGACGGTCGATTTCAGCGAGTCGCCGCCTCTGCTTTTCGTCGGCCAGTTTGTGGATTTCGATGAATTGCATTTGAAGAATCTGCGGCAGTTCGAGGGCTGGTTCTAATGTCTGCGGAACCGGTCAAAGCGAAAGCGATCTTTTGCCCCAACTGCGGGGCGACGGTGCAGTTGCGCGGCTTCGCGCACACACTCAATGCCACATGCACGCGTTGTTTGTCGGTGCTCGATCCGAATACTCCCTCGGTGACTCTGCTGCAAAAAGTGCAGATACAGATGCGCATCGAACCGAAGATCCCCATGGGCAACCGCGGAACATTCGAGGGCGTGGAGTTCGAAGCGATCGGGTTTCAAGAGCGCACCATTGACGTCGATGGAGTCGCCTACTCATGGCAAGAGTACTTGCTGTTTCATCCTTACAAAGGCTTCCGCTACTTAAGCGAGTACAACGGGCACTGGAATATCATCAAGCCGAAGAACTGCGTTCCGGCGCTCGATGCCGTTGGGCGTTCGGCGACCATCGAGGGCAGAAAATACAAGCACTTTCAGCGCGCGGGGGCACGTACGACTTACGTGATCGGCGAGTTTCCGTGGCAGGTGCGGTTCGGCGATGTGGCGACCGTGGACGATTATACTGCACCGCCTTACATCCTTTCCGGCGAACGAACGACGGATGAAGTCAACTGGTCGGTAGGCGAATACATCGACGGCAAGGATGTCTTCAAAGCGTTCAAGCTGGAAGGTGCTCCGCCCGCGCCGCAAGGTGTCTACGCGAACCAACCGAATCCGCGCACGAACAGTTCGCTGTGGCGGATATTCCTGATCTTTTTCCTGATCGCGACGTTCGTTTCGATGTACTCGTGCATCGCCAAAGGCCAGCGCGAGGTCTTTCGCAAGAGCTATCAGTTCGTTCCGTCGAGCAACGCGGAACCATCGTTTGTCACCGAGCGATTTGAGCTGGCGGGGTGGCGCAACGCGGCCACCGATGTGGAGATCCAGGCCGATATTCTCAACAATTGGGTTGCGTTTTCGATTGCGTTGATCAACGAAGACACCGGCGAAGCGTTCGACTTCGGCAAGGATCTGAGCTATTACGCGGGCGTGGACGAGGGCGAGAGTTGGTCGGAAGGCGGCATGAAAGCGACCGTCACAATTCCGTCCGTGCCGCCTGGACGATACTATCTACGCGTCGAACCGGATCGCGACAAACAAGAGGGCGATACCGACGCAACGATGTCGAAGACCGTCAACTATGAGATCATTGTGCGGCATGACATCCCTGCGCCCGGGTTTGTCTTCCTGGTGATGTTCCTGCTTTTGATCCCACCGATTTGGATCTCGATCCGCAAGTGGATGTTCGAACAGAAGCGCTGGTCGGAAAGCGACTACGCGCCTGTTTCCAGTGGAGGCGATTCCGACTCGGACGACTAATCTATGATGCGCCATCCTTTCTACCTGCTCTTTGGAACCGCCATGACCGGCTGGCTCGCTTACACCGAGTGGACCGGCGGTGGCTATGCGGGCGTGACCCGCTTGAACAACGTACCGAGGTCGGTGCGTGACAACCCGGGAGCGTATCGCTCTCACTACAGCTACATTCCCCGCTATATGGGAGGCAAATAGGACTTTATGACGGAATTTCACCCCTACGCGATACTCAATGCCGCGGTTTTTGCCGGACTCGGCATCCTGATCCTCTGCGCTGCGTTCGCGATCGTCGATTGGCTGACCCCGTACAAACTATGGGAAGAGATCGTGGAGCACAAGAACGTGGCACTGGCGATCATGGTGGGAGCGATGTCGATCAGCGTTGGCATCATCATCGCCGCAGCGATCCACTAGACAAGTGGCAGCCGTTCTATTTGTATCGGTCTTTCTCATCGCGGCCTGCGGGCTGATCTATGAGTTGATCGCGGGGACGCTCGCGAGCTATCTGCTCGGCGATAGCGTCTTGCAGTTTTCCACCATTATCGGCGCTTATCTGTTCGCAATGGGCATTGGCAGCTATCTGTCGAAGTTCATCGGCCGCGGACTTGTCGCGCGGTTCATCGCGATTGAGTTGATGGTGGGACTTGTTGGCGGATTCTCGTCATCCCTGTTGTTTCTCGCCTTCGCTTATACGCAGAGCTTCCGCGTGCTGCTCTACGCGCTGGTGATCGTCATCGGCACGCTCGTGGGGCTTGAGATCCCGCTGCTGATGCGGATTCTGAAAGAGCGCTTCGACTTTCGCGATCTCGTCGCCCATGTGCTGACCTTCGACTATCTGGGGGCGCTGGGCGCATCACTCCTGTTTCCTTTGGTTCTGGTTCCCAAGCTTGGACTGGTGCGATCCGCGCTGCTGTTCGGCATGGTGAACGCAGGCGTCGCGCTGTGGAGCACATTTATTTTCAAAGACCAGATCGGCGTAGGCCGTAACCTGGTGGTGCCTTGCGTGCTGGTGCTGGCTCTCTTAGGTGGAGGCTTCGCGGGGTCCGATTACATTTCATCCATCGCCGATGACAATTTGTACGCCGACGATGTGATCTTCACGCGCGACACAAAGTATCAGCGGATTGTTTTGACCAAGTGGAAAGACGATGTGCGCCTCTTCTTGAGTTCGCACCTGCAGTTCAGCTCTCGCGATGAGTACCGCTATCACGAAGCGCTGGTGCATCCGGGGCTTGCGGCGCTGCCAGGGGCGCGCCGTGCATTGGTGTTGGGTGGCGGCGACGGACTCGCAGTGCGCGAGATTCTGCGATACCCCACGGTGCAGCAGATTCAGTTGGTGGATCTCGACCCGGAAATGACCCACCTGTTCACGACGCATCCGATGATGTCGAAGTTGAATGGCGGATCGTTGAAAGATCCAAGGGTGAAGGTGACGAATGCCGATGCGTTCGTGTGGTTGGAACAGCATCCCGAAGAGATGTACGACTTCGTGGCCATCGACTTTCCAGATCCGACGAATTTCTCTTTGGGCAAGCTCTACACCACGGCCTTTTACCGGCTATTGAAGCGCCATGTGAGCGTGGGCGGGTTGGTGGTGGTGCAGAGCACCTCGCCATTGTTCGCGCGGCAGAGCTATTGGTGCATCGTTCAGACCATGGATGCGGCGGGGTTCAAGACTCACCCCTATCATACGTATGTGCCTTCTTTTGGCGAATGGGGCTACGTGTTGGCGAGCCTGCAAGGCTATGAGCCTCCGGTCTCGTTGCCGCAGGGTCTGCGGTTTCTGACGACGCAGAATGTCGCGGGGCTGTTCGACTTCCCTGTGGATATGCAGCGAGTCGACGCCGAAGTGAACCGGCTGAACGATCAAGTGCTGGTCCGATACTATGAGCGCGACTGGAAATCGATTACCCGATAACTATTCAAATTTCACGGTGACGGGAATCGAGTCCGCTGGGATGTGTCGCGGGTCGCCGTAGTAGCGAATGAAGAAGTCCTGGGTGCCTTCCTGGAAGGGACGTTGGATGCGTACGGAAGCGCCGTTGTCCTTCAGAGGGAAGCGTCCGACGGTTTCGCTGCCGATAAAGAATTCCACGTCGCCAGTGGGTTCCGCGATACCGCAGTTTTTACTGGCGGTCTGCGTCACAGATGCCGTGAGGGTGAGGAACTCGGTGGTAACTTTCAAGGGCAGATCCACAAACGTGACATTGACGGGAAGCGGAATCAGATCCATGACAAGCCAGGCAGAAGAGAGCGGCCGGATCGTTGCATCGCCTGGGAAATCAGCGGTCACGCGCAGAGTGTCGAGGGGAACCGAGATTTCCGTTTGCGCGGTGGCGATGCCGGGCTTGATCAATTCGAGCGCACCTTCGGCGATCTTGGATACGGATCCGGTAGTGGATGTCGCAGTGATCGTATAGGCGCGGTTCGAGAAGTCGAGCAGCGGCGGAAATGTCATGCCGATATTGAATGGAACCGGGTAATCGCAGTGGAATCGGACGGGCACGCCAGGTGCCGGCTTGAGGTTAAAGATGGAGGGCACGGCGGCGAGCGACACGGTTGGCGTGGCGCGCTGGATTAGGGTGATCAGCGTCCCGCTGGAGGCCGTGCGGTAGTTGGCATCGCCGTCGTAGGTGGCAGTGAAGCGAAGGTCGGGACCGAGGCGGAGCGCTGTGAAATCGATGGCCGTCAGGATCTGCGGATAGGGTGTAGTGGATGACGACAAGACGCGACCGCGACCGATGGGAATGCCGGATTCGTAGATGGTGACCGTGCCTGTGATGGGCGGCCCGCCGGAAGCGCCTGTGGGCACGGCGTCGACACGAACTTGCGCATACACGGTGAATGAGACGCCGATCTGCGGATACACCGTGCTGGCAACTACATCGATGACCGGTGTGCGGCTGGCGACGCCCAGGGTGGTGCGTCCGATCGCGCGGTCATAATAGGCGTCGCCTGGGTAGACAGAGGTCACGCTCAGCGCGCCGGTAGGGAGCTTCGCACTTGAAAAAGTCGCGGCAGCCGCGGGGTTCAAGAGTTCGACGGAAGTGACTGGCCCGAATGTGCTGGTGATTGCACCTGAGGGGAGCGGCGCTCCGTTCACGGGCGTCACCTCGACACGAAGATCGGTATTTTGCCCTTCGACAGTCGATGCGGGCAACCGGTAGTTCAACGTGGCCAGATACTTCAGGGGCACGTGGCGGATCATGGTTCCCATTCCGGGGATGGTGGCCGTCACTCTGAGGCGCGATCCAATGTCGGTGTTCAACGGCAACAGCATCGGGATCCCGGAAAACGATCCGGCGGGGTTGGTGGTTATGCGGGGGGTGAGGATGCGGAACTGCGGAATCGCGGTGGTGGAGGTGTTCAGTTGGGAGCCGCGGATAAAATCCAGGGTAAAAACGATGGTGACATTGGGGGCGAGGTTGCTGCCCGAGACACGAACCGTTTCCTGCGGATGGTAGACATTGGAAGTGAAAGAGATCGATGGGAAGAGGATCCGCAAGCAGCCATCTTGGGGGGCGGGGAATTCTTCGCCGACAGCGGTACCGCCGCAAGCGAGCACCGATCCCGCACCTGGCGCGGTGAGCGCGCCGCCGGACGCGTCCAGATTATTCAGCACCCGGAAAGTATTGCTGGAGGAATCGAACCATTCACTGGAAATGGCGCGATCGATGGGGATGTTGGCAGCACCGCCGGTGGGCGGGGTGGCGAACTTCCGGGTGTCGATTCCCCCGGCGATCAATACGCCACCGTTGCCTGGAATGACAATGGCGGAATGGTCTTTTCGAGCGGCATGCATGGTCGCGCCGAGCATGGCCCAGCGGGTTGCCTGGGGATCGAGAGCTTCCACGGAGGCGAGCAGATTGCGATTGAGTGTTTCGCCTCCAAAGACGAGAAGACGGCCATCTTCGAGTGTCACGGCGGCGTGATTGGTACGAGGGGAAGTGAGTTCGGGTCCAGACCAAACGATGCTGGTGAGCGGATCGAACCATTCGCTGGTGCGGAGGATTGTTCCGTTGAGTCCGGTGCCTCCTGTGAAGAAGACGCGGCCGTCTTGCAAGAGGGTCGCGGCGTGGGCACGGCGTGGATAATTCAGTTGTCCGCGGGACGGCGTAAATCGATTGGAGTTGGGATCGAAGATTTCGGCGTACGGCAGCAGGGTGTTGTCTTCGGTGAAGCCTCCGGCGATGAGTACGCGTCCGTCTTGCAGAAGTGTGGCGGTGCTGCCGGCGCGGGCAAGTCCCGCGGATGCGATGGGGAGCCAGACTTCGGAGGCGGGGTCATAGACTTCGCCGTTGGAGCCGCGGAAGGATCCACCGGTAACGAGGACGCGGCCATCGTGGAGAGTGGTGCAGGTATGACCGGATCGGGGTGTGCGGAGGGGAGAGGTCAATTGGGAAACGCCATCCTGGGAGAGGAGTTCAGCGGAGGCGATCGCGGCACCGGATGCATCGGTTCCACCAATGAACAGGACTCGCGAGTCGTCGATGGTCGCTGCGCATGCGCCGGAGCGTGCGACCTGCAATTTGGCGAACGGAGTCCACGGGGGGACGGCATTTGAGACGTCCTGAGCCAAGGCGGCGACCGAAAGCAACCAAAAGAACATATACGATCAACCTATCATGTTGTGCAGGAAATGTTTTAGGGAGTGGATAGGGGGTCCGGGAAGGAGAGGCCGCGGAGTGTGAGCGATTCGTGAGAAACCTGTGTAAAATGTGGGGTTTCGACTATTGGGCGGCGGCGCGGCCAGCAACTTCGACCTTCGGTTTTTGATTATCGACCTTTGGTCGGTTTTGATTATCGACCTTTGGTCGAGTTTGTTTTCGATCGTCGACCGCGGTGCCAAGAGCATCGAGATCGATCGCAACCGACCTTATGGATTCCGGAACTTGAAAAGGATTGGCCGGCAAGGAAGAGATCAGTTGTTTCGTGTACGGGTGTTGGGGCCACAAGAATATGGCGCGAGTCGGAGCTTCTTCGACTATGACGCCTTTTTCCAGAATCGCCACGCGCTCGGCAATTGCGGCGACCGATAACAAGTCATGAGAGATGAAAAGCGTCGCCATGCCCCGTTCGGCGGTCAGCCTTCGCAGCAGCGAGAGCACTTCCTTCTGGGTGATGACGTCCAGCGCCGAGGTTGGCTCGTCGGCGAGCAGAAGTTTCGGATCGTGAAGAAGCGACATCGCGATGAGTACGCGCTGGGCTTGCCCGATCGAGATCTCGCGGGGATAACGGCGCAAAAAAGCAGAATCGACAGGCAGGTCGACTTCCCGCAGCAGACGTTGGACTTTTTGCAGACCCTGGTTCCAGTTTGCGGAGGAGTGTGCGCGCCAGGCTTCGCGAAACTGTGTTTCTAGCCGGAGCATGGGATTCAATGCCTGCGCCGCACTTTGAAGGACAAGCGCGATCTCGCGACCGCGAATGCGTCGCATCTGTTTTTCGGTGAGGTTCATGAGATCGCCGAATTCGCCGAACTCGATCTTGCCGTTGACTTGTCCCTGCTTCCAATCGAGCAAGCGCAAGAGTGCCAGAGCGAGAGTGCTTTTGCCGGATCCGGATTGGCCGATCAGGGCGACAGTTTCGCCAGCGCGGATTTCCAATTGGAGATCGTTGAGAACTCCCGGTCTCGATGGATAGTCGACGGTGATCCTGGCAGAAAGCAGTGGGGCCGTCACCGCGCACTCCACACAAGCCGGTCGGCATTCCAGAGTACCCTCGGAAAGTCCACCGACGGATCGGCATTGCCAAGACTTGACGCGACCGCGACCAGTGCGTTTCGATGCGAAAGAAAGAGCACCGGTGCCTCGTCGTTCAGAATCTGCTGGACTCGTTCAAAAGCGTGATGCCGCTTCTTGAAGTCCGCCGTGGAGGACTGCGCTCGCATGGACTTGTCGATTTCCGCCTCCCAGGAGGTGGCCGGCGTCTTCTGCCCCGGATTCCACATGTGCTGGGGACCGGTAGACAGGAGCATATTCAGGAAGCTCATTGGATCCGAACCGGCGTTGACGAATCCGAACAGGCAGACCTCATAATTCTGCGAGCGGCTGATCCGTTCGATCAGTGACGGCATGTCGAAAGTGGCGACGGTGATTTTGATGCCGATCTGTTTGAGATCCTGTTGCAAGAGGGACGCCATACGGCTGCGCGCCTTACTATTTGCGCTGGTGATCACGGAGAATTCCACGGGTCTGTTGGATCGATCCAAGAGAACATCGCCTTGCAGGCGAAAACCATCCTGCTGCAACAGCCTCTTCGCTTCGACGAGGTCGAATGCATGGGGCTTAAGCCCGGCCTTGAACCAAGCCTTGTTCGCCGGTGTCATCAGACCGGCGGACGAGGTCGCACGGCCTTGAAAAACCAGCCGATTGATGTCATCACGGCGAATAGCGGCCGATACGGCCCGGCGAAAATGCTTTGATTGGAACCAAGCGAGCTTGTGCGGTGCGAGCGGGGAACCCGGGTTCTGGTTGAACCAGAGAAATTCAACATCTGAGGAAGGACCCGCATCGAACACCGATCGCGGCATCTCTTTTTGCAGGCGATCGTAGCTGATTGCATCGATCGATTCCATCAAATGAATCTCGCCGCGGCGAAAGCGTTCGAGTTCCATATCCGCGTTGGCGACGATGTCGATCTGCAACGAGTCGAGTTGCGGCAGTCGGCGGCCCGAAAGCAAGCGCCAATAGTATGGATTGCGAACCAGTTTGAGATGAGAGGCCGCCTTGTATTCGCGCAGCACAAATGGACCCACGCCCAGTTTCACGTCGCCCTTGGCCGAAAGCATGGGCAAGTCTCCCACCTCGGATTCAATCGAGGGAACAACGACAGGGAAAGTGACGGCTACGCGGTCGCCAGCAAGTGCTTCCGCGATGACATTGCCTTGTTCGTAGCGGAACGCGCCAGACTTGGGAGAGTTCAGCGATGGATCCATCACCCGCCGGATGGTGTGGACAACATCTTTTGCGGTTAACGCCGAGCCGTCGGAGAACCTGATGTCCTTTCGCAGTTGGAACACAATCTTGCGGCCCTGTTCGAGGATCTTCCATGATTCGGCCAGATCCCCCTCATACTTGCGCGTCTTGCGATTGACTCGCAGAAGACGGCCGTGCTGGAGCCGTACCAGAAGTTCGCTCGACTGATCGGCACTGAGGATCGGATCGAACGTCTTCGGATCGCTGCGCATGGCAAAGCGCAGTTCCCCGCCCCACTGCAGGTTGCCGGGAGCGGTGGCCGAGATCTCCGCTGCGAAGGTGGACAAGGAAACAACGAAAAGGGCGAAGAGACTGGTCATGTTCGTGCCGGATTACTTTCTGATTTGGAGAGCCCTTGCATGGCGAGCAGCGCCGCCACGAGACAGGCGGCAGGAGCGAGCAGCCAGGGAGAGTCCACAACTTCGCGATGCCCCGATAATTCGAACAACAAATTGCCCCAGGAGGGCATTGGTTCGCTGACGCCCAGCCCGAGGATTCCGAGGTTGGCCTCAGTCAGGATGTAAAGCGGAATCGAGATCCAGAACTGGGCCAACAGCACAGGCCGGAGAGTGGGCAAAAACTGCCGGATCCAAAGCCTGGGTCCGCCGATCCCCATGGCGCGCGCCTGCAGCAGGAATCCTTCGCTCTTGGCCGCCGTTGTGGAAGCACGGACGACACGCATCGCTCCAGGCCAGCCGAGCAGACCCAGCAAGACAAATGTGATACCAACAGAAGCCCACGCCGACACGTCAAGCGGCAGCATGGCGCGGACGATCAGCAGAAGAAACAACCAAGGCATGGAGGAGAACAAATCCGCTGAGGCCGACAAAGTTTGTTCGATCGGACCTCCTGCGACACCAGCCGTTAAGCCAATCGCCACCGCGATCGCCAGCGAAAGGAGCGCCGCCGCTGGCGCAAGCAACAACGAGACTCGCGCCCCATGTAGCAGCCGGGTGAAGCGGTCACGGCCAAGTTCGTCCGTGCCCAGAAGGTGCTTTGTGGAAGGCGCCATCGATGGCGCTTCACGATCCTGGGCCTCATAGGAATAGGGCGTGAGAAACCCCGCCAGAAGGGCCGACAGCGCGAGCACGGTCAACACGGAAATGGCCAGGATCCGTATCATGACGCCACCGGGTCGGGACTGGATGTCTGCAAAAGTTCCGAGGCTACGCTGGCCAACTGGATCACCGCCGTCATGCAGAGCACCAGAGGCAAGAGCAGAGCCAGGTCGCGGCCCAATGCCGCCCTCCAGGCGAGTTGCCCGAGACCAGGGGACCCACACAGGGCCTCCATGGGGATCGCCGCGCTCACGGCCGTCGCTGCGCTCGATCCAACGAGAGCCCAAAGCTGAGTGGAAATCAACGCCCGGACATGGCGATAAACCAAGGCGGAGCGGCTCACCCCACGGGCCGCCGCGGCAAAGATACAGGGCTGATTGAGTGCCTCTGCCGCGAGTTGACGCACGTAGCGGTGAATCTGCGGAAACACTGCGATGGCAATGCCCGCCGAGACCGGTGCTCCGGCAAGGAAAAGCGCCATGGCAAGCAATCCCGATGGAAACGACAGCAACGAGATCGATACGGCAGACCCGGTCCAATCCAATGGACGGTACAAGGATCCCAAACCCGCCCACAACAGAGCTGAGGCCCAGGCAAGGGTTAGACCCATCGTCACCGACACAAGCGTTGTCCGCCAACGTTCGGAAAGCAGGCGATCGACCGGTGCGCCAAAAACTTCCGAAGTTCCCCATTGGCCCCGAAGCATGCGCCCGAAATGAGACTGCAGCGCCAGAGCGAAAGGCACATGCTGGCCGCGCATTGCTTCGATACTCTCGGCGCTAAACCGCAGATCCACTTCGCGTTCATCGATGCCATAGCCCGGTGCGAGGCGTACGAGAGCGATGACGAAAACGCCTACGAATGCAATCGTAAGCGGGATTCGCAAAAACGCCCGTAGATATCGCTGCTGGAACAAGCTCGACCTCGTGAAAATCAGAGAAGAGACCCTCTCCTCAAGTAGTCAATCGACCAAGCGGCTTGCTTTCTTGAGGATCAATGCTTTCAATGATCGATCGACAGTGTCGAAGTCAGGTGAATGGGGGGATCGTTGACTAGGCTGCGGGTACCGCTCAGCGCGCCTGCGCCACAAAGGCCCGTGCCTGGGCAATCTCGCTCTCCGATTCACGGAGCACGAAGCCTTTCGCACGCAGACTATCGAACTCGGCGACTGCAACGCGATAGTTCTGTATCGATTCCGCGCGCCTCCCCAATTGGGCAAGAACATCGCCCATCGCCACGAAAGCTCGAATTACTTCCCGTTTCGGGATTTCCGTCTGTGACCCTGCGTCACCCGAGATGCGCCGGGCAGTGGCGATCACCGTTTGGGACAAGGCGACCGCTTCCGCCCCCTCGCCCGCGCGAGCCAGATTGTTCGCCAGCAGTTTTTGCAGCTTGATGAGTTCGATGACATGCGTCGTATTGGCACGATCGCGGGCCACCAGACGCTCGATGGTGTGCAAGCCATTGCGCACCCGCTGGATCGATTGAGCGGTGAGTTGTCGCTTGCCGATGCAGTCGCCCAGTTCGGCTTCGGTGAGCGCGGTAAACAGTAGAAAGGTACTGCTATCGGGTTCGCGTTGCAGAAGAGCCTGAAAGATGGGGAGTGCGCGGCGCAGGGATTGCTCAGCTTCTTCGCGGTATTCCGGCTGCCTCAAGGCTTCACCGGCCAGCGAAAGATACTGCGCCAGCTCACTTTGGGCGGTCTTGTCCAGCGGATCGAGCGCCGCGAGTCTTTCCCCGATGGCAATCGCTTCGCGAACATGGGTTCGAGCCGCCGCTTCCCGACCCGGAACCAGGCTCAGGATATCCGCGACAACGCTATGTGCCCGCGCCAGTTCGCGCTGTAGTTGGGCGCTGCCGGGATTGCGTTGCAGGCGCCGTTCATTGTCGTCCAAAGCCTCGAGATAAACTCGCAGACTTTGATCCCATTTGCCTTGACGACGCAAAACTCCCCCCAAAACGAGCTGAGCGCCGGCGCGGATCTCGTCGATCTCACGGTCGCCCGGGGCATTGGCACTCAGGCAGGCAGCCACGGCCGCTCTGGCGTGGCGTTCGGCATCGTCGAGACGATACTGGACACGATGGATGCGCGATAGACGCCAATCGGCGCGGGCTTGAATCTTCAGGGCTTCGATGCCACCGCCCGAGCCCACTTCGTTCGCCAGTGAACCTGCGGCCAACAGATGGTCTGTGGCTTCCAGCGGGCGGCTGAGATCGGAATTGGTATTGCCCATCCGCAAACGGAGACGGGCGAGCATCAGAAGATCGGCAGGGGCGGCGCGGCCACGTTTGCGCTTCCGTTCCAGCAGCTTTCTTCCCATATCCAGACTGGCGAGGGCATCCGGGGTGGTGCCTTGCAGTTCGCTCAACTGCAAATAGGTCGTCGCAATTTCGGTGGCCAGTTCCTCGTCGTCTTCCGCATTGTTGGCGATGATCTTTTGGAGATAGTCGCTGACATGCGCGGTGAGGGCTTGGCGTGCTCGCGCGGTTCCGGGGATGTCGGTGAGTTGGCCGTGTAAATCGACAAGAATTGTACGGGCGAACCCGCGCAGTTGATCGAAGCGGTTGCGCGCTGCCCTCGCCTGACGGACGGAAACGACCGTGCCTGCGACCAATGAGGCGGCGATCAGAAATCCCGCGGCGACGGGCCAAAGGTTGCGCCGCAGGAACTTACCGGCACGATAGGTAAGCGTATCCGGACGCGCCCGTACGGGCATTCCATCGAGATGCCGACGGATATCTTCTGAAAGATGCTCAGCCGATTGGTAGCGCCGCGCAGGATCTTTGCGGATGGCCATGAGCACGATGTTGTCGAGATCGCCCGCGAGTTTGCGCCGAAGCTTGGGGGGAGCGCTGTCCACGTCACTCGGCTTGCGCGGCTCGGTGTGGCAGATGATCCGTTCCATTTCGCCAGGGCTTTGTCCGGTCGCGCGATAGGGGCGTTCGCCGGTGAGAACTTCATAGAGAACGATGCCGAGCGAGTACACATCTGTGGATGTCGTCACGGTTTCGCCGCGAATCTGTTCGGGGCTGGCGAAGTCGGGCGTAATCATCTGCCCGGCTGTAGGTTGCGAGTCGGTCGGGGTTGGTTCGAGGATCTTCGCGATGCCGAAGTCGAGCAACTTCACCGAGCCTTCGGCGGCAATGAGAATGTTGGCGGGCTTCAGGTCGCGATGCACAATCAGATTTGCGTGGGCGTACTGGACCGCCGAACAGACTGAGCGAATCAGCGCAAGGCGATCGTTCAATGCAAGCGAGTGCTCTGCAACGTACTGCGTGATGGGGACGCCGCCTTCGACGAATTCCATGACCAAATAGGGAGCACCCTGGGACGTTCCGCCATCGAGCAATCGCGCGATGTTGGGGTGCTCGAGATTGGCGAGAATCTGGCGTTCGGCGCGGAAACGCGCGATGGCATCCGGACCGGCGAGCAGGCGCGGAATCACTTTCACCGCCACCTGCTTGCTGAATTGATCGTCTTCACGAATTGCGCGATAGACTGCGCCCATCCCGCCGCGGCCGAGCAGGGCGACGACGCGGTAGGGTCCGAGAAAGGTTCCGATCAGTGGATCGGTGGCATCCTGATCGTTCGCGAGATTGGATGCGGCCGCGGAAACGACGGCCTGCAGCGGCTTGCCAGTGTCCGCATGCAGAAGCTCTTCGACTTCCTGTCGAAGTTCGGGATCGGAGCTGCAATGGACGTCCAGGTAGCGGCTGCGCTCGTGAGAAGGGAGATCCGCCACCGCGGCGAAGACTTCTTCGAGTCGCTGCCAGCGATCGGGTGACATGCCCCATCATTATAGCCTTGCCCGTCAGGTGTGCCAGCCGCTAACCCAGGGCACTCACTAGGCGGCAGGCTACATTACTTCGCCGCGCGGACCTCGAGATCGTGCATCACATACCGCAGCAGGCTTTCGAGCGTGGTCGCCCGCGGAAACCTAGTCTTGTCCATGCCACTGCGAATGGTCGCGTCCTTCGATTTATCGAAAGGCAAAGCCACTGCGAAGTGATCGCCCTTCAACACACCCAGGTACGTCGAGTTGGGAATAATCGCGTCCGCTTGGATCAACTGGCCGTCCTGCCGTTTGTCGTAAGCGGCCATCAGATCCCATGTCTTTGCGAGAGCCTTCGAGGTATTCAGCTTGTCGGAAGAAGCGACGATCGAGTAGGTCGGCACCGGCGGTTCCGGATATGCGCCCAAAAACGCCTGGCGCTCGCTGCGCTTGAGGCTCTTGAAACCGGTGGCGAGATCGCCTTTGCAGTTGGCCATCTTGAAATAGCCGCGAATCCAGGCATCGGCTTGGCCAGGCAGGGCATCGGCGATTACCGATCCACCGGATGCGCCAGCGACGCTGATGAACGCCGCGACGTACTGCTTGATGTCCTGCTTGGCCAAAGCCACCTGCAGATCGGGCGTACCTTTGCTGTAGCCAACCAGAATGTACTTTTTCGTCGGATCTTTGGGGCCATTTTCGCGCAGGTAGTCGCCAATCATCTTCGCGTTCTCGTCGCTCGCGTCATTCGGAACGGGCAACAATGCAACATCGATGCTGTATTTCGACTTCAGCGCCGTCTGCCCTTCTTCGAATGCAGGGCTCTCGGGAAAGCACGAACTCATAAAGCCCGGCACAATCAGGATGCGGTATTTGTTCGAGAGTCCCGGCAGTTTGAAGTCTTTCTTGCCATTGTCTTCGATGTACTTATCGCAACCGCCCCAATCGCCGCCATCGGGATTGTTCTGCGCGAGAACGCTACAGAAATAGTCGGCGAAGCGATCGCTGGTGTCGGCCGTATCCGGCGGAAAGTATACGATCGCGGTGCGCCCGTCGGAACGGAATGGCTGGCCATGCGCGGTCTTCGCTTCCTTGATCGGATCGGTCATGGTCATGTACTCATTGCCGATTACGAGTCCGCTTTCGGTGAGACTGCGGGCGATGAAGTCGCGCTCTTTATCGGTGTCGGAATCGATCTTATGCGTGAGCTTGCCGTTGCGTTGGTCTTTGTCGAAACCGACGTCGTGCGTGCCGGCGCCCACCCAGACGCTCTGGCCCCCAACCGCGAAGGGTGCCTTCCAGATGCGGAAGTGATGGCGCGAAGCGATCACACGAATCGGATCGCCTTGCGCATAGCCGTAATCCTGAACGCGACCGAACATCATCAACTCGCTCATGGGCAAGGTGACATAGGATTGCCTCGAAACACTGGCCAGAATCCCGCGGAAAACGGCATCTTTCGTGGTGCGATCCACGGTGACCCAGCCAGCATTCGATAGAGCATTTTTGACCTGATTCTCGCTGGCGACCACAACGAAGTTGACCCGATCGCCAGGGTTGTTATCCTTGTCCACCACTCGCTTCGGAATCGAATCCAACTGCTGCTGCGTGAGACGTGTGGTGATCGTTTTGTTCGCCGGCGCCGCGCCAGCCTTGGCTTTGGTGATTTCCACCTTCACCGTGAACTTGCCTTCCGCACGATCGCCGGAAAGATGATTGAGGCCAACAAACAGGCGCCCGTCCAACCCAACGCGCTGCTCGCGCTTCTGCCCGATCAGAAACGGACGCGCGGTGTCGCGTTCGCCAATACGCCCGATGAGCGCGCCCTTCGGTGACTCGTTGAGTGGAAAGGTGCGAAGCATATCGGTCCAGGCACGAGTGCCGCCTTCGGGGCCATTTTCTTTCGGGGACATTGCATACTTGACCGTGCCAGAACCGGTGAGCCGCACCACGTCGCCGGCCTTCAGATCGAGTCCCGTATCGAGCCATTGCTTGCCGCCTTCGACGGTGAATTCCTGGATGGAATCGGGCTTGGTTGTGTCCTGCGCGGAAACCGCGAGACAGATGCAGAGGAATAGCTTGATGTTCATTGTCGTTTTTCGGAGATCGCCTGGCGGACCATCGTTTCAATTTGCGCCCACAAAATCGGATCGGCTTCCAACTTGGCGTGAGCGCCGCCAAGTTTGCGCCGGGGCCAGCTTTCAGGACGCGAGTAGCTGGGCAGAAACGGCGGGTAATGAAACTGCACGTTCGCGAGGATCGTGGTTTTGGACCCATCCGCCGCATGGATCTTATCCTCGCCTCGAAAGGTCAGAATCTCGCGCTGGTAGAAGTTCGCGGCCTTGCGGACGTTCGGAGGAATCACGCTGTCGCGCAAACCGAAGCTGTCGATCTGGACCGTAAGCTGAACGGGGATGCCCCGGCGATTGAGATCGCGCGCAAGCGCAACAATTTGCGCTCCACCGAGGCTCTGACCATAAAGAACAATGTTGGCGCGCCGCTTTTCAGCAGGTTCCAGCTTGCGGTTCCCGTTCGTATCCAGGGCCTTGAGAATGTACTTCAGCGCCGTTCGCCGATTGCGATTGGCGAGGCTTTCGGCATGGAAGCCCGGTGTTTCGCGGAGCTTTAACGCCAGCTTACGGACACCGCGATTGGCGTCGTCCCAATGTTCGAATCCCCCCAGCATTCCAATGACAATGGCATCGTTCGGATCCATCGCTTTGGGAGGCGGAATCTGACGAAGGCTCTGTGCTGACAACGCCGCTGCTATTAGAAAAAGAGACACCGCTTTGTGTGACGAGTTTCTTAGCAATCTGGTTTCGATTGTAACGATCCGGACGGTGCGATGAAAATCAGATGCTTCTGGACGAAAAACTTTCCCACAAGGATTCCGCCCTCGGCGATCATTTTCGAAACGATTAGTCGAGCCTTGTCGTTGTGGATCGGCAGCCAGCCGTTCATCCAAACGATGAGCGCCAAGGCCAGCGCGAATGCGGCGGCATAGAGCAGAACGAACTTGGGTCCAGAAGACCGGTGCGCCACATCCGACTCGAAGACTTTGGATCGCACGGCGAAATAGTTGAACGGGATCGAGGCTGCTCGCCCTGCGATCTGGCAGATCAAGATGCTTTCTGTAAAGGCGTTGGCGGCGAAGAACGCGGCGTAGTCGAGCACCGCGGTCAAAGAATAGACCAGCAGAAAACGCGCGGCGATCATTGCGGCCTGACAACCGTCACGGCGGCGAATCCTTCTGCAACCGTTGGAGGCACGAGTTTTTTGGCCATCGTCCGAATCACATCTTCCGGGACGACGCGCGAGCGTTTGCGGTTTCGTTCGAGACAAACTTCGAGCGGTGTATCGAAAAAGATCGCTTCGGCAGTGCATCCATACTGTTTGGCGATCTTCAGAAAGAACTTGCGGTCTTTGCGCGTGAGACTGGTGGCGTCTAGGTAGGTGATGGGCCGCCCGATCGCGATCCGCTGGCGAATCAAAAACCGCACCGTGGCGAACACCGCTGCGTGAACAGTCTGATCGGTGGCGTCATCGGCTAATTGCAGCCGGATCGCATCCGTCGAAATGGCCTGCACGGCTAGCGTTTCGAAGTAGGTGGACTTTCCCGACGCAGGCAGGCCCACGGCAATGACGAGCTTCATGCACTTAACATCTTCACACGCCGTCCACACCGCAACTCTCGAGCCAGCCGATGCCCTTGTATTCGGGAATGCGCTGGATGAGCCGTCGAAGAGTCTTGTAGTCCTCCCACTCGAGACGAGAACCTCGGCCCTCAGGTCGATGCGGTTTGTATCTTTCCACCAGAGTGCAAGCATAGCGATATATGTGCAGGAACGGTGTGGAGATGTTGCGCGGAACCGTCATGTCGGCCTTGTTCAGATAGAGGAAAACGACCTGCGCTAAATAGGCCGCAGCCTCACTGCTGAGGTCGGTGAACTTCCAGGCGTTGCGAATATCCAACAAGGCATGGGTACATTCGTGGACAACCAGTGCCTGGTCGGAAAGTCGGAAGCTTTGAGACCTGCGAACGAAGAAGGTGTTGGTTCCAACGCCGTACGCCGCCCACTCGGAGCTTTCCCCGGTTTCGACCGAGATCCGGCCATCCTCAATCGCGGCCGCAACAAGTTCGTAGCCGGTTCCCGAAACGTGAAAGTGACCGACGTGGAAGTCGATGTTTGAGATCCGCGGATTCCTCAAAACGGAAAGCAGGTCGTCTTTGGTCGCGGGCATTCTGCCCTGCTATGCGCAACCGCGCGGAAGAAAGCACAACGCTACCGGCCTTTCCATCCAAATTTGCGAAAGTAGAACGCGTAGAAAGCCAGCCAGAAGACGGCAACGGCGATTCGCTTGCCCTGCATCTCCAAGGGCAGTAGATAGCGCGAAGCTAGCGCAAACGCCACCACGGCGAAGAAGAAGCGAACATAGCGAGCGGGAATCGAGATGAGCAGAAAGGCGGCGAGACTGCGGTTACGCACGCCACACTCCACGGCATAGATCTTGTACGGGATGCCCTGCAGTGGCCCAAGCAGGACCGCCATCAGGCCGCGCGCCGCAAGTTGACCGGCAACCCTGTTGACGAGTTCGGGGCCAATGGCGGGAACTTTGTTGAGAAATGCCTTGGCGGAGACTTCGTTGTTGCGTCCCCACAGCCAAAACACCGCACCGCCATGCAAAGCTCCGGCGAGAGCAGCCAGAGATCCGGCAACGCCAGCAGTGAAACTCTCGATGGCGAGAAAGCTCAGCCAGACGTCGGGGACGAGAAAGAAGAACGTCGCTTCCGCGAATCCCCAGGCGAGTGCGATCGCGAGTGCCGTCATTTGAGTCGATTCACACAGGTAACCGCAGTCAACGCGGTAAGGATACCGAAGATCCAAGGCCAATATCGCAGGGCTTCCGGTGCGAAAGCGGTGACGATCGCCAGAAGCCCAATCGCCAAGGCACGATCGCTCTTGCCCATGGGTCCTTCATAGCGCCGCTTGCCAGTCAGCGCTTGCTGCAATACGCCGCAGAACTCAGTGAGGATTTCGCCGATGACGAACAGCGCGACCGCCAACGGCGCGCTCAGCAGTGCGAGAGGAAGATAGAGCGCAATATCGCTGAGCAGATCGCCAAGCTCGTTGAGAATCGCGCCAAGCTTCGTCGATTGATTTAGTTGGCGCGCCATCATGCCGTCGATTGCGTTCAGCGCCATGCGTAAGAACAGCCAGACCGGCAAGGCCAGCAATGAGTAGCGTAGAGACACGAATGCGGCGAGGCCGCTACCGGCGATCGCCGCGATCGTCACAACATTCGGACTGATCCCCACTGCGGCCATGGCGCGCATCGATGGCCGCAGCAGGTTCTGGAAACGTGGCTTCAAATCATAAATCGAAGGCACGCGTTTCCGTTACTGAAACATGCGCTTGCCGCGGCGCAGAAACGCAGGGATATCGAGGTCGTTGGCGTATGCCTCTTCTTGTTGTTGCGGCGTCGGTGGAACAGGCTGGCGAGCGGCCGGAGCAGCATGATAGTCGTGCGACGGCGAACCGTTTCCGGATGCAGTCGCATGCATCGCGTAAGGCTGCGGATGAGGAACCGCGGGAAGCGCTTCGAACAGGTCGTGGATTTCCTCATCGAGATCCGAGTGCGAGGGTAGAGGCTCCTCATAGTAAACAGGAGCCGGCGGCGGCGCCACTGCCACCGGAGGCGGAGGAGGCAGCGCTGCAGGACCTGAATAATACGAGGGCGGGTTCACCTGCGACGGAGGCATCGTCATCACGGGAATCCCACGCGCCGCGGCATCCAGCGTACGTTCCGGTATCGGAATGCCCTCGCGTTCAAAGCCGGTGGCGATCACCGTCATCTTCACTTCATCGCCAAGATTCTCGTTCATTACCACGCCAAAGTTGACCTGCACATCTTCGTTCGCAGTCGCCGAGCGAATCAACGAACAGGCTTCGTTCACATCGTGCAAGCTGAGGCTTCCGGAAGCCATGATGTTGATCAACAAACCACGTGCGCCAATCACACCGCCTTCTTCCAGCAGTGGCGAACTCATGGCGATACGAGCGGCTTCCATCATCGCGCCGCTGCCCTTGGCCATCGCGGTGCCCATCATCGCATGACCCATGCCGAGCATGATCGCGCGGATATCCGAGAAGTCGCGATTGATGATGCCTGGCGTGGTGATGATGTCCGAGATGCCCTGCACCGCTTGACGCAGAACATCGTCGGCAATGCGAAACGCTTCGAAAAAGCTGGTGCCTTTGGGGACCAGTTCGAGCAGGCGGTCGTTCGGAATCGTGACTACCGTGTCGACAGTTTGGGCAAGATCGGCGAGCCCTTTGATCGCCGCGCGCATACGCTTCGGGCCTTCGAAAGCAAACGGCTTGGTGACCACTGCCACTGTCAGCGCATTCATCTCTTTGGCGAGCGAAGCGACAACGGGCGCGGCCCCGGTGCCGGTTCCACCACCGAGCCCCGCGGTAACGAAAACCATGTCCGCTCCGTCGAGGATCTCGATGATTTTCTCGGTGTCCTCCACCGCGGCTTGGCGTCCGATTGCGGGGTCTGAACCCGCGCCGAGTCCATTGGTAAGCTTCGATCCGATGACAATTTTGTTCGGCACCGGCGAAGCGTTGAGCGCTTGGACATCGGTGTTCATTACGTAGAACTCAACGCCCTGCACGCCCTCGTTCATCATGCGCGTCACGGCGTTGGATCCGCCTCCGCCGACGCCAATTACTTTGATTCTGGTTCCCATCACGTCTTCGTCTTGTAAGAGAAACTTAAGATCTGCCATTTGCCTTGCCTCCCGTCACTCGCTATCCGATGCCGCGCGAGTACGGATGTTCCGCTCGCGTCTGTTTCCTACTTCAGGATCATGCTCATGAGGCCCGGGGCCTTCCGCTTGAACTCCATCCGTGTCTTCAATTTCGCCGAGTAAAGCGACAACCCTGCAGCCGTCGTCCAATCGGCGCGATTCAATTCATCCGGCCAATTCTCGAGCCCCAACGGAATCGCCTTGCGAGCCGGGCAATCAAGAATCACTTCAGCCATGTCTTCCATGCCATTCAACAAGGAACCACCGCCGCACAGCAGAACGCCTTCGGTCAGTGTATTTTCCAGTCCGGCGGCTTCGAGTTTTCCACGCACCTGCTGAAACAGCTCTTCGGCGCGCGCTTCGAGCACTTCGTTGAGTTCGCGACGCGATGCCTCACGCGGCGGGCGACCTTCACTCGAAGGGATTTCGATCAGCGTATTGTCGGCGGTGAGCCCGAGCCTCGCGCAGCCGTGTTCGCGCTTGAGCAGTTCGGCATCGGTCATGGAGATCTTGAAGATCGTGGCGACGTCACGGGTAAAGTGATCGCCGGAAATCGGCACCGACGACGACAATACCGCCGCTTCGCCATCGTAGACAACGAAGTCTGTGGAGTGGGATCCGATATCGACGATCGCGACACCGCGGCTTCGATCGCGTTCCATCACGGCGGCATAGGCACCGGCAACCGCTTCGAACATGGTCTCTTCAACGTTGATGTGCGCGCGCTGCACTGCGCCGGTGAGCGTATCGTGCTCTTGTGCGGACGTCGTAACGACATGCGCATTCGCTTCGAGACGCGAAGCTTGCGTGCGATACGGATTTCGGATTCCCGCACGTCCGTCGACAACGAAATCCTGCGGCAATACCTGCAAGAGCGCGCGATCGTGATCGAGTTGCACTTGCGAGGCGAGCCGCATGGCAAAGGTCATGTCTTCGATTTCGATCTCTCGCGGACGACCGAGTTCATAGAGTCCGCGGCTGCGCGCGCTGACGATCGTAGGTCCTCCAACTCCGATCACTGCCGCATCCACAAGCACGCGGGCGTTGCGTTCCGCGTGTTCCACGGCTCGAAGTATGGATGCCGAGAGAGCTCCAGAGTCAGTGATGCGTCCACGCGTCCAGCCGGCGGCATCCGCTTCGCCGGCACCGGCAAAACGGAGATACTCGTCTTCGAGGATGGCGATAACACAACGCGTGCGATGGCTGCCCGCGTCAATGCCGATTGCGAACTGAGGATCTTTCGCCAACGTCATTCTCCTTTTTCCGTATCGGGCACGTTTGAGATCCGCCCGTCCAACCGCAGATCGAAAATGCGATCGGCGGGCATTTCCCGATGTACACGCGGGAAAGAGTTCTCAAAGCCATCGAGTCTTGAGAGAAAGTTTCTGCCACCCAGCCACAGCGTGATGGAACGTTCCGTCACAGGCAGGGTTACTTTGACGTTGTCCATATCGGAAACGTCAACCATGGTGAAGCGTTCGCCATGGCGACCGGAGTCTTTCATCACGCGCAGCATCCGCTTGATGCGTTCGGTACGTTGTGTCGAAGAGTCGCGAAAGTTCACGCCCTTCACATTGGGGACGTTCTGTTTGTACTGCGGCGGAATGCGTAGCAACATGCCTTCGGCATCCACCAGCCAGCCACGCTTCTCGTCGGCGTGTACCAATGCGACCGGAACCCGCTCTTCCACTCGAACCAGCACCTGATTGGGCCAGAAACGCGCAACGGTTGCGTCTTTGACCCATTCGAGCTTCAGTAGTTGCTCTCTGCGGTCGGCAACCGGCATCAAGTAGAGGCTCTTGCCATAGTCTTGCGAAAAGATCGAAACAATCTCTTTGTGCGAAGCAAAGGCGGCACCTTGAATCTGCAGACCGGCGGGATCCATGCCATATTCACTCGGCCCGGCGAACTGAAATCGCGAATCTGAAACGAGGAACTGCTCGGTCTCGTGGAACAGGTAGAGAGCACCGGCAAGCAGGATGATCACGATCGCCGCGCGATAGGCCCAGCGCAGTGTTTCCATGAGATCGGGATTGGTATTGCTCACGCTACGCGCCATGTGGAACCCCGATCTGCTGCAAAATCTTTTCGCCAGCCTGCCACACGTTGCCCGCACCGAGTGTGATCACACAATCGCCTTCGCGAGCTTCGGCACCGGCGGCTTTCACGGCCTCTTCGATCGAGCCGACGTACTGGACGTGACGATGTCCGAACGCGGACATACGGGCTGCGAGAGTTTGAGCGGTGACGCCTTCGATGGGCTTTTCGGAGGCCGCGTAGATGTCGAGTAGGTACACAACGTCCGCCTGATTGAAGGAACGCGCAAAATCGTCCATGAGGTAGTGCGTACGGGTATAGCGATGCGGCTGGAAGATTGCCAACACACGCGAGAAACTGCAGAGACGCGCAGCAGCGAGCGTGGCGCGGATTTCCGTCGGATGATGACCGTAATCGTCGACAACCGTAATGCCCTGCTTCTGCCCTTTGATCTGAAAACGCCGATCTACGCCCGTGTGGCGCTTCAAGCCAGCGCGGATGACATCGGGATCGATTTCCAATTCGAGCCCCACGGCAATGGATGCAGTGGCGTTGAGGACATTGTGGAAGCCTGGAACATTGATGCGGAACACACCCAGATCGCGTCCCTTGAACTTGAGGCGGAGCTCGCTGTAGAGGTGCCCGGAGTCAGTGTCCGAGATCATCAGATCGCACTGCGCGCTGGTTCCGTAAGTAATGGTGCGGCGCTTCACCTGCGGAAGCAACTGCTGCACGTTCTCGTCGTCGACGCAGAGAATCGCGACGCCGTAGAAGGGCACTTTGTTGACGAAGTCGAGAAACGCCTGACGGATGACGTCGAGGTTCGCGTAGTGATCGAGATGTTCGCGATCGATATTCGTTACGACGGCGATGATCGGCGCAAGTTTGAGAAACGATCCATCGCTCTCGTCGCTTTCGACCACGAGATAGTCGCTTTGACCCACGCGCGCATTCGAGCCGCCCATGAGTCCTACGCGTCCACCGACAACCACCGTGGGGTCGAGTTGCGCCTCGCTGAGCACAGCGGCAACCATCGATGTCGTGCTGGTCTTGCCGTGGCTGCCCGCAATGGCGATGCCGTATTTGAGACGCATCAACTCCGCGAGCAGTTCGCCGCGCGGAATCACGGGGATGCCGCGGCGCCGTGCTTCCACTAATTCCGGGTTGTCTTCTTTGACTGCGGAAGTCACTACCAAAGCCTTTGCGTCTCCGAGGGTTTCAGCGCTGTGGCCCTCTGAGACGCGAGCACCCAAGCCTTCGAGCCGCTCCGTAATCGGAGTCAACTTCGAATCCGAACCAGTGACCGTGTAGCCAAGCGTCAGCAACACTTCGGCGAGTCCGCTCATGCCGATTCCGCCGATTCCGGTGAAATGTACGTGCTGCCGCTTAAAGAACATTTTCCTCTCGAATTGTTTCAGGTTTCGTCATCTAAGTCAATGAGTTGGCAATGCCTTGCGAGCCAGTGCCACCAGCGTTTCGGCGGCACGCAGAGCAGCCCCGGGCTTGGCGAAGGTTCGCGCAGCCGTGCCCATTGCTTTCAGCGTGTCCGGATCGAGCTTGGCGAGTTCTCGCGCCAGGCGTGCTCCGCTCATTTCCCGATCGGGAACAACCACCGCGGCACCGATCTTTTCGAGCGCCTTGGCGTTGTGCATTTGATGGTCATCGGCGGCGAATGGAAACGGCACCAGGATCGATGGTTTGCCGGCGGCCGAAAGTTCGGAAACAGTTCCCGCGCCGGAACGGCACACCACAACATCCGCCTGCGAGAATGCTTCGGGCATATCGGGGATAAACGGCAACAGTTGTCCCGCGACCTTGGCCGCGCGGAACTTGGGAAGCACCGCGTCGTAGTCCGTTTTGCCTGTTTGATGGATCAAATACATGTTTCCCAATAGAGGCCACGCCTCTTCCACTGTCTGATTCAAGCGTCGTGAACCCTGACTGCCGCCGGTGATCAACACCGTCAACCGACCCTGCGGGTCACGATCGGAGATCTCGAAAAACTCCGGACGCACCGGCAATCCCGTCACTTCCACCTTGTCCTTCTGAAAGTGCTCCGCAGCTTCTGCAAAGCTCACCAACACCTTCTGCGCGATCTTTCCGAAGCGGCGGTTCGTGACACCCGGCATCGCATTCGGTTCCATGATGACGATCGGGATGCCCCGAAACCAAGCGGCGATCATCACAGGAGCGGCCACGTATCCACCCATGCTGAAGACGCCCGCGACGCCCGCGAGCAGCTTCCAGCAGCGCATCGCACTGACCGGCAGTTGCATCAGCGTCCGCATCGTTTGCGCCAAACCCACCCGCATCAAACCGCCGATTTCGATCCATTCAATTCGAAATCCAGATTCAGGAACGAGACGGCCCTCATAGCCTTGTCTGGTTCCGATAAAAAACACTTCGTGTCCCTTTTGTTGCAACTCGCGGGCGACTGCGATCGAGGGAATGACATGCCCCCCGGTACCGCCCCCCGCCATGACAAACACCATTTAGCCGGCCCGCTCCGATACGCTCAGCACCATACCGAGCGAAATCAGGGTCGCCATCATCGAACTGCCGCCCGCGCTGATCATCGGCAGCGGGATGCCCTTCGATGGCACAAGATCGAGCGCTACCGTAATGTTGAAAAACGCCTGCACCACGATTGACGCGGTGATGCCGAGCGCGAGATACTTGCCGAAATCGTCCGGCGCGATATAGAAGAGCCTCAATCCTCGCCAGAGGATGATGGAGAATCCCGCAAGCACCGCGAGACATCCCCACAGCCCAAGCTCTTCGCCAACGAGCGCAAAAATGTAGTCGGATTCGCTCTCCGGCAAGTAGCGATGCTTCTGCCTGGATTGCATCAAACCTGCGCCAAATAGGCCTCCGGAACCAATTGCGATCTTGGCCTGTGTCGACTGATAGTTCGTTTTGCCGGTATCGGCCTTGCCGTCTAGAAACGTCTTCAACGGCTCCGGCAGCTTGGAAACCACTTCATGCTTCGGGTCGAAGAAAGCCACCATGCGCGCGCGGCGATACGGAATCACGGTCACGGCGATCAACGATGTGACAAACACTGCAAGCATCGTCATCGCGAGATAGCGCATATCGAGCCCTGCGACAACGAACATGATGACTGCGGGCGCAACCAGAACCAGCGCGGTTCCATAATCGCCGACCACAACCATCAAGGCGACGAGACCGACAACGAGACAAGCCGGAGCAAGTGTGTACCAACTATTCACATCCTGCCGCCGGTGCGTGAGAAAGAACGCGAGAAACAATACCAGTGCGGGTTTCGCGAACTCCGACGGCTGCAATTTCGCACCCAGGAACAATCGAAACCAACGATGATGATCCCCATCCACGAACACCACGGCAAGCAGTGCGATGATCACGACACCCGTAATTCCGAACGCCCAAATGGGTTTGTCGAGCTTCTGATAATCAAAGCTCTTCATCAGCATCATGAGCAAAAACGAAAAGAAGGCGAATATGGTTTGGCGTCCGATGCCCGAGTAGCTCAAGTGCGGATCGAGTTCTTGCGTTGCCGGATTCACGCCCACGACAACGGCCGAGGCGCTGTAGACCATCACGAGTCCGAAGCAGACCATGGCAAGGATGGTGAAGAAAAGAGTCCAGTCGGTTTTGGTGCGCATAGCGTTATGCTTCCCTTAACTCGTGAACCAGGGCTTTGAATACACGGCCTCTGTGTTCGAAGCTTTGAAACTGATCGAAACTGGCGCAGGCTGGCGCGAGCAGAACGGTATCGCCGGGAATCGCATTCGCCCGAACGAACTTGACCGCGTTCTCGATCGTGCCAGCCATTTCGAGCAGACAGGATCCCTTAATGTCTTGTGCAATCAGCGGTGCGGCCGCGCCAACCAGAATGGCTGCGCGGGCCTTCGCAATCAACGGATCCGCCAGCGGCTTGTAATCGGAGTTCTTGTCTTTGCCGCCCAGAATCACCCACAAACGGCCTTCGAACGCAGCGAGCGCTTTCAGTGTCGCGTCCACGTTCGTCGCCTTGGAATCGTTGAAGTAGTGAACGCCATTGACGCGGCGGACGTATTCCAGCCGGTGCTCGACGCCCTTGAAGCTCATCACGGCCTCGCGGACTTTCGCAGGATCCGCCCCCGCCAACAGCGCGGCGAGCGAGGCGGCCATCACATTCTCGACATTGTGCATCCCACGGAGCGGGATTTGAGACGTTTCCATCAGTACTCCGCCTTCGTACTTCAGCCACCGGCCATCCAACCACATGCCGGGCGACACGTCGTGCGAGAGACTAAACCAGACTGACTGCGACTTTGTCTGAGCGGCATATTCCACACAATGTGGATCATCCGCGTTTAAAACAGAGTAGCCTTCTTTTGTTTGTGTCGCAAACAGGCGGCTTTTCGCGGCCACGTAGTTTTTCATCGATCCGTGACGATCGAGATGATCGGGCGTGATGTTGAGACACACACCGATGTGCGCGCGAAAGTTTTCGATCGACTCAAGCTGATAGCTTGACAGTTCCAAAACGTTCCATTGATCGTCTCTCGACGTCGCGACAAGCGCACAGACCGGTGTTCCGATATTGCCGCCCACTTGCGCGGCAATACCGGATTCTTTGAGGATATGACCCAACAGCGCTGTCGTGGTGGTCTTGCCGTTCGATCCGGTGATGCCGATGTTATGGCCCTTCAGGTAGTGGCTTGCGAATTCCACTTCACCTTCCACCGGCACAACTACCGACTCCGGAACCACACTCGGTGCCACTCCCGGCGACAACACAATACGGTCGAAAGCAAGCGCGAACACCGCTGGGCTCTGGACATGATACTCGACGCCATTGAGCTTGGCCCGCGTCTCGGTGGGGAGTTCGGAGAACGCCTTCGAATCCGTAGCGATGACAAAAGCGCCCAGATTATGCAGCAATTCCACCGCAGCTACCCCGGACTTCGCCATACCGACAACCAACACTCTTTGCCCTTGGATGTTCATCGCAGTTTCAACGTGGCCAGCGCGAACAGCGCCATAACCAGCCCCGCAATCCAGAAGCGCGTGATGATTTTCGCCTCCTGCCATCCCAGCGCCTCGAAGTGATGATGCAGCGGAGCCATCTTAAACACTCGTTTTCCTCGTGTTTTGAAGCTCGTCACTTGAATCACAACACTCAGCAGCTCGATCACATAGACGCCGCCGATGAACAGCAGGAGGATCTCCTGTTTCAACAGAACCGCTACGGTTCCCAACGCACCGCCCAGGCCAAGCGCGCCGACGTCGCCCATGAAAACTTCCGCAGGATGCGCATTATACCAAAGAAATCCTAGCGATGCGCCAACCATCGAGGCGCAGAAGATCGTGAGTTCCGAAGCGCCAGAAACACGTGAAAGATCGAGGTATTCAGCAAAGCGTGCGTGCCCCGAAACGTACGAGAGCGCCGTCATCGCGCCGGATGCGACCACCATCAGGCCAGCCGCAAGCCCGTCCAATCCGTCAGTGAGGTTTACTGCGTTCGAAGATCCGGCGAGCACCGTCACGATGAAGCCGAAGAAGATGATGAACGCGAAGGGATACGTCCAAGTCTGTCCGAGCAACGAGTCGATCAGAAGATCGGGCTTCCAGGATTTGAAGAACGGCACGTTGATGTTGGTCGAGTACGCACCCCGCGTATGCAGGATCAGCAGGAACACACCGACACACAGCGACGAGAAGATCTGGGCCATTAGCTTTCCACGCGCGCTGAGCCCGAGATTGCGCTTCCTGGCGACTTTTGTGTAATCATCCCAGAAACCGATCGCTCCAAAACTGAGCAGGCCGAAGATCGCGATCCAAACGTAGGGATTGCGTAGATTCGCCCACAACAGTGTCGGAACAACAATAGATACGATGATCAGCAGGCCGCCCATCGTTGGAGTTCCGGCCTTCTTCTGATGCGATTTCGGGCCCTCTTCGCGAATGTACTGGCCAATCTGGAACTCCTGCAGTTTTCGGATCATCCAGGGGCCTAACAGTATGGAAATGAAGAGCGCCGTAAGGCTCGCAAACGCCGTGCGAAACGTCACGTACTGCACCACGCGAAAGGGTGAGAAGTGCGGGAAAAGGGTCTCGTAAAGTAGCCAGTAGAGCATCTAAGATACGAACCTCTGCAAGGCTCGTTCCACTTGCGTGCCGCGGGAACCTTTGAAGAGAATCGCGTCGCCTTCGCGCGCGATTTCCCGCAAGCGGTCGCCGGCCTCTTCCGGGGTTTCGAAGAATTCAAAAAATGGGTACGCGACCCCGTTTAGCACTCCCGCGTCCCGCGCTGCGTTCACGGAAAATCGGGCGTTGCCGCGTACCCCTAAAAACACGTTGATGCCGGACATCGCGGCGTACTCGCCGACTTCGCGATGCAGGGCTTCGGCCTGTTGGCCAAGTTCGAGCATCTCGCCCAGCACCGCGATTCTGCGCGTTGCGGGCGTATCCTTCAACACATCGATCATCGCTTTCGCGGCCGAAGGATTGGAATTATAGCAATCGTTCCAGATCGTGACGCCGCGGTGCATCAACTTCTCGCCGCGCATCCTGCCAGGCGACATCGTGCGCACCGCATCGCACAAACTTGCCGTCTCAATGCCGAATTCGCGAGCCACCGCGATCGCCGCGAGGATGTTCAACACATTATGGCGGCCAACCAGCGGACTCTCAAAGCTCACCTCATCCACGCGAAAACTCACGCCTTCGCCGGTCATCGAAACATCGCTTGCTCGAACCGAAGCCGCCTCGTTGTCGATGCCATAAAGCACGGTGCGGGGCGCGTCAGCGGCAAACGAAGCAACGCGCTCATCGTCTGCATTGAGCACAGCGACTCCATCGGCTGGCAGCGCTTCGACGAGTTCCCGCTTCGCTCCGGCGATGCCTTCGATGGAATCGAAGTTCTCAATATGCGCCGGGCCAACATTCGTCACCACCGCGATCGAATGCCTGGAAATCTTCGATAAATCGCGAATTTCGCCCGCGTGGTTCATGCCGAGTTCCAGCACCGCGGCCTTGGAATCCGGCGGAAGCCGCAACACAGACAAGGGCACTCCAACGTGGTTGTTGAAGTTGCCGATCGTCTTGCCAACAGGCATCGCGGTCGCCAATAGCGATGCGATTGCGTCCTTCGTGCTCGTCTTTCCAGCGCTTCCCGTGACGCCGATCACGCGACCCTTATACTGCTCACGAGCCCAGCTTGCGGCTTGTTGCAGGGCAGCAAGCGTATCCGGAACCTGGAGCAGACGCGGACCTTCACCGTACTCCACAACGGCAGCAATAGCTCCGGATTCGAGCACCTGCGAGACATACCGATGCGCATCGTGATTCGGCCCCTTCAACGCAAAGAACAGATCTCCGGGATGAACGTTACGCGAGTCGATTGACCAACCGGTGACGCGTCCTTGGGTGCCAGCGGAGCAACCCACGGCAGCAGCAATGGCGGCGAGTTCAAATGTCATGCTTGAACCCCATCTCGCCAATCACAAGGCGTGCCACGTCGCGGTCGTCGAATGCAATTGTGCGGTCCCGCAGCACTTGATAGGGCTCGTGCCCTTTGCCCGCAAGGATCACGATATCGCCGGGTTTTGCCTCTGCGAAAGCCGCGCGGATCGCCTTTTCGCGATCCGGTTCCGTGATGTTTGGCGTATCGAACCTGCGGACACCGACCATCGCATCGTTGATGATCGCCAGCGGATCTTCAGAACGCGGATTGTCCGAAGTGATCACCACGAAATCGCTGGCTTCCGCAGCCGCCGCGCCCATCAGCGGACGCTTGGCGCGATCGCGGTCGCCTCCACATCCGAACAGCGTGATCACGCGGCCCGGGTTGAGTCCGCGAGCAACGGCGATGACGTTGCGCAAAGCGTCAGCGGTGTGCGCGTAGTCGACGGCTACCAGAAACGGCTGGCCTTGGGCGATGCGCTCAAAGCGCCCGGGAACGGCGGCGCAATCCGCAATCCCCTGCAGCACGGCGGAGGCATCGAGACCCAAACTCAGGCCGGAACAAAATGCGGCCAGAATGTTGTAGACGTTGATCTGCCCAACCATTGGCGACACCACCGGATACACGCGATCCGGTGCTTGGATTTCGAAGCGGAGCCCATCGAAGCTGCTCTCGATCTTCTGCGCGCGATAAGCCGCGTCGGCCCCAAGACCATACCGGTAAGTTTCGGAGCGAGTCTCAATCCGCCGCCCGTAGGCATCGTCGTGATTGATCACCGAGTACGAAGGCGATTCGAACAACTTGCACTTGCTCTGAAAGTAAGCTTCCATCGTGCCGTGAAAATCGAGATGATCCTGTGTGAGATTGGTGAACACCGCAGTGTGATAGCGCAGGCCATGCACACGGCCCAGTTCAAGGGCATGCGACGAGGTTTCCATCACCGCATGTGTGCCGCCCAGATCCACCAATTCGCGAAAGATTCGGAACAGATCGACGGAATCGGGAGTGGTGTTCACTGCGGGAAGTTTGCGCCCCGCGATGTGGTATTCAATGGTCCCAATGAGAGCGGTGGTGCGACCGGCAGAGCGCAGAATCTGATCGAGCAGATACGATGTCGTGGTCTTGCCGTTGGTGCCGGTGATTCCGGTCACCTTCAGCGCTTCATCGGGCGCACCGAAGAAAGACCTGGCAGCGGCGGCCATGGCTTGACGACCATGCGCCACGCGGATCCACGGGCCTGTGAAACCCGCAGGGCTTTCCAACTCACTGACCACGGCAACAGCGCCACGATCGAGAGCGTCTTTGGCGAATGAACGACCATCGACACGCGCACCTGGAAACGCAAAGAAGAGCACGCCGGGCGCAACGCGCCGCGAATCGTACTCAATTCCCGTCACACCGATCGCGGACAAATCAGGCGGGATCCGCTGCGCCAGTGAAGCATTGCGCAGAACCTGATCCACCGTGCTGGGTCCAAACGTCATGGTCCGGATTTCTTCCGCATCGCCTTACCTCTCGCCTTGTCCTCTTTGGATAGAAGAGTGTTCGGTAAAAAATTCCGTTGGCCCTCTGTTTGACCAGAAGGGGCCAACGGATAAGGGACGGAGGCAAGAGAAAACTCGTTTGTATTGACGGGTGTCACCACGCCCGTGGCCTCTGCGATCTCTTCCGCAATGGGAGGGGAGGCATCCTCGGTCGGAACATCCTTCATGAGCTTGGGGTCAGGAGGAATCCCAAGGATACGCAAAGACGCCTGGGCAACTTCACGGAAAACCGGGGCGGCAGTCGCGCCGCCAAAACCAATGTTTTCGCCGTGAGTTCCGAACATATTCACAACCACGACAATGCGCGGATCGTTTACCGGAGCCATACCGGCAAAGCTTCCGTTGAACTTGCCGGGCACATACCGGCGCAGCGCGACATCGTAGTAGCGGGCCGTTCCGGTCTTGCCGGCGGCGGCGTAACCTTCCAATCGAGCGGTGCGGCGGCCGGTGCCCTTTAGGATCACGCTTTCCATCAGATTGCGCATCGTGATGGCGGTTTCGGGGCGAATGATACGACGGCCAGTGATGGGCTTGTAGACATCGAGGCGTCCGTTGGCGAAGCTGCGAGAAGCAACCAGATAGGGCTTCACCAGCATGCCACCATTGGCGATCACCGACGTGGCGCGTGCCAATTGCAACGAGGTGACGTTCACCGCATAGCCAATGGATTGCGATGCGCGAGTAATTTCCTGCATACCCGGCTGCACGTAGCCAGGCTCTTCGGGAATCTCGATGCCCGTCTTCGATCCGAAGCCGAATTCCTGAATATAGTGGCGCAGATTGATGCTGCCGACGCGTTGACCGACGCGAATCGAACCAGTGTTCATCGATTGAGAAAAGATGTGCTCCATCGAGCGAACGCCGCCGCCGTGCACATCGCGGATCTTGAATCCGCCGATGGCGATGGTACCTGTTCCGCAGTCGATCATCGTCTGGGGACGCAAATCTGTGGTTTCGAGCGCAGCCGCCATGGTGACGATCTTGAACACTGACCCAGGCTCAAACGGATGCTTCACGGCAAGGTTGATCAGCGCCGGATCTTTCGGCGTCGCCGGAGGCTTGCCCAGATCGAATACCGGATAGCTCGCCATCGCCAGCACCGCGCCGGTGCGCGGATCCATCACGGTCACTGTACCGCGCGAAACACCGTGCCGCCGGATCGCACTCAACAGCGCCTGCTCGGCCGCATATTGAATGTCGGAGTTGAGCGTCAAGCGAACGTGTGCGCCAAACTTGGCGGCTTCTGTAATCTCTTCCTGATAAGCGTTGCGCGCCGAGTCGGTAACCACGCGAGCCTTGCCATGCGACCCAACGAGGTCGGATTCCAACGACCGCTCAATACCGTATTGGCCGTGATGATCGCGACCGACGGGTCCTAGAACATGTGCCGCGAGGTTGCCGGCGGGATGCTCACGCAGGTCTTCTTCCTCGCACCACATGTAATCGAAACCGGGAGACTGCGAGAGTCCGCAAAGATTTGCCGATTGCTTGCGGGGCACTTGACGAGCGATGCGAACCGAACCCTTGCCTTCGCCTTCCAGAATCAGATTGCGTACCATCGCGCGATCCATCTTCAAGCCGGTCGACAAAACCAGAGCAGCGGTATCGACATTGGTAATTCGAAGCGGACTGACATAGATCGTGTCGGTCGGAACGCTAATTGCAAGCGGTTGGCCGTTCTCATCACTGATTGACCCGCGAACGCCATGCAGGCTCACGGGGCGTTCCTGCTGTTTCCCGGCTGCCTTCTTGATCTGATCGTGACGGCGGATCTGCAGATCGCCAAGGCGCACCAACAGAACGATCGCCCAGACGGACGCGATGCGCGCGATCCATCTGAGACGGCGTTCCGAATTCGGTTCCTGGCGGCTGAACATCATAAGAGCCTTAAACGAAGAGAGCGGTTTCCAAGGCGGAGGCGGGGCGCATCATCGAGACGCCACGCGTCCACTGGCGACGCAGACGGCGAGCGTGCTGCTCGGCCCTGCAATCCGTAGCGGCGCGCGGCAGCACGCGATCGAGTTCCGCCCAATCCAGACCGGCGAACAGCGGCGCGTAGAGCTCATGCGCCATGGCTCCGTCGGATTCCACTGCCCTCGGCATCGCCTGCGGCTTTGCAGCGGATTTGTCGGCAACCACCGAATAAAGCACCGAATGATGCATCGAACTCAGCAATTCAGCGGCCCAACGCGTTGAAGCGGTCCATTGCATGGCGATACAAGTCGGCTCGATCGCGCAGAACTCACGTCGCAGTTCATCGCGATTGGCGCGAACTTTGCCACGCAGCGCAATCTCGCCGGCTGCGTTCAGAACGACGTAGTGAAAGTGCGAATTCGAGTAATGGATGCCAATGGCGCGCATAATTTATTTGCCTTCGATCGACATGGCGACGTTGTCGCTGGGCTGCAGGTAAACCATCTTCTTATTGTTGGGCGTCTGCATATTGCCCTTCACGGCGTATTGTTCGAGATTGGCGGGCGAAGTCTTGCGGGCGATTTCGACGTCAAGCAGGGTGGTTTCGGCGCGAAGCTGCGCATTCTTGCGCTTGAGTTCCTGCAGCTTGTATCCGGCGGTGAGCGAATAGGCGCTCGGCAGCAGAATCGCGATCAGCAGCACCACCATGCCGGCGAATCCGAACATTACGCGCCATGAGGCGGAACGATCTTTGCCGTCGGCCTTTGGCACGACGCGCGAATTGTCGATCGGCTTGACCGGAAACAGCAGGTCTTCATTCGGCCATTGGCGCAAACGAAACATCTCGTTGCGGCGCGGCGTGCGCGCGTTGGCGACAGCTTCGGTGCGGCCCGGAATGAAACGCGTAAACATCGTTGCGAACGTTGCCATGATGAAATGAACTCTCCCAGTAAACTCTGACGACAGGTCTAAACTTTCTCAAAAATACGCAATTTTGCACTGCGTGAGGCCGGATTCTTTCCCACTTCCGACTCTCCAGGGACAATAACTTTCTTATTGATCAATGCCACTCGCTTGTCCCGCGCGAGCGCCTGAAAACTCTGTTTGACCTTGCGATCGTCTAGCGACATGAAGCTAATGACCGCGGCTCTCGATCCGGATCTGCGTAAGGCCGAGGGAAGGAATTCGAGTAACGAATCCAATTCCTCCGGCTCGCGATTCACGGCGAGGCGCAAGGCTTGAAACGTCTGCGTAGCCGGATGGATTCGGCTTGTGCGAGGCACCGCCCTCTCGATCAGAGTGGCGAGCTGACTTGTTGTCCGCAGTGGACGGGCCCGCACGATGGCTCTGGCAATTCTCCGCCACCACCTCCTCTCTTCGCCAAGTTCGGCGATCAGACGACCTAGCTCCAATTCGGAGCTGAAGTTGATGACATCCGCGGCCGTCGTTTCCTGCGATCTGCTCATACGCATATCGAGCGGCCCATCGGACATAAAACTGAACCCGCGCTCCGGGTTGGTGAGCTGATAACGCGAGACCCCAAGGTCTGCCAACACGCCATCCACACCGGCCATTCCGTTGGCCTTCAGCGCGAGAGGTAACTCGGAAAACCGGCCGTGATAGAAACGGATTCGCGAGGCGTACTGCGCCGTGTTGACGCGCGCTTTCTCGAGCGATTCCTCGTCCCGGTCGTTGGAAATCACAAAGCCCGTCGTGAGCTGGGCTGCGATCGCGCCCGTGTGGCCTCCGAGCCCACACGTGCAGTCGAGATACACTCCGTCGGGCCGAATGCAAAGGGCATCCAGACACTCGGCCATCAATACCGGAATGTGCTCCATAGCTGACCACTACCGCAACCCCTTCAACTTCACTGCCTGCAGCTTGCTGCCGATACCTTCGAGGGCGGCGTCGAGCATCTTCTTATACTCGAGCGCGCTATAACCGACGATCTTGCCCTTTTCGAACTTCAACCAGACCTTGCTGTCGTTCAGACCCAGTTCTTTGCGGAGGTCCTGGGGAACCAACATCCGGCCTTCGCCATCGATCGTGGCGTCTGCTCCGTAGTGATTCGCGATTCCGAGAATCGACTCAGCGGCAATCATCTCCTCTTGGCTGCCCGTCATCGATTCCAGCAGCGCCTCGTTCTGTCTCCAGACCGAAAGCGGGTAGACATAGAGCAGCTTTCCGTCAATGGTCGTGACGAAAAAGCTTTTCTCCTGAACGGTTTCGAAGTATCCTTTGAACGTGGACGGCAACTTCAAACGACCCTTGGAATCGACAGAGACCTCGTGGGCTCCACGAGGGCTTTCGACTGCCGAAGGTTGAACTGGACCGCTTTGTTCCACTAGGAGCCACTTCGAGCCACTTTTGGCTACTTGACTAGTATGCGCCCGGATTTGTGTCTGGGTCAATACTTTTGGTTTAGGAAAGTTGGGCTATGTCCTTGTTTTCGCGGTATGTTCGCCCTGCCCTTGTAGGGGATATCCCGATGCAAGTCGCGAAAAACTTCCCGGACGACGTTTTCCACATCTCTGGTAAGCTAAAAACGTGAAGCTCTACGACTTGGATCCCGGCCCAGAGATACCAGAACTGGTCCGTATGATTGTGGAAATCCCGAAGAACACCGCCAACAAGTATGAGTATGACGGTGAACTCGAAATGTTCCGGCTCGACCGCGTCCTGTACTCGCCGATGCACTATCCGGGCGACTACGGGTTCATTCCAGGCACTTTAGCTGGCGATGGCGACCCTTTGGACGTCATTTGCATGGTGCAGGAGCCGAGCTTTACGGGATGTTTGATTGAGGTCCGGCCGGTGGGCATCCTGCAGATGCATGACCAGAAGGAAGAAGATCAGAAGGTACTGGCAGTACCAAAGGGAGATCCTCGGTATGAGGAGATCCATACCATTGACCAGGTGTTTCCGCACGTGCGCCGCGAGATTGAGCACTTCTTCCAGATTTATAAGGAGTTGCAGGGTTCGAAGCCGGTGATTGACGGCTGGGGCGGTCCGCGGGAGGCGCGGAAGGCGATTACGGAATCGCGGGCGAACTATCTGGCTATTAAGGAAGCAGGGGCAGCGGCGGCGAACGCCAAGAAGTAGACGTGATCGAAGCGGGGCTTGATAAGTTGGGCCGCCTCAAGGGGGGCGTTCATGGATTGTAGGCGTCGCGCTCAGGCGTCCCTAATTGGGAGTCACTTAGAATCGGGCCGTTACGATCCGCCTCCACTTGGTAGCGGATGTATTGCTTGACCTGCTCCAGTTCGAACCCCACCGTCGATACCGCGTATCCACGAGCCCAAAAATGCTCGCTAGTGAAGTTTCGTTCCTTGCCGCACTAGCCACTGCGATCTGCTTTGCCAGCGCGTGAAACACTTTCCCCAGTTCTCGCCGCACCTGTCCGAAGATCACCTTCCGGCGCGTCCTCGGCACGAATAGGGCGTGGTACTTACAATCCCACTTCGAATAGGATGTGAGCCTCCAGGGGTCGAAGCTAAAAAAGCGCTGCACCCCCGGCAAAACGGTATCATCGACAATCTCGCAGCCAGCCTCTTGCAGGCGTTCGCGGAACTCGGTAAAGTCGCGAACCCGAAACGCCGCATGCGCCTTGCGCGCGGGCCGGAAATCCGGATCGATGCCAATATGGACCTGTAGGTCGCCGCACGAGAACCAGAGTCCGCCTTGATTGTGCAGCGCTACGGGACGCTCAAGTTCCTTGAGACCAAGCAGTCCGCCGTAGAATTCGCGGGCGTTTGTCTCGCATTCCGCGGGACCTGTAATCTGCACGTGATCCAACACAAGCTCCATGCAGCTAGAGTGCGCTACACTGCTCGCGTGACGACTGCTATCTCCACCAGCGCGGAATACATCGAGAGCCTCCGCGGGCGTAACCTCGAAGTCTACTTTCTCGGTGAACGGATCGCCGAACCCGTCGACCATCCGGTGATGCGCCCGTCGATCAACGCCGTCGCGCGCACCTACGATCTCGCAATCGAGCATCCCGATCTCGCGACCGCCCATTCAAGCCTGACGAATCGACGGGTGAACCGCTTTCTCCACGTCACCGAAAGCGTCGACGATGTCGTGGGACAGAACCGCATGCAGCGGCGTCTGGGACAACTGACCGGCACCTGTTTTCAACGCTGCGTCGGCATGGATGCGATCAACTCGCTCTATTCGACGACATTCGAAATCAACAAGGTCTATCACGAACGTTTCAAACAATTCCTCATCAAAATGCAGGAGGCGAACTACGTGATCGGCGGCGCAATGACCGACCCCAAGGGTGACCGATCGAAGGCCCCGGCCGATCAATCGGATCCGGACATGTTTGTCCGGGTTGTCGAGCGTCGCGACGATGGCGTGGTGATTCGCGGCGCAAAGATGCACCAGACAGGATGCCTGAACTCGCACTGGATCCTGGTCATGCCTACCATGCGCCTGCGTCCCGCCGATCGCGATTATGCGATTGTGGGTGCGATTCCAGTGGATCATCCTGGCCTGACGTACGTCTACGGACGCCAATCGTGTGACACCCGCGCGATGGAAGATGGGGCGGATATCGACCTCGGCAATGCGCGGTACGGCGGGCAGGAGGCGATAATTCTGATCAACGATGTCTTCATCCCCAACGATTCGATCTTCATGAACGGTGAGACGGATTTTGCCGCCATGCTGGTGGAACGCTTCACGTCCTATCACCGGCGTTCGTACGTCTGCAAGACAGGATTGGGCGACGTCCTGATCGGCGCGGCTGCCCTCGCGGCGGATTACAACGGTGCGGCCGGAGCGTCGCACATCAAGGACAAACTGGTGGAGATGGCACATCTCAACGAGACCATCTATGGCGCGGGCATCGCGGCATCGCATGAATCTCAGAAGACCCTCGCCGGCAACTATCAGCCCGACGATTTACTTGCGAACGTCTGCAAGCACAACGTGACGCGGTTTCCTTACGAGATCGCGCGTTTGGCACAGGATTTGGCTGGGGGATTGGTCGCCACGATGCCGTCAGAGAAGGATTTCCGCAGTGAAGCGGTAGGTCCCAGACTGCGGAAATTTCTGCAGGGCCGAGACGGAACGAGCGTCGAGTCGCGGATGAGGATCCTACGGTTGATCGAAAACATGACGCTCGGCCGCAACGCCGTCGGATACCTGACCGAGTCGATGCATGGCGCTGGAAGCCCACAAGCACAGAGGATTCAGATCCAGAGGCAGATGGGCATCGAAGAGAAGAAGAAACTGGCGAAGAATTTGGCGGGGATAGACGATTGAAAGGCCCCTTGCGGAAACACGCAACCGCGGACGAAACTCATTCCACCAATAGTCCGTACTCTTTGAGTTGCTGACCCGATACGGAGGAAATCAGCCTCACCCAGTGGACGCCTTTTTTGAGCGAAGGGACATGCGCGCTGTTCCCTTGCAAGGTGCCCGACCAGACCCGATCTCCGTCCGCATTCACGATGACGATCGAGGCTGAGATCCCATCGGCATCTTCCACCTTCAAATCCAGAGCGCGCCCCGCCCGTACGGTCACCCGCAGATCGTTGCCGCGCAAGGCGGAAAGACCGATCGGCTGCCCTGCTTCCGCTACTCTCGAACTTACCGCCGAGGGCGCAATCCAAAGCACGCCCAGAAGCATCGCAAAGCCCCCAGCGAGCAGAGGCAAAGGCGGAGATCCGAGACTTTCATACGCGCCCTGCCACCACTTCTGCCAAAACGGCAGGGGTACCGCGGTTGTTACCTGAGCCGCCGCCGCTTTGATCAGCGCCACCCAGCGATCGCATTCATCCAAATGTTTCCGGCACGATGCGCAGAGAAGGATATGCTCCTCCACTCGCTCGCACTCGTCCTCCGCCGAACAGTCCATCGAATACCGCTCGAGGACTTCCTCCGGCGGATGACTGTGTGTCTGTTGCCACAAGACGCCACTAGTCTCCATGTTGTTACTTTCCTTGCCCGGCAAGCTCTTCCGCCAATTCTCAGACCCAAGCTGGAGCCGCAGTGCTCACCGTGAACGCCGTCCCATACACATGTATAGTGGGTTCAGCTCCCGGAAAATCTCACAAAAACTTGCGACAATCCGGACTTTTGTACTTTTTTCTTACCCAACTCCCCGAATCGGTTTTTGGCACGGGATTTCAACAGCCGGAACTGGGTCATCGTGAGACTCATGTCCTCACAGATCTGCTGCGGCGTCTGTTCGTCCACATAGAAGCGGGTCAGTATCTGCCGGTCGCGTTCGGACATCTCCTGCAGTACATCGCGAACGATGTTGGTCTGTTGCTGGAACAGCAGGGCACCTTCCGGTGTTTCCCGCTTGTCACTGACATTCGACTTCTTGTCGTCGTCGATCCGCTCGCGCCGGGCGATGATCTGCTTGTCGATCGTGGCGGCGACAATCCGTTTGACAACCGTCCGGATGAAGCCCATCAGGCGGCGCGGATCGCGGAGTTCGCCAGCGCGAATCGAATCGACAACGATCAAAAAGGCGTCGTGTAGCCGGTCTTCGAGTTCCTCGGGCCCAAGCTGGCGACAGAGGTAGTAACGCACGCCATTCGAAAACATGGCATACAGCTCTTCCATTGCCTTGGGATCTCCGTCTTGAAGCCGGGCGACGAGTTGCGTCCAAATAAAGCTGCGAAGATCATAATACTCGCTGCCCTCCCCCTGGCCGGTGTCGGGGCCAGCCACCACGGGATCCTCTCGCCACGATTCGGACAGAACCCGCAGCCCTTCTTCTGGCCCGAGCGCCTTTAAGGAACTGGGTCGCACCCCGATGCCGGATATCTCTGGGTTGCCGAAATCCTGCGGGTTAGGGGCGGTGTCTTTCGATCTCGACATCGCTGCGCCCGTGCCTCCAACCGATGGGGTTACGGGCGGCTTGTTGTTGCCGCCACTGTTAGCGTTTTCGGGGTCGTGGAGCGGAAAAGGGTTCTTCATCGTCAGGTTGTTCGCCCGATCAATTGATAGGTGCCCCAGTACTTCGGCATAGCTCGCCATGTTTGAGTCCTCAACATTTCCAACTGCGCGCGGCGTAACGCTTCGGCGGCGTTGCGGAGACTCATGCCGCGCCGTTTCCGCGCGGTCGTCTTTGTCGAAACTCGATCCCCCTTACTGGACAGAGCTTCTTTTTGCAGTTCGCGATAAAAAGTCTGAAAAATCGCCCCGGTGTCGTCCGGGGTGGGCCATAGACTGGCAATGACACCTCTGGCGCCTGCCAATAACCAAGCCCTAGTCATCCCAATGAGCCCCGCCGCGGGGACTTGGGTACCAGCGGCGGAATGGCAGCCGCTGAGCACCACGAGCGAATCCGGCACTTTGACATGCACGGCGTCGGGAGGCGAGAAGAAGTCGGGTTGACCGCTGGCATCGAGGCTCAGGACTAGGAGCGCCCGATCCGGCGAGGCATCCTTCTGCAGGAAATGCGTAGCAAAGTGAATGACCGACGCCCCGGATTCGATCGCCTCAATCGTTTTTCGACGATTGGCGTCAACACCCATCAGCAATCGGCTGGAACTTCCCCAGGCGCTTGCACTCGCCTGCAGTTCCACCCGGCTCGACGACAGGCGGGGCAGTTGCAAGTTGCTTCCACCGGCCGTTTCCGCCGCCATCAGTGCGCCCCAAAATGCCTTTCCAGAGCGTTGCGCGGCGGTACTCTTCCAACGCGGATCCGCGGTATTGTAAACAGCGTCTCCAACTCCTACGAACACACCGTTCCAATCTCCCGTATCGTGTGCGAGCAGAGCTTGTGCTCCGGTGACGATTTCGAGCGACCTTGCCTCGATTAGATACCGGGCCACGCCGCCCTCATCCGTTACATCTTCGGTGAGAACCGCTACCGGCAACCGCAGCAAGGCACCATCGAGCGCCAAAAGCCAATGCTTCGCGCGCACCGCTTCAGAAGAGAGGCCTCCGAATAACTTCTCGTATAAATCCCGGCCCAGTCGAGTCCGGTCCGATTCGGACGCATTCCGCACAGCCTCGCTAAACATCCCTGTGAGCTCAGCCAAACGGTCTTGCGACGGCAGTTCTTTCCAGTCCAGCCGGTTCCTGGTCAACGTCCACCGGATTGCGACTTTGGGTCCCAGGTGGAAACTGATCAGAACCGAATCGGGTCCTAAACTGTCCCGGAAGAGTATAAGTGGTTTGGAGGTAGCGAAGTTCTCAGCAATCAAGCCCAAAAAGGGTCGTATACCCGCATAAGATTCCATTTCAGCGAGACGTACCCGCAGGGAGTGGAGGCGGCGCTCCACTCCATCGGGGGGATTCGGTAGGCTGGTGGATGACACAACGGACTTGCGCTCCAACTGACGAGCCTCCGCAAGAATCTCCCAATATTGATTGTTGAGGCGCGATCGCGAGAGATCTCGGTCGGCGTCAGTTCGGCTGGCGACAGAGGCTTTCCATTCTTCGGCGGAAAGCCATGCGTCTTCAATCAAAGCGGCAGGAGCTGTCGAATCTTGCCTGCTCCAATCCATCGCGTTGCGCAGCATGTCATCGTAGAGTCCGGCAAGCGAGGCTTCGTTGTTCACTCTAAACAGATCCGCAGGCAGCAGATCCGCCCGGGTAAAGCGGATGTTGGCGATCGCCCGCATGTACTCGCGGTGTGCTTCGGCTCGCTTTTGTTGGCGCACCAGAATTTTGGCTCGTAGTTCGTGAATCTGATGGCGTGCCATGTGGCGGTTGGTCTCATCGGCCAGCCTGTGGGCCGCATCGGCCAGCGCATTTGCCAAGGGCAGTTCGCCACGTGCCAGTTCGAGTGAAGCCAGCCCGAGATAAGTTGAAATCAGTTCGGGATCGCGGGTGAGCTTGCGTATGAGAAACGCCCGCAAGAACAATCGCTCTGCGCCTACCAAGTCGTTCTTTGCAAGACGAGAAAGCGCCGCATAGTTCCAAACTTTCGACAAGGCACGGTCATCCTTAGCAAGATCGGCCGCTTCCGCTGCCCGATAAAAACTATCGCTGGCGACGGAATCCGCACCGCGCCGGCCCGCAATCACGGCTCGAATCAAATGCAGTTGGGGTGCGTAATACGGGGTGCCAATGACCTGCCGCAAATGGTCGCCGCCCTCTTGTGCGGCTTGCTCGGCGGCGTCGAGATTCTCAGATGCGAAGTAAAGCGAGGCGAGGTTGAATAGAATGGCGCCGTGTTCCTCGTCGAAACCGCGATTCCGCTCCGCAAGCGCCCTGGCCTCCAGCCAATACCGAAGCGCTTCCTGATAACGATATTCGACGTAGTCACAGCCGCCGAGGCTGTTCAGAAACTTTAACTGGGCTGCGACATTCCCACTACCGAGGGCATGGCGATAGCCTTCTTCATAGATCTTACGAGCCGCGACAACGTCACCTGCGACGCGCTTCTCGGAAGCTTTCTTGGCATATTCACGGGATGTTTCCGATCCCCATGGGTTTGCCGCGACGAGCAAAATCCCCAAGGCCGATGTCACTAAGGGTCCGGCCATGTTGGTGTCCTCAACCGTTGTACGGTCAAATTGAAAGAACTAAGCGTGATTATACACAGTTTTTGAACAGTGACCGGAGCGCGGTTTGGCGCGCCGGTCATTGTGTTCGCCTCGGAGGGGTATTCCTCTTAGAACCAGGCGGGGGGTGGGAAGATCACAATGGGATCCATGATGGACTATCCTTTCTCTCGGGATAGGGGTATCCCGGGCTAGTTGCAAGTCTTGGCTTTCTGGACTCTCTTTGCAGGTCCGTGTCTACGAACGGAGGTTCCGCCGAGCCGCTGGTTAGAACCAGAAGGGAGGCGGGAAGATCACGATGGGATCCATGGCGTAGTCCTTTCTCCGGGATTTCCCCGGTATGGGTTGATGGCTGCCGAGCCGCTGGTTAGAACCAGAAGGGAGGCGGAAAAATCACAATGGGATCCATGGCCGAAGTCCTTTCCTCGGCACGAGCGTCGCCCGCACCGATCCACTTTCAGCCCCAGGATCAGGAGGAAGGCAGAAAAAGTTGAGTGGACCCAAGTCCGCAAACTACTGGAAACAAGGCAAAAATAAATTTCAGTGCAGTGTGAAAGTGGGTTTGTGATTTTTTAGCGTTTTCCGGGATGGGCCTAGACTTCGGTCTGGCGGGGTCGGCCCTCGGCAATAGGCCCGCGCTGAGGACGCGATTGCGAGGTTGCTCGGTTTGTCCGATGGTCAGACCGAGGCGTACTCGGCAATAGGCCCGCGCTGAGGACGCGATTGCGAGAGATCGCGATCGGCGCCCAAACCGTTGCCTACCGAACCTGGACAACGGTAAGCTTGGGAGTGAGAAAAGAACGGGTCCGCGTTAAAGGGTTCGTGCGGTAGAATAGCGATACGCTGTAGTCTTCGCGCGGGACTTTGACCGTACACTGCTCGTTTCGTCGCGTGTAGAGATAGGGGGAGAATCCGCATGCATCCGACGGGCGGTAGTAAGAAGCAAAAGAATCAACCGGCGATCAAGACGACACCGTCCTCACAGCTCATTTCGCCGGTCAATCAGGCCACTCAACCCAGCGTCGGAACGGGCAAGCCCGTCAAACCTTGCCCCGTCAAGAAACATTTCGTCAAGGTAAAGCTCGTCTACAAGGATGACCAGACGCCGGTGCTGGCCACCGCTTGCAATATCCTTCTTGGCGCCAAGACCGTCCAAAAAGGTCCGTTGGGCAATGGCCTACTGGGCACCGCCACGGTGCTCGATCCTGGTGCGTACGAGGTCAACTTTCCGGACATCGACGCAAACGAATGGGAAGTGGGGTAAACGATGCCAACGGTAAAGCCCGGTGACTGCTTCAGCAGCCTCGCCAAAGAGAATGGCTACTTCAATTACCTGACGCTGTATGACCACACCGACAATGTCGTGATCCAGTTAAAGCGCACGAATCCGAACATGCTCGCCGAAGGCGATGTCTACAAGATTCCCGCCAAGCGGCAAAAAAACGCAGCGCTCGATCTCGATCTGGAAAAGAGGTTCGTAGTCGACCGCAAGCTTACGAACCTTCGTCTGGGGCTCTTCGATCATGAGGACAAGGCGCTGGTGCCCACCGAATGCACTCTTGTCGTAGGCCCGCTCACGAGCAACGCGCTGCCCGCAGCGGGGCTCCTCGAAACCCCGATCGATCCCAAGGTGAAGTCGGGGACGGTGAACTTCAAGTTGGCGCCATGGAAGAAACCCGTTGTGCCTCCTGTCATCGTGCCCCCGGTCGTTGTGGACAAGCCGCCGCATCCCCCGACAATCGAGGCGAAGGAATTCGAGGACAAGTTCGAGGAAGATGAGGAATCGGACAAACCTCTTGAGGTGGAGATCAAGCTGCAATTGGGATATCTCGAACCGCACACGGAAATTCGCGGGGCGATACGGCGACTAAACAATCTCGGGTGTAAAGTCCCCAAGCCGGACGCCAAGACCGCAGTGGACAACGAAACGAAGCAGGTCGTAAAGTCTTATCAGAAGTTCAAGGGCAACGACAACCCGTCAGGGGCCATTGCCGACCTGCGGGCCGCTCTCGAAACCTCGCACGACAAGATCTAACAACGTCATGAAGATTAGCCGAACAGCATACGTCGCCCGCACCGCCCATGACCAAACGCACGGCAACAAACTCGTGCTGCCCGAATACGGCGTCGTCGAGATCCACCTCAAGAAGGGAGGGACGGAATCGAAGACGTTCTTGCCGGAATCGAGCGTGCCGCCGAGAGTGCCGAAGACAACGGGAACCGACGATTTCTGCTTCGCACCGGCAACCCAATGGACGGCTGCGACTTGGCAGGAAGACAAAAACAAGACCGATAAGGTCAAGGTCTGTTATCACCTCTACAATCCCTTCTCACTCATTAAGGAAGCAAAGATCGAACTCTACCGCCGTTTCGACAAGAAGCCATTTTGGAAGCGCAAGCTCGAGGGCGACGAAATGCTCGACGGAGAACATGAGTTGGAATTCGAAACCGAAGACGGCAGCAAGGTAAAGGAATGGGACGGCGCGCTGGGTGAGGAGAGCGACGACTTTCCCGACGGCTTCGTCACCACGGAACATTCCCCCTATAAGATGCGCCTCAGCGTTATGGGTGAAGGTCTGTGCAAGTCTCCCACGGCCTGGACGTTCTTTCACATCCTGATCGAAGAGCTGAAGTTGGAATGGGGCGCGGACGAAGTTGTCGGCACAGACAAAGATTTGCGCAAGGTCTTTGTCGACTTGAAAACAGACTTTGCCGATCCGAAGACTCCCACGATCGCAGTACCCGCGCGGATCTATCTTGAAAGCAACATTTTCAAGAAGAATTCCAAAGAGATGTTCGACAACACTCTTTATAAGGAATACAAAAAGAAATGGGCGAAAACTCCGGAAATCGCAATCTTCGCCCAAATTTTCGTGCGGGATTCGGGCGGAACCGCGGTACTGGCACCCAAGGCACTCGGCAATACAAAGTTTCTCTGGGATTGGGAGGATAAGCTTCCCGATTCCACAACCGCCTTCGTCACCAACGCCCAGGATTACGAGAAAGATACTACCAAGCCCAAGGGGCAGACCTGCCACAAAGATCGTGGCGGAATGAGATTCAAAGACAAGGTGCGACTGTTTTCGACGCACGTCGGATACAAACCCGCCGACGCCCTGAAAAACGGAAGCTTTCCGTTCGAAGTGAAACATGCGAAGGAACCGCGAGTTTGGGCGGCATACAGCAAAGCCTGGCGCAAGGGAAAACTCGCGGCCAAAACGGGCATTTTGTTCCAGCCGTCCCGCATGGCGGGCGACACCTACAAGTTCACTGTGCATGCGGCCCATGAAATCACCGATGGAAAGCGCAAGCCGAGGCTCAATGTCGACGCGGATCCGCCGCTCAAGATCGACGACAAGCTGAAAGCCGAAAGCGGCATCCTGCAGGTGTGGCGGAAGCTGCACTTTCGCCGTTACATGACAAAGAATGGCGCGACAACGACGGGTTGGGCGGGAATTAAAGCTTTTTACGAAAAAGCTTTCATGGACATCGAAGACAAAACCACGGGAGTTGAGAATTATCCGTCCGGCGAATGGAATACCGCCGTTACCGGTGCCACTGCCAAGTGGAGCAAACTGGACAAGCTCAAGATCGACGACACGGTGGACCAGCACGCAGCGGGCCAGCACGGCTTGCACTTCCGTACCCGTTCGGAGTTCTCGACAGCCCTCGATACGGCCTATGGATTCGTCAGTTATCCGGGCGGCAAGGCGCAATGGCTCATCGACAACAACCTCGACACCAGCGCTAAATATGCATCCACTTGCCAGGACCTATCCCTGACGGCTTTGGTGAAGATCTTCAACTCAAAGATGCCCACCGACGAGGGCATCGCGCTCTTTCATGTCGATTATTCCATCAATTCATCGCTTATCCAGTCGATGGCAGGCTTCACCGACGGGCAGGCGGCGGATTTTCCCGCCGGCGGACGAAAGAAGTGCGCGTTTCTTTGGACGGCACCCTCGACGGACTATGGAGCCCAAGGTCCCGCAGCCACACCTGCCCACGAAATCGGCCATCACATGATGCTGCCGCATCCTCGCAATACCGGCGAAAACAATGCTCCGGACGGCGATCCGAACAACGACTACGAAGCGCACGACCGGGCTGTGACCGATTGCCTGATGTCCTATCTCGACGGAGGGCGTGAGCTCTGCGGATTCTGTCAACTTCGGCAACGCGGATGGGACAAGAGCAAGCTGAGCGCCGACGGAAACAACAACAAATGACCGCGCGTGTCCGGCTGTTTGCCGCGGCGCTCACCGCGTTGCTCGCAATGGGCCAGACTCAAAGGAATACTTCCATGGAACTCGAATTGAAGATATCGAAAACTCGGTTTATCCTGCGGGAGTCTCTGCGGGTCGATGTCGTAGTACACAATCGAGGCGGCACCTCCGTCGAGGTTCCGGCCATTGCGAGCAACGCCAACCGCGCGCTCTCGTATCATCTCACCGGGACCTCGTTCGACAAGGAATTCGTGTTCTACTACGCCGCCTCTGGCGCCATGGTGAGACCGGGGCCTCCCGCGATGGAGCCCCTGCCTCCCGGCCAGTCAATGAACGAACCGCTGGCCATCGAGGGCTATGTCAACAATTGGAAACCGGGCAAACATACTCTCTATGCACAGCTCGAAACGGGTGGGGTCCAGCTCAAGTCGAATCGGCTGGAATTCGAGATCCTGCGTTCAACGGTACGTTCCGCGCAGGTGATGCCGGAAATTACGGAGGCTGGTTCCGGTTCGATGCGGATCTTATTCATGGCCGAATCCGCTGGAGTGAATCGTTTGTATCAGGCATTTCTACCGGAAATCAGCCCGGATATCGAAACATCCGGAAAGGGCAGTTTTAACGAGGTTTTTGAGGTTCCAGCGGAAGCAACCGGCGCGGTCGGAATGTGGACCAACTTCAGCCGCAGCGGTGGCATGTTCATTCCTCGCTACGGATGGCAATCGAAGGACTCTGTCGCTGTGCAGGAAATGGGTTCGCCCGCAGTCATGCTCAGCGCGGCGGATGGGACACTCGTGCGCCCGGCAATGCTGAACCAAGCGAGTGACGCGCTGCTGCTGCGTTGGCAAGGGCCGCGCGCAGCATTGACAAGGATCGCACGCGGCGGGGTGCCGACGGAAGTATGGTCAGCCAAACTGCCGTTCACACCCGTCAGCGGGCGCGCTTTCCTCGCCAACGAACTCGACGTCAGCGCGGTGTTCGCCGGTGAGCAGGAAGGCAAAGTTGTGTTGGCAGTTGTGCGCGAAGGCAAGGTTCGGGCGACCGTGAAGATTGAACGGGCGGTGCTGCTGCCGGAATCCGAACCGGGATTCACCGTGGGCGCCGACGGCTCGGTCAAGGCCTCGATTTTGGTTTCCGATCCCGCCGATAAGCACCTGGTTTCGTCGATCGAGTGGCAAAGCGGCAAGCTGGTTTCGAATGTCAAAAAGGGGCAGCCGTTCCGATTGGCCGCGGATGCGGTAGCGGCTGCAGCAATCTACGCTGGCGGGCGTCACGAGTGGGTGATTCTGATGGCAGACGGGAAAGTTGTAAACAATTACGATCCGACGCGACCGCGGACTGTCTATGGAACTCCTGCGCGCCCCCTGCAACTTCTGCCGCGCAAAACCGCGACGTTTCTTCTCGCCACCCATCCCGATGAGATGGTTTGCGTAAACAGGCTATTTTAGGCATGACCCCTTACGAACAAATACGAGACCAGCTCTGGCCCAAAGGCCAGCGTCCCGATGTCTGGATGGTGATCGACACGAGCCGCGATCGCCGTATTTATCCCGCAATCTCGTTTTCGGGACTGCAACACGAGTGCCTGTTTGCCGGTGAGCTGTCGATCCCTTTGCAGCGCAGCGCGCCTTACCTGGTGCAATTGGAGTTGGACGACCGGTCGACGATTCGCATGATCGACGATGGCTTTGGCCAGAGCTGGGGCATGTTTGTCAAAGCCGACGTGGGCATCAAGACGCTGCGCAAACATCTTCGCACCATGCTGAGGGTGCAGAGTCCGACTGGCAGCTATATGCTCTTTCGCTATTGGGATCCGCGAGTGTTGCGCGTGTACCTGCCGACCTGCCTACCCGACGAAACGCGGCGTTTCTTCGGGCCGATGGAACATGTTTGGGTGGAAGACAAGCCCACCGATTCGAGGATGCTGCGATTCGCCGACCGCAATGGCAAACTCGAGAAAGTAGCGATCGCGATCGAGACCTAGAGACAGCCGAGCTGTGAATCGCACAAAACACACTGGTGGAGCGTTTTCAGGCCGCTTGTTGTGCCTGCTCCCTGGCGCACTCCTCGCAGAATGGCGTCCCATCTTTCGAAGCGTCAATCAGCGATTTCGCTTGGGCGTCGTTGTCATGATTGGGTGGAAACGACGGTTCCTGCGGCTCGGCTGGGGCTGGAGGCCCTGCCATTTGCACACGTGCTTTCTCGCATTCTTCGCAAAACGGCTCACCACCGCTCGCCGCATCCGCCAAAGTTGCCGCCTGATTCGGACCATCGTGATTCGGCAGAAATGTGGGAGGCTCCCTCGGGTCGAATTTGTCCGCCACCTCGCGCCGCGCAACCTTGGTCGCCTCACCATGCGTTGCGACCGCCGCAGTAGCTCGTTTCCAACGTTTCTGCACGCAGAGACGCTTCTTCACCAGCAAATCGGCCACTTTGGCAAGCAATTCAGCGATTTGCCAACGATGCACCTGCCCTGGGAACCTCTCGGTCAGCAGTGACCTGAATTCGCTCAATGCGCCAAATCGCCGCAGAAACAGCAGCGCCTGTTGCGTCGAACCAAAGCCGAGTTCGGCGAATTCCCAAGTGCCCGAATCCTCTTCGAGCGACGGCGCACCGTCTTCCTTCCAAAAGAAGATGTGCTGAGCGGACTGTGATTCGATAATCATGCAAGTTCTCCGATACGCTCTATGAAAACCGGTTCTTCTTCGGCAAGCGAGGCGAGATGGCGAACGCTCGCCTCGCGCAGTTCGTGCAGGCGTTGGTCAGGGGTCCAAAGCCAAGGATCCGCCAGAATGTTGCGAGCCCAGGAATACTCTTCTTCTTCCCAGAACGATTCGCCGAAAACCAGCAGCAGAGCGGCAAAGCCGAGATACTGATCTGGTTCGAAACCAAAGCCGCGCGCCTTTTCTATCGACGACTCCGCGAATTCGTACCGCGTGGCGGAACTCATTTCGCGACATTGCACAGGAAACAGGCGAACGAGCCCGCCCTCCACTTGGAAGACGGTCGTAGTTTCGCGGAGCGCCCGCATCTGAGCCTCACGGATTCGCAGGATCGACATGAACTCCCTCACTTGTAACGCGACGAACTCCGCTCAAAGATATCATCAAAACCTCCACCCCCTCTGCTCAAGGGCTGCAGTCGTCATCAGGTGCGCGGATCGCGGCAGTCTTCGACCTCGCTCCATTCCTCGCTTTTGAGACGCGGACCGGGACGGCGAAGGAACCGATCGCGCCCCCGTGCGCTATGTCGCTGGTTCTCAAAGCCGTCTCACGCTCATCGCCGATGCGATCCAGAATTGCAGGATCGGCGGAGGTTCACAAACCCGTGTCGTGCAATCTGGCTTGGTCGATACGGCCGCCGACTTGCTAAGCCAACTTGCGTAATCGGCAGCGAAACCGAAGAGAGTCCAGCAACTGTCACTTGTAAATTTTGGATGCTTCGACTCTCCAAATGAGGCATAAGAAAACATTACTGTTCGGCGTGATGCCGGACCACTTTGCGCAAGAACGCGCTTTCCAGTTCGAGATCGGAAACCGCGTGGCGAGCCTCGCGGATCAGCGTAATCGACGCCATCAGCAGCATACACGCTCCCACCAGACCCAGCACAACCGGAAGCCAGTACAACTTGAGACTTATGGCCGCTGTTACACCTATGGCGACGCTGCAGAGAATGAAGGTCAGCGCGGCCGAATACAGTGAGATCACCGCGTTCTGCAGCAGCCCCAGCCGCACCCGCAAACGCCTCATTTGCGCACGGTAATCTTCGATTCGCTCGACGCGCATCCCGGCCTGCTCATTCAACGACAGGGCTTCGACTCTATCGGACACCAGCCGCATCCGGTCCACCACACGGCCCAGACGGCTGGTGGTGGCCAGAATGTAGGTTCCGGTGGCGGACAACAAAAGCGCCGGAGTGATCATCGCCGTCAAGACGTTGAGCGCTGAGGCCAACGTATTGAAACTGGTGACATGAAACAGATCGGGCCACATATGTTTTAGCGGCAGGCTTCCAAAGCATCTTCCACTTCTTTGCGATAGGCGGCGAGTTGCCCGGGGGTTTCCGCCTCAAAGCGCATCACCAGCACAGGCTGCGTATTGGAGGCTCGCAACAATCCCCAGCCGTGCTCAAACTTCACACGCACGCCGTCGATGTCGTTGACCTCGCGCTTGCCCTGAAAGTACGCCTTCACCCGCTGCACGATGCCGAACTTCCGATCGTCCGCGCAATCGGCGCGAATCTCCGGCGTCGTCACTGTTTTCGGAACCCCATCGAGTTGCGCCGAAAGCGGCTTGCCACTCTGCTCGACAATCTCAATCAGGCGGCAGGCGGCGTAAAGAGCATCGTCGAAACCGTAGTAACGATCGGCGAAAAAGATGTGTCCCGACATCTCGCCCGCCAGTTCCGCATGCTCTTCCTTCATCTTAGTTTTGATCAGCGAATGGCCGGTTTTCCACATGATGGCGCGTCCGCCAAGACGGTTCAGTTCGTCGTAGAGGATCTGCGAGCACTTCACCTCGCTGATGAACGTCGCGCCCGGCTTGCGGGTAAGAATCTCGCGACCGAAAATCAGCATCAGCATGTCACCGTAGATCACGTCGCCATGCTCATCCACCGTGCCGATTCGATCGGCGTCGCCGTCAAAAGCCATGCCGAAATCCGCCTGCTTCTCGCGGACGGTCTGCATCAACACCTGCAGATTCACGGGCAAAGTCGGGTCCGGATGATGGTTCGGAAAGTTGCCATCCATATCGAAGTACAGCTCGGTCACATCGCAATTCAACTTCTCGAAAATACGGTGCAGCACAGGTCCCGCAGTGCCGTTGCCGGCATCGAGCACAACCTTTACGCGCCGTTTGAATTCGAACCGCGAGGCGATATCGTCCACATACGGCGTCACCGCATCCACTTCGCGAACGGTGCCAGTGGCCTCTTTCAGATCGCCGGTTTGGATCATCTTCAGCAGCAACTGGATCTCAGCGCCGTGAATCGTGCCCGTTCCGCAAACGGTCTTGAAGCCATTGTATTCCGACGGATTGTGCGAACCCGTGATCATGACACCGCCGTGCGATTGCAGATTCTCGCAGGAATGATACAAAACGGGCGTGGGTACGCAGCCGGTATCGATGACATCGCAGCCCGACTTCATCAGCCCCGCCACCAGAGCATCGCGCAGGCGATCGGACGAAAGCCTCACATCGCGGCCCACGTTGACCTGATTGCCGGACTGGCGTTGAATATAGGTTCCAAGAGCTTGGCCGAGAAGGACGATGCCATCGCTGGGCAGGTCCACATCGGCGATGCCGCGAATATCGTTTTCGCGGAAGATCGACGAGTTGAGCATTCTTTCTGAAAGTAGCATTCCGGGGAACAAGGCGGCTGACCGCGCAACTTTCCCTAGGCCTAGGATGACGAGTTGGAAGAGGGAGAAGGTCCGAGTTCCGAGGCCAGCCATGCCTTTGCCAGCCCCCATTGGCGTAACACGGTTCGCTCGGATACCCCCATATAACCTGCCACCTCTTCAACGTTCAAGCCGCCGAAGAACCGAAGTTCCACAACGCGGGCCTGCGCAGGTGCGAGCTTCTCGAGCTCTGTCAACGCGTCGTCGAGCTTTGCTGCGTCCAAGCCCCGATCGAACACGGGGAAGGCGCACTCATCGAAGGCAACATGGACGGCATCGGAACCCCGTTTGCCGGCGCGGCGGCGGCGGGCGTGGGCGCTCATCAGCCGACGCATGACGGTCGCAGTGAATGCAAAGAACTGGACACGATCCCGCCAGTCGTCGCGGGGGGTCGAGGCGAGTTCCAGAAAGGCTTCGTTGATCAGGACTGTCGGGGTAAGGGTCACGCCGGGGCGGAAGCGCAGATGGTGCCTGGCAAGCAGACGCAACTGACTGTAGATGGACTGGAACAGTTCGTCGGAAGCAGACTGATCGCCAGAGCCCCAGGCCCGCAGGAGAACTGTTATGTTGTTAGCAACCACCATACCCGTCCGCATTCTAGCAGACGCCTGATGCGGACGGGTTTCCCTACTTCAGATGACGAGAGTCCCTTCACATTCTTGAGATTGAGATTTACGGAGTACTTCTTCTCAGGCAGCTTCCGGACCGCCTTTGCAAGTCTCCTCAAAAGCGAGGCATCTCGCCGATCTCGTCTTCCCGGCTGCCTAAGGAGACTCCACCGCGGTGGAATTCGCAAAGCAGTCCAAGTAGCGCAGTGGGCCAACAAGTTTAGGCGACAGCGGAAATTGATCGCGGCGCGCCTCATGTGAAGGGCGCGCCGCGCTGGAATTGCCGCAGATGTTAGGACATTGGTTACTTCTTACCCGTAATGATCGTGCCGATTTGGTTTTTCCCAGTCATTTGTTTGCCATCGGCATTCAATGTCAACCGGTCGAAATATTTTCCGTTCTCCCAGTCGATGGTCACCTGGCAATCGTTCGTGATCTGCCAGGTACCCTTCCTCCCATCGCGCCCACCAACCAGGTTGACGGCCTTTTGGTCGGCAGTAAGCTTGACGACTCCGACATTCTCTAGCTTTCCGTTGCCCTGAGTTGTTTTGGTGTTGTCTGTGGTCCATTGATAGTCGCCCGCCGCATTTGCCACGCATGGTGGCGGCTTGACAGATGCATCGAGCTTGATGCCGGTCAAAAAGTTTCCAATGGTGGGATCATTGCTTGCAGTGGATTTAGCTTGGAAAGAGAGCATAACCGGACCATCGCCGTTCTTGGTTCCCACAATGGCAGTGTATTGCTTCCAAGCCGCATTCGTAGTGCTGTAGGTCTTCTTCCAAACATTGGCACCATCCTTCACGGTTACTTCGATCGAGTCTTCTTCCGTGGCGCTGTGCCTCCCGCGATGCCAGAAAGAGAACCCGTATTGGTTCCCGGCGCTGATACCACGCACCTCCTGGGATAGCGTGCCGTGGCTATTGGCATTGACCTCGGCGAATTGTTTGCTTCCGGGAGGAGTATTGAAGACAGGCCCCGAACCCACTTTCGCACCACTCTCCCAGATCTCGATCTGCCCCTTCGAGTCATTGGTCTTCCACCCTGTGACCTTATCCTGAGCGAGGAACTGAATCCCTTTCACAGCGGGCTGCGAGAAATCGCCATTGACAACCTGGGCGTGGCCATACGCCACACCCAGCGCGGCAGCCACGAGTGTCGTCATCATTCGATATCTTCCTGTCGCCTGAACCGCTAACCGTCGAGCATCCTTGATCATGAGTGAAACCCTCCCTTGCTTGTTGTCCCTTCTGCAAATATTTGCAGAAGGACCGGAGCAACCGGCCAGTATCTCTGGCGTCCGGCGGCTCCACATAGATACTGGTAGAAAGTTGTGGAAAGGTGCCACGGAGGGTGATTTTTTTGTGAGTCAGGTCTTCCCACCGGACGGAGCAATCGGGAAGGCGTCGAGCGGTGGCGCGCGAGGCAGGAATTCCGCAACTGCGGACTCTTGCTGGTGGTTGCCCGCGCTCGGCGGATGCTTTGGCGGATTGAGTGTGGCGCCGAGCCTTGGCTCGCCACGGAACCGGGCATCGCGCATCGGCGGCCGGTGGCGCAGGCGTCTGAGGCGCGGACAACATCGTGGGTTTGCCCGTTCGGATTCGTCCCAGCAAAGGGAAGTGCTCCGGACAATAGTACACTTGGGTGTGACCAGCACAGCGCGTGGACTCGAAGCATTCAGCCAGTAAGAGGATAGCGGTGTCGTCTGCACAAGAGTCCGAATATCAGTGGAAGCGCGTCTCCGATGTGGCCTCGCTCCTGCTCGATTCCCCCACTCCGGACTGGGACTCGATTCTCGCTCGCGAATGTACGGGTGAGGACAGCCTACGAGCCCAAGTCCTTGAGGTTTGCCGGAGCTACTCGGAAGACGATGAGTTCTTTGGCGCGCCGGTAGTTTCGCCCCTAATCATTGAAGATTCGCTGGTCGGTCAGCGGATTGGGCCGTGGGAAATCCTGCGTCTTCTGGGCGAAGGCGGCATGGGCCGGGTGTATCTGGTGGAGAGGGCCGATGGCGTCTTTTCCCAATATGCCGCGCTCAAACTGAATCGGGAATTTGCCGGTCCCGAGGCGGTAAGGCGCTTTCACGACGAGCGGCGCATTGTCGCAATGCTCGAACATCCTTCGATCGCGCGGGCCATCGACGGCGGCGAAACGCAGGCGGGCACGCCGTATCTGGTGATGGAATATGTCGAAGGCGGCTGTCCCATCGATGAGTTCCAGCCTGCGAGCCCGGTTCGCGACAAGATCCGGATGTTTTTGCAGGTTGTGGAAGCGGTGGCGGCGGCGCACCTGCATCAGGTAGCGCACCGCGATCTGAAGCCTTCGAACATTTTGGTGACACCCGGCGGCCTGCCGAAAGTCCTGGACTTTGGAATCGCCAAGCTGCTTGGAGATCAAGCGCAATCCTCCGACCAGACCCACCAGGGCGCACACGCCGCGTTGACCCCCACCTACGCAAGCCCGGAACAACTGCTGCGTGAACCTTCCTCGCTTTCGAGCGACATTTATTCACTGGGTGCGGTGCTCTACAAGATATTGACAGGCAAGCCGCCGCACGATTTGACGGGACTCAACATCCTGGAGTCCGCGCGTTTGGTTGCCGAATCGGATGTCGCCAAGCCGAGTATGCACGCCAAAGGCTTGGATGCCGACGTGGATGCCATTGTAATCAAGACGCTGGAACGGAATCCCGCACGTCGGTATGCATCGGCCACCGATCTCGCTGCCGATCTGCGGCGGTATCTGGAGGGTTTTCCCGTCAAGGCGCGCGACGGCGCGCTTTGGTGCAGTATTAGCCGGTTCGTGCGACGTCATCCCGGAGGGTCCCTGGCGGCTGCGGTCTGCGTGGCGGTGCTCGCCATCATCGGAGTCAAGACGATTCACGACGGGCGGGCGCAGATCCAACGGTTGGATCAGTTGCGGCAGACCGCGGTCAGTGTGATCGCCGATCATCAAAGCCAACTATCCAAGCTGACTGGCAGCACGAATCTGCGCAGTAAAATCGCGGCCAACGAAAAGCAGTATCTGAACAGCATTTATGCCGACGCCGTCAAAGACCCCGCGCTGAAACGGCAGGTGGCGTCGGCCTACGGATCGCTGGCAAGCTACGAGTCGGAGCAGTTGGACGCGCAGGAAAGCCTGAGCAGATCTTGGTCACTGTGGCGCGAGATCGCAACAGGCCCCATATCCGATTCAGAGCGGTTGCAAATGGCCACCATCGCGCGTCGGCTGGGTTGGAGCCAAACGAACACAGGGAAGCTCAAAGATTCCGAATCCTCGCTCAACGAGAGTCTGCGCCTGCTCGATTCCCTAAGCGGCACCTCCACCGAAGAGGCCGCCCGGCCGGAACGCGTCATGTTGCTGTTCGAACTGTCGAGGCTCGGCGCGTGGACGGGCAGAGGTCCCATGGCGATCGATAACGCAAGAAAGGCCTTGGCCGAACACGAAAAGCTCCCCTATCGGCCCCTCGACCGGCGAGGGATCGCGTTGACTCGGATGCAACTTGCCGACGTCACCGACACCTTCGGCTTCGGAGATGCAAAGCTGGGCGCGGAAGCCCTTACGCAAGCGAAGGAAGCAGTCCGGTCCGTTAGGGAAGCTTCTTGCGAAGAATGGTCCTGCCGCGGTGTGAAGGTCGCCGTTCTGACTCGGGCTCCGATCATTTACGCCCATCAGGGGCTGATTCAGGAAGCTCTGGGGCTTCGGGACGGCGTGGATTTGGCAGAAGCTATGCTCGAGGAGGATCCCGAAAATACCAGTGCCAATGCTAGTCTCAAGTTTGGACTCAGCACTCTGGGTTGGCTCCTGCAGGAGTCCGGAAAGCTCGACGAGAGTTTGCGCGCGCGCCGCAGACTGTTGGAAATCTCGGTGGTGCTCGAAGGCGGCCGGGCGTCGGCGGAGGAAAAACTCGATGAGGCGATCGCCTGCAGCGCGGTGGGTCGCACGCTTGTGGGGCTCAAGAGGCTGCGTGAGGCCCAAGGATACTTCGAGCGCGGGGCCGAGATCCTGGCGCATCCACCCACCGAGACGGTGGCCTGGTTTATGCGTCAGGCCGACGGCTTCAAAGACTTGGGATTGTTGCACGAGAAAATGGGACGGCATGAGGCGGCCAGGGCGGAGTTCGCCAGATGTTCGGCGGCGGCCGGGAAATTTCTTGCCAAAACCGGTAGTGCCCTCGCCAAAGAAATTGAAGCGGAAGCCCATTATTTGCAGGGCAAGGCGCTCTTGGCGGCTGACAAGCCCGCTGGTTGCGGTCTGTTACGCAAGAGTCTTGACCGGCTTGCCGAACTCAAAAAAGCTTCTGGCTTGCCGAACAAATTCTGGGACGATACGGAACAGGTAGCCTCGAAGGCGATAGAGGGCTGCAAAGTCCAGTAGGCGCTACGTCTTCATTTTGTGCACATCCGTTCCAGAACTATGGCGCGATCCTGAACTCCATCTGTACGCCTGATCGGATCCTCGATGCAAGTCCAATGCAAAGGTTCGGGAACTTTTGCCCGCGCGAATGTCAATGGAAAATTAGAACGTGGCGAGTGAGCAGGATCTAGTACGAAAGATGGCGCGTGGCGACGAGGCCGCGTTCGAGTCCATCTATCACGACCATCAGAACGGCCTGTTCCGGTTCGCCTGGCATATGAGTGGTGACCGTTCCACGGCGGAAGAGATCGTGCAGGATGATTTTGTGGCGCTACTCGAAAAACCCGAAGGGTTCGATGGCACTCGCGGTTCCCTAAGCGGCTATCTCTTTGGCATCTCGCGAAACCTGCTTCGCAAACGTTTGCGAGCTGAATGGGCCGAAGAGCCACTGGGCGAGGACGCGGATCCACCCGCAGCGGAGGTGGATCCCAACGAGAGTTTCACCATCGAATCGGTGCGCGCCGCGGTGTTATCGCTGCCGCCCGTGTATCGCGAAGCGGTAGCGCTCTGCGATCTGCAGGAAGCGAGTTACGAAGAGGCGGCAACGGTGTTGGAATGCGCTGTTGGAACGGTGCGTTCGCGTCTGTTTCGCGGTCGCCGGATGTTGAGTTTGAAGCTGAAAGGGAAGGTGCGGGTATGAACGAGCGTCCCCGTTTTCTGGCGAATTTGGCGGATGAAGACCGTGCGATGCAGACGCCTCGCCGTGTGGAAGCCGCGATCCGGCAGCGTGTGGCTGCAGTGCGAAAGCCGAGCCCTTGGCGTTTCCTGTGGCCAGTTGTTCTTACTACCGTTGCCGCGATTGGATGGCTGCGGCCTCAGGCTCAAGCGCCGCCGCCGATGGTCGAAATCGCAAGGGTCGTCGAACCTATGCGTGCGGTTCCGGAACTCGTGCTTCCGGCAAAGGCGATCGCGCCTCGCATCGCAAAGGCCTTGCCGAGGGTCACAGCGCCGGTGCAGGAACGCATCACGCGCCGCTTTTATGAGCTCGCCTACGCGCCGCCCGAACTGCTGGCCAACAGCCGCATGATGCGGGTCCGTGTCCCGCGCGCTGCTCTGCTTTCTTTCGGCCTCCCTCTCAGCGCCTACCGGGCGCAGGATGAGAAGGTGGCCGCGGATGTCATTTATACCGAAGACGGCATCGCCCGTGCGATCCGTTTTGTCGAAGATCAAAACCAGGAGTAATCATGAAAATGAAATTCGTCACAGCCGCACTCGCGGTATCGTCACTCTTCGCCCAGGATCAGGTACGCATCGTCACCGATGGCAGTGCCAAGCCGCTAACCGTCGATATCATCGGTTCGGCCGGCATGGCCATCAGTGGACGGCCCGTAAAGGGTCTTCCGTATTCGGCCGAAGCGGTCACCGAAACATCGCAAACGCTGCCCGATGGCAACAAGATCTCGCGCAAATCCACAAGCGCCATTTACCGGGATTCCCAAGGCCGCACTCGCAACGAGATGGCGATGCCTGCCGTCGGACCCTGGGCTTCCGGCAAAGGCGAGAAGATCGTCAACATCTTCGACCCCGTGGCCAAAACCAGCATCATGCTGCATCCTGACAAGACCGCCAGTAGGCACGAAATGCCTTCTATGGAAGGGATGAAGTGGACTGAGACCACCAGCAGCGGGGGCCAGACACGCCGCACCATGATCTTCAGCAAACACGTCGAAGGTCCGAAAGAGGCGGGGAAATCACAAGTCACAGAGGACGTCATGATCGAACGGCTGCACGGCACTGAAGGCCCGCAGGAAGGTGTAGACTTGCGGACCATCCCCGCCATCTCCTTGGGCGCCATGGCGAGAACGTCGGCTGCCGGCACGCAGACATACCGCAAAGAGAGCCTCGGCAAGAAGATGATCGAAGGCGTCGAAGCCGAAGGAACCAAGACCGTCTCCACCATTCCGGCAGGCGAAATCGGCAACGAGCGCGACATCGAGATCATAGACGAAACCTGGTTCTCGAAAGAAATCGAGGCGTTGGTCTATTCGCGCCATGCCGATCCGCAGACCGGCGAGACCACCTACCGTCTCATTAACCTCCAGCGCGGCGAACAGCCCATGCATCTCTTCGAAGTTCCAGCGGACTACAAAGTGAACGAAGGCGGCCCGCGCCGAATTGAATTCAAGATGCGCACCAAAACACCAGGCAACGAGTAACAGCGCAGGGCGGTAAACTGGGAAGTTCAACGCAACCCATGCAGACCGCCCTGCTGCTAGACCCGCTCTTTAAGAAACACAAGACCGGTGCGGGACATCCCGAACGTGCCGACCGCTACGACGCCGTCACGCTCGCCCTCGAACAAGCTGAGTTGCTCGACCGGATGCCCCGCATCCAACCCCGCCTGGCCACAGACGACGAACTCGCTCTCGTCCATAGGCGCAAGTACATTGAACTCACCCGCAACGAAATCCCCGCAGGTGTCGAAGAGCTATCCACCGGCGATACGCACGTCTGCCCCGATTCTCTTGAAGTCGCCTTAAAGGCCGTTGGCGGCGTCTTGAACGCCGTCGACAAAGTCTTCTCGAAAGAGTGCAGCAATGCCTTCTGCGCGGTACGCCCCCCAGGTCATCACGCCACTCCCACGCGCGGCATGGGATTCTGCGTCTACAACAACGTCGCCATCGCCGCACGCTATGCCCAGAAAAAGTATGGCGCGGAACGAGTGTTGATCGCCGATTGGGACGTCCACCATGGCAACGGTACGCAGGATACTTTCTACAACGACGGCTCAATTCTGTTCTTCAGTACCCATCAATCGCCGTGGTATCCAGGCAGCGGTGCCGCCTCGGAACGCGGCGATGGCAAGGGCGAAGGCCGCATCATCAACCGCCCTTTTCCCGCCGATTCCGGCCGCGCCGAAATCTTCACCGCCTTCCACGACGACTTGCAGAAAGCCGCCGAAACATTCCATCCCGATCTCGTCTTGATCTCCGCAGGCTTCGATTCCCGCATCGGGGATCCACTGGGAAACTTCCGCCTCACCGATCATGACTTCCGCGACATGACCCACGTCATGCTCTCCATCGCCGAAAAGTACGCAGACGGGCGACTCGTCTCGCTGCTCGAAGGAGGCTACAGCCTCGGCGGACTCGCCGCCGGCGTCAAAGCCCATGTCCAGGAACTCGTGGGGCTCTCATGGTGAGAACCGCCGTCGCAGCGCTTCTACTGTTTTGTACAACGGCATGCGTCACCATGCCCGAGTCCTATGCGCCTCCCGTCCAGCGCAAACCTGCGCTCTCCGAAGACGCACCCGTCACTTCTGGCGGAATCCTGCGAATGGACCAAGTCGAAACCGACGCCTACATCTTGCAGGACATCCCGAAAGGCGACACTGGCCCGTGGCGATGGACCGGAGCACGTCCCACCATCAGGCTCTATCTAACTGCTATTACGGATTACAAAGTCCGCGTCGAATACACGGTGGCGGAAGTAACTTTCAAAACCACAGGCCCCGTCACCCTTCGATTCTTCGTGAACGATGAGCTTCTCAGCGAACAGCGCCACGACCGGCCTGGCACCTTCACGTTCGAAAAGCCGGTCCCCTACAAGATGCTGAAGGCCAACAACGACAACGACCTCGCGGTCGAAGTGGACAAACCCTACGTCGCCGAACGCGACGGCGCGAAGTTGGGATTCATCCTTACCGCAATCGGATTCGTTCGCTGACATGCAGCCGCTAGCGATTCTCTTTGGTTTTGCCTTCACAGTAGCCTTCTGCTGCCTGTTGGGATCGCTGGCCGTTGCGCGTCTTGGGGAAACGTTGCACCGTGAAGAACGCTGGCCCTTCGCCTTCCTGATTGGATCCGCCATGCTGAGCGGCGTCATCTTTCTGCTGTGCGCCATCCATCGGGCGCGCTGGTATGTGCTGCTCGCGCTCGGCGCGGCAACGGCCGCGTGGGCGTGGAAATCCGGGGCACTGCGCAACATGAAGAAAGGCCCGAGCTTCGATCCGCTGCCCCGTTCTTCAACGATCGTTTTCCTGCTGTTGTTTGTACCGTTCAGCTTCGCCTACTGGGCCAACTCGATGGCCCCGGAGATCAGCCCCGACGGCTCTTCGTATCATCTCGGCTGGGTCAAGCGCTATGCGGAAGCAGGCGGCTTTCAAGGGTCCGAAACCAGCATGTACGGTTTGCTATCGCAAGGCGTTGAGATGCTCTTTCTGAGTGCGTTTCTGTTCGGCAAACACTCCGCAGCGGCAATGGTGCATTGGGCGTTTCTGCTCGATCTCGTCTGGCTGTTGGTGTGCTTTGGCCGCCGCATCGACAAGCCATTTGCGGGCGTGGCTGCCGCGATGTTCGTCTACGCAAGCCCCGTCGTCTGCATCGACGGCAGTTCCGCCTACATCGATCTCGCCACCGCCGCTATCAGCTTCGGCCTGTTCTATCTGCTTTACCTGTGGGATCTCCATGGCAAACCGCGAAGCCTGCTCATCGCCGCGGGACTCTTGGGTGGCTTCGCCTACGCGGCCAAATATACCGTCGCGATCATGGCCGTATGGGCTGCGTTGTTTGTGCTTTGGCGCTCGCGCGACAAGTTTCGCGATGTGGCCGTAATTTGCGTCATGACGTCGGTGCTCGCCGCGCCATGGATGATTCGCAACGCGGTGCTGACGGGCAATCCCATGTCGCCGTTCTTCAATCGCCTCTTTCCGAATCCAACGATCCACATACTCTTCGAACAACAGTACTCGGAATGGCTGCGTGAGTATGGCGTCACCAACAAGTGGGACCTGCCGCTCGAAGTCACGATTCGCGGCGCGAAGACGACCGGCGCGCTAGGCTACGTTTTCCTGCTCACGCCGCTGGCTCTTTTGGCCGCCCGTAGACGCGAGGGCCGGATGCTGCTCTTCGCCGCGCTCTTCGCCCTCGCGCCTTACCCGATGAATGTTGGCACGCGGTTCTTACTTCCAGCCCTGCCTTTTGTTGCCACGGCACTGGCCATGGCCCTCGATCGAAAACTGTTGTTAGCCTCGCTGATGATCGCCCATTCCTTTCTTGGTTGGCCCAACTGGCCCCCAGGCTTGCTCAGGTACAGCGAGTTGCAGCATTCCTGGCGCTGGGTCGGGATTCCCTGGAAAGCGGCTCTGCGAATCGAAACCGAGGACGGCTTCTTAAGGCGCCGTTCGGATAGTTATCAAGTGGCGCGCATGGTGGATGCCTCGACAGAACCGGGAGCCAGGATCCTCGGACAAAACGGCTACTCGGAATCTTACAGCGATCGCGAGGTGCTCGTGAGCTATCAATCCGCGCCGAACGAAGTGCTGATGGATATCTTCTACACTGGCATCGACGATGCACGCTGGCCCCGGCTGTTGTGGATCTACAAGCTGCCGCAACCGCAGTCCATTCGCCGCCTCCGGGTGGTGCAAACGGAAAAAACGGAGGTCGGCGGCGAACAGTGGAACATCACAGAATTGCGTCTGTTTGGCCCGAACGGAGTGGAAATCCCCCGCGATCCGTCGTGGAAGTTGCGCGCAAATCCCAACCCGTGGGATGTGCAACTCGCCTTTGACAACAGCCCAGTGACGCGATGGCGCTCTTGGCAAACAGCAGCGCCCGGCATGTATCTTGAAGCCGAGTTTGGGACACCCCAAACCGTATTGCGAGTGGAAGTGCATACTTCGTGGGATAATCCGCATTGCCGCACCAAGTTGATGATCGAGCGCGAGGGTGGCACTCTCGAAGAAGTGAAGATCCAGGCAGAGTTGTCCGATGTGAAGTCTCCATACTGGATGCGCCGCGAAGCCAGCCGAGAGTTGCTCGATCGGGGCGTGCAGTATTTGTTGTTGGGTCCCGACGAATACGGCGGTAAAGATCTCTTGTCGGCACAGCAGGAATGGGGCGTCAAACGAGTCGGCGAAGAGTCCGGCAGGTGGCTCTTCAAGATTGAACCCTACGAACCGAAGGACAGCAAATGACTGGTGGGCGATACTTTTTGGGAATCGACGGCGGACAATCCAGCACCACGGCATTGATCGGCAATGAAAGTGGACGCGTCGTCGGATACGGCCGCGGCGGACCCTGCAATCACGTTTCAGGACCCGAGGCCCGCACCAAGTTCATGAACGCCATCGGTGGCTGCGTGCGCTCGGCGGCGATCCGCGCCGGGCTCACCAAACTTCACTTCGGCGCGGTCTGTGCCGGCTTCAGTGGCGGGGCCGAAGACAAAGCCTTTCTGCTCGACGAAATGTTCACCGCCGACAAAAGCTTCGTCACCCATGACGGCTTGATCGCACTGGCCGGTGCGACGGGCGGCGAACCCGGAGTGATGGTGATTTCCGGAACCGGATCCATCGCCTACGGCCGTAACGCCGCAGGAAAATCCATGCGCGCCGGCGGTTGGGGCTATGTCTTCGGCGACGAAGGCGGAGGCTACTCGATTGCTCGCGATGCCATCCGCGCGGCTTTGCGAATGGAAGAAGGCTGGGGTCCCGAAACATCGCTACGCCTCATGCTGCTCGGCTTCACCGGCTCGAAAGATGCCAATGAGTTGCTGCATCGCTTCTACACAGAAGAGTTCTCGCGGCCCCAGATTGCCGCGTATTCGAAGCTCGTCGACGCCGAAGCCAATGCTGGCGATGCAGTCGCCCAAGCGATCCTCGAACAAGCCGCCACTCATCTTGCCGAATACGCCCGCGCCGTGCGCGACACACTCTTCGGACCCAACGCCGTCAATGTTCCCGTTCGCCCTGTGGGCGGCGTATTCAAAAGTACGCGCATGCGCGCTGCCTTTGCTTCGCGCATCGAAACCGCGGAACCGCGTTATCTGCCTGCCGCCGGCGCGCTGCTTGAGGCCTATCGCCTAGCCAACTGGCATGTAATGTTGAGTGAAGTCCCGACGTTTGAAAAATGAAACATCTCTGCCTTCTTCTTACTGCTGTCGCCTTTGCCGCGGAACCCGACTGGACCGCCATCGACAAACGTGCCACTGAGTTTCTGCAATCGTACATACGTATCCAGACCGTCAATCCGCCAGCGGACTCCCGCCCCGCCGCGGCGCTCTTCAAAGCCGAACTCGAACTCCACGGACTTTCACCGAAAATCTACGAGTCCGGCCCGCAACAACAGATCCTGCTCGTCCGACTGCCGGGCAAGAATCGCGCGCTGAAGCCGCTGCTCTTGTTGAACCACTTCGATGTCGTCCCTGTCGATCGCGCAGCTTGGAAAGTGGATCCCTTCGGCGCGCTCATCCAGGATGGCTACATATGGGGCCGCGGCACCCTCGACATGAAAGGTATCGGAGTGCAGCAGTTGTTCGCACTGACCATGCTGAAGGATCTCGGCATCGTGCCCGAACGCGACATCGTCATGCTCGTCACGCCTGACGAAGAGACCGGCGGGGAACTTGGCATCCGTTGGATGATCGAAAAGCACTTCGATGAAATCAACGCCGAATGGTGCTTGGATGAAGGCGGCATGGGCACACGCGATATCTTTTCCAAAGAGAAGCGCCTGATCTTCGGCGTGGCGGTCGGCGAGAAGCAACTGCTCTGGCTGCGGCTGCGCGCCAAAGGCACCGCAGGCCACGGATCCCAACCGATTCCCGACAACGCCAACATGATACTGATTCAGGCGATACAGAAGGCCCTCGAGCTTCCTGTGAACGTCAAAGGCAACCGCGTGGTGGCGGAGATGATGCGGGTGATCGGGACTGCGGCGGAAAACAAATTCATGGCCGCGATCCAGAAGAATACAATCTCGTTGACGACGCTCACCGCAGGAGTGGGGAGCCCTGTGAAAGCCAATGTCATCCCGTCCAACAGCGAGGCGACGCTCGACTGCCGCCTGCTGCCCGGAGTCAACGCCGACGAGTTCGTTTCCGAAATGAAGGCGCGCATCAACGATCCGCGTGTCACCATCGAGCGCCTGACCAACCCAGTGGATGCGGGCGAGAGCCCCAGCGATACGGCGTTGTTCAAGATCCTCGCCGACGCCATCCGCAAGCATCACCCCGGTGCGGAAGTGACGCCGATGCTGGTCCCCTTTGGTACGGATTCGGTGAACCTCCGCAAACGCAAGATCCCAGCCTACGGATTCACACCGATGATCCTCGACGCGGCGACGGCAGCAACCATGCACAGCGATTCCGAGCGCATCCCGCTCGATCAGTTCCTGAAGGGATTGCGGATTTATCTGGATGTCCTAAGGGGGATTTGACCAGCCCGGATGAAAGCCTTCTTCCGAACGCTTTCAATTGTCGGATCAAAACTGGTGCACTGCGGCTCCCACCGAGAATCGAAAGTAGGCTGTATCAGTCCTTCGCGTGAGGAACAGCCTCCAGACTTCCTTTTGCGGCGTAGATTACCGACCGCATTTAAGCCGACGCTGAAATCTGCATTCGCGCCACTGCCCACACTGCTGTCACAGGCGGACGGGTCACGAAACAGGTTCGAAGGCTACTTGCAAGGATTGGCCGAGGTCTCTGTTGCCGCGATCTGTTCCCGAAAGAATCGCGTGGACTTGACTGACCCGGGCATATCTTTCCAATTGCGATACTCCACCATTGCCTTGTCCCGCCACCCGATTGCGGCCGCACAACTTCCGCGCGCGGCTCTTGCCTGCGCCATCCCACGATAGGCATGCGCCGCGACGTGGGGCCACATCGAAGACGGCGCAGCGGCACCTTTGGGCAGCAGATCCACCGCTTCTTTGAACCAACGTTCAGACTCTGCCCAGTTCCCCCGCCATCCCGCTGCACGGCCCATCAGAATCGGCACCGAAGGATCGTCGCCTACCTGCGGCAGCTTGCGTTGTTGTCGATAACGTTCGATGTTCGCGCGCGACTCGCTCATCGCCGTGACTGTCTCTGGTGTGCTGTAGGTCGCGAAAGCAAGGGCGAGATAGGCGCGCCCCAGACCAGCTGAGGCGTTGGGAGCGTTCGGAGCGGATGCAAGGAAGTCGATTCCAAGCCGCACCGCGTCACGTGCGTGCGTGGTCGCCGCTCCCAATTGCCTGCGATGGGCGAGCAGGAACGAGAGGCTCGCTAGCGAGTTCCTCAGGGAAAGGCGCGCGGCTCCGTTGTTTGAATCGCGCTGCAGGCTGGCCCAGCCGATTCGAACCGCTTCCTGCAGATAAGCTTCGGCGCGTTCCATCTCACCCGTGCAAACGTTTATAGAATTCCAATGGATCTCGGCGCCGGATTCCAACCTGGACACCAGCCCAACGGTTCGTGCCGGACTCGGATTGGTTGCCAACAACTCGAGCCTCTCGATCGGCGACCAACAACGCTTCGACTTCGGCGCGAAGTTCGGCGTTGACTCCGCATTCGCGCGCAAGAAATTCCTGCTGCTCATTCGGGGGCAGCTCAAAAGCGATTTGGCCGATGCGGCGATTTCTTTCCAGCGGTCTTGGTCCACGCGCGATTCCTACATGATCTTACCTGACCGTGTTCGTTACACCGCGAAGCTCGCCTGCCTCGCCTCCAGCGCCAGCAGATGTTCCTTGATTGGCAAACCTCCGCCATACCCGGTCAGCTTGCCGCTCGATCCAATCACTCGATGACAAGGGATGACGATCGGAATCGGATTGCGCCCGTTCGCCAACCCCACCGCGCGCGACGCCGCTGAATTCCCAACTCGCTTCGCTAACTCCCCATAAGAGATCGTCGTGCCATAGGCGATGTTGCCTAACTCCAGCCAAACCCGCTCCTGGAACTCGGTTCCTTGCGGCCCCAGCGGCAAATCGAAATCCTGCAGGTCGCGAGCGAAGTACGCATCCAATTGACGCACTGTCTCCTTCACGATTCCGCGATTCGACTCTTCCCATTCCGGCTTCGCAGGCGCGGCCATTTTCCCGCTCTGGAACAATACGAATCGCAGTGCTTCCTCGTCCGCTGCGATCACCAGTTCCCCAATCGGGCTGGTCATTTTTAGATAGTTCATAAGTTCATCCACAAATACATCGCCGCGTAGGCGCGCCACGGTCGCCACAACGCCGATCGCTCCATCAAACCTTGCGGAACCGCCTTGCGCAACGCCAAATCCGTATCCGGAAACGCATCCGGTTCGCCAAGGGCGCGCATGGCAACATACTCTACGGTCCACGGACCAATCCCGCGAACACTCAGCAACGCGCTCCGCAACCCCTCCACGGGCGCATCGAATCGGATCTCGCCCGACGCAACCCGCGCAGCCAATTCCTGAATCGTCGCGGCGCGCTGCTTCGTCAACCCAATGCTCGTCAGATCCGCCTCAGCAAGCGCCGCGGCGTCGGGAAACAATCGCGAACCCTCACCGAACGGCTGGCCATACGAGTTCGCAATCCTGCCGGACATGGTTGTCGCCGCCGCCACACTGACTTGCTGCCCAAGAATCGCCCGCACCGCCAACTCGAACCCATCCCACGCGCCTGGAACGCGCAGCCCTGGCAGTCGCTCCAACAACGGTTGCATTTGCGGATCGATGCCCAACTGCGCGGCAACCAAATGCGGATCGGCGCCAAGGTCAAAGATCCGGCGTGTTCGCTCAACGATCCGAAAGAGCTGCGATGGTTCTGGATACTCAACCCGCAAGATCACCGCATCGCCTTCCTGCGCCCTCACCACGGAAAGCCGACCGGCCTTGCCATCCAACACAAAAGTCCGCCCATACTCGGCATCGATGACAGACTCGACGCCTGGAATCGCGCGCAGTTGAAGGAACCGCAACACCGCGTCCCAGGCATACGGTGGCCGATAGCTCAATCGAAAGGTGTAAGCGCCTTGCGCGCTAGGCGCAGCCTTCTTCCGAAAGTCTCGCGGAGGCCGCCCGTACAAGCTTCGGAACACATCGTTAAACTGACGCACGGACCGAAAGCCTGACGCCAACGCGATCCCCGCCAGTGGTAACGAAGTCTCATCCATCAACCGCTTCGCAAAGTGAACGCGCCGCGTCTGTGCCACCGTTACCGGAGAGGCGCCCAGGTGTTGTTGAAACAACCGGCGCAATTGCCGCGAGCTTAGCCCGAGTCGTTCGGACAACTCCTCAACGCCGCTGTCATCGAGCGCGCACTCGCCGATCAAGCGCAACGCCCGCGAAACCGTGGTTGACGTCCCCATCCAAGCAGGAGTCCCGGGCGACGTCTCGGGGCGGCATCGCAGACATGGCCGAAGCCCCGCCTCCGCAGCCGCGGCAGCGGTCGGGAAGTAACGAATGTTCTGCTCTTTGGGCGCTTGCGCCGGACAGATCGGGCGACAGTAAATGCCGGTCGTCAAAACACCGATGAAGAATTTGCCATCGAACCTCGCGTCGCGCGTCGAACGTGCCCGTTGATAGGTATCGAGCGAGAGTGCCCAGCTGGATTCTCCAAAGTCAGGAACTTTGCGTGCGGTTGTCACGCTCTCAATCTAACCGATTCCAGGCAGACTCATTAGCGGTTTTCGGACATCATCGCCCAGGCACACTTCGATAAAATCCCGTCAAATAACCCGCTTACTTCCGGCACTCCTTCTCTCCGGTCTAGCTAGCCAGGTAGCTTAGCTAAGTTAGTTCTAGTTCAGAACAAACGCCCACAGCGTATCGCCCGTCGCCACCGTCACGTACTGGTGTCCGTCGAGCAGATAGGTCTGCGGCGCGTTGGTCGCGTTGCCAATTCGTGTGTGCCACAGGGGCTTGCCGGTCTTCGCATCGTGCGCCACGAAGTTGTTCATGCCGTCTCCGGCGAACAACAATCCCCCCGCCGTCGCGAGCAGTCCGCCGCCACCGCCACTGCCGTAGTAACGATGACGCCAAGTCACCTTGCCGGTGCGATAGTCGATAGCGCTGAGATAGTTGCCACGAGTCCCCATCGGTGCTTCCTCCTTGCCGCCCAGCCCCATCGATCCGCGCGGATCCAAATCCGTCAGATAAAACAGAGAAAACCCGTTGTCCTCAGGGACGTAGAACAGCCCGGTCTGCGGCGAATAGGCAGGAGGCTCCCAGTTCACCGTTCCACCCGACGTCGGCGAGACAATGGCACCACCCACCGTCGGATCCTTCACCGGATCACGTTCCGGACCACCGAACTTATTCAATCCCTTCGCCCAGTTTGTATCCTGCCCGTACTTACTGGTGAGCAGCCGCTCACCCGTCACGCGATCCACGGCAAAGAAGTAGCCATTGCGCGCGGCCGTCAGCACCATCTTGCGCATCTTGCCGTCAAACAGGCCATCCACCAGCACCGGAGTCTGCGCCGAATCGTAGTCGTGCGTATCGTGCGGCGAGGTCTGAAAGTGCCAGGCCATCTTGCCCGTATCCACGTGAATCGCCACCAAAGAGCAGGTATACAGGTTGTCGCCTTCGCCGCGTTTTCCGGTCATGTAGGCCGGCGTCGGATTTCCCGTGCCGATGATGTAGAGCTTGGTTTCCGGATCGTAGGCCCCAGGAATCCAAGTCTGCGCTCCGCCATGGCGAGCCGCATCGAGACTGGCCCAGGTGTCGAGCCCCGGGTCGCCCTTCTGCATCGGAACCGTATAGAATTTCCACTGCAACTCGCCGGTTTCCGCGTCGAAAGACTGTAGGAAACCAGGGGAATCGATGTCGTTTCCGGTGCCCACGAGCACATGGTTGCCGACAACGATTGGAGCGGGTGTCGAAAAATAGCCCTGCTCCAGATCGGCGATCGTCTTGTGCCAGCGCTCTTTGCCCGTCTTCGCTTCGAGGCATACCAGATAGTTATCGGGGGTTTCCATGTAGAGATAGTTGTTCCACATCCCCAGGCCACGATTGCCGATATGTGTGCCGCCGCGCGTCTTCCAGTAGTAATGCCAGAGTTCGCGGCCATCGCGCGCGTCCACCGCCCACGCGTTGTCAGGCATCGTGAAATAGAGCGTACCGTCCACTTCGAGAACCGAAGCCTTGATGGATCCGCCACCGGCCGCGAAGTCGCCGGTCCCTTCGCCGCCGACAATCAGTTTGGACTGCGGCGCACCGCCGCCCCCGAAGCGTCCGCCGCGTCCGGCCGACGCGTTCGGACCCGGCGTCAACCGGATGCTCCACGCCAACGAGAGGTTCTTCACCGTTGTCGCATTCACCGCATCGAGCGCGCTGAAGCGCCGGCCCGTATAGTCGCCGTTATAGCTCGGCCACGAATCCTTCAGCGGCTTCAATAACTCTTGTGGCGTGACGCCACCGCCCTGCGCGAACAGTGGCGCCGTGATCAAAAAACTCGTCAGGAAGATCTTCATTTCAAGGTCACCAGAAAGGCCGTCACGTCGTGGATGGATTTGTCGGTATACAGCGGCAGCATATCGCGATGCGGTGCCAGCGGGTCGTTCACTTCAACCTTGGGAACATCGCCCGTGCGCCCGAAGCTACGAATCATGCCATCCGCCAACTCAAGCGTTACGACAAAATCATCGATCCGAATCAGCTTGCCTTCGGTCTTTTCCTGGGCTGTGGTCACCGTCGCTGTTACGGTGCGACGCGGGTTCGCCGTTGCGGGCGCGGCACCACCGAAGCGTCCGCGAGCGCCACCCGCGACCCAGGCATTCTGCAGCATCCTCGGATCGGTGATCCGCGCCGCGAGGCCTTTCAGATCGCCAGTCACCGAATGACAGGACGCGCATCTCTGCGCAAAGTAGATCTTACCTTCCTCAGGATTGCCCACGAGAATCGTCGGAGGCTCCTGCGCGCTGGGAGGCCGCCCCTGGCCGCCAATCTGCCCAAGCACGCTGCGCACGTACGCGGCCACGGCCTTGGCGTCGTCCGCACTCATCGGGATCGCGGGCATGCCGCCCTGCATGCCGTTCTGAATAATCGGTGCGATCTTCTCGCCGTCGCGATCGCTCAACGAAAGCTGGGAGCGGAGCAGGTTGGGGCCGCCCATATCACCGCCGCGGAGGTCTGCTCCATGGCAGGCCCGGCATGAGATGCCGTAGATTCCATTGCCGCGCGCGATCTGTAGAGGGTCGCCGACCGGTCGAACTTGGCCGGGCACGAATCCGCCTTGTCTGCGCGGGGGTCCTCCTGCTGGCGGTTGTGGGGGCTGCGCCAAAGCGGCAATCGATAGAGCACTGGCAAGCGTGAACGCTCGGACAAACTGCTGCTGCTGCATGAATGAAGACCTCGAAGATAGGATTTCTTTATTGTATTCCGCAAGCCCGCAATGCGCCTGCAGAACGCCGTTACGCATCGGTTGCCGGCAGGAGGTGTCTTGGTGATCCCAGCCTGTGAAGCTGACCTTCGTCTCAACGAGCCCGCTGGGATATCGACTTTGGCGAGCACTGCTTGGGCGCAGCCAAAACACAGCGCTGCCGACTCGCCACAGTCGACCATCGAAGATGCTCTTGAACCTACTTTTCAATCAACGGCGATTCCGAAAAGATCGAAGGACAAATTCGGATTTCACCCCGTCATCTTGCGATAACCGGATGTTTTCGATCAAGGTCAGGATATCCCAAAAAACAGAGTGGCTCCGGGAAGATCATCCCGGAGCCATTTTGAACAAGCGAACACTAGAACGACAGCTTCAACGCAAACTGCACCACACGCCAGCTCTCACCGTTCTGATTTGTGGTGGAAGAACTTGCCGTAGACAGCGTCACGCAGCAAGTCTGTCCGAACACGCCCGACGTGATCGCCGGCGACCCGACAGACGCATCGCGGGGATTGCGGAAATTCGGATGGTTGAACGCATTGAAGAACTCCGAACGGAACACCATCTTCACGCGCTCGGTCACCTGGAATCCTTTGGAAATGCTCGAATCCAGATTCCAATACGAAGGACCCTTAAAGATATTGCGTCCCAGTCCAAGCTCGCCGGGGTTCGGGAACGTGAAGGCATCCGCATTCTGGAACAGCACCGGTCCAATGACTCCGGCCTTCTGCTGCAACTTCGCTTCCGGCAACGCAACGCCCGGCTTCAAGGCCGCGCGCGACTGCGCCGTAAAGTTCGCCGTCAACACACCGCTGCGGACGGTGAAGGGTTCACCGCTCTGATAGGTGTAGATGCCGTTCACGCTCCAGCCGCCGATGATCGTATCGATCATGCGGTTGACGCTGCCGCCAAACTTCTTGCCCTTGCCAAACGGCAGTTCATAGATGCCGGTGACGTTGAGGACATGGCGCTGATCGAAGTCCGAACGGGCGCGTTCGTTGTCGTAGTTGCGGCCATCGGCCGGGGTGCGTGCGCCGGTAGTGGTGAGTCCGCCACCTACGGTTGCGGCGACGGGGTCGAGCGATAGATTGTCGATCGATTTGCCCAGTGTATAAGCGCCGTTCAGCAGGAATCCCGCCTGATCGAAACGCTTGCGGAAGGTGAACTGCGCGGCGTGATAATTCGAGTCACCGCCATTGTCCAACTGCAGAATTTGGGCGAACTGCTGATTGGGGCGAAGTTTTGCGGCGAGCGTCGTCTGCTCGATACGTCCCGCCATGTTGCCTGCGGCGTTCTGGTTGAGATCGGTCAAAGAGTTGGAAGAATTCACAAACACAGAATTGACGATGCCTTGCGTCAAGAGAGGAACCGCTGAGGCACCCGTGCAAGCGGCGCCCGAAGCCAGCGTTCCGTCAGGACGGCAGCCGCCGCCAATCGCGACATTGCGCTGCATCGCCAGGAACGACGGCAGAATCGGCGCGGAATCGATCTGATTCACGTCCCACGAACGATAGAGGCGTGTGCCGCGACGACCGACGTATCCTGCAGAAACGACGACGCCGATGGGCAGTTCGCGCTGAATCATCAGGTTCCACATGTGTACGGTGGGCAGCTTCATGCCGGGGTCAAACACCCGGATCGGTGGGGAGTTCGATTGCACCTGATTGCCAGGTGTCAGGAACGATGACGGCTTCACCGTGGGCGGCGTCAGTTCGTTCAAGAAGCCCTGTCCCAGACGGACGTTGGTAACCGGCTGGCATCCGTTGGTGGTCACTAGCGCGCCATTCGCGCCAGAGAAGTTTGAACTGCAACGGAAGCTCTGCCCCGGAACCGATGCCGCAACCGAAGTCACCTGAAAGGTGCTGATGGGATCGAAGGCCACTCCGTATCCCGACCGGATCACCGTCTTGTTGTTCGGTGCCCAAGTGATGCCAAGGCGCGGCGCAACCGCGCCCCAGTTGAAGTTCTTGAACCAGCGGTCCGCAGGAACATAACTCACTGGCCCTTCCGATCCGTCCACCTTCTTATTCGGAACATAGGCGCGATTTCCGGCTTCGGTCGGCGGCGGATTCACTTCCCAACGCAGGCCGTAGCTGAGGGTGACATTCTTGCGGACCTTCCACTCATCCTGCGCGAAGAAATTATATTGCTTCGCGCGCTGGCCCTGCGCCCAGAGAGTCACTCCGTCGCCGCTTCTGAAGGGCAAAAAGGTATCGCTGCGCAGATCGCCAAGAAACACCTGGGTAAGGCCAGCGGGGATACCCAGCAGGTCATTCACCATGCCCTGCAGCCGGTTCAGATCGTTGGCCGCGATGCCTGGTGTGGTCGCGTTTGCTAGTGAAGGAAACGTGAACCCAGCGGGAGGCCGAATATTGCGCGACAACGAGATGGCCGGCGTAAGCGAGGTTCCGCCCACATCGCCGCGCTGATCGTTGTGTTGGTACATACGGATGTTCGCACCGAATCGCATCACGTGATTGCCGCTCAGGTAGTTGAGGTTTTCCACAATTTGCGGCGTATTCACCGCGCGAAACGTGCGCGGGTTGGCCGTATAGTCGACGTCCGAGTTGTTGAATGTAAAGCGAGGCGCATTGGGAAACGCGGGATTCGCTTCGCCCTGCGTGAACAGAAACTTCCAACGCGAGTAGCCGAGCGTGAGTTCATTCACCAGTCGCGGCGAAAGCGTGCTGCGGAATCCAAGTGCGTAATTCTGCGCGGGCCGGAATACTTCGCCGCGCGCCGGATATCCAGGCAGCACGGCGGGGCGGCCGTTGAGTGGATCGCCGCCCAACGTGTTCTGCTCGGCACCGAGATACCGGAAGAACAAGTTGTGCTTGTCGTTGACCGTGTGGTCGATGCGGAACATGTACTGCGGTCCGCGAACCTTGAAGGGCGTGTTCCAGGTGTATCCACCGGTATTGAGTCCGTCGCCGACGTTGTAGGTATTGGGAGCGGGATATCCGCCCAGAACGCCTTTGACTGCGGAATCCAGACCGCGGTTCTGCGGATCGTTGGCGAAAACATTGAAAGTCGCGACGCAGTTGGAATCGGTCGGCGCGTTGCAGTTGCGAACGCCGTTGGCCAATGCACCAGTCCGAGGATCGACAAGCACCTGCGCATTCTGCGTAATGCGCTGGCCGTTGACGGTGAGCGGACTCGCCTGATTCACGACAAAATAACGAAAGACTCCACTGAGTGCACTCGCGGTGTAGAGATCCACCGATTCGCCGAAGGCCTTGTCCACCGGATCGGCGAAGTTGACCTTCTGTCCCTGCCAGCTTCCGAAGAAGAAGGTGCGATTCTTTTTGATCGGTCCACCGAGTTCGAAGCCGTACTGATTGAGCTGAATAATCGGCTTCTGATTGCCTTGCGCGTTCGAATAGAATTCCTGCGCGTTCAACTTGGTGTTGCGGAAGAACTCGAACATGGTTCCGTGCAACTGGTTGGTGCCCGAACGGGTCGCGATGGATACGTTTGCGCCGGAGTTGCGGCCTTCTTCAGGAGTCGGGTTCGAGGTGGTGACCTTGAACTCCTGCACGTTGTCCGGATTCAGACGAAAGATATTGCTCGTGGGGTTGGGTGATGTGGACTCGTTCGCTTCGATCCCGTCGATGGTGACGTTGACAGCGGTGGAACGCGCACCATTCACATTGACCGTATTGCCGGACCGCTGCACGACTCCCGGTTCGTAGATCAACAGGTTCAGCGGATTGCGTCCGTTGAGGGGAAGGTTTACGATCGCCTTCTGCTCCACGACGTTGCCGATCGTGGCATTCGAGGTCTGCAGCGTTTCCGCCGAGGCGCTCACCTGCACGCTTTCCGTGGTCGCGCCCACTTCTAGGACGATATCCACTGTGAGCGGCGTGTTGATTTGCGCCGTGTTGCCAGTGCGGCTGTATGTTTTGAATCCGGTCTGCTCAATTTTGACGGTATAGGTTCCGACGACAATCGAAGGAAAGGCGTAGACGCCTGCTTCGGTAGAACTCTGCTTATTCGTGATGCCTGTGGCCTCATTGCTGAGGGTTACGGTCGCTCCAGCGATAACGGCCCCCGACGTGTCGCGGACGACGCCGGAAATCTGAGATGTCGAGGTCTGCGCATGCAACGCGATTGTCGCCGCGAACGCGCAAAACATCGAGAGGGATCGTTGGGACATAGAAGCAAACTCCTTTGGAAGGCAGGCAGCGAGGCCCGACAGAGGCCGCTACAAAGCGAGGATTCTTCTAGTATAGCGAGGCATTCCATTAGGAGGCGATTAGTTGCCCCAGTTGATGTTGCCGGTCTTGACGTTCGATTTGATCTTCATGACTTGTGTTCCTTTCTGTTGTTCGTTGTCTGGTACGCGGTCGTTGCCGAGGAGGCGATTAGTTGCCCCAGTTGATGTTGCCGGTCTTGACGTTCGATTTGATCTTCATAACAGCTCCTTCTTCAGAATTGAGGTTCAATTAAGAATCCCCTTTAGTCAGTACTACTACTTGCAGGAGTAGTGCCAAACAGCTTTTGCGATGTTTCGGTTCTCTAACTCAGAGTCAAACGTTTTAGTTTCAACGACTTGATAGATCGCCAGAAAATTGAATTTCAACGCGAATGGAAGCCTGGAGACTATCAATCCTTCGAGGCGCTTAGCGAAATAGCTAAGGGTCACTTGCGAAAGGGTGTGGGGTAAGGCAGGGGATTCCGACTCAAAAGCCGCTAGTCGGTATAGAGAATCCTGCTTTTTCACCGACGAGATGGTCAGCAAGTTCCCTACAGAAATACTGCGATGTGATCCAAGACTAGCGATTCACCTCTAGCAGCCCGTGGTAGAAGTGGCTCCTTGCCTTGGGATGTCAGATTATCGCCCAGACAGCAGCATGGCGGTGACGTCGATGAGTGATTGTCCCAGCCAGGTTTGGATAAGATAATTCCACATGCTCCTGCTCTGCCTTCTGCTCACAGCAGCCAATCAAACAACTCAAACGGCCGATGCTCACCCAGTGAAGTCCCTCAAAGTGCGGATCCTTTCCACGATGCTCGCCGACTCCGCGGGCTTCGGCGAATGGGGTTTCGCAGCCCTTGTCGAGGCTGACGGCCGACGGATCCTTTTTGACACTGGCGCGAATCCAGACACCGTATCGCGAAACCTGAAAGCCCTCAAGATCGACATCTCAGACGTCGACGAGGTGATCCTCAGCCATCATCATCTCGACCACACCGCAGGGCTCATCACGCTCCGCACCGAATATCCGAAAGCTGTCGGAACCGCATACACCGCGAAAGGGATGTTCTACAGCCGCCCCACTGTTGATTTCTCGAACCCGGCAGCCAAGCTCAGAGAGGGCAACCCAATGATCGCCATACGCGCGGCGTACGAGAGCAAAGGCGGACGCATCGTCGAACTCGACGGTCCTCGGGAAATCCATCCGGGCATCTGGCTCACAGGACCAGTCCCTCGCGTCCATAACGAGCGCAACTGGAGCGGCTCTGGCCGGATGCGTACCGCCGATGGATCCGACGCCGAGGACAACTTGCCCGAAGATCAGACCCTAGTCATCGAAACCGCCAAAGGACTCGTGATCATAGTCGGCTGCAGCCATGCGGGAATCGTAAACATTTTGGAACATGCGCGGACGAAGATCCGGAAAGATGCGCCGATCCATGCGGCAATCGGGGGCTTTCACCTCTTCAACGCCAAAGACGAAACACTGGCATTCACGGCGCGCAAGTTCCGCGAGTTCGGATTGCAGAACTTTCTCGGAGCGCACTGTACCGGGATTGAAGCGGTCTATCGGTTGCGGGAACTCGCGGGGCTGGGGCGCAAGACTGCGGCGGTCGGGGCGCTGGGAGGCGGGTTCGATCTCGCGACCGGACTCGCCCCCGGAAGCATTGCCCGCTAACTCGAACCCGCGCCAGTGGTTTCGACGTATACGGAGTACAGCGACTGGCTGGCCGCCATGAACAGACGGTTGCGCCGCGTGCCGCCAAAACACAGATTGGCGCACATTTCCGGCAGCAGGATCATCCCAATGCGATCGCCATTCGGTGCGAACGTGTGGACGCCGTCATAGCCTTCGCCTACCCATCCGGCAGCCACCCAGATATTGCCATCCACATCCGAGCGGATGCCATCGGCCTGTCCGGTGCCCTTGCCTTTCAGTTCCATCGAACAGAACTGCTTGCCATTGCGCAGCTTGCCGCCATCAAGATCCCACACCTTGATATTGCGCGGGGCCTGCGGATAGTGTGACGAACCAGTATCGGCGACATAGACTTTCTTGTAATCCGGCGAAAAACAGATGCCATTGGGCTTGAAGATATCATCCGTCATTTTCTCGATCTTGCCCGATTGCGGATCGATGCGATACACGGCCTCTTTAATTTCGAGCTCGCTCTTGTAGCCTTCGTAGTTCATGAGGCTGCCATAGCCGGGATCGGTGAACCAGATGCCACCATCCTGATGCACAGCCGCATCGTTCGGGGCGTTCAACCGCTTGCCTTCGAACTTGTCGGCAAGCACGCTCATGGTGCCATTGTTCTCGTAACGCACCACTCGGCGATTGCCGTGTTCCATCGAGATCTGGCGGCCCTGCCAATCGAACATGTTGCCGTTGGAATGTCCGGCGGGCTCGCGAAAGACCGACACATGGCCGTCTTCTTCGAGAAAGCGTAACTGGCGATTATTGGGGATGTCGCTCCAAACCAGAAAGCGTCCAACGCCGCTCCACGCCGTGCCTTCCGCCCAGAGAGTCCCCGTATGATGACGACGAATCGGCGTGTTGCCGATCGCGTATTTCGCAAACCGTTTGTCGAGTGTGACGATGTCCGGATCGGGGTAGCGGGTGGGCGTTTTGCCGGACCAGTCCCTCTGGTTAGACGTCTGCGCAAAGGCCGTTGTTCCCACGGCAAGCAAGGTTCTTCGAGTGAGCATCACGGTTAGTATATCGGGAACTTGTTGGGGAAATGTGGTGTCTACAGCGTCATGTTCGAGCAATCAATGGTTCTTCCAACTCCTGGCAACAAGCGATGGACATTCGCTCTTTCGCTTACTCTACAAGTCGCGACCCTTTCTCTCTTGATGCTGATCCCGCTGATCTTCACGGAACAGCTTTCTCAAGTCATCACACGCGGTTCGATGATCTTTCCACCGGTGCCGCCTTCCACGCCTCCGCCGATGCAGAGAGTTGCGCAGACCCAACCAAGAACTGCGGCACCTTCCAATCGCTTCGTGGATTTTCTGAAACATTTCACGCCAAAGCCCATCGACAAGATGGTGACCGATGCCTTCGGTACCGCGCCTTTGCCGGAGTGCACAAACTGTGTTGTGGGGTCCACGAATCGCGAGGCCGGTCCCGGCTTTTTCGGGGATGGTTTGGGCAAAACACCGCCCCCTCCGCCGGTCGCAGTCGTGGAGAGGAAGATCGAAACCGTCAAGCCAACGGCACCGGTGCGAATGGGAGGCGATGTCCAGAACGCAAAAATGGTTCGCCGTGTGCTGCCTGTATATCCTCCGCTCGCAAAGCAGGCACGCGTTTCGGGAACCGTACGGCTACAAGGCGTGATCTCGAAAGAGGGCACGATCCAACAGTTGCAAGTGATCTCGGGACATCCGTTGTTGGTGCCCGCAGCGCTCGAAGCGGTGAAGCAATGGGTCTACCGGCCAACGCTGCTCAACGGCGATCCAGTGGAAGTGATCGCACCCATTGAGGTGAACTTCACTCTCAGTGGCAATTAGTTTACTGTCGCAGTTCTCTTTCGAGGATCGCGAGTTCGGCACGCAAGCCTCATTCATCGTCATTCACGCTCCATCCGCAGAGCGTCAACGAACAGCTAGAATAATTATGCCTTGATCCTCACCGTCACCCTGAACCCCGCAATCGACCGGACCATTCTCGTCGACAAACTCGTCTTCGAGGATCGTTCGTACATACGCTCTTCCACCGACTCTCCCGGCGGCCGTGGCATCAACGCCTCGCGCGTCCTTTGCTCGGGTTTTGGAGCCGAATCGCTCGCTATCCTTCCCGCCGGCGGCGAACCTGGACAACGCATGTCTACGATGCTGCAGGATATCGGCTTCCCCGTCGAAGTGATTCGCGTCCGCACCGATACACGCACCAATCTCACGATCTCCGACAAGCAGGGTCTCACGATCAAGCTCAACGAAACCGGAGGACCCATCGAGTCTTTCGAACTGAAACAGATTCAAGAAGCGATCGAGAGCCGCTTGCCGCAGACCGAGTGGCTGATGTTGTGCGGAAGCCTGCCGCCCGAGGTTCCGGCGAACTTCTACGCGCAGTTGATCGAGATCGCGAAAGCACAGGGCGTCAAAACATTTCTCGATACCGACGACACGCCGCTCTTACGCGGACTCGAAGCCAAGCCCACCGTAGTCAAACCCAATCAACATGAGGCGGAGCGGTTGCTGGGCAAGGCGCTCTTGTCGCGTGCACGCTGCGGCGAAGCGGCAAAGCAGATTCAAGCCATGGGTGCGGACATCGCGCTGCTTTCGCTGGGCAGCCGCGGAATGGTTGCCTGCCGTGGTGAAGAGCTCATCGAAGTAACGCCTCCGGTGGTGGATGCGATCAGTCCGATTGGTGCGGGCGATGCCGCTTCAGCGGCTTATGTGTGGGCGCAATCGAGTGGCTTGACGTTTGCGGAATCCGTGAAGTGGGCCGTATCGTGCGGCACCGCGACATCGATGCTGCCCGGCATGCAGTTCGCTTCAAAAAATCAATCGGAAGTGATCTTGCGCCGCGTTGAACTGCGGCCAATGCGGTAAATCACTTCGGCCAAACGACGCCCTGGTCCATTTTGGCGACCGCAGCCAAGCCGCGGAAATTGAACTTCTGCACGCGCTGTCCGCGATAGGTTTCCGTGGTGTAGATATTGCCTTTGGAATCCGTCGCGATGCTGTGTACGGCGTAGAACTGCCCTGGTTGGCGGCCGCCATCGCCGAAGGTTGTGAGGATCTCGAGCGTTTCGCGCAAGAGCACGTGCACCTTCATGTTCGATCCGTCGGCGACGTACAGATACTTCTGTTGCGGATCGCGTGACAGCGCCACATCGAACGCTGCGCCGTCACCCAACGTCGGCTTCGCGACCCAGCCTTCTTTGACGTAGGTGCCATCGGTCTTGAACACCTGAATGCGATTGTTGGTGCGATCGCAAACATAGAGCAAACCATCGTTGGCGAGAATGATTCCGTGCACCGGCGTCCGGAACTGCGTTGGTGCAGGCTCGTTGGGATTGAATGGACCAAGATCCGTATCGTCGGGCTTGTTGCCGTACGCACCCCAATGGCGTTTGTATTTGCCGCTATCGGCATCGTAGACGATGACGCGGCGGTTGCCGTATCCATCCGCGACGTAGAGTTCATTGGTCTTGGGATCGACAATCGACTTCGCAGGCAAGCGCAGATTCGCCACATCGTTGCTGCCCTTGCTCTCATAGGGCTTGCCAAGTTGCATCAGGAACTTGCCCGATTGCGTGAACTTCAGCAGCATCGAATCATGCACCGCTCCTGCCGCGGCCATCTTGCTTTCATCGTGCGCAAGGGCCGCTGGACGAGCGCCGCGACCGTTGCCACCGATCCAGACGTTGCCTTTGTAGTCGACATCGATGCCGTGATTCGAAGACGGCCAACTGAAACCGTCGCCATTGCCTCCCCAACTCGCAATCAGGTCTCCTTCGGCATTGAAACCAAGCACGGGCGGAGCAGCCGCGCAGCATTCCGAGGCCTTCGGATTCCAGGTGGCGTAATGTTCCTTCTCTTCGAGCGAGCCTTGACGATGGATGATCCAGACATTGTCTTTGGCATCCACTGCGACGCCGATGGTCGCGCCAATCACCCAATGATTGGGCAGCGGCTTGGGCCACATGGGATCCACCTCAAAGCGCGGCGCTTGCGTGCCTGCGGCTTCCACGGCGGCTTGTTGGTCTAAGAGGTACGCGCATCCGGCGACGGCGGCGAAGAGAGCGACAAATGAGATGATGTTTTGGCGCATGAGTCTTCGATATCATACACGGTTGCGGACCGTTCTGTTTTTGTTGTTCTTGTCGAGCGCACTGGCGCACGACGCCCCGGCGCACGTCACCGTGCGGATTCATGCGCGCGTTGTGGGCGGGACGCTGCGGTTACTGGCGCGCATTCCGCTCGAAGCCGTGCGCGATGTCGACTTTCCTGCGATCGAGGGCGGCTATCTGGATGTGGTGCGAGTGGCCCCGCAGCTTGCTGGATTGGCGAAGATCTGGGTGGCCGATCCGACAGAGCTTTACGAGAACGGCCGCCGTACGAAGGCACCGCGCATCGTCGCCACGCAAATCTCGATCGCCTCGGATAAGTCATTTGCGAGCTTTGAGCAAGCTGAGGCGCATTTGCGCGAACCGCTCCCCGCCAATAGTGAGAACCTGTTCTGGAAGCAAGTCTTCTTCGATGTTGCTCTGGAGTTTCCAATCGAGTCAGCGCATTCCGCATTCTCGATCCGCCCAGCGTTCGCAAGCTTGGGCGAAAGTGTTCAGACGGTGTTGCACTTCGCTGGGCGTACGTTTCTGCTGCCCGGCGAGCAGGATCGATTCCCGCTCGAGCCAAGCTGGGCGCAGGCAGCGTGGCTATTCGTGCGTATGGGATTCGTTCACATCCTCGAAGGCACAGACCATCTCCTGTTTCTGCTGTGCCTCGTGATTCCCAAGCCGCGCTTCCGTTCGCTCGTCTGGATTGTGACGGCGTTCACTGCCGCGCACTCGTTGACGCTGATCGCGTCCGCACTGCATATGGCTCCCGATGCGCTTTGGTTCCCACCCTTGGTGGAATTGCTCATCGCCGTATCGATCGTATTCATGGCGCTGGCCAACATCTTTGGAACCACCGGACATTCATGGATGCTGGCGTTCGCTTTCGGTTTGGTGCACGGCTTCGGCTTCTCGTTCGCGTTGCGCGAATCCATGCAGTTTGCGGGAGCCCATCTGACCGCCGCTCTGCTGTCGTTCAACATCGGCGTGGAACTCGGGCAGCTTGCGGCGCTGGCCATCATGGTGCCAGCCGCCGCGTTGGTCTATCGCTTCGTTGTGGATGCCCGGCTCGGGTCGATTGTCTTTTCCTCGCTGGTCGCCCATACCGGCTGGCATTGGATGCTGGAACGCCGGGCTGTGTTGGCGAAGTATTCCTTCACGGCACCTGCCTGGAACGCAACAACAGCCGCCATCGCACTCCGCTGGATCCTGTTCTTCATGCTGCTCTGGGCCGCACTTTGGGCAGTGCGGCGCAGGCAATCAAGAACCTAGCCAGGCTACTGCCCGATGGCCAACACCGTGTATCCACCGGGCGATGCCGCCCCGCGGGCACTCACTTGGATCAGCACCTGTTGGCCGATCTGAGTAGGCGTGAACGGCGTACCGATGAACGCGGGATGTTCGCCAGCCGTCTGCGCCACGCAAGCCAATTCCGCACCGGGTTCACCGGTGGTGGCATTCCGTTCGTACACTGCGATGACGGTGCCGTAGCTCAAACCGTTGTCGTATCGAGAACCTCGTGCTTGGATAGTGAGCCTGCCTGTGGACGTTGCCGTGTAGGTAAACCACACCGCCTTCGAGTCGCGATCCCGTGTACACGAGTGCACAGGGTTTTCTGAGTTCACAGCCGCCGGCCGAGTGTCTTGTATGGATACATAGGGAACCGCATTGATCCGCGTTGCCCCGGTTGGTGCAGTGGCGAGGACGGGAAAGAAAGGTGCTGCTTGCGTCACACGATAGCTTGTGTTGCCCACCTGAAAAGTCCCCCCGCGAGCCAGAGTTGTATCGTTGATCGACGCACTGAAGTTCAGCGCCCCTGGGCCGGATCCGGCAGAAGTGGGCAAAGTGAAATACCGTCCGCCACTCACCGAATAGCCGCTCCACGGGCATCCATTGGCGGTGTTGATCCGCGCCGCGACCACGCCGCCATAGGCAACCACAGCCGCAGGACCCGTGATCGCATACGTGCAAGGCGCATCCGCCGAAAGCCTGCGCCGGAACAGCCCTCGGCCGTAGGTGAACGCGAACAGAACAGGACCATTGTTTTCAGAAAGCACGAGTTGATAGACCGGCACTCCTGGCAGATTCGAATCCTCCACCATCCAGTTCGCGCCGCCATCCTCGGAAAGAAACAACCCCATGTCCGATCCGGCATATAACAGATTCGGATTCGAAGGGTTGACCGCAATCGAGCTGAATGGCAGGTCCGGTACACCGCTATCCATTGCCTCCCAGGACGCGCCACCGTCGCTCGTCTTGAAAATGTGCCCCCGGTCCGCGGCTCTGTTGAAAGTGGAATAGACCGCATACGCTACATCCGGATTCGAGGGATCGAACGCGATGCTGGCAACATTGCCGAAACGGGGCCTGGCGCGTTCCCACGCAACCTCGCGGTTGCTGGCCAGCGCCGCGTTACTGCGATAGATGAAGCCCAGGGTTGTTCCAACCAAAATGCGGTTGGAATCCGACGGATGAATCGCCATCGCCGTAGACACGCCAGCGCCTTCAAACGCCGCTGCCGCCGGACGCCAGGCGTCGCCAGAGTTCTCACTTCGCCAAACGGTCCTGCCGCCAAGGTAGACCCGATTGGGTTCTTTCGGATCCAACAGGTGCGGCGTGAAGAAGCCAAAATTCACCGCATTGAAGGGCCCCTCGATCCCCGCCATAACAGTGCGATAGTTGTATCCGTTGTCAGTCGACCGACGGAACCATGTTGCCGCAGATCCACTCTGCACGGCGACGTAGAGAATGTTCGCGTCCTTGGGATTGACCAGAGGAACCCCGCCATCTCCACCCATCGCCTGGAACCATCCGGCGGAACCGGCGGTATCGAAACCGGTATTCGTGCCGTTGTCCTGCGATCCGCCCAGATAAGCGTGGCCGCCGGGATAGATCGCGCCAGCGTGGAACTGCGTCACCGCGAAGCCCTCATTGATTGCCACGAAACGCATCTGCACTCCAAGGGGGGAACAGGCCGCACGCGCGCTAGTTGAAACCGACAGCAGCGCGTTGTCACTGCGATACACGCCACCGTCGTTGCCCACGTACATTGTGCGATTCGTCGCACCATCGTACTTGGGATGAAACACAATGACATGCTGATCGGCATGGACACTGCCGGGCAGCCACCAGTACGAGGCGATGCCGAAGCTCTTGCCACCATCCTCGCTGCGAAACAAATCGATGCCACCCACCCAGACACGGTCGGCATTGGCGGGATCCACGGCAATCACCATGTCGTAATCACCTTGGTTGCCCCACGTAGTTCTGCCGCCTACCGTGCAGACATCGCCAAAGACGTCGTTGGTGCGGCTCAATAGTGTAGAGTTGATCGCGTTGCCATCGGCAGAATGAGAGCGTCGTTCCCAACTATCTTTGGCTCCACTTTGCGTCGTACGGTAGATCGCCTGAAATGCATAGGTTCGATCTGTCGGCGTATCCGGCCCGGCGCCCCAGGTGCCCAACAAATAGATCGTCTCGGGATTCGACGGTGCGACCGAGAGGGTAGCGCGCCACATGCCCGGCACTTCCAGAACATTCTCCCAAGCCTCGTCGAGTTCCCCGGCCTGCGTTCGAAACGCCGTCATCACAGGAGCGCGGAATGGACCCATACAGGCCGCCACCAGTTGGTCGGAATCGCCGTTCTTGCCGATGGTTACATCCGCACAACCGAAGTTCGGACCCACGCGGTTCACCACCAACGTCCAGGTTTCGCCCGCATCGAGCGAACGCACGATGCCAGACCAGGTAGCGGCGTAAATCCGCCTGCTGTCGTTGGGGCTGACCACGATCTTGTGCATGTAATGAAAACGGCTGTTGGCTGTGGATTCCAGATAGGTCCACGACGCACCGCCGTCGGTTGTTTTGAAAATACCCACGCCTCGCGCGACACTCGCCCAATACTCACCGGTGCCGGCATAGAGCGTCTCCGGATCTTTCGGATCCATCGCTAGAGTGGAAACCGCGAGGTTGTCGAGCGTATCCATCAGCGGCTTCCAACTCTTGCCCGCATCTGTGGATTTAAAGACGCCACCAGACACGCCAGCGGCATACATGATATTCGGATCTTGGGGATTGATCACGATCGCCCGAGTGCGTCCGCCGACGTTCGAAGGTCCAACTTCATCCCACTGTCCCCCATCGGCTGTAGCGATCGCTTTGTTCTTGGCAGCAGCGAATCGAGGTGCGGCCACCTTGGCTTTGGGCATCCGCGCGATCTGTTTTCTGGCGGTCGCGTAGCGTTCGACCGGAACATCTTTGCTGTAGGGCCAGCGCCGGTTGCGTTCCCAGTTGGCGCGCTCTTGCACGCTCTCGCGTTCCTCGGAACGATCTCGTTTGACAAAGGCCTTCCCCTGCGCTTCCACAGCGGAAAACGATTCTGGCACTTGCGCCAGCAACGTGGCGAAAACAATGATTCCGAACACAATCAGGTCCCTCTCTTGTAAGAACTAAGCTTAGCGCCCTCGAAGGTGGGCGGCAAGCCCTAATTGGGAAGCGCAATCCGCGGCCCGAATGTGTCATCGGATTCGTGATCGCAACAATGCGATAGTCTGAAATCCAATGGCCAAGATTCTGATGGTGACCTCCGAGGCAGCCCCCTTCGCCAAAACCGGCGGACTCGCCGACGTTCTCGGAGCCCTTCCCGCCGCCCTGCAAAAACAGGGTGACGAAGTCATGGTGCTGTTGCCCGCCTATGGCAACGCCAAGCTCGAAGGCGCAGAACGCTTCTACCACGATCTGCCCGTTTGGATGAGCGGCGGATACTACCAATGCTCCATCGATCGCATCGTGAAAGACGGCGTCTCGTATCTCTTCCTCGTTTGCCCTCCCCTCTATGGGCGCAACGGAATTTATGGGGATCGTCTCGGAGACTTTGGCGACAACCCTACGCGCTTCGCTGTGCTCTCTCGCGCGGCCCTCGCCGTCGCGGCGCGCATCTTTCGCCCCGACATCATTCATTGCCACGACTGGCAGTCAGCCTTGACGCCTGTCTATCTCAAGACGACCTTCCGCCACGATCCGACGTTTCATGGCATCAAGACTGTCTTCACCATTCACAACCTGGGATACCAGGGCCGCTACGGCGCATCGGTCCTGCGCGATGTGGGACTCGACTATGCCCAAGTTTTCCACATGAATGGAATCGAATATTTCGGCGACATCAACCTGCTCAAAGGCGGCATTGAGTATTCGGACTACGTGACGACCGTGAGTCCGAAATACGCGCAAGAGATCCAAACGCCGGAACACGGCTTTGGCTTGGATTCGCTGCTGCGCTCGAAAGCTCATCTACTAAAGGGCATACTGAACGGCGTCGACTATAGCGAGTGGAATCCGGAAACAGATCCACACCTGGCTGCCAATTTCTCGGCTGATGACCTCGACGGCAAGCGCATTTGTAAGCTGGAATTGCTCAAAGAGTACGGACTCGCCAGCGACGACCCCGACCGTCCGCTGGTCGGCATCGTGTCGAGATTCGCGCATCAAAAAGGACTGGATCTCGTTGCCGAATGCATCCAGGGGCTTGCGGATCTGGACATGCAGATGGTTGTGCTTGGCAACGGCGACGCTGCCCTTGAGCGCACCTTCGGCGATATCGCACGCGATCGACCCGCGCAGTTTGGATACCGCGGCGAGTTCAACAACGGGCTCTCTCACCGCATCGAAGCTGGCGCGGACATGTTCCTGATGCCCAGCCGCTATGAACCCTGCGGTTTGAATCAAATCTATTCGCTGCGCTACGGAACGGTGCCCATCGTTCGCGCCACCGGCGGACTCGACGATACGATCCAGCACGAGACCGGCTTCAAGTTCTGGGGCGCCACAGCGCACGAAGTCTACGGCTGCGTGCGCCATGCCCTGTGGACCTATGAAACCGAGAAAGACTGGTGGAAGCAGATGATGATCACCGGCATGCGGAAAGACTATTCGTGGGATGCGTCCGCCACTCAGTATTCCGACCTCTACCGCCGCCTTCAGGCGACGAGAAGATGATCTCGAATCGCTTGCGGTAGCGTCTCTGGATAGACTGTGAAGCCGTCGTAGTCGGGATAAAACGTCCCATCGTCGCGCTTGTCGGCGAGCATCCAAAACAGATCGGACGCGACGCGATGCTTGCGCGCCGTGGCCAGCCACTCTGCGTACACATCGTTGCGCGCAGCTTGATCTTTCAAGCCGTATTCTTCAAGCATGACGGGCTTTCCAGCTTTGTCTCCGCTTTCGCAATGCATTTCGATCCATTGGTTGCCGTAGGCGGGTTCGACACCCAAAGCGTCGGTGTACAAATGAAACGACGCGAAGTCGATCGACGGAATCCGTAGGAACTCATCGAAGTCGTAGCCCTGCGATCCATCGAGCCACCACTTGGATCTGCCAATCGCCCAACGGTTGAAGAAGCCCTCGTCGCCGAGACCCACCAGATGCTTGGAATCGATGGACTTGATGTGCTCGCTCATCTCTTCGATCCAACGGCGCATGAGCGGTATGCCGCCTGTGACGCAACGGGCCTCGTTGGCGAGTTCCCAACCGAGGATCGTGGGGTCGTCTTTGTAAGCGATGTTGGTCAGCGGATTCACGCGGTCGAGCAGCGTCGTGCACCAGTCTTTGTATGCCTGCCGAGGACGCGCGTCTTCGTAGAACTCGTCATGTTCCGCGAGCTTGTGCTGCGCGATGTAGGCGGGGATGCCGCCGAAATCCTTCCAGTTGTTCGTCAGCGGAAGCAGCAGGCGCATGCCTCGCTTCGCCGCGCCGGCAACCACGTAGTCGAGGCGCTGCTGAAAGGCGTCATTGTTCTCTTCTTCTTCGAAGAATGCCCAAGTTCGAATCAGCCGCAGCCCCAATGCATCCGCGGAATCGAGCAGCGTATCCGCCATATTGCGGCTCGCATAGGGCAAGTAATAGCAATTGGTGCCGGAATACCGGATTGGCTCGCCATTCGAAGTAAAGCCAGTGCCCTGCGTTTTGAGAAAGTCCACTACGTGCCAGTCACTTGTTTCAACAACCCGAAGAACGCCTTCTTTCGCTCGGTGTTGATTCCCCAATTCACCGGCGGGCACTGATAGCCGTCTTTGTAATCCGACGCGCCCGGATCGAAGTAACCCCACGAAGCGTATTCAGAAACAGCGGATATCATGTTGTTCGAAGGCTTGTCGAAATCGAAGTGATCGTCTTCGTTGAAGAGAATCGGCATCGGCTTGTAGCCTTCTACCTGACGCGTCTGCCGCACCATCTCGCCGATACGTTTCGGATCTTTCACGCCGTTGCCGTGGATGAGAATGAAGTCGGAAGTCTTCACCACATTGGGGAGCGGAACGAATCCTCCACCGTAGCTCGTACCCACCAACAGCTTGCCGCCGGACGTCTTGCGCGCCAACTCGATCAACTCATGCACACGGCCCTCTTTGAGAATCGCGTGATCGTAAGACTTGATGTTGCACTCATTGTCGACTTCGAGCAGGACGTTCGTATAGCCCTTCTCTTGCACGATCCAGTTCACCGTATTCTCGACGGCGCGCTTCACCGCCGCTTCGTCGCCGACGCGCTGATCTTGCCCGAAGTAGAAGATACCAACGATCGCCACCATGCCTAACTCATCCGCGCGGTCGATGATCTGCGCCAAACGGGCCATCGCATCCAAGCGCAACGAACCATCGGGCAGCACCGCTGTATTTTCCCAAGGCTGCGACTTCGAATAACCCTCAGGGCTGCCACCCTGCAAGTTCAAGGTGACCGCCAGAAGCCCGTGTTTGCGCCATTCGGGCATCGCCGCCAGAAACTCGCGCGTGTTGCGGTCGGCGTCCCACTTGCCGGTGTCCGGATACGCCCACTTTGACGCCGTCTCAGGATTCGTATCGTTGAATGTCCCTTGCACAACCCGCGAATTGAAGAGCAGCCCTTCGATCTTCTTTCCTTTGAAAGACCGGCCCTTGTAGGTAAGCTTGCCGTTGATCTTGAATTGTTCTCTGTCAATCGAAACAACGGTCTTGCGCTTCGGCGGCGCTGCGGTTAGGGATAAAGCGCTCAGCGCCAGCAGTTCGCGTCTTGTGAAGTTCATGTGTTTACCAGGCGAGGGCAGTGGAAAACACACGCGGATCCGCGGCTGCTTCAATCACGCCCAGTGTCCAGTTTATGTGAATTCCGCCCGACGAATTCAAGCTCCACGGACCGGCAATCGATACCCGATGTCCGCGGCGAAGCAGATCGGCTCGGGTGGCTTCGGGGATGCGGTTCTCCACAGTGATCGCACCCGGATTCATGCGGTGCGGAAACACAGAGGCAGGAAAACTCGTCGTCGTCCAACGCGGCGCCTCAATGGCTTGTTGGATGTTCATTTTGAAATCCACCATATTGATCAGCGTCTGGATCGTGCGCATCGGCTGATCGTCGCCTCCCGGACTTCCTGTCATCATCCACGGCTTGCCGTCTTTGAGCACGAGAGTGCCCTGCAACGTGCTACGCGGACGCTTGCCGGGCGCAAGTGCGTTGGCGTGCCCGGGCACGAGTGAATAGTAATCGCCACGGCAATTGAAGGTGAATCCAAGGTCGCCCATGACGACTTTGGTTCCGAAGGAACTGTGAACAGACGGAGTGAATGTCACGGCGTTGCGATCTTTATCCGCGACCGCGATGTAGCTCGTGTCACCCGCGTGATCGTTGCCTCCGGTGGTGTAATCTGTGGGGCGTTCGGTCTTCTGAAAATCAGGTTCGAAGGCTTCCGCATCGCCCGGACGGAAATCCAGCGAGGCTTTGTTCATGTCAATCAGCTTGCGTCGCTCGGCCCCATATTCTTTCGAGAGAAGGCCCTTGTAAGGGATCTCGATGAAGTCCATGTCGCCAAGATACTTGTCCCGATCCGCCATCGCCAGTTTGCAGGCCTCGATGGAAACATGCAAGAAATCGGGCGAATTCAGCCCCATTTTCGCCAGGTCGTAGCCTTCGAGCATGTTCAGCATGAACAACTCCGCAGGCCCCGCGGAGGCCGATGGATTCTTGTAAACCTGATAGCCGCGGTAGTTCGTCGAGACCGGTTCCTCGACCTTCGCCGTATATACAGCGAAGTCTTCGTAACGGAAAAGCCCGCCGTTCTTGATCGAAGCCGCCTCCATCTCTTTCGCGATATCGCCTTTGTAAAAACGATCGCGCGCGGCTTGCAGCGCGGCCTGCCGACCTTTGGATGACGCCGCTTTTTCGGCATCCACCAGCCGCTGCATCGTCCGCGCAAGGTTCGGATTCCTGAAGATTTCGCCCTCTTTGAGCACGCGCCCACCTGGGGCGTACAGCTTGGCCAATTCAGGATTCGCAAACACCAGCGGCAGTTGGATTTCGCGCATGAGGCGTCCCTGCGTCGGAAAGCCATTCTGCGCCAGTTCGATGGCAGGCGCGAGCACCTCTTCGAAACTGCGCGTCCCCCAGCGCGAAAGCAGTGTGTACCAGGCATCCACCATACCGGGCACGGTTCCCGATAGCAGCGTATCGTTGGCCGGGATCTTTCCGCCTTGATTCTGTCGATACCACTCGATGGTCGCAAGCTTCGGTGCAGTGCCTTCCGCGTTCACAGACCAGACCTTGCCGGACTTCGCATCGTAGACCAGAATCTGCGCATCGCCGCCGATGCCTGTGGCCCCAGGTTCGACGACACCGAGCGCGGCTTGGCCGGCGACGATCGCGTCGAAGGCGTTGCCTCCGCGTTGCAGGATTCGGTCGGAGGCCATCGATGCAAGCTGATGCATCGAAGAGACGCCATAGTTGGTTCCGCGGACGATCTGCTTCATCGTCTGTGGAATGTAGCGATCCCGCTGCGGTCGAGCTTGAGCCAAAAGTAGCGACGACGTGGTTGCGAGGAGTGCTACTGCGACCAAACACTTCCTAATCATGAAGTGAAGATAGCAGGAACTACTTCGCTGCGGCACAGGAAAAGCTAGCCGCTTCATTCGGATTCCCCGTGCCGTTATACCGAACCACTTGCGGATACGGACACAAGGGCCGAGAGAGTCCGCCGGTTCCCGTTGCGATGATCTTGTCCGGTGCCGTGCCTTGCTCAACCCACCGTTCGAGCGCCACGACGATGTTGCGCTCAGGATCGGTCGGCGCGCTGCCGCTTTGTCCGAACTGGTTGGCGCCGAGTCCACCGGCGCAGTGCCCCATGCCAGGAACCAGAAACAGCCGGTAGAAGTCGGCGAGCTTGGCAGGGCTGGCCGCACGAGCATCCGGAAAACGGCCGAAGAATTCGGACACAGCGTCGTAGTATTGGATCGACCCGAGGGCCGGAATCGCCGCATCGCCCCAGCCGTGATACTGAATGAGCCGCCCACCGTTCGCGCGGAAGGAGCGCAGATCGGGATTCGCGGAATTGAGGTGGACGCCAGCCTTGCGATCGCCGTAGTCGATATCCGCGTCGAACTCGAATGAGCGGAAGTTCCAATCCATCTTCTCAAACACGGCCTGGCCATAGTAGGAATTGCCGAAGGCAAACTGCAGCGATTTCTCACGTGGATTGCCGATGATCCAGGGCGCCCAGCCACCGGCGATCGCCTCGGTACCGGGCGGGAATCCGGGATAGATCTGCTTGCCTGTGCGCGAATTCTTCGGCCCCGCATAGATCTTGGCGAGCGCCTCGATTTGGGGTTTGGTGAGGCATTCGGTCGCGCCATCTTTGCAGAGCAGCACGTTGGGATCGAAGCGGCATTGCCGCGGATCTTCAATCAGCCCATCCTTCACGCCATCGACACTGTCGCACGCTGCAACCACGGCCTTCTGGATCGCGGGCAGTTTCGAGGCGGGAATGAAGCTCGCCTCGTCTTTGAGCAGCGCTTGCTCGTTCCAGATGAATCCAGTGAACAGATGCGACCAATCGTTCGCCGGCGCACCCGCCAGGATGCCGTCAAAGTCTTCGGGGTAACGCTGCGCCTCCATCAGCGCTTCGCGCCCGCCATCTGAGCATCCGAGAAAGTAATTCTTCGAGGGTGCCTTGCCGTAAAGCGCGTTGATGAGTGCCTTGGCGTGAACGCTCGTGACGTGCACAGCGCGGTGTCCGAAGTCGATAAGCTTTTCCGGATGTCCGACTGCCCAGGCAGCATCGCCTGCACCGCGGGCGTGGCCATCGTCGGTGGCTGCCGCGACATAGCCTTCTTTGGAAGCCGCTTTGAGCGTCCCGGTGTTGATCGCCCCAGCCCAGCCGCCGTTGCCGTACTGCTGGTAGCGCCCATTCCAATTTGCGAGCGGAAGCCGCACTTCAATATTGATCTCTGAATCCTTCGTGGGGCGGGCGACTAAGGCCACAACACAGACACCATTCGATTCGGAGGCGCTGGCGATGGAAGCACGGTTCAGCTTGGCCTGCGCGAGAGACTCGCAGTTCGGCTTCTGAGCCCGCATCAAAGAGATAGAGACCAAGAGCAAAGACAGCAATCGCATGATGCTGCCTATGTTAATACGGTTAGTTGCCCGGTGGGGGCGGGGGAGGAGGAGGCGGTGGAGCGCCACCAGCTGAAGAA